>Ga0208701_100152_pt1 | contig 33095 bp, 25 predicted proteins | sample DeeseametaMP1482_FD_184188 | JGI IMG/M metagenome (GOLD analysis project Ga0208701, IMG submission 184188) | Marine microbial communities from the Deep Pacific Ocean - MP1482 (SPAdes) | ecosystem: Environmental > Aquatic > Marine > Oceanic | place: South of Fiji, South Pacific Ocean | collected... | reverse complement strand
CACTATTCCGCAGAAAATTCCACTTCGGGAGACAAAAAATGTCCTGCGTTTGACTCGGAATGCTGAATGTCAACAGACCCTAACAGTGTGGTCCCAGGCACCCATATCGTGCGGATCGAGATTTACGACTCTACCGGTGCTCAGTTCTTCGCCGGCGAGCAGCAGGTCGTCCTGAATCCGGGAGCGCCCACAGCTGTTCGGTTCGTCATCACTCCCGGCGACGATCCGATCGATCCGGGTGACGCAACCCCCTCCCCCACCTTCCGTTGTGTTCAGAACGCTGACGATGAGCAGGGGCAGCCGGACGTGGATGTCACCGACGACGGCTATTTCTTCGTCGTGGCCAGGGTGACGGATGCTACCGTCGAGCAGCCAGGCCAATCGTTTGACACCTACGGGTTTATTCACGGAGAGAGGTTCCAGACGAGTTTCGACGGCAGCTTGCCCACTAGTATCGATGCCAGTAACGGTAACGACGGAGACTTCGACATCAGCCAGTTCAACACGCTGGAAAGCATCGACGGACCTTCCTTTTTTGATCAGCAGGCGGTGCACCCCAGGATATCCATCAACGATTCCCAGGCGGCGGTGATCGCGTGGCTCGATAGTAATCCGAGCCCTTCGGCGGGGGGCGTCATGAACGGAGGCCGGAATTCTATCGTTCGTTCGGTCATTCTGGGGCCGGACAGCAACACGTCTCCGAACTCGAGTGGGTTCGTGGAAGCGGAGTTCTTCACTCCGGTGAACGCCGAGCCGAATATCGCCGGGCCCACCTTCAGCGGGTTGACCCGACCTTCCGTTTCTATGACGAATTTATTGGCCGGAGACGCCACCATAGACTATGCCTTCTTCAATCCAACCGCCGAGGCTCATAGGTACAACGACGGAGGAGCTTCCTCGGCCTTATCGGCCAACGGTGATCCGCCTGTTCCTTCTGCCATGAGTACGCTCACGGCCAACTTCGGAACTTCGGCGAATCTAGCGGTGACCAATCGTCGAAATAATGACGATAACGTGGTTGTCGTCGGGGCGAATGCGAGTCCTCCAGACCAGGTCGTAGCTCAGTTAACTTCTCCATCGGTCATCACTCCCACCACTCTTGTTGTCAATTTGGGCCAACCCAGTGAGACTCTGGGGAGCCTGGTGCTCCACGTCGAAGCCGATTGGTTCGAAAGCGGTACTGTGGTATTTGTCTACACCGTACTCGAATCAGACGGGCTTGGAGCGGGTTTGTACGCTCGCTGTTTCGACGCTAACCTCGTAACTCCGGTCGGTGACGAGATAGCGATCGCCCCGCTGACGATAGGGCAGTACCACAACTTCGCGGATGTCTCGGCCGTAGATACGGACGGCACATTTCTGGTGACCTGGACGGAAACAACCACGTCGGGGTCCAGGGTCTTGTTGCAAAGGTTTAGTTGCACCGATGGTTCCAGAACTCCGTCCAACCCGATCGACGTGGCGGCAGGACAGGAGCCTCTCGCCATCACCAACCAAAATCGGTTCTCAAGGGTCGCCGCCACCACCGACGGTCACGCCGTGGTGGCCTGGCAGACCGGTGAGGCCGAGATCGGAGTGGTCAACGTGAAGGCGCTAGCCAGAATCTTTCCCGAAAGTTCGACCGACTAGAAACCGGGCCGACACATTTCTGAAATAGTTTAAGGGATAAGCTTCCGGCAGGAATTTTCAATAGGAGGTCTCAGCCCTGAATCGAAAGGGATCAGGTCTAGAGGGCTCCACAAATGAAAATTCTTCGTAAACTCTGCTCGTCCGCACTTTTGCTTGGGATACTGACGGCAGGCGCTCACGCCTTGCCTGAAGGAGCCTCGGTTCAAGCTGGTTCCGTCAATATCAACACCAGCGGAAACACTCAGACTATCCAGCAACTCTCCGACCGGGCGATCGTCAACTGGAACGGATTCAATATCGATATCGGGGAGCTCGTGCATTTTGTGCAGCCCAGCTCGATATCGGCGATCCTAAACCGCGTCGTCGGACAAGATCCATCAATGATTCTTGGGGCGATGCAAGCCAACGGGCAGGTGTTCCTGATCAACCCGAACGGCGTTATCTTCGGTCACTCCGCCAACATCGACGTCGGCAGCTTAGTCGTGTCGACCCTCAATATCACCGATCAGGATTTCATGGCCGGTCGTCTCTCTTTCGAACAGGAAGCGGACAAAGATCTGGCAGCGGTCATAAATCACGGCACCATCAAAATCAACGACAACGGCTTTTTAGTCTTGACGGGGCCCATGGTGGCCAACGACGGGGTGATTCTGGCTCGAGTCGGTCAGGTGGCGATGGCAGCCGGGACCAAGACGACGGTGAGCTTCGACCCCACCGGAATGATCCAGGTGGAGTTGCCCACCGATGCCCATACGGCCGACGGCATTGTGAGTCTTTCTCATGAGGATGCCGGAGATATTTTGGCCGGCGTGGTCAATACCCCCAACCAGCAGGCCGGTCAGATCGTGGTGCGAGACGGTCGAACCTTTCTCGAAGTTGAGAGCGGCACCGTAGTGAACGCCGGCGAAATTAGGGCCGACGGAAAAGCCGGAGAGGACGCCGGTAGAGTTGTTCTGGATTCGACGTCCAACACGATCCTGGCCGAGGGTTCGCTGATCTCGGCGGCCGGTGTGGGTGAGGACTCGTCAGGGGGCGAGGTCTATGTGCTCTCCGACGGAGTGGGTGCTTCCGAACTCGGCAGCCTGATCGATGTTCGAGGTGGCGCCAGCGGTGACGGCGGTTTTGTCGAGCAATCCTCCGACTCGGGGTACGTCGGAGTTCAGGTGACGGCTTCGGCTACCGATGGAGAGCGAGGGACATTTCTCATCGACCCTCAGCGGATAGTGGTGAGAAACGTCTTCCCGCCCGGCAATCCTCCCCCCGGCTTCGTGTACGTTTCCGAACAAACTCTGGAAACGGCCGACTTCGATATCCTTCTTCAGACTGAAGACGGCGTCGACTTCGAGGCGCTTAGCAACGGCGCTCTGGCCTTGTTGAGCGACATCGACCTTGACATCGTTTTGACTCGAGATGTCGGTGATAACGGTCCCGCAGTCACTTTCGCCAACGCCACCGACCGGATCGTTTTGTCCGGAGACGGCAGCTTTTCTCTCACAAATCCCGCCCCTACCAATGCGGAGAACCTCAAAGTTGAAACGGAATCGGGCAGCATCGATATCAGCATGGGGGGAGGTGCTCTCACGGGAAATTCGAGTCTGTCGACCCAGAACGGTCGGATCACGACTAGCAATCTCACCGGTGATCTGACGCTCGTTTCCTCGGGTACTAGCGAGGATGAAGCCGTTTTAGGTGATATCATCGCCGACGATATTACAGCCACGGGTTCGAACTTTCTTTTAGACGGTTTAGTGGAAGCCACCAATAGTCTGAGCATAACCGCCACGGGATCGATAGAGGACACGACTTTGCGCGGCGCCGAGTTTCGGGCGCCTACCTTGTCTTTAAGTGCTACGGACATCGGGCGGTTTGATCGTATCGGCTTCTCCGCTGTCGATCTGATTTTATCTGGAGATCACATCAACGTTGATGACAACCAGTTCTATCAGTTGGACACAGTCAATGCCACGAACATGAGTACCGTGGACCCGACGACACTTGTGACTATTGGCGGAGAAGGTTCTTACATTGTCGACATAGGCGGGTCGCTTCGTGCCGACGTAGGGAGAACGATAACCTACAATTTCACCGGTGACCGTACTCTCAACAGTTTCAGTTTTTTCCCTGAAGACATCACGCTCAACACCAGCGGATCGGCCAGCAACGACATCAGCGGAATCTTCCCCGGGGGCGGTAACGTGACGATCGTCGCGGATTCCATCAATCTCGAAATAGATTCCTTCGGGATTCAGGGCACCCTGACAGGGACCGCTAACAACGGCGATATCTACATATCAGACTTCAGTGGCAACCCCCTTGATGTAAATTTGACAGCCTCCGGAGACGTCTTCGTCAACGAGGAAAGCAACTCACCCCTGCTGACCGGTTTTGCCGACGGCAACTACGTCGTTCTGGGGGGGGATGACGTGGGGGGAGTCGAGAGTCCGTTTCTGCTTGGCCCGAATGTCGAGTTTCTCGATGTCTATTTCAGCGGCGAAGCTTACCTGTCGGCTAACAGTCCGACCGTGTCAGTCTTTGCCGAGGCGTTTGGGGAGGGACAAGGGAAGTCCATCCTGGATTTCCAGAATGACGGTGGAGACATTTTTTCGGACTTTGTTTTAGCCGAAGAAGTGTCGTTGACAGCCTCCGGCAGCGTAGAGGGTTTTGTCGGAGGTTCCTTCGCAGCGGTTCAAGGAAGCACCGTGGATATTGTGACCGACGCAGGCGAAGTCGACGCCAACGCTATCAACGACATTATAATCGGTATCGAACCAAACTTCTTCCTCGGATCTCCGACGGTCGTCTCGGCTATCAGTCAGACAGGCGACGTCACCATCACGGAGTTGGAGGGCGAGGGCGAAGGCCAGCAAGGACCTCCTGGCGGTAACGGGATCTACACCGGTCAGATCGAGGGCAACACTGTCACGATTTCGGCTCCCACGTCTTTCATCGAAACGGCCGATGAGTACCCCGATAGCCAAATTGTCGGACAAAACGTGAACCTCACCGGCGGCTTCGGGGCGGGCCGAGGTGACGGACCGGGCATCTCCGCCAACGTCAACACTCCTAATTTGGTCGCCAACGCCGATGGCCGGATTGAGATAACTAGCTTCGGGCCCAATCTGGCCGTCAGCGGAGAGAGCGTCGAAGATACTTTTGAGGTTCAGTCGGCGGGCGGTAACATCAACGCCGGCGACATCACCGCCTTCCTCATCGGTTTGGATTCCGGAACCGGGAACATAACCAGCTCCGGTACTCTAGACGCTAGCGAAATCATCCTGAACGGCAACAATGTCACCGCTACCGTGGACAACGTCTTTATCCTGGACGCCATGGGGACCGGCAACGTCACCATCAATCAACTCAACGAATTTTCCGAAATCACGAGCATACAGGCGGGTAACACGGCTTCCTACACGACTCCCGGTAGTGCAAATCAGCTTCAAACCTTTACCGGAACGAACCTCATCCTGGATGTAGGCACAGACTACGACGATAGCCTTTCGGCTCCCGGATTTGTGCAAGTGACCGCCGACAGCGTGAATTTAGACGTGACGGCAAGCCAGGTGACCGCCACGGCCCGCGTGGGAGATGTCAACCTGACCGGTACAAACTCCAATATCGGGGTGGCCGCTAACAGCCAAAACGGCGATGTGACCGTTGCCATGAACGGAAACATAACTCACAACGCCATTTCCGGCGACACGGTGAGCGTGACGGCCAACGGTGGCAATATTACCCAGGGCACCGGACGAGTGTCCGGCAGTTCGGTCAGTCTTACCGGCAACAACGTCAGTGCTCAAACAGCCACCAGTAGCCTGAGCGTCAACGTCGGTTCCAGCGGCAACGCCACCATTGGCAACCAGTCGGCGAGCCTGACCGCGAATATCTCCACCACCGGAAACGTCGACGTGTCCAACACCGGTACCTTGGCCGGCAACTATGCCGCTAACAATCTGAAGCTAGCAGGTCAAAGCGTCAATGCGGGTATTTCGGCCAATACGGTGGAGGGTGACGCGACCGGCGGCAACGTTGCCCTCACAAGTACAGGCTCGAACGAACTGATGGTGACCAACTCCTCCGCTCCCAATGGAAACTTCACTCTGAACCACAACGGCGACGTTGTCTTCGACACCATCAACGCTCAGAATGTCACCATCAATACGACCGGCGATATTACCGATGTCGCCAACACGATCATCGCCCAGGGGATTACTCTGAACGGCAACAACATTCTGATCAACACACAGGGTCAGGTCATCGTCATCAACGCCCAGGGCAACGTGACAGTGACCAACACGGTGGTCGACGTCAACTCTCTTACCATCGATGCCCAGGGCAACGTCAGTTTCGGTACGACCGGCAATCTGGCTCTCGCCCAGGTTACCGGAGGCCAGTTGGTCCAGCTGACGGCCGGAGGAAACATCACGGCAGGTCCGGGCGCTTTCGTGAACGGCTTCGATGTTCAAGTCCTTGCCGGCGGCACCATCACACCGAACCTCGGTGGCCCGCTCCAAATCGGAGCGACCAACTCGATTCTGGTCCAGGCCCAGGGGGGCGATATTGCGGCTGCACTTCAAGGGCAGCTCTCGGCTGACGCGGTCACCATCGAAGTCCCCTCCGGTCCGATATACTACAACGGAATCTTACTCAACGGGGCTCCCGTCGAGGTGCCACCGACCTTACCGCCGGTCGTGCCACCAGTCTTAAACGAAGTGGTCGACCAGATTGGACAACAGAACGGGCAAGTCGTGGACGACGGCAGTGTGGGCAGTGCGGCCAACGACGGTCTGGTTGAAGAAAGTCCTACTCAGAAGCTGGTGGCGCAGCTGACCGAAGCGGCTGGAGGAAGTGGCGGAAGCGGCCCGACTACGGAAGTCTTGATCACTCTGGAGATCGATCAACTCGGAGAAGTCCAGGTCGAACTGACCCAGCCGAGTCCTTTCGACCAGGCGATCAATGGAGACGAAAACATGTCGGCCGACGATGTGCTGGACCTGGACACCGAGGAACTCACCGAGGTGGAGGTGTCGCTCTACTATGATGCGGCTAACGACCAGATCATTATGGCGGTGAACATGAGCGCCGACGATGTGCTGGACCTCGATGTTTCGGAATTTGAGCTGATCCCGGTGAGCATCAACTACAAGATTTCCGGAGATCCGGCTTTGATGATTGAAAAACTGAGGGCCAACGATATTATCGACCTTCAGGTAGAAGAATTAGGCGAGATACCGATCAAGGTTCACGTGAGTGGAGGCGACGATATCTCAAGCGATGAGTGATGTAAACCAAGGAGAAACAAAGCGATGAAATCTATGAAACTGCTGGCGGGGTTGATGACTCTCACCCTGACGATGGCGGTCTTTGCACCTTTTAAGGCAGACGCCTCGGAAGCCAGAGAATATGCTGTGAAGGCGGCCTACCTCTTCAAGTTCATGAACTTGATCGAATGGCCTAACGAAGAAAAAATTCAAAACTTCGCGATCGGCGTTGTGGGGCCGGGGCCGTTCGGTCCGTCTCTGGGCGATATCGAGGGCAAGCTGGTGAGAGGTAAGCCGCTGCGAGTGGTCACCTACCCGATGGTGAAGTCTCCGGCTCCCACCGAGCAGATGATTCTTTTTATCGACCGGGCCAACGACGCCAAGCTCGAAGGCGTTCTGCGCGATCTGAAAGGTCAGAATGTGTGCACCGTCGGGGAGAGCAAAGAGTTCGCGGAACGAGGCGGATGTATCAATCTGGTGACTGTGAAGAATCGCGTTCGCTTCCGGATCAATGTCGACGCCGTGCGTCGGGCTCAGCTGAAAGTCAGCCCCAGGCTGGTCAAGATCGCGTCCGTGTTAGTCACCGATAGCGGCAAGAAAGCTTCCTACGACGACTACAAAGATATCCTGGCTCACAACCTGGACGAGCCGATTCAAAACTAAGGTTCTCTGCAGCACTCAACGCAGGGCCGTCGCGTGGCAAATCTCCACGTTCGACGGCCTTTTTCATGCCTTATTTTCGGGCCAGCGGCATGGTCATGCAGTGAGGTCCACCACGGGCACGAGAGAGTTCGTGTCCCTCGAGCAAGAACACGGTCTTTTTCTCCGGCTGGAAAAGCTCTCGACCTCCGGCCAGGCTTTCGGCAGCGGTGACGACCCTATATCCGGCTTTCACCAACTCGTCGATGGTCCGTAGATTTCTTTCGTAGAGAATGATGTTGCCGGGAGAGAGCGCCACCGCGTTGGCTCCGTCCGTCCACTGCTCTCGCTGCTGGTCGATCGGGTCCCGGCCTCCGCATAAGATCGGCTTGAGGTCGAGACCTTCGTCCTTGAGCGCCTCCAAAAGAGACGGCTTGAGAGAGGATCGCACGTTGCCCTTACGGATGTCTTTCCTGACAACGGTGCAAAGATGGGGCGAGTCTTCCACGAAGAGTGGCGGATAGACAAGGCATTCGTTTTCGCTGGTCAGACTGAAGACCGTATCCAGGTGCATCAGGGCGCGCTCCTCCGGTAGGAGCACCAGCAAGATCGTCTCAATAGTGCTGGTGTTCATCAGGGAGTTAGCCAGAAGGTCGACGGCCACTTCGTTGGTCCGTTCGGAACGCCCGATGACCAGAACTTTGTCGCTCACCACGGCGATGTCGCCCCCCTCCAGACCTGGTAAGACCTTCCGATGCTGATAGAGAGGCTTGGCAAATTCGTCGAACAGGAATTTTTCTTCTCTTCGCAGCCTCAACTCCGGATGAAAGCCGTAGGCGTACTCCATAATCAGTGGCTCTCTTCGCCTGGCCGGTCTGGCCATCGAGCCGATAATGGCGCCCTGTTGAGCTACCACCAGCGGGTCCCGCACGAAGAGGAGGTTGGGCAAGGGGGTCAGTGACCAACCGTAGCTTCCGTCGACGTATTCCAGCCCCCCCATGACCGCGTCGGCCAGTTTGGTCGCGGAGAGCCCGCTCAGGCGTTCCACGATCTCGGGCTTGAGACCCTCGACATAGGCCACATCCCGAATGAACCACTGTCTCACCTGCTCGTCTTCCAGGGTGCGGGCCAGCACATCTTGGATCTCCAGGACCTTATCGGCGGCGAAAGAGAGAAGCTTGCGGAAGTGCTCATGCTCTTGCCGGGCCGCCTCCCCGAATAGGATGTCTTCGAAGAGCAGACTGTTCATCATGGCGGGAATCATCCGCTCAACCTCGCGACCCGGGCGGTGTGTCATGACGGCCTGAAGATGACCGATTTCCGAAGTGACGTTGAGACCGAAAGGAAACTGCTGTTCTTGCATGGGGAGGGCTTGACGGACCGACAAGAATCACCTTTTTTTCTAGCGCTGAACAATAACTCGCCCTAGGGGTCTGGCCATGTTCGGTTCAAGCCGCTACAATGTTGACTGATGAGTCAGTCAAAATCCAGAAAGAGATCGGCCGACCAGCGTCGTCAGGAATTTGTACGCGCTGCCATCTCCCTTTTCTTCGAGCAGGGTGTGGAAAGCACGACCATGCAGCACATTGCCAAGGCGGCCGGTGTCTCCTACGGACTTTTCTACCATTATTTCCGGTCCAAGGAAGATATTCTGGGGGCGGCCGCCGAGCAACTCTCCATCATGCCCCTAATCAAAGAGTTTTTGAGTCACCACGACCAACCGCTCAGGCCCAGGTTAGAGGAACTGGTTTCGTTCTATCTGGAGCTTTTAGAGGAGCACCGAGAAACCGTTTGGCTCATCTTCAGCGAGTCGAGGAAGCGACCGAGCCTGGCTATGCGACTGGAAAGGCTGGGTAGAGATTCCAGGGTCTCTTTAGTAGCTTACCTTGAAGCCCGGAGACAGGCAGGAGAGATCCGTTCCGACTGTGATTTGGAAGCCACGGCCAGAGTTATTTGGGGCCAACTCTTTATGAGGCATCTCTGGGGAGAAGCTGAAGATAGACCCGATAGCTTTTTGCCCGTTTTGTTGAAAGGAATACTCCCTGATGAATCTTAGGAACCTGAAGAAGGGTACGGCCTCCGCCTGGATCGTGGTGATTCTGGCCTTTGTGGGCTGCGTGATCGCTTTTCAGGCCGTCCGTTGGATGACCAAGCCGCCTGAGACCGGACCTACCACGGAAGCGGCTCCGGTGGTGACCGTGGAAACCGTGCCGGCCAAGCTGGCAGCCTGGCCCAGGACCGTGGAGCTCACCGGTACCGTGGAGGCGGCCGATCGTTTGCAGATCGGTAGCGAAGTGGGAGGTCTCAAGCTTGTCGAGGTACTGGTGGAGGAGGGCGACCGGGTGCGCCGGGGCCAGTTGCTCGCGCGTCTCAATACGAGTCTCCTATCGGCCCGCCTAGAACAGCTCCAGGCTCGTTACACTCAGCAGCAGGCTGCGGTAACGAAAGCTCGACAACCCCAGCGTCCCCTGGAGATCGCCCAACTTGAATCGGCAGTGCGTCAAGCTGAGGCCAATATCGACCAGGAAAAAGCGAACCTCTCCCTGGCTCAATCGGCCCTGAGCAACGCGGAATCGAATCTGAACCGTTACAACACTCTCTATTCCGAAGGTGCGGTGCCCGAAGTGGAGTCGGAGAACAGGCTCCTCGAGGTGCAGCGGCAACAGGCCCAGGTGCGAGCGACTCAGCAAAGGATCGAAGCGGCTCAGTTTGCCGCCAGACAGGCCAGAGAGCGACTTCAGCTCGCTCAATCGGGGGGCAGGGCGGAAGATATCACCATAGCTCAAGCTCAACTCAAAGAGTTGCAGGCGCAGATGGACGAGGTGCAAGCCCAGATAGAGCAGGCCCAAATCGTGGCTCCCGCCGATGGATGGATTCTGATACGCCAAGCTCATCTTGGCGATATCGCCTCTCCGGGAGCCGTTCTTTTTGAGATGGCGCGGGAAGGGGCTCTCCAGCTGAGCGGCGCCGTGCCGGAAACTTCACTCCGTGGGATTGAGCCCGGGATGGAGGCGACGGTTATTCACAGCGGACGCGAGATCAAAGCCACCGTTGACCGTATCGCTCCCCAGGTGAATCCGGAAACACGGAACGCCGAGGTTCTGTTGAAGCTTCCAAATGAGAGTGGATTGCAGCCCGGCATGTTCGCGACCGCCAAAATCGCCCTCGGTAGCACGGAGCAGATCACGGTGCCGCTGGAGGCAGTCTTGGGGCAGAGCCCTGAGTACTACGTGTACGTCTTGGAAGGTCAGCAGGCAAAAAGGGTACCGGTGGAGGTCGGAGGGCGGCAGAACGGCCAAGCTTCGGTCTTGGAAGGACTGAAAGTGGGGACCGATGTCATCACGGAGGGTGGCGGCTTCTTGCGTGACGGAGACCCGGTGACTCGCTCATGAAGTTTTCCGCCTGGTCCATTAAAAACCCCGTTCCGCCGATCGTCTTATTTCTGGTTCTGACCGTCGGGGGTCTGGCCAGTTTCATGTCGCTGGGGGTGGACGAGAATCCGGACATCGACATTCCGATTGTTATGGTGAGCGTAGCCCAGGTGGGAGCCGCACCTTCAGAGCTTGAGACTCAGGTGACTCGCCGGGTCGAGGACGCCATCAGCAGCGTGGGCAATGTGGAGCATATCACCTCCACCGTGACGGAGGGTCTTTCCGTCACCAACGTAGAGTTTGTACTGGGCACCAACACCGACCGGGCCGTGAACGATGTGCGCGATTCCATATCCCGGATTCGACAAGACCTGCCGGCCGATATCACCGAGCCGAATATTAGTCGTCTCGATTTCGTAGGAGGGCCGTTCGCCACTTACACGGTGGCCAACCCGAACCTGACTGTGGAAGAGCTCTCCTGGCTGGTGGACAACGACCTTTCCCGCCGTTTGTTGTCGATACAAGGGGTTGGACAGCTCCAGCGAGCCGGCGGTGTAGACCGCCAAATAACGGTCTTCCTGGACCGCGCCCGTATCGAAGCGGTAGGTCTCACGGTGGACCAGGTCAACAGCCAAATCCGGGCATCCAATATCGACCTGCCCGGCGGTCGAGGTGAGTTGGGCGGGGCCGAACAGTCGATCCGTACCCTCGGCTCCAGGGCCACGCTGGAGGCATTGAGCAAGCTGCCGATCAGCCTGCCGGGTGGCCGAACCTCGGTGCCGTTGGACAAGCTTGCCACCGTTTCAGACGGTACCACGGAGCCTCGCCAAAAGGCCCTGCTTGATGGAAAGCAAGTCGTCGCTTTTTCGGTCGTGAGAAGCACCGGGTCGAGCGTGGTGGATGTCCAGAAAGATGTGGAAGAGGAGCTGCAAAAGATTCGCGAGTCGAATTACTTGCCTCCCGGCACTCAAGTGGAGCGGATCCGCACTCGAGCCAAGTTTGTGGAAGAGTCGTATCACGCTTCGGTCGAGCACCTTCTGCTGGGTGGAGCTCTAGCGATCCTGGTGATCTGGATTTTCCTCAAGGATTTTCGAGCTGCCGCCATCTCCGCTGTGGCTATGCCGCTCTCCATGATTCCTACCTTTCTGGTCATGAAAGCCCTGGGCTACACCCTGAACAATATGAGTCTTCTGGGGTTGGCGCTGGTGATCGGGATTCTGGTCGACGACGCCATCGTGGAGGTGGAGAATATCGTTCGCCATATTCACATGGGCAAATCACCCTGGCGAGCCTCCTTAGAGGCGGCAGACGAGATCGGCCTGGCCGTGATCGGCACGACCTTTTCGATCATCGCCGTCTTCGTGCCGGTGGCGTTTATGGGCGGCATCCCAGGTCAGTTTTTTAAGCAGTTCGGAATGACCGTGTCGGTCGCCGTCTTCTTCTCTCTCCTGGTGGCGCGCTTGATCACGCCGATGATGTGTGCCTATTTTCTAGGGGTGCCTCCTCACAGCGAGGACAAGAGCATGCTGATGAGGGTTTATGACTCGGCCTTGAAATGGGCGTTGAGCAACCGCTTGGCCACCTCGATCCTGGCTCTTCTGTTTTTTATCTTCGGTCTCTCACTTTTCCCTTTGATGCCGCAATCGCTTATTTCGCCGATCGACCGCGGCGAGTTGACTCTGAGCGTGGAGCTGGAACCGGGTACAACTCTCGACCACAGCACCCAGGTGGCTCAGCGACTCACCGACATCTTGCGGAACGGCCCTGGTGTGGAGACCGTTTTCGCATCCATCGGCACACCGACCACCGGCGGTCCCGGAGCGGGCGGGAGCAACGGAGCGGTCAACAAGATCACGCTTTATGGTGTCCTGGCTCCTCGGGGCGAAAGGGAGTATAGCGAGCAGGAGCTTGAAGAGCTGCTCCGGCCCGAGGTCAAGAAAGTGCCGGGTATTCGCAGCCGCTTCGGCAATACCGAAGGACTGAGCGGAAAGCTGACGATTCTTCTTTCCTCTGACGATTCGGAGACTCTCCGAAACTACGCCGAAACGCTAGCCCAAGGGATGCGGGGTTTGCCGATCCTGTTCGATGTTCAGTCGTCGGCCGCCCTGGCTCGACCAGAACTTCTGGTGGAACCTTATCCTGAGAGAGCGGCTGAACTAGGCGTCACCGTGTCCAGCATCGCCAGAACAGTACAGCTTTCCACTATCGGCGACCTCGAGCAGAATCTGGCCAAGTTCGACCTGCCGGGACGGCAGATCGGCATCCGTGTGCAGCTTGCTCCGGAGAATCGAGCTCAGCTCGAGACGCTCTCCCAGGTGAAGGTGCCCACGAACGACGGGAAAGGGGTTCAGCTGCGCAACGTGGCCGAGATTCAGTACGGCTACGGACCCTCCCAGATCGACCGCTACGATCGGCGTCGTCGAGTGAGCATCGAAGCCAACCTGTCGGAAGGAGTGGCGCTCGGCGATGCTCTAGCGGCAGTCAAGGCGCTTCAAGCCTACAAGGACATGCCCGAAAGCGTGGAAGAGTTGCCGGCTGGAGACGTGGAGATCCAGCAAGACGTTTTCGCGGGATTCTTCTTTGCCATCGGTGCGGCGGTGCTCCTGATTTATGCGGTTCTGGTGCTCCTTTACAACGACTTCTTCCACCCGTTCACCATCATGCTCAGTCTGCCGTTGTCCATCGGTGGAGCGTTGATAGCTCTGGTCGTGTGTCAGGAGCCGTTGGGGCTCTACGCGCTAATCGGGATCGTGATGTTGATGGGTCTTGCCATTAAAAACTCGATCCTCTTGGTGGACTACTGTTTGATGGCCGAGGCCGAAGGCACACCCAGGGAGGAGGCCGTGTTGGAGTCGGGGGAAGCCAGGATGCGTCCGATTTTGATGACGACGGTCGCTATGATCGCGGGGATGCTACCGATCGCGCTGGGTGTCGGGGCGGGAGCCGAGATTCGCCAGGCCATGGCCATCGCCGTGATAGGTGGTCTCATCACCTCCACTTTTCTGACCCTTTTGGTGGTGCCTGTGGTTCATACTTACATCGACGACTTGGAGAGATTTGTGATGACCTATGGACTTGGTTGGTTGAAGCGGCATCGAGAGGATGAAGAAACCCCGCAGGGACCTACCTGACGTAGGTTGGTCGGCGGCGAAGACAGGGCCGCGAAAGCCGTTCCGACGAGCGGCCAGGTTTGTTTTGCGAGGTTGCGGGGTTCTTAAAGGTTTGTTAAGAAACTGTGGATTCTTGACCGATCAGCAAAATATGGACGACGCCAAGGCGGGTAGGCTAGCAGACTTACTTCAAAATGTCTCGGAGAGCCGTAGCCTGGTTCGAGCTGCCGAGTATCACGGTGTGAGGGGCTATCTCCAGGAATTTAAAGATGTCTGGGAGACCTTGTCCGAGCCCGAGATGGAGCTGAAGGACAACCAGCGATATCGAGTCGAGCAGTCGGCCTTCGCCCTGAAAGTTGCGGGTTTTCAGGAAATTGTCGGCAGTGTCTTGAGCTCTGGTGGAATCAGGTTTCTGGGCTTGAAGGGTTTGTCGCTGTCCCAGCTCTTGTATGGCGATATCTGCAGACGGGAATTTGGGGACCTCGATCTTCTGATTGCTCCCGAGGACGCTCTCCGAGCTATCAAACTCCTGGAAGACGAGGGTTTCGTCCGCACCTATCCCAACGGATTCTCCCCTTCCCAAGATCTGGCCTTAGTCCGATATGGGAAAGCCCAGAATCTGTTTCGCAAAGCCTCTTCCCTGTCTCTCGACCTTCATTGGAGATTGGTTTCCTCGTGGATAGGCGATGATCTCTACCCGTTCGAAGACCTTTGGAAAAGAAGCCGGGAGTTGACTCGACAGGGGATGACACCTTGGCGCACCCTAGGGGCCGAAGATACACTCGTTTTCCTGGCGCTTCACGGTTTTCAGGACGGGTTTCCGCGTCTCAAGCAGCTTCTCGACCTCTCTCAGGCTCATGATCGCTTGGATTATAATCTCGAGAAAGCTCTACAGATAGCGGGACCACGGGCCGCCTTACTGGAAAGAGCCCTCGAGTTGGTGAGCGGGCTGCTGGGCTCTGGTGAGAGCAGTTCCGACTCCAGGGACTGTTGGTTGCACATGGCTACAAAAGACAGGACACCCCAATCCGATCTGCTTCGCCTCGAGTATTGGTCGTGCTCCGTTCCGGAAGCTCTGAGGCGGAGTATGAAAGCGATGATGACGCCCGCCCTGGACGACATCGCTAGCCTCTCTCTGCCCTCCCCAATCATAGGTTTGTATCCTCTCGTACGAGCTTTCAGGTTGATCAAGAAGGCTTGGGAAAGAACTCGGGGGAAGAGAACACTGCCATGATTTTCGGTAAGCGAGTAGAAGTGGGATTGGACATCGGCAGCTATGCCCTCCATTGGGCTGCCTACGACTCCAAGACAAAAAGGGCCGAGGTCTGGTGTAAACCGATTTTTCTCCATGGGATAGGCGATCCGCACGCCCCCGGATTTGGCGACCGAGTGGCCTCTCTACTGAAAGAGTGTGAGAGTGCGGTCAAACTGTGGAACCGTCAAGTGGTCGTGGGTGTTCAGGGTTCTCACGTGGTCAATGGTTATCTGGAGTTTCCGGCACTCAAAGAGAGTGAACTGGACATGGCGGTGACCTCATCCGTCTCTCGTGAAATTCCTTTTCCGATCCATACCATGGATATCGTCCATCTTCCGGTGAAGTCTCTTACCGCCGGCAAAACGGCTGTCTTCTATTCTGCCTGGCCTAAAGAGCAAAGATATCTTCTGGAGAATATCTGCCGAGTCAGCGAACTCAAAATCAAGAGGCTGGAAGTCACCGGTATAGGCCTCACCCGCGAAGTGTTTCAGAATCACGCCCTGGACCCGCAAGACTTCCATTTCGTCATCAATGTCGGTCACGAGATCACTCACCTCCTGTTTGTTCGCGGTGGCTATCCTTACTACTTGAGGGATATTGGTCTGGGCGGAAAGCAGTTGACCGAAGCGGTGGCCTTACGGAACAATCTATCCTGGCTGGAGGCACAGAACTTAAAGGAGAGTACATCCCTGGCCGAACTGCTCGCTTCCGTAGGGTCTGTGTTGAGCGAACTCGGATATGAGATCCGTCGAACTCTTGAATATTTTCAGCGGAGATTTCGAGGACAGAAAGTGGGCAAAGTGTTTCTGAACGGCGGCGGAGCTTTGGTGAGAGACTTCCCCGTCTGGCTCGAGTCGGAGTTGGAGCTTCCCGTGATCGTCGACGAGTGGGATAGTTTCTCTCCAAGGAGTAAAATGGAGAATTCGATTCTGAATAAATCCGCCCTGGGACTAGCATTGAGCAAATGAGTCACTGGGTCGAACATTTACGGGAGATTCCGCCCGAACTTGTCGAAGAGATGGAAGCTCTGACCACCGATCTTGAGCAAGTCAATCTGCTGAAGTCCAGCGGTCTGGCAAGTGCCGAGCAGATCTTGGACGCTAAGAGCGAGTCTCTCCAACTGCCGGTTTTGTCGTTGGCCGGCTATCACGTCTCGCCGGGGGCTCTCTCCTTGCTCTCCGAAGAGCAGGCTCGCAAGTTTAATGTGCTCCCTCTGTTCACACGTGGCAATTTGCTTTTCGTCGCCGTCGACGATCCTCTCGACCTACCGAGAGAAGATTTTCTCAGAAAGCTGACCGGAAAACGAATAAAAGCCGTCCTGGCCGATGCTGCCGATATTTCGTCGAATATCACGCGCTCCTATCTTTCCAAAAAGTCCCAGTTCAGGGATGAGATAATCTCCGAGCCACGCTCTCAGGGGTATGTTCAGGTCGCGAACCTGGTCGAGGAGACCTCACCGATCATCAAGGAGGTACACAGTGTACTCTCCAGAGCGATCCGGATGGGGGCCAGTGATATCCATCTTGAGCCCGATCAAGACGAGGTCTTTTTGAGATATCGGATCGATGGAATTCTCCACGAGTTTGGCGGTCCCACACCCGCGAACTTCCCTTCTCTGGTCTCCCGAATCAAAATCATGAGCGGTCTCGATATCGCCGAGCGTCGCTTACCTCAAGACGGGCGGGCGAGAGTCGAGGTAGACGGAAAGGACTACGACCTTCGCATCAACGTTTTACCGAACGTCCACGGTGAAGGCGTCTGTATCCGGATTCTCAACCCCGAATCGACCAAAATGAAACTTGAGGAGATGGGTTTCGAGCCGGACATGTTGATTCGGTTCAGCGAGACCATCGAGAAGCCTAACGGTATCGTGTTGGTGACGGGTCCCACCGGTTCGGGTAAGTCGACCACCCTGTATGCCACCCTACAACAGATAGCCACCCGGGAGCGAAAGCTTATCACGATCGAGGACCCGGTGGAGTATAAGATTCCGGGCCTGGTGCAAATAGCGATCAAGCCTTCCATCGGATTCTCTTTCGGCACCGGTCTGAAAGCTATTCTTCGCCACGACCCGGATGTGGTGATGCTAGGCGAGATTCGAGACCTGGAATCAGCCGAGATAGCCTTCCAGGCCGCTCTGACGGGCCACTTGCTTTTCTCTACATTGCACACAAACAGTGCAGCCCTCGCGGTCACCAGGTTACTCGACATGGGAGTTCAGCGATTTCAGGTGATGGCGGCCCTTACGGGGGTCTTGGCGCAACGACTGTTGCGCAAGCTCTGTCCGGAATGCAAAGCGCCTCGAACTCTTAGTCTCCGGGAGATACGTGGATTAGGTCTAGATGAGGAGAGGCTGCACTATAAGGTTTACCATCCGAAAGGATGTGCCGAATGTCAGCAGATTGGCTACAAAGGTCGGGTTGCCGTTCACGAGTTTCTTCAGATCACCGACGCGATGAAGGCTCTCCCTGAGAGTGAACTCACGGAATCGAATTTAGTGGCACTCGCGCGTGAGACGGGCTTTCAAACAATGCGAGACGTGGCTATCCAGAGGATGCTCGATGGGGTGACGTCTTTCGCCGAGGTGATAGGAGTCACCTGATGGGAGGAAGTTTGTGATTACAGTTTTTGTGGGCGAAGACGATCCCACTCAGGCGCTCTACATGAAACGGGTGGTGACCAAGGTGGTGGGTAAGGAGCCTCGGATCTTCAACGATGGGCTGTCTCTCTATCGCGCCATACAGTCCGATCGTCCGGACCTCATCATATCGGATAACGTCCTCCCGAAGATCGATGGAGTGGATCTCGCCAGGCTCGTCAAGTATCACCAGAAGACAAGCAATATACCGTTCCTTCTGGTCTCGGTCATCCAATCGGACCAACTTGAGGGGTTCACCGAATGCGGTGCGGACGGGTTTCTGAACAAACCCGTGAAGCCTTCGGAGTTGGCCGAGGTGGTGGAGGCGTTCTTCGGTGGCATGGCTTCGGAGCGAGAAGAATAGCCTTCAGAATTGGGATGCCAGAGTGAGAAAAGGTAGGCCCAACGCTACGATAATCGCACCGATGACCAGCCCGATTAGAATCATCATCAACGGCTCGATCGTGGAGGTCAAGCTCTCTAACTGGGTGTGCACCTTGTTGTCATAGAAGTTGGCGACTTTATCCAGCAATTTGTCTAGCTTTCCGGACTCCTCGCCGGCCGACACCATGCCGATGGCGGCGTCCAGGAAATAAGGGTTTCCCCGCAAACACGCGGAGAGAGTGCTGCCCGTCCTCAGGGACTCCGCGGTCTCTTCCATGGACTCGGCAAAAACGAGATTGCCAACGCTTGCGGCTGACAACTCCAGCGCCTCTAAAAGCGGAATGCCTCCCGAGTAGAGAAGGCAAAGAGTTCGAGAAAAGCGGGCGGTGTAAAGCGTTCTGTAGAAACTGCCCAGTTTGGGCATGGCCAGCTTAGCAGCGTCGATCCGCATAGCGACAGTAGTCGTTCTGAGTGCTAAACGGAGGGAATAGAGCCCCGCCAGGAGGGCCAGGACACAAAGAAGTGCATACTCGCTCAGCAAAGTGCCGACCAGGACCAGGGCCTGGGTGCTGGCTGGGAGCGGCAAGCCGAGCCCGTCATAGAGTTCCCGCAGATACGGGACTCCGAAAGCCAAAATAACCGCCACTAATAAGCCGGCAAAGGCGAGCACCACGAGCGGGTAGGTCAGAGCGCTCTTGACCTGGTCTTTGAGTTGCTCGGTTTTTTCCAGGTAGGCTGAAACGCGATTGAGCATTTCAGGAAGCTCTCCGCTGTCCTGGCCGGCCTTGACCATGCTGACGAAGAAATCGTCGAAGACAGTCTTGTGATTACTCAGGGCCTCGGACAACGAAGAGCCGCTACCCAAGGCGCTGGAAACGTCCATCAGCACCCCGCGCAAAAGCCGATTTTCGACGTCGTGGTAGATCGTGTCGAGTGCTCTCTTCAGAGGGATACCACCGTCGAGCATGGCGGCCAGAGTCTGGCTGAAGGTGAGAATGTCGGCCCCGCGTATGGGGTTGAGGATGTGCTCTAGGGAGAAACGCTCGGTTCGCCTCTCCAAACGAGTGACGATCGGATAGCGTTCGGTGAGCGTGGCTAGCGCGCTCGTCTTGCTTTCAGCCTCTAGGGTGCCCGCAAACCGGTGCCCTTTCTCGTCCAAGGCGGCATATTGAAATTCCATGTGCCAGATGCTCCCCGGAAGTCATTCCCGACGGGCCACCATGATTCCCGTTAGGCCGGTTAGACGGCGACCTCCCAGTGAATGAGGTCGTGGTCCGAGCCCCCCTGCTCTTCGAAAACTTCACGTTCTCCGACTTCCGCTTCCCCGATGGTGTAGATACGGTCGATAGAGTTGCTATCCGAATTGGGATCGTTCCAGCCCAGATCGTCGGCGCCGGGGTGCTTCGGAGGGTCCACGAAGGGTAGGAAGTCGAAAAACTCTTTAGCGTACTCGCCGCCGGCTTTGGAGTTAAAATCCCCACCGAGCAAAACCGGCCCTCCGTGGTCGAGAGACTCGGCGAAGTCATCCAGAGCCCGGTACTGTGCATCGCGGGCTTCACCCCGGTCTTCCGCCTGGCCGTTGGTCAGGTGAGCGCTGATGGCGCTAACTTCCTTCCCTTCCGGAGTTTCGAAGGTCACACCCAGAGCGGTGCGGTTCTCAGGGTTGCCGTTGTCGCCGTCCTCGGGAGGGTCTTGCCCTAGAATCTCACGCTGGACGTCCTTCACCTCGTAGCCCGGCCCCAGGAGCACGCTGTTGCCGTAGCTCCCGCTGTCGTTTGAAGACCCGTAGACGACCTTATAGTCCTTGCCTTCGCCCATGTCGGCTTCATACACGACCACCGCGCCCTGCTCCGGGCCGTCTGCCCAGTCGACCGGGTCGCCGGAGTCGTCGTACCGCTCTCGAGTAACCGTGAAATCTTCGCTTTGACCGTCCTCTCGGGTGGCGGTGACCTGGGTGTCGGCGTACTTCTCCGGATCGTAAACGGGCTTTCCATCTTCACCTTTCACGGGGTTGCCCTCGGGGTCGAGGCTCTGTCGAGAGATATCCGAATCTTCCCATTCCTCTCCCAGTTCTTTGACAAAGATATCTTCTAGAATTTCTTGATTGTTGTCTCGTCCTCTGGTCCGTCTGCCGTCCACACCCACCTCCTGAAGCAGGGCCACATCGGTGTCTCCGTTGACCACTTCCTCGGCCAACAGGTCGCTGGTTCTTTCGAAGTTTTCCTTTTTTGCGGCTTCTTCATTTCCAGCACCGATGTTATAGGTGGAGACTCCTATGTTCTCTTCCGATTCGTTATTCTTGCTTTTGGCGCTGGGGGCGGAAGCTCCGCTGACGTAGCTCGTCAAACCCTTGGTAATGTCTCCTACGCGGCCTTTTGACTTATCCGACTCCTTGGCTCGGCTCTCGTCGGAGACGCTGGACTGGTCGCCTCTGGTCTCCTTTGACGAGGCCTTTGGAGGCTCGGTCTTCTTTCGAGGCTCGCTTCTTCTGACTTTTCGGCTCTCGCGGTGTTTTGTGATGACGCTCATGCTCTTGCTCCCAACTCTGTTATATGGGTTGGAGCGTGGATAGCAGTGGATGAAGATAAATGAATGTTAACGGTTTGTGAACGTTGAGCCAAAAGGCTGCGAGCCGCACAGAATCGAAGCTTCGCTCTGCATGAACATCGTTTGGCACAATGAGGCCGCGGAAGTCTATCTTCCGTCGGACTTGACCGAAAAGAAAGCCCTTGAGCAAACCACGCATCTAGCCGTGGGGGCTCATCCCGACGACCTGGAGATCATGTGCTGGGACGGCATTCTGCAGTGTTTTCGTCGGTCTGACAAGTGGTTCACCGGAGTCACGGTCACCAACGGCTCCGGGAGTCCGCGCGGGGAGACCTACGCTCAGTTCAGCGACGCGGAGATGGTGGAAGTGAGGCTTCGCGAGCAGCGGGCAGCCGCTCTGACGGGGGAGTACTCGGCCCAGGTCAGTTTGATGTATTCCAGCGCTGAAGCCAAAGAGAGCAAGCGGTCGCAACTGGTCGACGACCTGGTCAAACTCCTGGAGTCCACCCGACCCGAGGTGCTCTACACTCACAATTTGGTGGACAAGCACAACACCCATCTGGCTGTGGCGACAGCGGTGGTGGAAGCTGCCCGAAAGGCCTCGCTCAAGCCGCGAGCGTTCCTGGGATGCGAGGTTTGGCGTGGCCTGGACTGGATCCCCGACTCCAGGAAGGTGGTTCTGGATGTGAGCGGTCACCCTGGTCTCACACACTCCCTCGTCGGTCTCTACGACTCGCAGATCACGGGTGGCAAACGATACGACCTGGCCACCGGCGGGCGCAAGCGGGCGAACGCCACCTTTTTCGACGCCTATCAATCGGATACGGTGACCCACTACGAATACGCCCTGGATATGATGCCTTTGCTCGACGATCACGACCTGAGCTATCAGGACTATGTCCGCTCTTATCTTGACGCTTTTCAGGTCGATATCTACGGAGCATTGGAGCGGTACTAATTGGAAATCGTCATTCTCGAGAACGCTCGACAGGTCTGTGCAACGGCTGCCGGCATCGTGAAGCGTGCCTTGAAATCCAAGCCCGAAACCGTTTTGGGTCTAGCTACCGGCCGCACCATGGAGTTGGTGTACGAGGAGCTCCAAGAAGCGGACTTTAGTCAAGCCGCAACCTTCAATCTGGATGAGTATATGGGGGTCGGGCCCGAAGACGCCGGGTCCTACGCCTACTACATGCGAGAGCATCTCTTTCGACACGTCAATCTCTCACAGGAGAGAATTCATCTGCTCGACGGAATGACGGACGACCCGGAACAGGAGTGTCTGACGTTTGAGGCAGCCATAAAGAAGGCCGGTGGGATAGATATTCAATTGCTGGGCATCGGCGAAAATGGGCATATCGCTTTCAATGAGCCGGGCTCGTCATTGGCCTCACGAACCAGGTTCAAGACGCTCGCAACGTCCACCATCGCTTCCAATAAGGAGTGCTTCCCCGGCGGCGAGCCGCCTCGACACGTGCTGACGATGGGTGTGGGCACGATCCTTGAGAGTCGCCTCTGCCTGCTCCTGGCCTACGGAAGACGGAAAGCTCAGGCGGTGGCTTCGATGGCGGAGGGGCCGCTCACGGCCATGTGTCCGGCTTCGGCGCTGCAGATGCATCCGCGCACCATCGTCCTCCTCGATGAAGAAGCGGCCTTGCAGCTGAAACTGGTGGACTACTACAAACTGGCCTATCACCAGAAGCCCGAACGTCTCAAATATCCGACCTAAAATCGCAAGGATACTCAGCCTGGAGGTTCAACGCTTCCCCCATGAAACGATCCGCCGGTATTCTGCTACATCCTCTCTCTCTCCCCGGTTCCGCGGGTGGAGGTACACTGCACAAGGAAATCGACACCTTTCTCGACTTCTGCAAGACTCACCATCAGACGGTCTGGCAGGTGTTGCCTCTGGGCCCCACCGGCTACGGCGACAGCCCCTACCAGAGCTTTTCGACTCACGCGGGCAATCCGTATTTGGTATCGGTCGAGAGTCTGGTGGAAGACGGATTGGCCACCGATAAAGAGTTGAAGGAGTCGCGGTTTGAGTGTGACTCGGACATTATCGACTACTGCAACCTCTACGAAAAGCGCCGTCCCGTTCTTTACAAGATCGCTCTGGAGTTTGAGAAGAGAGCCGACAAGAAGCAGAAGAAAGAGTTCGAGGAATTTTGCCATGCCCAAGAGCACTGGCTTGAAGACTACGCTCTCTACATGACCATCAAAGAGGCTCAGGAGAAAAGCTGGCAAGACTGGCCGGCGCCTCTGAGAAAGCGCGACAAGAAGGCTCTCGAAGACTTCCGCGACGGAAATCAGGAGCAACTCGCGGTCCACAAGGTGATCCAGTGGTTTTTCGACTACCAGTGGGCCAGGGTTCGGGCCAAGGCTAAAGAGCGCGGTGTTCAGATTCTCGGCGACATACCTATTTTCGTGGCCCTGGATTCGGCCGATGCCTGGGCCAATCCCGAACTCTTTCAGTTCGACAAAGAGCGACGTCCCACCCACGTGGCCGGTGTGCCTCCCGACTACTTCTCCGAGGACGGTCAGCTCTGGGGCAACCCTCTCTACAAATGGGAGAAGCACGAGAGCACCCAGTTTCGCTGGTGGAGGGAACGGATCGAGAGTTCGCTACGCCTCTACGATATGGTTCGTATCGACCACTTTCGAGGTTTCGCGGGCTATTGGTCGATCAAAGCCGGCGAGAAGACGGCTAAAGGCGGTGAGTGGAAGAAAGCGCCGGGTGAGAAGCTGTTCAAAAGGCTGAAGAAGGAGTTCCCCGATCTGCCGATCGTGGCTGAGGATCTGGGTGACATCACTCCCGACGTCAACGCCTTGAGAGACGATTTTGAACTTCCCGGGATGAAGGTTCTCCAGTTTGCCTTCTCCGAGCCGACTAACGACTTTCTGCCCCACAATTTCGGCCCGAACTTCGTCGTCTACACCGGCACGCACGACAACGACACCACGGCGGGTTGGTACGAAGACGAGGCACGAAAAGCGGAGCGCAAGTTCTTCTGTCACTACCTAGGGATGAGCATCGACACCCCGGTTGAGGAAGCGGTCGAGCACATGGTGCGACTTGCCATGAGGTCCGTTGCCAAGATCGCCATCGTGCCCTATCAGGACATTCTGAAGAAAGGTAAGGAGGCGCGGATGAACACGCCGTCCGAACCCTCCGGTAACTGGCAGTGGCGGCTCACCGAAGAGGAGCTGAAAGAAGAGCAGAAGTGGCTCCTGGAAGCCACCTGGATAAGCGGGCGAGGGTAGGGTGTCCGGAAAGGTCCGACTAAGCCACGACCACCAGCTTTGGTGCGACGCTCCCCCGGTTGTTTCGGGAGAGGGTTTCTTGCCGGTGACGGAAGTGCGGCTGGTGACGAGTACCAGCGACGGCGCGGGCCATCGCTGGCAGAGCCAGAACGGCTACTTGGTTTCGGCGGGCGCCACCTTCGCCACCGACACCACGGCCGGCGTCGGAGACGATTACTACGGAATCGCGGCCGAGGGTCTGCTCTACAGCATGCGTTGTTTGGAAAGCTCGCCCCAAGAGTTTGTTTTGCCGGAAGACGGTCGGCTTAAGTTGACTCTCCAGCTTTTTGACGGTGGTACTGAAGTCTGGTCGGGGGAGACCGTTCGAACGACTTCCGGTGAGGAATCGGCAAATGGCGGACTCCTTTGGTTTCTTCACAACGGTGAGCCTGGAGCGGCGCACGGTGTCTCCATGCTGAAGGCGCAAGGCTTCAGGGTGAAGGAGCGCTGTGTGCGGACGGAAGAGCCGGATCTTGATCCCCTACTTAAGGAGATGCGGGAGGACGAAGAGCCGTTTCACCTGGTGGCTTCCGGACGCTCCAGTGAAGCGGCCTTGGAACTGGCTCAGAGACTGCCCGACCTCAAAAGTGTGATCCTTTTCTCAGGGAGCGGGTTGAGGTTCAGCCCCTGGAGGATCGAGGGTAAAGAGCTACCCCACGTTGTTTGTGACCACTCCACTCTGCAGCCCCGGGGACAGACCGTATTGGCAACACGAAAGATCTATGCCGAGGCTGTCGCCGACCGCAACAATCGCGACAAGGGACGTATTGAGGTAGAGAAGATCGCCTGCCCTCTCTATCTTTTCACCGGCTCTGACGACCAGATTTGGCCTAGCGCCGCATTCAGCGAATTAGCAGCTCAACGGCGCAAGCAGCACGGTCTGGAAGAGATGACGACCCACCGTACCTTCCCCAGCGTGGGATACGACCTCGGGCCGGCGCTCGGCCTGCCCGGATTACCCACCACCGAGCGAACCATCAGCCACAGTTCTACCGGGTTTCGGCTGCTTTTGGGTGGAAAAATGGGGCGTCAATCCAGGGCTCGACGAGAGTGCTGGGAGTGTCTCCTCAAACTCCTCTCCACCGACTGACGTTTCCTATACTCTCTAACGTAACGCAAATATTTTCCAAATGGGAAAACAAGATGTTTCCGTTATTGTTATTCTTGGAAGAAGGACAATATGCTGAGAACACGTTCGTTAGGAAAAATATTCGGCGTCGAAGTCAAAATGCACGGAACATTTCTGTTGCTGCTGGCCTTCGTCGCCATATCAGGCTTGCTCAAGGGAGGCCTGTTTCAGGGGCTCCTGAGTGTGGCCCTATCCGTTATCATCTTCGGAGTGGTGGTGCTGCATGAATTCGGGCACATCCTGGCCGCTCGAAAGTACGGGATCAACACCAAAGATGTGATTTTGTCGCCCCTGGGCGGAGTGGCTCGTTTGATGGGGATGCCCAAGAATCCCAATGCGGAAATGGTCATTGCCGCTGCCGGTCCGGCCGTGAACCTGGTGCTTGCCGGACTCGGCTCCCTGGTTCTGCAACTCTCGGTCATGGCCAACCCCGCTAGTTTTGGGATGGCCTTCTTCTCCGCCTTGACGGGCTGGTTTGTCACTATCAACCTGGTGTTGCTCGGATTCAACCTGATCCCCGCCATCCCGATGGACGGAGGACGCATTCTGAGGGCTTTCCTGAGCAAGAAGCAGGGGCACCTCAAGGCTACTCAGACCGCAGCCAAAGTCGCTCGCTGGTCGGCCCTGGGGATGGCTCTCTACGGTGTCTACTCGGGCCAGTTTATGCTGATTGTCATCGCCGGCTTCGTCTTCGTGATGAGTTGGATGGAGGTGATGCAGGCCAGCGTGCGTCAGGCCCAGCAGAACCCGTTCGTCCACCTGTTTCGAGGAGCTCCTCAGCAGCCTCGCCAGAGCTACGACGGCTATAGCCGGGTGGTGGACCAGGACGGGAACCCGGTTCAGGCTAACGACGGCTTTCGAGTGACCGGGGTTCGCTGGAGCAAGTAGAGCCCGTACCTTCATCTCGTACTCTTGGATTTTTTCGCCATCAAACCCTTAGCAGAGGGCTTTCTCTATCTCTAGCAACACGGATCTCAGACCCTTTGGGTATTGACAAAGAAGTCAGCGACGCCTTCAATGTAGGTGGGGAAGTCGGACGAGTCGTTTGTTGGTGCTGGAAGCTGTGGAGACGGGACGATGGAGAACAAAGACAAGAGGGCGAACGCCAGAATATTGCATTCGGTGTCTGCCATGATCAAGGTGGGAGAAAACCCGCCGGTGGTAGCCAAGACCCTTGATCTTTCAAGGGGCGGGGCGCTTTTGGATTCTCCTCAGCACGCCTCCGTGGGAGACAAGATTGAGGTCACCTTCAAAGTCGGCTCCGCGACGCTCAATCCCGCGGTCGGCCAGGTTCGCAGAGTGGAGTCGGCCTTTGGTGGGCGCCGTCACTGTATTGCCGTCGAGTTTTCCGCGCCCAATTTCCAACTTATAGAATTGATCAAGCGCGACCTTAAGGAACAAGAGATTCAGGATGAATGCGCCCGGCTCGTTTCCTCTTGGGGCAATAACCCCAATCTAGAACTCTAGGCTTCCGAAGGAGCAGGGGGAACAGCAACTCTCACGCCAAAGCCCACTTCAATGAGAGCGTTGCTTATCATCAACCCGAAAGCCGGCCGCCGTAAGAATTCTCCTATTCCGGACATCCAGGACGTCTTTCGCCGGCAAGACGAGTTCGAGTTGGAAATCCACGAGACCACTTGCCAGGGCTGTGCCACGAAGGCGGCACGGAAGGCTGCCGAAGAGGGTTATGAGCTTGTGATTGCCGCTGGTGGCGACGGTTCGATATTCGAAGTCTCCAACGGTTTGGTAAGTAGCGAGACGGCTCTCGGTGTGATACCGGTGGGCACGGAGAACGTGTTGGCTCGAGAAATGGGCGTTCCGTTGGTACCTCGCGAAGCGGCCGAATTTATGCTCCAGCAACCGCCCAGGATCATCGATACCGGGCGAGTGGGGGACCAACACTTCGTCTGCTTCGCGGGAATCGGATTCGACGCCCACGTGGCTCATCGGCTTCCGGGCGAGCGCAAGAAGCGTTTTGGAGCGCTGGCTTATATACTCACTTCCGCTGAAAAGCTGAGGCCCTATCACTCCGTTCCAAGACACCTGAAGCTTACCCTGGACGGCGACACGGTGGAGATGGACTTCTGGATCATGGTCATCAGCAACATTCGAAGCTACGGTGGACGCCTGATTCCCGCTCCCGAAGCGGTTGTGGACGACGGCCTCTTGGACGTGTGTGTCTTCCCCAAAGCCAACTACATCGAGCTGATGAGGCAGATGGCGGCTATGCGCAGCGGTAAACACACCGCTCTACCGGGGGTTCGATACTTCCAGGCGAGCCGAATCGAGGTGGAGACGGATCAGCCTGAGGAGCTGCAACTCGACGGCGACGCCTGGCCTGGGGAGCCTCCCTTTCTCATCGAAGCGGTGCCTCGGAGCCTTACGGTTCGATTCTAAAACCACGGCCGTTCAGCAAAAGAAAAAGGGGCGGCTGAGCAGGCCGCCCCTAGTAGAGAGCACAGTGAGTCACAGTTTTTCGCACAGTTGGACCGATGCGTTTTGTTTTGTGAATTCTCGTGTGGGAGTTATCTATAATATAGCACCGAGTTATTGAATTTAGGTTTCCACGATGTTGCTATGAAATGAACAGCGAATCCCTGTTCGGTTGATCTGGCCGAGCGATTTAACAATTTTGTAACCGTAGATGGCCGTATTTAGACTTTTTTTAAGTCTCTCTTTGCTAGAGTAGACTTACGAACTCACCGTGGACGACTCGCTATCAAAGTATCAAGAAACATAAATCGCCCTCTACAACAGGCTCTTAAGCCTCCGAAGAAGACTGAGGAGAAGAAAGAGCACGGCTTTGTTCGCAGAGCCTTCGAAACGACCGTTGGAGTAGCTAACGCCGCTTATAAAATTCCGGCCACCATCGTGTCCGGCGCGGTCGTCGGCGGGTATCAGGGCATACGCCGAGGCCTGGATAAGAACTACGAGGTCACGCCGCGGAGCGCCGCCCTGTCTCACATCACCGTCAGCACCGCTCAAGGGCAGCTTCAGGCGGCCGTTCTAGGCTTTATGATCGGTGGACCGGCTGGAGCGATCACCAATATGGCCTTAGACGGACTGAGCGCGGGCCCCGGAGTTTTCGTTTTTATCAAAGGTGGCTCCGCCGAAGAGACGGGTGACCGTCTGGCTTCGGCCTTCAACAAGAATATTAAGGGCGGCGAGGGTGCCTTGAGCGGCCTCGCTAAAGGTATAGGCACCGGCGTGGTCAGTTCGGTGCAAGCCGCCGCCGTCACCGGATATCGTGAAGGCAAAGGGATGGCTTCCGGTCTGGTGGAGGGCACGACCGCGTTGCCGGAAGAGTTTGGTAAGGTGAAGAAGCCTCGTGGGCCGCTGATTCGAACGGCCGTGGCTTCGGGGGTCGGTGTGGCTAGCTCAGTTTTGTCGGGAGCCACGGGAGCCATCTTGCCTCTGGTCTCCGGGGAAGAGAAAGAGCCTCCGGGAATCGTGAAGAGATTAGCTGTGACAGCCGCATCGGGGGCGGCCGTGGGGGCACTTGCAGGTTCGTTCGGAGGTCCGATAGGAATGGCCATCGGCGGCGGCGTGGGCATGCTCCTCAACTTGGCCGGTCCGGCACCTAAGAAAGACTTTGCGGAGAAAGTTTTAGATTCGGTGAAGCAGCAGAACCAAGAACCCGGCGATCTTGGATCCGAGATCGCCAACAACAACCAGTCGATGTTCCAATCGGTCTTTGTGGGTTTTGCTTCCGGCGCGACCAACGGCTGGAACGCCGTAGTGGCTCCACCCGAAAAGAATTAGTCCGGCTGGGAAGCCGGCTCCTGTAGCTTCATTTCCGAACCCAGCAGGTAGAGACAGACGACGTAGATCATCTGAGTACCCACCACGTCCCACTTTTCTTGGAGACACATCCCACTGACCAGCAGCGCCATCAGTCCGGTAGCGGCGAACAGGGTTGTTCGCGGTCGCCAATGACTGACAAGCGCTATTCCGATAAACGCTTCGGCGACCGGAATAAGATAGGCCACGGGTAGCACCAGAAACGCAGGCAGGATGGTCGGCTCGAACCCTTTGAGGACGGAACCGACAAAGCCGGAGTAGTCTCCCAGCAGTCGGACGGCGCCGTGGAGAAAGAAGTTGAGCCCTAGAATCAGTTCTAGTAGGCGGTATCCGAGTGAAAGATTTCGATTCATAGACCCGTCCAACCGGCGAGAGTGTTGAAAGTTTTTAAAAGTGGGCTAAAATCTTAATGTTCGTTATCGGGTGCGGCTGGCTAAAAGAGCTTTTTAAGCCGCTCTTGCTCTGCTTTCTGGCTTGCTTGGAGGTCTCCGAAGAGCCCGTCGAGAGAAGCCTTTCGCTTTTCCGCTTCGGCCCGCTCCGCGGCGAACAAGTCGGGGGTGTCCTCGGTAGGATTCTCCTCCGGAGGCAAATTCAGCAGCCCTTCCAGATTTTGCCGCTCGGCAGCGAGCGCTTCGCTCTCACCACCCAGTGCAGCCAGTAAAGAAGCGTTTTTCTTTTTTTGTTCGGCAAGGGCATCGGTCAGCCAATCGGCTGTTCCTGATTTCTTCAAGTCTTCGAAACTCGGCATCTCTTCGTAGGGGTCAAAATCCATTTTGGGTACCTCCGTGAGATGTCTTTGACGTGGGTCGAGGCGGCCCTTCACACACGCTAGCTCCGAGCGCGTCCCATCAATTCCATAAATCGAGCCGTCCACTCCACTCCCTTGGTGAGGGAGTCGATAGTCACCGACTCGTCCGGTCCGTGAGCCCCGTGCTCGGTGTTTAGGACGGGCACGAAGGTGAGAGCTTCACTATCCTCGCTCAAGCTCATCAGGTGTCGAACGTCGTTAGAGGCAGTGGTATTGCCGAAGAGAACGGGCGTATCCGCTCCCAGGGTGCTCTTGAGAGCGCTCTCGGCGGAGGTGAACAGGGGGCTGTCGGTTTTGAGGCGGCGGACGAACGCCTCTTTGGCCAGCGGTCCGCCTAGCTCTTTCAGCTCAAACTTATCCCCGACGACACCCCGGATTTGGGACAAGACGCTTTCGATGTCCTCATCGGCTGCCACCCGGAGATCGAGAGTCACGTGGGCTCTCACCGGCGTCTTCGAGTCTTCATTCGGATCGTGGTTACTCTTGTTGGTGTAGTAGTCCACCACTTTCATATTGTCGGCCCAGCCTTTGAACCAGAGCTTTCGACGGATTTTGTCGAGCGCTCGGTTGGTGCGGTTGATGGCGTCTTTGTCCCGGTCGGCGATGGAGCCGTGATGGGTGCCGTCGTAGCTTTCCTGGGGAAGCTTCAGCTTGATGGTGCCTTCGTCGGAAGGCTCCACGATGAAAGCGTCACCGGCCGCTTTTTGCATCAGTTTCATAGCTTTGGCATTGTCCTCGGCGTCCAGTCCGTCCATTTTGAGGATGGCGGTGGCGGAAGACGGCTTGGTGTTGGAAGCCTTGAGCTTGGCGTTGGCGTTGGAGGAGATGTAGAAGTCGGTCTGGGCCATATCGGTGCGGTTGGTGGCCGATAAAGCCGGTCCCATGCGCTTTTGCACGAAGCCTGTCCACCAGAAGTTTTTCAGAAGCCAGCCTTTGAAGCCGCCGATGGTCTCTCCGAATCGTTTAAACGACTCGGATGTTTCGTCTTTGTCTCCTAAGAACGTCCAATCTCGGTCCTCAATGTAGTCGTCCAGTCGCTCCATAGCGTCCATGGCCTGGGAGATAGCCTGGTCCGGGTCGGAGGCTTCCTTCAGTACCAACTGACAAGGAACGGAATACTTCTGAGCCATCCCGATGAAAGGCACATCGGTCTTGATGTTGCCCACCGAGGCGAGACTCTCTTTCGACATGATTCCCGAGCCCTCGACCACCCAATACTTCACGTTGTCGAACATCTCCGGCTTGTTTTGGGCCAGGTACTTGGCTCCCTCGACTCCACCGGTTTCTTCGTCGGGGAAGAGAAAGAGTTGGGTCGTCCGATCGGGCGTACGGCCCGTCTCCTTGAGATGTTTCATGGCCACCAGAACCTGAGCGGCCGGGCCTTTGGTGTCGATCGTACCGCGTCCCACCATCACTTCCCGACCCTCCTCGTCGGTGATGATAACGCCGGAAAAGGGGTCTCCCGTCTTCCACTCACCTTCAATGCTCACCACGTCGGAGTGGTGAACGAAGCCGACGGATCCGAGTTCGGGGTTGTTGCCCGGTAAGGTGACGACCAGCATGGGGCGATCATGGACCGTGGTGCTTCGAGAGATCTCCAGACCTGCTTTGGTGGCGAAGTCGACGGCCACGTCCACGACGGCGCTTTCCCCGTGGGGAATTTGGGAGGGAGTGGAGTCGATCCGCACCATTCTCCGGGTAAGGTCGATCACTTCCTGGTCAAGCGAAGGTGGGAAGGGGTCTGGGGCTGCGGGCGTTGCTGAGCCTGCAGGTGTAAAGGCAAAGGTGTCCTGGGGTTTGAGTGTGGCGTGAACCGGCTTGTTGACTTGTTTTTGTGTTGTTCTGAGTCCGGCTGCGCGTGTCGGTTGTGAGTTCGTGATGAGCATGGATTCCTCCCACCTCAATGTAGACGAGGAGAAGGCTTAGGACTTAAACCGGATGTGAACAATTTTCCGATTGGGCCGGGTTTTTGCCCGGAACTCGGAAAAGGATGGGTCATGACCACCTGGATCATCTTGCCGCGCGGCATCAATGTCGGTGGAGACACCAACGTCTCTATGCCAAAGCTTCGATCACTTCTGGAGGAAGCCGGTTTCGAGCAGGTACAGACTCACGGCCGTAGTGGCAATATCGTGGTTGATTCGGAGTTGACCACGGCTTCCGGAGTGGAAAAGAGAATCAAGGGGAAGGGTGGTCTGGAGGGTCCTATGGTGGTATTGGAAGGCGACAGCCTCCAGCGGATCGCCGCCGCCAATCCGTTTGCCGAAGGGGAGAAAGACCCGTCCCGCCTCCATATCTTTTTCCCTACGCAGACCCCTACCAAGCCCGATTTGAAGTATCTGGAGAGCCGGGCCGTTGCCTCGGAGTCGTTCGAACTCAAAGACGGGTATTTCTATCTCTGGGCTCCCGATGGGATAGGACGGTCCAAGCTGGCTCAGTCGGTCGAGAAGGGTCTGGGGGTAGCGGCTACCGGGAGGAATTGGCGGACCGTGTGCAAGCTGTTGGAGATGGTCCGATGAACCCCGCCGATCTGTACATAGAGCTGCTCCTACGCTCGCTCAACGGCAACCTCTCCGACAGCGTGCTCTGGCGGTCTTCTCAGCTCTTGAAGGCCAAGGAACAAGGCTACCAGGGCAACGTCATGATTTCGCTCGCCGGTTGCGAAGAGCTGTTGGAGCGGGCCGATCAGGAGTTCGAAAGTGTGCTGAAGCCACTGGGGAAAAGCGCCTCTGAGGTCCTGGAGATGGACGGGAGGGCTCTTTTCGACTATCTGAATTGGATGAACCCCGTGGACTCGCCTCATACGATGTGTGGTGAGAAGAATCTGGAGAACGTGCGACAGTGCGTGGAGGATGTCCTGAAAAAAGGGGTCCCGGGCGACCTGATCGAGACCGGCGTTTGGAAAGGCGGCATGACGATCCTGATGCGGGGAATTCTGAAAGCCCACGACTGCCGGGACCGAAAAGTCTGGGTGGCCGACTCGTTTAGCGGGCTTCCTGAGCCTGACCCGGAGACTCAACTCAAAGACGCCCTCTTCTACTACTTGATGACTCCGCTGGAGCATCTGGCCATCCCCTTCGAATATGTGCAAGGGCTCTTCTCCCGATATGGGCTCCTCGATAATCAGGTCTGTTTCTTGCGAGGCTGGTTCAGCGAGACGCTTCCTAAAGCGCCTATCGATAAGCTGGCCGTGGTGCGTCTGGACGGAGATCTCTACGAGTCC
>Ga0208701_100151_pt1 | contig 33137 bp, 34 predicted proteins | sample DeeseametaMP1482_FD_184188 | JGI IMG/M metagenome (GOLD analysis project Ga0208701, IMG submission 184188) | Marine microbial communities from the Deep Pacific Ocean - MP1482 (SPAdes) | ecosystem: Environmental > Aquatic > Marine > Oceanic | place: South of Fiji, South Pacific Ocean | collected... | reverse complement strand
AAGAGCTGGTTCTGGTCGTAATCCTTGAACTTATAGGGCATTGACGGGGCTTCGATCATGCGAGAGCGCACCCTTTCAACCTCACAATACTTAACGACTAAATCAACAGCCTCCAAGAGGCGTTGCGGGGGTGCCTCAACAGGGCTTTGGAGTTTGAGGCGTCGCGGGCCTGCCACAAGAGGCGTCGCTGGGGTGCCTCAACCGGGCTTAGGAGCTTGAGGCGTCGCGGGCATGCCACCTAGCGGCTCGGGTCGGGCTGTTGTCAAGCCGAACCAAAAGTCTTTAGCAAGACAAACACCGCCACCCCGGTCACGGAAACGTAGGCCCAGATAGGAAAAGTCCACTTAGCCCACTTCTTGTGGTGGCTGAAACGTCGAGTCAGAGAGAGACTCACAGTGATGAGAATAAGAGGCAGGGCCACCACTGACAACACGATATGACTGATCAGGATGAAGAAGTAGATGGGTCTGATTAAGCCTTCACCAAGAAACTTACTGTCTCCGTGAAAGGTGTGGTATACGATGTAGCTGACTAGAAAGAGAGCGGAGAACAGCAAGGCGAGTAGCATCAGATTGCGATGAGTTTTCCAGTTGCCTTTGCGAATGGCGGCCAGCCCAGCGAAGAGGCTCACAGCGGAGGCGGCGTTGAGGCTTGCGTTGACCGCCGAGAGAAAGCCGACGTCGTATCCGGTACTGGCCTCTCGGCCATAGATCAGCCAGAACAAAAATGCTGCCGCGACCACCGAAAACCCGAGAGCGCCGGGGATGATGTAGCGGGGCATATCGACCCTGTTATAGTCTACAACGTTTTCCATAAACTCCAAGTTCCCCGGAACGCTCGGACTTACACGCCTGGTAGAAGAGGCTTGGAAAGAAAAAAGCCCCGTTGCCGGGGCTTCTCTGAAGGCTGATGTTCTAGAACTCGCTGTCGAGCGGCACTTTGAACGTCTTCTCTCCACCGTAGCTGAAGACCACGTAGGTATCTCCGATGGAGGAAACCCTGTAGTCGCCGAGCTTTTGGCCGACGTTGATGACTTTCATCCCAACGTTGGTTTTAATAATTGCTTGATTTCCAGAACCGGAACTCACGATACCGGTGACGGTCACTTCGGGAGCGGGAATTTCCACTTCCTCGGCGACTTCTTCGCCTGCTGCAGCGGGAACCGCTGCCGCTGCTACGGTCGCTCCACTGTTAGCCGACTTGACAGTAGGTGTCTTCGGTCTGATCGGCGGGCGACTGCCCGTGCTGGTGGGGATAACGTTCCCGGTCAACAGTTGGTTGACAAACGGGTCGCGGTCCACAATCTGGGGCTTGATCGGCTTAGCCGGCGCTTCCGCCGCTGTTTCAGGTTGGGCGGTTTCAGTGGGAGCAGAGTCCGTGATGTTCACTTCTCCCTCGGCACCATCTTGAGCGACGGCGCCAACCGCTAGAAGACCCGCGGCCAATATCGTGGCGACCCCTCGGCGCCAATAATCTGCTTTCATAATGCCTCCTGTGTCTTGGCAATGATTTTCCAGTCCATGTCTGGTCTTCCTCCATGTTTTTCGGCCGGAGCAGAAAATCTTGGAGGCTTAATCTTCCTATATTAGGTTAGATTCCTCGTGCGGGAGATTTGTTCCCGCTTTGCCGGTTCCTCTTGCCGCAGGAAGCGTGAATTCCTTTCAGATCGAGGTTGAAAAGAATGCAGAAGGAGCGGCCGGGGGGTCGACCGATAGCCGAGAGTTCACCGAAGCCAGAGTGCGAATATTGGAAAGGTCTTTGAGGTCGGACCACGCTAGCACCGGCAAGTCCGGGAAAAGACCCTTGAGGGAGCTTGCCAGTTCGCGACGGCACTCGACATCGACCAGGAGCACAGGCCGCCCGCTGGTGACCGTCTGGCTCACGTGTTCTACAGCGCGACAGAGCCGGTCCAGCATCCGGTGGTGCTCGCTAGCGTTCAAATCGTCGGGGCCTTTCCACTCAACGGCGTTGAGAAGCCCCTCGTCGTCGAGCCAGAACGAGATGTTGCCGTTGACGACTTCTTTTCGTACCAACATCTGGACCTCGTCCGGGTCGGACGATTCGCCCTCGGCCACCTTAATAAACTCGCAGAACTGCTCGGCTGGAGGAAGATGCAGCCCTTCCGACACCAGGTCTCGGACCAGCTTCAAGAAGAAAGCCGGGTCTTCGCTGAGCATCTCGCAGACCTGGGCTCCACCGTAAGGAAGGGAGTTGGAGACCCAGCGACTGAGTTCCCACAAACCCAAGGCGTGTTCCATCCGAGCACTGAGAAAATTGATAGCGTGACCCATGGCGACTTCCGCGGCCTCGAAGAGCAGAGAGCCGTTCTGCGCGGCTCGCTCGGACTGGCTGAAAGTGACCCACTTGGCTGGAAGCCCGAAGACCGGATCGAGAGCTTCCAAGCCGAGCAGAGAAGAGAGTGCCGCCTCTTCGCCGACGGCAAGAATCTTGTTGGGGTGGAGTTCGAACGGTTCGGATTGGAAGGGACCGAGCTTGAGTTGATAGGCCCAGCTCTCCTCGGCGTCCTGGTGGATCACCTCGATGGAAAAGCGGGGGACGGGCCAGCCCTTCTCGTGAGTGGAGACCGCCAGGCCGTTGCTCAACTTTTGGTGGAGTTCGGTCGTGAGTGCGCGAAAGGTCTCACTCGTCTCTTCTCCCGCCGGGCAGTAGAGACGCACGACCAGACCACCGCTTCGGGGCTCTGAAGGGTTCCAGCGTGCCAGAAACCAGGTCCCTTCGCTCTCGCCGTTGCCGGCGGTGCGCAAGAAATCTTCCAGAAGCTCCTGGTTGGCCCACTCACCGCTTTCCTGGCGATAGGCGACCTCGAGTCGTTCGTTATGTCGGATTTCGTTCAACGGCTGTTCGTTTTGGGTGCGGGAGGAGGTTCGATAAAGAAAGCCTGGCTGTCGGCCAGCACCTGATCGAAGTAGATATCGACTTTGTAGGTGCCCGGGTGATAACCGCCGGGGGGTGCTTCGTAAGTGAAGACCGCGTCGTTTTCCTTACCGGGCGCGGGCTGGTTGGAGACGGCGATCAGCTCACCGGAGGTGAGGCGGTCGACCTCCACGGCCGACCAGACGGTGCGGATGTTGGTGCCGGACGGTAGTTCGTGGGCGGACACACGAAGCAAGATTTTCTGGTCGGTGCTCTTGAACGACGTTTGAGCGGTCTCCGTCACCAGGTCCGGGACCAGGTCCATATACTCTGCTTGAGGCATGGTCTGGGCTAGCTGTTGGTCTGGTTTGAGAATCTCGAATCGGTCTATTCCCAAGACCTGGTCGGTAGCTTTCGCTTTGAGCACAACCTGGTAAGGTCCGGGCTTCCAACCCTCGGCCGGGGCCGACAGCCTAAAAGATCGTTTTCGGGGAGGCCCCGAGCTGGTAACCGGCTGAGAGAACGGAGCGCTCTCGTCCAGCACGCTGCGGTAAGAGGCGACCACTTCCACCTGATCGTCGAGCCCCTCCGGAGTAGCGATCAGGTAGACGGCCGGCGTGTTGGCCGGGAATTTCGTTCGAGCCGGGGCTGCCGGTCCGGTGGCTTCGGAGAAAATCGTGGCTTTGATAGTGCCGGCCACGGGGTCGGGCGTCTTCTTCGAGGAAAACGGATCTGTTTTCACGCCTGCGACCACACCGGGGGTTGCCGAGACATTAGGGGTGGCTCCAGGGGGCAGCCCGAAGTTCGGCGATTTGGGTCGCACGCGGGGGTCGGTGGTGGCAGCCACGTTCGGTGTCGGTTCGTCCCCAACAGGAGTCTCCGCTACCACAATATCCGGAGTCGCGCTAGCGCTCACGGGTCCGTCCTGAGGAACCGGTCGCATCTGGCTTAGCCCGTAGGCCAGAATTGCCAGGAGCAAGAGTAAGATTGTAACCCACTTCGTCATTTCGATGTGCTAGTTCGGGTGTGAGTCGGTGGACCCCTTTCTTTACGGGCGGGGGAAGGGGGGCTTCGATGATTTTCGAAGCGCGGCCCATGGATTTCGACCCACGCGACCTGATTGAAGCGAATCTCTCTCTGCTACAGGAGGCGGCCTCTCTGGCCGAGCCCAGTCCCGCCCTTCTGATGACGGTGGCCACCTGGGGTCGAGGGGCCGACCCGGATCTGCTGCAGGCTCTCCAACCGTATCGACACGGTCTTGGGTTCAACGGCTCGGTGGTGGCTCGAGTGCCGCTGGAGAAAGCCAGGGATTGGCTCCCCCCGACAGCTTCCGCTCAACTAGCGGAGGCAGGGGAGAAACCCATGGTCTATGCCGCCGTTTTCAAGGACTGGGCGCTGGAACAGCTTTAGGGCGGCCTTGAGTCGCTCCTAGGATGAGCGACCGCAGCGCAAACCTCATCATTTGGGGGAAATCCCAGGGCTCCAGCCCCACTTCGGGATGGCGCATAGCGGCTTCCACGGTCTCGTTTCCGTTGCAGAGAGGCCACAGTCCAGCCAAAAGACCGACGGCGCAGTTTAAGACCTGACTCCATGTTTCCACGCTCAACCCGGGGTAGAGTTCGGCATGAACTTCAGCCAGATAACGGGCTCCCGAAAAGCTGTCTTTCTTGAAGGCTACGAGGTCGTCTAACGACGAGTTCTTCTCCATCGAGGTCCCGAGCTGAGGGAGCAGAGCCAAAAGCTCGGGGCTCTCCTGCGAAACGTCGAGCCAGATGCCGACGATCTCGTCGACCGTAGCCTTTCCATCAGCCAGCGATTTCAGCCGTTTAGCAAGACGCTCGACAAAGGCGCCTTGTTGCTCCAAAAGAATCTGCAGAAAGATCTCTTCTCGACTGGAAAAGTAACGGTAGACGTTGGGCTTGCTCATCCCGGCCGCCCGGGCGATGCTATTCAGGCTCACTTCTTCGTAGGAGGCTTGCTTGAACAGCTGCTTGGCGGCCTCCAAGATCTCTTCGCGCCGCACCTTTTTCTGAGAGGGCTTGCGCGCCCGTTGCCATGTCGGCCCTTCCGGCATCAGTTGGTTTCCTGCATTTTTCGCGTCTCGCTTAGGACGATGCGTTTGGGCAGGAGCGGCACGAATGCCAACTGGATTCGCTGAAATAGGCTCAGTCCCGCGATCACATCGAGCTTTCCGGCCAGCATTCCGTTGTATCCGTCTTCAGCCACCCGACGCGCCGAGGCGGTTTTCTGGAAAAGAGGAGTCTTGTCCATACCGGAGACTCGAGCAAATTCTGTTTCGGTAGCGCCCGGCATAAGCGCCGTCACGGTGACGCCGGTGTCGCGCAACTCTTCGGCCAGCGCGTTGCTGAGAGACGTCACGAAAGCCTTGGTCGCGAAGTAGACGGCTTGCAGCGGCCCCGGCATGAGACTGGCCGTGCTGGAGACGTTGAGAACTCTTCCGTGACCGCGGCTCACCATCCCAGGCAAGAACAACCTGGTCAGTTCGGTGAGAGCCACCACATTGAGGTTGATCATGGCCAGGTCGTCGGCCCATTCTCGCTGATAAAACTTTCCGAGGCCGCCGAAACCGGCGTTGTTGATGAGGATATCGACATCGGTCTCTTCTTCTCTCAGCTCCTGGAATATTTGGGCAGGGGCGTCTCGATCGGTAAGGTCGCAGACCAGGACTCTCACCTGGACTCCGTGGCTCGATTCCAGCTCCGACTTCAATTGCTGCAACTTATCCTCGCTCCGAGCGACGATCACGAGATCACCTCCGCGCTCAGCGTGGATGAACGCGAGTTCTCTTCCGATACCGGTCGAAGCACCGGTGATTAGGGCCGTGTTCTTCATCGTTTCCTCCCGAATGCTTTGGTTACCGATGGTAACTAATTGTTCAGAGAATATAAGTTACCATCGGTAAGTTGTCAATAGCCGGGCAGAAAAAAAGCCCGGCTGGAGAGCCGGGCCTTTTGGGAACCGTCACGGTTAAGCGGTCGGTTCGTCTTTGTGCATCCACTTGACCAGGGGAAAGCTGAGCGCAAAGCAGAGAGCCGCGCCTACCATGCTAGCCAGACAGATCTTGTAGAAGACCGGTTGATAGATGGCCAGGGTTTCCACGGGAGGCGGGATAGAGGCGGCACCTACTGATTCGCCTCCGTGAGAAACACCCGTCAGTTTGGCGATGGCGGCAGCGAGGTAGTTGCTGAACGCCAAAGCCAGGAACCAGGAACCCATCACGGTGGACACAATGTTCGCCGGCGACAGTTTGGTGACCATGGAGAGGCCCACCGGCGAAATACAGAGCTCACCCGTGGTGTGGAGTAGATAGCCTAAGACCAGCCACCCCATCCAAACCATGCCCTGTTCGGTAGCTTGCTCCGCTCCGATGTAAAACGCACCGAATCCCAGTCCCAGTTGGGCCAAGCCCATGGAGAACTTGATCGGGATATTAGGCTCGATATTCATCGAAGCCATCCAGGTCCAGAGAGTGGAGAAGACCAATCCGAAGGTCAGAATGAAGGTCGGGTTCAGCGACTGGAAGATAGAGGCGGGCGTCTCCGAACCGCCGATCGGCATTCCCACGTGGGATTGATCGATCGGTACCTCAACCTCGCCCTTGGCTAGGAGGGCGACCGATTCATCGTTGAGCACACCGAGTTCGGGGAGTTCGAAGCCCACCAAAGAGTCGTTGATCTCCATGATGACCGTCTCGCCGACGTCCTTTTGTCCCAACTCTCTCCATTGCGGGCCTTCTCGCTTTTCATCGGCTCCTTCTTCACCTTCAGGCACTTTGTACTTTTCCACCGAGGTGACGGTCTTGTCGACGTCGTTTTCGTCGACTTTCAGCGCCAGAAATCCGTTTTTGAAGCGGCTTGGCTCCTTCTCCTCGTCGGCATGCTCTTCGTCTGCCTTTTCAGCCTCTTTCGCTTTCTCGGCAGCCTCTTTGAGAGTGGCGATTTTGGCTTCATCCAGTACCCCGTCTTCGGGGATGTCGAGGCCGACCAGGTTGTCGTCGAACTTGACGTTCAAGGTGGTGCCGACGTCGTCGGCAGTCAGCTTCCGTTCGCGGTAGTACTGCTCGACGACTTTGACTTTCTTGCCCAGGTCGTCCTCTTCCACTTTGTAGGCCAGGAAACCGGGTTTATCGTTGCCGGCTTTGTCTTTTCCGCCGGCACGCAGGCGGTCGAGTTCGTCGTTGGTAAACACATCGAACCCTGGAATCTTATACCCGAGTTGGCCCTGATTGAGGTCCAAGGTTAGAGTTTGGCCGACGTCGGCATCAGTCAGCACTCTCTCTTCGCTTACCCGGTCTACGTTTCGGTCCGTAAAGTTAGTGACTGATGAGCCAGCCTGTTCGAAGAATGCCCAGAAAAGCATCGAAAAGAACATTAGCACCAGTACGACCATCAGGCGCTCGCGTTCGACCTTTGGGCGAGTCACAATTTGGATGAGCAGCCAGACCAGAGCAATAACGCCGAAGATGAAGAGAACATATCCGGCCAGCTTGTCCCGTCTCAACAGGAATGCGATGGCCGGTATAGCCAATGCGGTGGCGATATAGACCGGTGCCACCACGGCCATCCCCTTCGCTTTGGCATCCTCCGGTTGCAAGCCGGCCCAATCCGGCAGTCCACCACGCTGGAGAGCCATTACCGCAACAGCGGCGGCGATGACCATCGCCACGGCAATGACGGAGTTCAGGACACGGAACATTCCAGGTTCGGAGATCTTAAGCAAGGTACCGGCCGCCCCCAGAGCGCCCAGGCTGATGGTGATCATGTTGACCTGGCGAGGAGCTATGAAGATCATAAGTCCGACCAACATTCCGCCGGTGGCCAGGCCGAATCCGTAGTGCCAGCCGTAAGTCTCCCCGATGTATCCACAAATCAGAGGCGACATGGCGGCACCGAGGTTGATGCCCATGTAAAAAAGTGTGAAACCGGCGTCGCGCCGTTCACTACCCGGAGGATAAAGAGAGCCCACCATGGTCGAAATGTTGGGCTTGAAAAAGCCGTTTCCGACGACCAAGAGTGCCAGAGCCACGTAGAAGGGCGTGGAGCTTTCGACTCCCATCAACAAGTGACCGGCCGCCATCAAGGCACCGCCCAGAATCACCGCGTGCCGCTGCCCCAACAGTTTGTCGGCAACGATCCCCCCGATGAACGGGGTGGCGTAAACCAGCGCCGTGTAAGCACCGTAAACCCCGTAGGCTTGGCCATCGTTCAGTCCCAGAAACCCCTTGATCATGTAAAAAACAAGGAGACTCCTCATACCGTAATAGGAGAAACGCTCCCACATCTCGGCAAAAAAGAGTGTAAAAAGACCTACCGGATGGCCGAAGAGAGTTTCCTCCTGGCCACGTTGACTCATGTTGTCCTCCATTATGTGTACAGTCCGCTCGGACCTAAAATTCTAACTCCATGATCTACAGACCATGTCCAGCGTAAATAGCCAGAACCCAACATTAATCCCTGCCTGCCTCCAGAATTGGAAGGGAATGTTAAAATTGGGCGAAAACCATTTGATGATTTATGACGGCGCTTGCGACATTTCCATCTCCTAGTGAGATCTCCGAGCTTTTGCAGCAGAGCGTCCGGCCCTCCGAGCCCAGTACCGACCTGGCCACTTTGGAGCAATACTACCAGGGTTGGCCCTATCCGAAGAGTTTGGATTTTTGGGAAGGGTTCGTGTATGCCGATCTCTGCGAGCAAGTGGGCTGGGCCTATTTCAAACATGAGGAGTTCACCTCGGCCCTCTCGGCTTGGCGGGAGTGCCCATGGCCTTCCACCTCCGAAGGAGAGCGGCAAGCCGTGGCCCAACTCCTGCAGGAAGCCTACGAAGATCAGAGTCTGATTGTCGGACCTCCCGTGGCCGACCTGATAAACCAGGGTCGGATCCAGCTGGGCTCTATCCTGGCTACTCTCGACGACCCCGCTTCCGAGCTTTTCCTGGCCGGATCCGGCATAGGCTACGTCGTCACCTCGCGCGTGGTGAAGCCGGAAGGCCTTTATCATCTGCGTTTTGAGTTCGATCAGCGAACTCTGTTCTACATCTCCTTTCTGCCTGCCGACGTTCATCACAAACTGAACACCGCTCGCATCCACTTTCAGATGGGGGAGGCGGCCGAGGCGGCGAGCTGGCTGCTCCGGGCGGCCTTCTTCGCCATGAACGAAGGGTTGGGCCCGGAGGCGTTTTCCTTCCTTGAAAAGGCGCTTCAACTAGCGCCGGACAACTTGAGCGTGAAAAAGTCACTCACCAACCTTCAAGTGAAAGGGGTGGCGCCTACTTTGGCCTCCAGGGTCGTGGTAGAACGAGTTCTGGCCCAACCGGACCCACTGGCTCGCTGCGCTATCCGTACCAACAAGCCCCCTCACATGCAGCCCGACTGGGTGGAGGCACAGGCCAAGCTCCCGATCGGTTTTCAGATTCGAAGCTCCGATTCGCAAGGTAGGGTTCATTCGCTGGGAGCCATGCCGCTGGAAAGAGCCAAGAAATATGTGCTCTCCCACCCGAACGACGTCGGACCCTGGCCTCTGATACTACCCACCGCCTGGGACGTCCCCAAGAGTCTGTCCCCAATCACGGTGGAGAAGAAGATGTCCCTGACCCGCGGCGTGAGCTTGGAAAAGCTCGGGCTGTGGAGAGACAACTATCGGCCGGTGTTGGCGGAAATGATGAGCCAATGGCCCTCCGAAGTTGGCCGCCAGGGAGACTCGGAGGTAGTGGATTTTGCTTTGCCGGATCAGGTCAAAGTCGGACTGTTCGGGTGTACCGAGTTTTGGCAGATCCCTTCGCTCTTGGAACTCAACCTGCCGGACCTCGGATCCGAAGCCAAGCTCGGGGCCTGGTGGCGCCGTCTCGGCAAGCGATGGGGGGCTCGTCCGTTTCTGGTCGCCGACGACATCATCTGGTTTCGAATGAACAAACTACCCGACGAAGACCGTCGCGAGCTTTTCCTCGCCGACCTCATCAATATGAGCAACGACGTAGCGGAGTGTTTCGAACCGACGATGATCAAGGTGGCGGACGAGCAGTTCGTCTTTCCCGTACCGATGCAGCTGACCTTGAAACAAGTAGAGTAGGCCGGGGCTCCCGGCGGCTTTACTCCTTGACCATTTGGGGTGTCACTTGAAAATAGGTGATGAGATTGTCTTCCACACCCACGTGCCATCCCTGACCCCAGTTGTGCAGAACGTACTTGCGGTCGTCGCCCTCTCGCTCATAGCCCTTGCCAAGGTGGCTCAGGACGGTGTCCACGTCGCTTCCCACGGCGATCCCCTGTCGGGTCTGAAAAAACGGGGAGCGGGTGGTGACTGAAGTGACCCGATCGTCTTCCGTATAGACCACCAGACCAAACTCCTCGTAGAGGTGCAAGACTCCGTTTTCAAGAGGTCTCTTTTGGCTCTTGCCCAGCTCTCCGACAACCTGGTCGATGGAGAGACCGAGAGTGACCGGACCGATCCTGGCTCCGGGGACGATCAGATTGTCTCGGGCTGAAATGTCGGTGGGAGAGGGAGTCAGCTGGGGGTCACCTGTGGGGGAACGATAGGTCTCGGTAACCGTGGCCAGCAAGAAAAGCACCAAGGAGGCGATGAGAACAACCCGCAGGCCGATCATGACGGTAGATTTGTTTGCGCTTGCCTTCTCGCTCACTCTTTCTCGTTTTCGAAGGATGTCGCGACCAGGCCTTCTCCGGTCCTACCGGGGCAAGTCGTACTACGACAGAAAGTTCAGTGGTAAACTAAAACTAGTACGGGTTCTAGGATCAATAGCAGATTTATCACCTTGTGCTTCAGACTGATCCCGCTTACAATGAACTTGAGAACTTCGGTTCTCACCTCGGCGGATACCCCTCCCCCCCCAATCCCGCCGGGGTTTTTTCATTTCCGGGGAAATCCATCAGTCCAACACCTAAGCCTGCACTACAGGTATCCGGGCACCGTCGACAGAAACTATTACCCCGAATCGAGGTGTAAAGAGACGATGTCGAAGAATCAGGTAGCCAACAACGAAAAGCGTTTTCGTCGCGGAGCGGTGATGCTTCTTTTCCTCTCCGCTCTCAGCGCCGGCTCGACGGCTGCCCTATATTACGGAGTCGACCTTCCGATTTTCTACACCACATCGCTTGCTATTCCGGTGGTCTCCGATATCGCTCTGAAGACATTCTTCGCCGGCTGGATTTGGATGGAGAAGGTTCGCTACTACTGGTTCCTCGGCTCCATGGGATTGGCGGCCGTCCTGGGCGGGATCGCCCTACTGTCCACCGGAATCTCCCTGTCGGGACACGCTTTTTCCGCCTCCTTTCCCAAGAAGAGAGTCAACAAGGTTCTTTCCGCTCTGGGAGTCGCGCAGTTGATGAGCGCTCGCGCTCTATCGGCCTTTGGTCTTCTCTTCTACCTTCTCGACGCCATCATCTCCGTGGTGCTCGTGCTGGCCTGGCCTCAAACCTTCACCCCGTACTACTTTTTCTTAATGGGCAACCTGCTGCTGCATCTGAGCGCCCTGACCTTCCTCGGCTACTCTTTCTCGGCTCGAGTAGGAGGAGGAAACGAGGCGGTGATCGCAACTGCCCCCCGGCATGGAGATGGAGAACTCAGCGAATAGTTCGAAAGCTTCTTTCGTCGAGCGCATAAGCGCTCGTTTGTCGCGACCGGTCGGTGCACCGGTCGTAGATCTTTTCAGGATACTGACGGGTTGCCTGGTCCTGGCTTACTTCTTCCGAATTTTTCGAGAGTATTCTACCTACTCCGCCGATGACGGTCTTCTCGATCACAACCTGCTGAGAGAGCTCTTCTGGTTTACCAAACTGACCCTGGTCTTTCCAGGCTCCTCCGATGCCTATCGACTCGGCCTCTTGACCCTGGGTGCCTTAGGCGCCGTCTCCGTTCTGGTGGGTTGGCGTCCCAAGCTAGGTGCCGTGGTGGCCTGGGTTGTGGTGGTCTCGTTCCAGCGATGGAATTTCGCCGTGATCAACGTCGACGATTCGTCCATCACGCTCTTGCTCTGGTGGATGCTGTTCCTGCCGATCGGACAGACTCTTACCTGGAAGACCTTTCGGGGTCGTTCCGACTGGAGGAGGGAAGCTTTCCTGCGGGTAGACGGTTTCTTTGTCCGGGCGTTCTTCGCTAATCTTTTCATTTACTATCTGACGGCGGGACTCACCAAGTTGACCTCCGAGCTGTGGCGGGAGGGTCTCGCTCTTTACGTCGTGCTCAACCTGCCTCTAGCCAGGACTCAGGGACTCTGGCAACCGGAACACGTGTCGCTTCTTTGGTTTGGGAATCACTTCACTCTCATAGCCGAGCCGCTCTTCCCTTTCCTGACCTTGCTGAGGAAGGGCCATCCGCTGAAATACTTCGGTGGAGTCTGCTGGTTTATGTTCCATCTCGGTATCCCCCTGACCATCGGGGTTCCGTATGCCAATTTCGCACTGATCATAGCTCTGGTGCTGGTCTTTCATGAGGAGTTGACCGACGCGTTTCGCAAGAAGGCCGGGTCGGAGCAAGCGGAGGTGCTATCCGACTGGAAGGCGCCCAGGGGCACCCGCAGTCTCATCGTGACCTACCTGCTCATTCTTTTCCTCGCTATGCAGAAGAACGTCCCCGGACTAAAGGTCGCCTGGGAACCGGGCATGGCCGCTCTCTATCTCGGCGGCGTAGCCCAGGAATATCATCTTTTTGATTGGATAGACCGCTTCAACTGGACGATCTACCATACCATCGAGGTCACGCCGGAAGGGAAAGAGAGTTTTGAAGTCCCGAGCGAGTTGCTCTTTCCTAAGACTGTTCGTGGGTTTATCATTCAATCTTACCTGATGCCGATGCGCTGGATGCGAGTGCCCAGACCCCTGACCGGGGAGATGAGGAACACGACCATGCGGATGGCGGCGCGCCGCTTTGTCAGAAACGAGAGTGAGCTTCTGGGCGGGGAAGGGACCGTCAGAGTCACCAGCCGGGTTGGCCGTTTAGATAAAGACGATCTGCACGGGGATCAACTTTGGACCGTGACGCTAATGACTTTCCACTACAAGGACGGTCAGGTTGTCTTTCTGCAACCGCGAATCCCGGAGGAGACTAGTCGTGAGGGATAAGTGGGTCGCGATTTATGTCTTTCTGGTCTTTGCCCAGCTTCCGCTCTACGTACGTTTCGGCGAGGAGCCCCTCAAATTTGAGTTCGCCGTCAAGGATGTGGAGCAGAAAGTTCAGAGCTATCAGGGTCAGCAACAGCTGGCCGAGGAGGTCTCAAGTTCGCTGGAAGAGGTCTACACGATGCTGGAGACGATGGGTGACGAGAGTAGCCGGATGGGGCGGGTGAAGCTCAATGAGGGCATTCTGGCCTGGAAGAGCGGCAAGCCTGACGAGGCGGTGAAGGCGCTGGAGGAATCTTACCAGGTGTTCGTGGAGAAGCACGGAGTCGACTCTTTTCATGCCGCGGCCCTGGACGTCAGGCTGGCCGAATTGTATTATCTCCGGCGGCAGTATCAGGACGCCGTGGTTCGCTATCAACGCAGCAGTCCCAAGGTGCGTGACTACCTCGGGCCCCGTCATCAGTTTGTCGTCCGAATGGCTTTTCGGGAAGTGTCGGCTCTGGTGGTTTTAGGACGAGACGGGGAAGCGGAGTCCATTGCCAGGGAAAACATGGAACTATTGAAAGCTGTGGCAGACCAGCAGGACAGCCAGTTTCTCCGATCCACCGGGGGGTCTTTAGATATACTGCACCGCAAGGGTCGCTTTGCCGGGCCGCCCAAAGAGTTCGGGACCTGGTCTTCCTATCTCAACTCCCTGTCCACGGACGACGGCTCGGGCAGGGTCAAGAAATCGGAGTCGGACGGCTTTTAGAAGCAGGACGGGGCGTATTCGATGGCACCCACGCCCTGGAGGACTTATCGACCGAGCTTGTCTCGAAGCAACCGCAGCGCGGCGCCGGACATCTCCAACGACTCCACGGCCGAAGAGTCACCGCCCTCCACTCGGCCCACGGAGTTGTATCCGTACTTCGAATCGTAGATCACACCGTCCCCGGTGACTCGCCCGACGGAATTGTATCCGTAACGCGAATCGTAGACGACTCCGTCGCCGTCGACCCGGCCTACGGCGTTATAACCGTAAGGAGAGTCGTACACGACCCCGTCGTTCGACATTCTTCCGACTCTGTCATAGCCGTATCGAGAGCCGAACATCGTGCCGTTCTCCGTGCGACCTACCGCGTTGTACCCATATCGTGATCCGTAGACAATTCCAGTGTTCATAACCCGAAGCTACTACTTTGGTCTGAAAAAGTGCTGATTGTGGCCCGGGAAGTAGAAGTCTACTTATGGTCGGGCGAAACGTCCGTAGGCTTCAAGGTCTCGGTAGGGGTCTGCTCCGGCGGACTTGAGGGCCTTCTCCGCTTGGAGCAAGGTGCGGGTCGAATCCACGTCTCGGACGAGAAAGCCGGCCAGTGCGTGGGGACCGCTCAAGCTCTGAAAGGCCAGTTGACCTGGATCGAAATAGAAGACGGGAGCTCCTCTCTTTAAGAAAGAGTCCACTTCCTTGGCCACGCCTGCTCCGATGGAGCCATCGAAATGGGGAGCGAAAAAGACGCCGTCCTGACGGTCGCACAACGAAAGGAAGTAGTCCATTCCCTCTCGTTGATAGCCCTCACTGTGATGCTTTTGGTTAGGGTTTTCCACTTCGGCCCCTGGGACCGCTTCGCGGAAGCGCGCGGCGATATCACGCTCGGCGACGGAGTGATACATACTGGTGGGGTGAGCGAAGTAGAAACTGGTCTGCATGACCTCAACAATAGCCGGTCACCCTGAAAAAAACCTGAGACGTTGGGTTCATTCAGGGGCGAAAGCGCTCTGCACGATCTCTTCCATCGGCTCCCGAAGAGCTGTGACTTTCAAAGCCAGAGTCAGTTGGGAGCGTGTCCGGACCAGATTGTGCTCCGGATACTTCGCTCCGAAATAGCGGTCGTTCTGGAGATAGTCGGTGAAGAACCTCAAAGCCAGTTCGTAGGTCAGGAGAAAGACCGAATAGACCATTCGATCGACTTCGGCTTGAGAAACCGAGCCTTTGAGTACGTCCGCATAGCCCTCGACGAGTGCTCGAAACCGGTCCAGGTCGACCTCGATCTCATCCAGGTCGTCGGTGTCTTCCGGTGCGGCGCAGATGGCGGTTCGACAGAGGTCACCGAAGTCCATCAGCCAACTGCCCTCCATCACCGTATCGAGGTCGATCACGCACACCACCTCGTCGGTGCCCTCGCGGAACAGACAGTTGTTGAGTTTGGTGTCGTTGTGGGAAACCGCTTGGGGGACGTGGGGAGCCAACAGTCCGTCTAGACCGAACTCGGGAAAAGAGCCCGCCGATTGGCGGATGGCAAAATAGTCGGGCATGGAGCGACGCTCGTCCGAAGCGGTCTTCCAAGCTGTCTCCATCGCCTCGAACCGTTTCGGAGTGTTATGAAAATCCGCGATGGTGGGATGGAGCGTCAGGTCGGGAGCCTCCGACAGTCCTTGTCCAAACTTCGCGAAAGCACGGGCCGCGTTCTGGAGGTGAGCAGGAGAGGGGGGGACGTCGTAGGTGACGGTTTCCGGATGATGGACACAGCAGCGCCACACTCCGCCCGACCCGTCGGTGATTAAAAACGTCTCCTCGCCCTCGGGAGACAGAAAATGGAGAGTGGACTCTTCCTTTTCTCGCATCGCGCCGGTGACTTTGTGTATGTTCGCCATAACCTGTTCCAGGTCGGGGAAAACCGCCGCGTTCAAGCACTGAAAGACGTGGTGCCCCTCGCTCGACTCCACCAGCATGGTTTTGTGGATCAGTCCGCTGCCCAGAGGGGCGGCTTTGAACTCGGCGACCTCCGGCAGAAAAGCCCGAATAACGTCTTCAGGAACACTCACGACCAGAGACTCTCTCCGTACAAACCCTGCTCGATTCGCTCTGCGATCCCGCTCACCACGGCCTCTTTGTCTTCCGGGTAGGTGACGCCTAACCAGGTCTGCTCGCTCACCAGCACGGCTACTTCGCCTTCGCCCTTTTCGCGCCATCGATCGACCGCGGCCGGAAGATAGAACTCACCCTTTTGCAGGCTCTTCTCATCACCCTCAATGCCGGAGAGATAGCCGCCGAAGTCATGCTCGAGATAAGCCATGAATCCGGCACCGAAGCCCCAGCAGTTCATGGAAACCAGGGTCTGGTCCGAATAAACATTCCCGCTATCGTCGTCCACCACTTTTGCTTCGTCCAATCGACGTAACTTGAGACGCTCGGTGATTCCCTTCAAAACACCGTCCTCCACTTCGCAAACGCCGCGGGAGACGGTACCTGACGGACTCAAAGTATTACACAGACGAAATCCCACCATACAGGGTCCGGGCCGGTCGGATTTGGTAAGGTGCTCGGCCAGTCTTCGGAAGGCCTGATCGCCGTAGTAGTCGTCGGCGTTGATGGCCATGAAGGGAGAGTTCACCTCGTGGCGGGCGGCCCAAACGGCGTGGCCCGTGCCCCACGGCTTCTCTCTCTTCGTGTGGTCGATCTTATCCTTATATGCTACCGGGATATCGGAGAACTCCTGGTAGGCCAACTTCACTTCGATATCTTTGGGCAAGCGGGAAAGGATGCCCTCACGAAAAGCCTCCTCGAAGCTCTCTCGGATCACAAAGACGACCTTATTCACGCCGGCCTTCACCGCATCGTGAATGGAGTACTCCATAATCACTTCTTCACTCGGACCTACACCGTCGAGCTGCTTCAATCCGCCGTAGCGGCTGCCCATTCCGGCAGCCAGGATCACCAGGGTTAAATCTTGCATGGAAAGTTATTCAATTTCCAGCAGAGGCTCCCTGCTGGATTTAGTAGGCCGTGGTAATCGTGATGTGGGGCTTGGAGTTCTTGTCTTTGCGAGCCGTGGACCAGAGATAGGAGTCTAAGCCTCGCGCGTCGAGTTTCTTGAAACCGGGTCTTTTTCTCATCTCTTTCATGAGAAGCTCGGAGGCCACGATGGTGTAGGCGCGGAGCTCTTTCTCCATCTGCGAGCCTTTTTCGATGGGCCGGCCGTTGTCCACTCGCTCGGCGAGTTCATCGCCGTAGTTCAAGACTCCCATGGCGCGCAACCCCCGAGGGAGTTGGTAGTCGGCGAAAACGGTGAGTTGGTCCACGTCGGGCGTGTCGAACTCGCCGGTGCCGGCCAGGCGAGAAGTCAGCATGCCGACCGCCAGTTGGGCTCGCTTGTTGAAGACCGCCCCGTCCGCTTCGTCTCGAAAACTCGGGAAATCGCGGGTCAGACGTTCCACCATCCCGTTGCCCTCGTCGAAAGCTTTTCCGCCCGAGGCCTTCACCATGTTGCTGAAGCTGCCGTCGTATTTGTCTTGGAGCACTCTTCCCACTTCGTGAAAGATTTGACGGCGTTCTTCCAGCAGCGGCAACTCGATGTTGCCCCGAAAGATGTGAGCCATATCCTCTTTGCTGATGGAGGCGAGATACTCGGCGTCGAGCATCGGTTTGCCCTCGTCCAGGGCGCGGTTGAGGGAAGCGACCATGCCGTCGGCTCCGGTGAACTCTTTGTCCTTGACCTGAACCTTGTACTTCTCCATCGTTTGCGGATCGAAAAAGAGAAAGTTGATACTGTTCATCAGCATGAAAAAGTCGACAGTCTTCTCATCGTTTCCCGGCTTGTAAGGGGGAAAGGTCCAATCCGCGGGTTGCACTTTTTCGGCCGGAATAGTGGCCGCGGCCTCCCGGAGCTTCTCCATATCCATGCTGATGTGTTTGGATTCGCGGATAGTCGGTTCCAAACTGGAGAGGACGGGGTTCGGAGATTGCCGAGCGGAGGCAAACAGTTCATCGAGTTGGGCTTCGGCGGAGGAGGCCACGGCTCGGCGCATCTGGCTCCAGCTAGGGGCGGGAAGGGCCTGTGAAGAGTGGGAAAGGTGCACCGAATCCTGAGCAGGCGTACCGTCGCGTGGTCCGGATGTCGACGGCTTGGCCCCTCTCGGAGATGAGAGCTTCAGAAGACTTTTCGAGTTTAGAGGCGCAGAGTTTGTCATTGGTTCAGTATGGACTTGGCCAATGAAAGATTGCTGAAATAGCTAATACACTTTGAGGGCCACGTATCCACGGCGTGAGGAAGACGGCTCCGGCTCGGTGGGGGCCGTACTGAAAACTTTGGGCCGCTTTTCGGGCTCGGGTGGTACTGTGGTCAAGCCCTTACCCTGCCGCCGGGTTTCGGCGAAGATGGCTTTGTAGACTTCACAGTACGGATCCTTGGCGTATATCGTCTCCTTAGCCGTGAAAGTGCGCACCGGACACCCGCCGTGGCACATGGAGAGCCATTCACAGGTGCGGCATTCCGTGTTTTCGATCAGGTATCCGGGTCGCTCTTTAAAGCGTTCGCGGGCTTCACTGCCTCGTAGCATCTGAGCGATATTTTGCGTCCCGAAGATGTTGCCGAAGCTGTGTTGCGGATAGCTGGTGACCCAACAGTCGCAAAGCGCCGTTTGACCTCGAGCGTCGACGGCTAGAAATTCGTTGGCGCAGTTCGGTTGCCAGATACACGGTAGGTTGGTGGGGCGACCGGCGAACTGCTCGACCAACTCAGAAAAAGGGCCCAGCTTGACCCCCTGGTCACGGCCCTCTTTGAGCCATACTTCCAGTAGTCCGATCAAGAATTTGGAGAGTGGCTCCACGTCCAGGGTGCCGGCTCCTTCGTTGGGCCCTCCGGGAAACGGCATGTTGACTTGAAAGTCGCCGATACCGGCTGTCTCCGTGAAGAAACGATAGAACTCCACGGGGTCGGATTTCAGCGTGTCTTGATGAAGAACGGCGATCAGTCCCACATCGATCCCCGCCGATTGCGCTTCTTTGACCGCCTTAAGCCAGAGCCTGGTGTACTGCTCGGTGCTCCCGTTCTTGAGGCGGCGATGGGAATTGGGGTAGTCCATGGAGGTGCCCAGGGAGCTATCGAACATGGAGTGGACCACGTTGTTCCAACCCTCGTTCCATCCTATCAGGTTGGTTTGCAGGTAGTGATTAAACGCGTATCCGGTCGTCTCGGCCAGGCGAGCAAAAATCCGTCCGGTCTCCTCAAACCAGGCCGGACCCAGCAGCATCACCTCGCCGCCCTGCCAATAGAGGTTGGCTTCGGTGCTCGAGAAAGATTTCATGTGATCGACGAGGTGGTGGGCCAGTGTGGTCACCTGGTCCATAGAGAGTTTGATCTTGGACTTCTCTTCGAAGCAGTAGTCGCATTTGACGTTGCACTCCAGGGTGGGAAGCAAGATGATGCTGAGAACTCGACCGCTCATCCCCCATACTCCTCTGCAGCTTCGAGGTCTTTTCTCAAAGCGGTTCCTGCCTCTTCCACCACCGAGAAGAGGCCCCGGACACCATGGCAGTCATAGTCGGGGTCGGGCCACTTAAACCAACCGCCGCACCAAGACTGCAGGAAGCAACCTCCACATTCGGCTCCGCTTTCTTCCAAATGACGGCGTAGCTCGTCGGCGCTCCGAGAATGCTCCAACCCGGGATGGGGCGGCTTTCGTTGAAATTCGGCGGGGTCGTATTCCACCGCCTGCCAGAGATCGTGCCCCTCACCGTGGAGCAGGGTCGACAGCGCGGAATGAAAGGGCTCCACCGGTTGGGTCGCCCGGCCGTCGTGGAGGAACCTCTGGAGAACAGTCCGCAGCTCGACCATCTGCTCTTCGTCGGGTTGGATCGGAATAATCCTGATGGGGAAATGGAGACCCATGGCGATCAGCACGGCATCGGCAAATCCGGGTTCGGTGGGGATGCTCAAGCGCGGCAGTTGGGGGTCTCGATCGCCCGCCAACTTATACAGCTTGGCGGCTTGCGAGCGGGGCTCGGTGAGCAGAACGTCGACGGAGAAGAGGTTCAGCTCTTCCCGGTGAGCCAACTCCAACGGCACCTCGACCCATGCGATTCGCTCGGGGTCCAATCCCTGGAGACCGTCCAAGTCGCTTTCGCTCGAAACGCGAACGATCAGCTCTTCCTCGGAGTACGAGCGTGCTTGAGCAGCGGACACCGAAAGAAGGGCCGAGTTCTGGATTGTATCGGTCATGGGTTGAAGGTGGCCGGGCGCGAACTACCGGCGGTTGAGCCAGCCGCCGCCACCGCGTCGGTTGACCCAGCCGCCTCCGCCACGGGCGTTGATCCAACCACCGCCGGGCGGACGGCTGTTGAGCCATCCGCCTCCACCGCGATTGTTGATCCAACCTCCGCCTCCGCGAGCGTTGACCCAACCGGCCTGAGCGGGAGCAATCCCGGCACCCAGGGCGAGCGCGACCACGGCCGCCGACCAGCCCTTAACGCCTTGCAAGAAGCTGCGACGAGAAATAGAACCTTTTTTGTCTTCCATGTCGCTGCCCCTTACTTGCTTCCGCCGGTGGGGTTAGAAAAGTGCATCGAGCGAATTTTCCACTTGCCGTCATGCTTTTCGCAATTGAGCGAGAGGTTTAAGCCGAATTCGGAATCTTCCCCATCCTTAGTGACGGTGACTTTGGACATCGCCATAAACCACGCTCCGGCCGGACCGACATTGCCGTCGTACCAGAGGTGCTCGAACTTCTGTCCGCCTTTATCGAAGCCTTCGAAGAAGTGCTCGTAAGCGCCGGTGATTTCTTCGTGTCCGATCCACAGCTCTCCGGGGGCCGTTCCCATGAGAACGCAATCTTCGGAAAGAGTCGCCAGGACACCCTTCATGTCGTGCGCGGTGAACGCTTTATCGTGACTTTTCAGGAGCTCCTTGAGGACATCGACCGAGGGGTCGGTGTTTTTCACTTTTTCCTGGGCCAGGGCGGGTAAAGCCAGGGCGGAGACTCCGATAGCAGCCAGCATGGCGTCTCTTCGAGTTAGATTCATTGGGAACTCCCTTGAAAGTAGAATATCTTTGCATCGAGATTCCGGGAAGGGTCCGATTGTTCCTTCCAAAAAATCAAGCGACCTGTGAGATTAATCGGCGCACTCGGAATCCCCACTCTCCCACCAAACATCGAGCCAATCCGGCGTCACTTCCTGGATAAGAGCGGGCAGGTTGGAGGGGTTGCTCCGGGGGAGAGCTTCGGGGGCCTGCCACGGCTTTGGAAGGCGAGAACTGCGAGCTGTTTGGGGACGCTTGCACAGCAGGGCAAATCTGGCTTTACAACAGACGATCTCCACCGCATTGTCGGTGCTTCGGTGCAGATCGATCTGCTGGGTGAGCACTTCTTTAGCCTGTTCAAGCCAACCGATCTCCACCAGAAACTCCATTTCCAGATCATACGGTCTGGCGGATTGGGGAGCGATCCTTCTCATCGAGCGAGCCACCAGGAGAGCTTCTCGATACCGTCCGGAGCGGCGGTAGAGAAGAAAGACCAGGCTGGCTTCTTCCAGAGCCTCGTCCACCTTTCCGCGTGCGATAAAGCCACGAATCCGCAGATGATAGCAAGCTTCGTCTTCCCCGTCATAGTCGGAAATTTTACGGATCAATCTATCGGCTTCATCCCAGTCCCGACGTCTTTGGGCTTCTTCGATTAAGGGACGCAGCACGGGAGCCACCACGATTCCAGTGGCCGCTTCCACGGTGATCTTCTTTTCCAGTTGATATCTCAAGGTAGCGCTCGTGGGGGTGTTTGGTCCGGGCCGGCCTCCGTGGTCAATGAGCAACTCGACCAACTCTCGCTCCTTGAGAGCGAGTGCGAGATCCACCGCGGTCAAGCCTTTCAGAGAGCCGTCGAGGACGACGCTATTGGGGTTGGCCCCCGCCGCCAAGAGCTTTTCGGCAACCTTTGGTAAGCTTCGGTAGACCGCCAAGTGCAAGGGAGTGAACTCGCCGCAGGAGACGTGAGCGTACACGTTTGGCGATTCGCCACGACCGAGGAGAGGGTCGATGTCGCTGCCTGTCTCGATAGCCTGGAAAAGGTTCATGGAGTTCCAGACTACCACAATTCGGACTTCCGGTGGAACGATCAGCAGGCACTCTCGCCGACCAAGAAGGGCGACAGACTACTTGTGGCCCTGCGGAGAAACGGATTCTAAAAGAGAATCGATCTGCTTGCGCACCTCCACCAGATCACGCCGAATCCGCCGTAAACCGTATTCGCCACGCCACGGCTCTCGTCTTTTCTTGACCACGGAGTTCAGTCCGATGCCGCCGATGACCGCCGCGGCCACACCGAGGGTGAGGAAGGGATGAAAGAACGGCACTTGCAAAAACGAAAGCCCTCCCAACGCGACCGCCGAACTGACCACCGACTCTTGCCGACGTTGCTCCTCGAACTTCTGAGGTAGGCGGGGGTGGCTGATCAGTTTGGAGAGGATCGGTCTTAGCTCTCGGAAGACCCGGACTCGAGTCTGTTCCAATCGGGTCCGAGATTGGTCGGTTTCGCGGAGAGAAAATCCGCCCAGATCGGTGGGCAGGTCTCGCCCGCTGACGAAGACTTCGGTGCAAAGAAAGTAGCTCTCGAGCGGCAACTCCTGGTGGTGAATGCGGGCTCCCCGGTCGAGGTAGACGATGCGGTGAAAAGGACGCGGAGCCAACCCCAGCCTTACCAAACTGTTCATCCTTCCCTGAGTGTCGGAGGCAAAGACTTCCAGGTCCTTTCCTGAAGTCGCCGTCCTCATAAGAAGTTTTTCACGTCCTCCGGCTTCCAGGTCGGTCCAGCATCGTTGTTTATTGAGAAACAGGGGAAAGGGTGGCAAGGGGAAGCGAAAGCTGCAGGCCCGCAGGGCTTTTGTCCAGTTGTCTCTGGACTGGAGATTGACAATCTGGAAACGATGCAACCCCTTCTTCCCCAGTTTTTCTTCAGTCGTCAGTCTCCATTCGCCATCCCTTTCTCTTATGAGTTTGCCGTCCGGACCGATCCAGGCCAGATGAAACGGCGAAGGTAGGCCCAGGAGTGCCTTCAAGAGCGACCATTCGCGGGCACTGCAGCCACCCTGGTTTTCCAGAAGATAAGGGGCGAAGCTCGCGGGAGTGGGAAAGTCTTCCGTGGAGACGGCAATTTGAAGGCGACTAGCCTGAGTCTGGAGGCTGACTCTCTTGGCCCCGACCGAGGCTTGAAGCAAACTTACCAACCAGAGGGGCTCCTGACCGTGCAGCTGGCCGGCCAGCTTCCTGCGCATGCTCCGGACGTCGGTCTGGATGGTACCTTCCGAGTCGATCTCACCGGCTCGGCGAGCCTCGGTCAGGAAGTCTTGATATTCATCGGACACGCTCTTGTGTTAGGGGACTAACGGCTCTCACCGGAAAGTGCAAACTTTCGCAGGGTGTGATAGCTCGGTCCGTCCTGACCCGTCCGGCTTTCGATGAGTGAAATCCCTTTGACTTTAAAACCCTTGAGGTTGTTCTTGACGTTCAGATTAGGAATCGTCTGCGGCTGGGAGCTTCGTGAGAGTGTGAGCCGGTAACCGAACGGCTTCTTGTCTGCGTCGATCTTGAGCTCTCGGCAACACCCTTCGATAGCAATTCGAAAGTTTTCTAGTTCGTTCGACGGTTCGAAGCCGAGCCACAACCTTTGGGCTTCCGCATCAGAAGGAGCCCCCCCGATTCGGTCGACCGAGAGTTGGATCGGGGAGGTTTCCCGGCAGAGCTGCTCCAGCTTTCGACAGAGCTGCTTGCTTTTGCTGACCTGGAGTTCGCCCAGGTATCGTAGGGGCAGAAAAAGCTGCTGCGGAGGCACCCAACGTACATCGCCCTGCAACTGCTTGCGCCAGAGCTTTCGAGCTTCCATGATCTGGTCTCGAGCAAAACGAGGCAATTCCACCGCGAGAAAGAGACGTTCGCTATACTTCTTTGATTTCACCGGCTTCTCCGTTTCCGGGTGTTTCTCACCGGTCCCTGCGCCTTGTAACTTTTTTGCAACGTTTGCAGGTGTTATCCAGGGTAGAGTGAGAAAAATTTTTCTTCTATGGGGTCTTATTCGATGGATATCCGATACCTGAGCACCAACGAGCTGGTGCAACTGGCGTTGCGCTATCGCGGCGTTCTGAACTGAGTGCTGGCAGCCGCCGTTCAGTTCTGTCCCGAGTGGGGACAACCGGACACAAATCGGGCCCGCCTCCTCATCCTGATAGGTCAGGCGGCGCAGGCCGGAGCCGAACTCATCGTCCTGCCCGAAATGTGCACTTCGGGCTATATCTTTTCCGATCCCCAGGCGGTGCGACCCTATTGTGAGGGCCGCGACGGCAGGTCGGTTCGTCTCTTTCAAGCTGAGGCTGAGAAGTACAAGGTCACGCTCTGTTTTGGCTGGCCCGAAATCGATCCGACATCGGGCACTCTCTACAACTCCGCCGCGGTTTGTCGACCCGGACAAGCTCCGCTTTTCTACCGCAAGCGGCTGCTCTACGAGGCTGACGAGACCTGGGCCGCTCCCGGCGACACCCCTTATCCCACCTGGACTTCCGGAGACGGTCTGCTCTGTTGTCTGGGCATCTGCATGGACCTCAACGACGATCTTTTCATCGAATTCCTCAAAGAACACGAAGTGAGAGTCGTGGCCTTCCCCACGAACTGGTTAGAGCAAGGTTTCAGGGTCTGGGACTACTGGGCTTGGCGCTTGGTGGGGAGTAAATCCTGTCTGGTGGCGGGCAATCGCTACGGCACGGAGCAGGCAACCACGTTCTGTGGCTGCAGTGCGGTGCTCGACGGGCGGGTGCTGTTGGGCTGGACCGAGGCCACCGGCGACGCCGTTGTCCTGGCTCATATCCCGGCCGAGCCGACCCCCTTCCCCCATGAGGATTAGCGAGGAGTTGTTAGACCAGGTGCGGGCCGAGGCCGCGGCGGTCGCACCGAAGGAATGTTGTGGTCTTCTCTTGAGCCGCGAAGCAGGCGAAATAGACGCGATAGAACCTTATCCAGGTCCGCTTTTCGAGAACCGATTCAAGCTCTCCGACGAGTGGCTTCTCCGGCAACACTACCGCTGCAAAAGCGCGGGCACCAAGGTCGTCGGCTACTACCATTCTCACCCGTCGACCTCACCCAAGCCCAGCAAAAGAGATTTTCGCGAACATCCGCCCGGCAGCTTCGGTCTGATCGTGGGGAAGAACGGTGCGGTAGAGCTATTCTTTGTCGGGGACAAGGCCGAACAAGAAAACTCCTTGAACGTTGACCAGATGGAGGGCACCGGTATTGTTTCCTTTTCCTAGACCTTTTTGGGATGGCCACACCTCTTCCAAGGTCCTTCGGCCGGAACTGACAGCTGAGCGATGCAGTCTGTTTAGGGCCGCAGAGAGCCACGACTGGCCGGCTGTTTTTCACCTGCTGGCTGAGGATAAACAGTCCAAACTCGTCAACGCGAGCTGTCCCGATGTGTCGACAGGTTATACTCTTTTGCATCACGCCGCTGCCGCGGACGCTCCGGTGGAGGTGGTCGAGGAACTACTGCAAGCCGGAGCTTTCCGTTCGGTTTGCTGTCAGAACTCTGAGCGTCCGCTGGATATCGCCGAACGGCTCGGTTTCAGCGGGCTGGTTGGATTGCTGGAGCCGGAGAAGAAGCACGACTTGTCTCAGCAAGACCTGGTCTCGCTTCAGACTTCCTTTCGGGAGTTGGTTCTCGAGGAAGGTATGTCTCCGGTACGAGAAATGCGACTCCCGCAACTGGGCGCCTTGCTGGAGCAGGACGACCCGACCATGACGTTTGAGGTCCCCTTCGGGGTCTTCGTCTATCGGCTCTTCAAGCTTCCTTTTCCTATCTCCGCGGATTTCGACCAGCAAGACTGGGTGCTCCTGGTGCGGAGCTACCAGCGGATGGGGCAGGGCCGGGAGCGGCATTTTGTGATCACTCCTCACGGGAGGCAGTTGGTGTCGTTCAAAGAATTCGATTAAGTTCGACTTTAACAACTCGTCAAACCTAATCGAAATGGCGGTTGCTAGTATGGTCTTGTGAATATTCATGCTCGCTCAATAGCCGAGAGAGTGAAAGTTAGCTCAAAAGAAGCAACCTCTCAGCGTCAAAAAGTCACTTTCATTTACGACCCCGACGGCCGGGATACTTTTTCCGAAGCCCGCCTGATCGGCTCCTGGAACTCCGACGGACACTTCACCGACAGCTGGGAGTCGTCGGCCCAAAAGATGACCCGCGCGGAAGACGGAACCTATCGGGCCGACGTCTATCTCGACCCCTCTCATCGAGGGACCTGGCAGTGGGGAGTGCTGGCCGACGATTCGACCTCAAAGGATCGCTGGGCCCTCACGACCGAGGATAATCAAGATTTCACCCTTTCACCGGAGACCCAGAACGTGGTCTATCGTCCCACCTCTCTGAACCAGAACGGGGCAGTGAGAAAAGGCAGCGACCTGAGCTTTCGATACTGGGCTCCTCACGCTCGTGGAGTGGAGGCGGTTCTGTGGTCGGCGGATGAGGAGAAGTCGGAAGTGACCTTGCCACTGGAGAAGACGCCGGATGGCCATTGGAAAGGTCTCCTGGAGAACGGATGGCGCGAGAACGACGGCAAACTGTACGCCTACCGAGTCACTGATAGCAAGGGCGAAAGCCGCCTGCGCGTCGATCCTTACGCCCGCCAAAGGATGGGTCCGCAGCGCGGAGTGAGCAGCCTCTTTCTCCATCGGGAAAAGGGTCACGAAGTCAACAAGTTCGACCCCTCGGGAATGGAATACAGTCGCTTCGAAGTGCAAGAGTTTCCGGGCCTTTCCAGCGCTGTTTTGGCCTTCTACGACGAGCAAGGCCGGAGGGTCGACGGAGAACAGCTGAAAACTCGACTGGGAGAATCCGGTGCGGAGTTGGCGGCTCGTTATCACGGCGACCAACCCTCCGACTTCTGGCTTGAGCGGTTGAACGCCGATGGCGGCATCCGATTGACTCCACAAGGCAAAGCGTTTGCGGCTCTGTTGCCTGCGATGGAGAAGTTAAAGGGGCTCAGCTACCGTTTCGAGGGTTTCGACCAAAACGGCAATCTTCTCGGCGACCAGGACAACGACGGTCGACTTTCCTCTATTGAGGCCCGCCGTCTGGCTTTCAACGATCCTTATTCGGCCAAGCTCGAAGGCAAGCACAACTGGCAGCGCTACGGGGTGGTGGAAGAAGACCGGTTTGAGTGGAAGAACGACCAGGTCCCGCGAATGGCGGAACGACCGGCCGACCAGATCGTCTACCAGATCCATCCGGGTTCGGTGTTCGGCTCTCATAAAAACGTCGACCGCACCTCTTTCAAAGATATCATCGACCGGCTCGACTATTTCCAGGACCTGGGAGTGAATACTCTGCAGCTGATGCCGGTGGACAGCACCGAAGGCAATCGAGACTGGGGCTACATCGGAAGCCACAACCTGGCCGTCACCGAAAACTACGGGTTTACCGATGAGAACGGCCAGTGGGTGGAAGGCGACGAGGCCCTTCGCCGATTCGTGGACGCCGCTCACGGCAAAGGGTTCAAAGTCTTCGGAGATGTCGTCTACAACCATTTCGGCGGCGACTTCAACAACGTCTGGAACGTCGGCGGAGAAGAGAACCCGTGGTTTGAATGGGAGCACCAACCAGCCGCTCCCGGCAGCTCCACGAAACCCACGCCCTGGGGCGCTCTGCCGGCCTACAATAAAGAACCAGTGCGGGAGTTCATTACTAACCAGGCGCTCCACAGGCTAGATAAATTTCACCTCGACGGCTTACGCTTCGACTTCACTCATCCGATCCACGATCAAGGCCCGTCCGGCGGAGGCGACTTCGGCTGGGAAATGCTGCAGCAGATCAACCGAACCATCGACCTTTTCCACCCCGGAGCCTTCATCGCCGCTGAAGAGTTTCCCAACCACCCGGTTGTGGTGACCCCTCCGCACAAGGGCGACAAAGGAGGGGCAGGGTTTGACGCTATGTGGAACACCGAGTTTCAGCATCGCCTGATCAACGATCACGGCAACCCCTCGGTGCTGCAAGAGGCGGCGGCCGGCCGCCACACTCGAGTCGACAAGCTGATGAACCACCTGCTCCATCAACCCGGTTTCGGCGGGCCGAACAGCTCGGTCACCGTCATCTCCAATCACGATGAAGTGGGCAACGCCGACCGCACTCTGAACGTGGCCAACCTGCACAAAGACCCGCGGACGGCGGGACCGTGGGAGAAAGGGGCCGCGCGAACGGTTCTGGGAATCGGGATGTTGAGTCCCGGAATGCCCATGATTTTTCAGGGTGAAGAGTCGCTTGCGACCAACAATTTTAAGTGGGGTGTACCCTCTACCTGGGACAACGGCTGGGAGTGGATGGAGCAGCCCGAGAGCGACCGTTTCAAGCATCACAGCTTCACCAAAGACCTCATCAGTCTGAGGAAATCCAGCGACGCCTTCGACGGCGATTCCCCCGCCGAGCGGGTCTACACTCACGAGTTGGATTCGGTGATGGCCTTCAGTCGAAGGTTGGGTGATGACGAATTTCTGGTGGTCGCCTCTTTGAATAAAGGGCCTTTGAGCAGCTACAAACTGCCCGTGGATGGTGCGTGGGAGACGGTCCTGAATTCCGACGACCCAAAATACGGTGGGGCAGGACGCTCTACATTTTCCACCGTGAACGATGGTTCGGTGAATCTGGCTCCCGCGAGCCTGCTGGTGCTCAAAAAGACTGTCACAAAACCTTGACAGGTTAGACTAGCAGCAGCTTCCGCCGTGAGAACGGCTCTCTTTGGTGAGTCCGTTGACCAACAGGATGATCAAAGCGACCGCTCCAGCGTAGTGGAGGAAACTCGGATGAAAATGATGATGGCCACCTTCGGGCATGTCCAACAGAAGTGGATTGCGCAGGACCGCATCCAAAAGCAGGCCTAAGGCGACACTGAAGAAGTAGATTCCACCGTAGTAGAGGCCCGTCACGCGGCGGCCGAACTCTTTGAGATAGACGGGGAAATTCGCCGAGTTGGTAGCGGGCCCGGTGAGAAGAAAGACCAGACAAGCGCCCGGGCTCAGTCCGCTGACGAAGAGACTAAAGGCGATCGGCGTGGAGGCGCTGGCGCAGACGTACATCGGGATCCCGATGAGTCCGGCCAGCGGTACCGCCCATTTCGGGTCGAGTTGGGTCAGCAGATCGGCGGGCAAGAAGGTGGTGATGACCGCTGAGATGAGGAAGCCTATCAAGAGCCAGCGGGCGATACTCGGTACAAAGTCGTCGACTACGAACTGGAAACCGTTTGGACGCTCGCTGCCGGCTTTGGGCTCGGAGCCGCAGCAAGAGTTTGACGGCTTGGCCGGTGTCGGGGTGCAGCAGGAGTTCACCGGGGTTTCGACTGGTGAGCCGCAACATGAGCTGTCCGATACCACCGGCGCCGGGTCGCAGCAACTCTTCAGCGGGGCCGACTCCGAGCTACAACAGGAGACGGATTTCTCTGAGTTCGGTTGGTCGGTCCTTTTCTCAAACAGGGCCACGGTCAACGCCGTGAGATTGGCTACCACGATCGCGAAAACGATTCGGATGATAGTCAACGGTAGACCGAAAAAGCTGTAAGTGAGGCTGATACTCTCCACTCCGTTTTCGGGCGTGGAGATGAGGAAGCTGATGACCGTCGGCTTGGAGGCGCCATCTCGATGCAAGCCCAGCCCGACCGGCACGACGCCGCAGCTGCAAAGTGGAACCGGCGTGCCGATCAGAGAGGCTTTGAAGATGTTGCCCCAGGAGCTGCCGCCAAGATGTTTCTGGACGAATTGAGCGGGCAGGTATTGATGGAGAATACCTGCCACCACAAACCCCACCATCAGATAGGGGGCTGCCTCTAAGAATATTTGCCAAAGGTTTTCGATGAAAGACACGGTCGCTCCGCAACAGCTGTTCTTGCTATTTTAGATTTCTCTTCTCAATAACCGCAAAGATAGGACGTTTGTTCTCTTAGTTTGTCATTGGCAAGGGACAAGATACGGACATCTTCGACCACACTCGAGCCACAAACTTTCTTGCTACAAACTCCTGGTCGAACCGAGTAGGGAAGACCGTGGGAAGGGTGGGCAGTTCGCTACGGTAGGCCTCCCGTAGTTCCGGCTGCAACAAGGAGAGCAGGGTGCTCACCTCCTCGGCGGGAGCCAGGCTGGGGTGGTCTAGATCCAGGTGATAGGTTTGTATAAGACTGGCGGTGAGAGCCGGAGCCCCTTTTCTCGCCGCTCGAAATCTCTCCAGGCTATTCGGCAGGAGAAGCCAGTCACGGAGCACTTGTACGATCAGATCGGGATGGTTGGAGGCCAACCTTGTCATTTCCGTAAGGGCGTGTTCGCCAGGAGGTAGGGCTGGGGAGTTGGTCTCCACGGCTCTGACAAAACGGCTCACCGCTTCTTTGTCTTGTCCACTCTGCAGTTCTTGGATACGGTGCCGACGTAGCTCGTTCACTACCAGAGACGCGTTGTCGTCAGAGTGTCGGTTTGTCGGAGCCCGGTGACGGACTTGGTGGAGTTGACTGCAGCTTTCGAGCAGAGCCGCCAACTCCGTTCCGCTCAGGCGCTTCAGGATAGTTTGCCGTTCCCGATGGCCGGCCACGTTTTCATAAACCCAGGCAGCGATGTGAGCCCCTTCGGTAAGGGGAATGGATGCCTGTCGCCGGCGGAGGTAAACGATGGGGACGGCGGCCGCGCATACCAGGAGAAGTTGGCCGGCGGGGTCGGGTAGGCTAAGGGATAACAAGAAGAGCGAGAGCAGAAAGCCTGGTTTCATACTGCTAGTGTACCAGCAACGGGACCATCCTCAAAAACCTTCGAAGACCAGCGCGTAGTCAAGCCCTTCTTGCTTCTTAAAGGCTGTTTGAACGGCTTTGCCTTCCAGCGTACGAGTTTGTTCTCCCTGAGCGAAAGACAGCTTGGCTATCTGAAAAGTCTCATGCTCATGGTCCACGTAGTTGATCTCTTCCTCCACCAGCAGAGCCTGGCCCGGAGGTATCTCCACACTGAAGGTTCCCCGGTCTTTGTCGACTTTGATCTTCGAAGCCTCCAAGTCCGTCCATCTCTTGTCCGACTGCTGGAATAGCTCAGCCGTTGTCAATTTGAAATAGACCTCTTGTTTATTGAGGTAGGAGACGGTGACCTGGAGTGACTCGGAGGTCGAGTTGATGATGGCGAAATCGTGCAGGGTGGAGCAGCCGCAAGTCCCGACGGCGACGAGCCAGAGGAGTAGAATTTGGCGAAGACGGCTCATCTTGCCGACTTCGAGTCGTGGCTCCCTCGGCCTTCCAAGCTGCGATCGTCGAGATGTTTACAATTCGTTAACATGGGATTTTTCCATTAACACGTGGAGAACTAAAGCGGTTGCTAAGGTGTGTTCAATAGCAAGCAAGGAGACCACTCGTGGAAACTACAGGAATCATCGGAAGACCCATCAGCCCCTACAACAGTGTCGTTTTTGGAGCCCCTGCTCCGGTAGCCGCTGCGGCTTCATCAGATGCTCAGACCGCCTACATGATGGCCACTCTACAGCAGATGATGGGTGCGCTGAGCCAGATGCAAAGTGGATGGGGGGGATTCGCTGCCCCGACCTTCGCACAGCCTTCGGTTCCAGCTTTCGCACAGCAGCAAGCCTCCACAGCCCCCGGCTCCGCCAACTCTCGGACGGCCTACGCTTCCCCCCAGGCCGATCTGCAACGCTACATCAACGCGGTGGATAATTCCGGAGGTGTCAACAGCGCTCGACTGGGTGTGGGTGAAGTCGGTGAGTATCAAGCTCGCTCCAGCCTGGTCAACGGATACGCCTCGGAGTTTTATGCCGGTGGTCGCATCAGCGATGTGAACACGATGGCTCGCCACCAAAACACTCTTTACTCGGATTTCTCGGGGCAGAACGGCCCCAACGCCCAGCAAGCCGCTACCTTCGCCCTGGTGGCCAGTCGCTTCAAGAACGCGAACGGTACCTACAACAAGTTTCAGCTCGTGCGCCTACTGAAAGCGACCGGCAACGAAGACCTGGTGAAGTCCGGAGTGGGACTGGGCGATGTCGAGACCCTGAGCGCGGTCACCTCGGCCTTGAAGCGCGGAAGCCTTCAGCTGAATCAGATCTACGACCCCGAGACCGGGAAAGACGCTCTCGGCCGCCGCTCTATCGAAACCGCCGATACCCATCTCTATGCTCGGGCCATCAAATCGGTCACTCAGAACCCTCCTAACCTGGGCACCAACATCAAGTCGCAGGAGTCGGGACCTGCTCGTCCGGACCTGTTGAACTTCCTTGGCGGTTCTGCTGGAGGTAGCGGTGGCGCCGGTAATGCGGGCAACGCCGGGAATGCCGGTAACGCGGGGAATGCGGGGAATGCGGGGAATGCGGGGAATGCGGGCAACGCCGGGAATGCAGGCAACGCTGGAAACTCCGGCATCCTCGGAAAGCTCCTCGGTAACGCCGGTAACGCCGGTAGCGCCGGCAACGCCGGAAATGCGGGTAACGCCGGTAATGCGGGTAACGCCGGAAATGCGGGTAACACCGGGAATGCAGGCAACTCCGGCAAACTGAGCCAGAGCAAAAAAGAAGGCGGCCTCGGCGACCGCCTGGGCGACGCCTTGATGGGAATGTTCGACCTGGGAGCCGGCACTCTGGTCGATCTCGGCCTCGGCATCGCCGGGAAGGTCCAAGAGGCTTTCGGTCTGGTGGGCAAACTCGCCAAGGGTGATATCGGAGGCGCTCTGACCGGTGCCGTTGGTCTGGTGACTGACACGGTCACTCAAGCGGCCACCCTCCTGAGCGGAAAGCTCGACGATGCCGTCGGCATCATCTGCGAGGTCCTTCACCCCGAACGCCACAAGCCGAACCTGAAGCTGGACACTCCCGAGTACAACGTCAACATCAACTACGACACCCCCAAGCCCGCCTACACAGCCCCCACTTACCCCAACCCCGCCTACTCGGCTCCGACCTACAACCCTCCCACCAACTACCCTCAGCCTTCCTACGGCTACCAAGCCCCGGCCGCCGGTGTCCCCTATGTCAACTGGCAAGCGATGTACACCCAATTCAGTATCTCCGCCGGTCACTCCCAGGCCGCCTACCCCTCAACCTACAACGCTCCCGCCAGCTGGGCCAGGGCTAACAATCTGTCCTACGGCGGCTAAAAACTGACAGACATTCATTGTTTCTTCATTTGATTAAGCAGTGAGTCTCCGCTTTCTCGTGGAAGCGGAGGCTCTACTTATATCTGTCTTTTGGGAGGGACGAAGAATGGCAAATCCGGGGAAATCAGACGTCCAGATTGCTCACACGTGCTGATATGCTGGCCTCAGGCGAACGGGAAAACCGCAGTAGAAGTCTCCTGATCCCACTGGTTTAAAAAGAAACCGTACACGTGTTTGAGAACTTCGGCACTTCGATTTTCCTGGGTCGC
>Ga0208701_100150_pt1 | contig 33160 bp, 35 predicted proteins | sample DeeseametaMP1482_FD_184188 | JGI IMG/M metagenome (GOLD analysis project Ga0208701, IMG submission 184188) | Marine microbial communities from the Deep Pacific Ocean - MP1482 (SPAdes) | ecosystem: Environmental > Aquatic > Marine > Oceanic | place: South of Fiji, South Pacific Ocean | collected... | reverse complement strand
CGCAGAGTTCGGCGGCGGCACGAAACGATCCGGTCAGGTCGTAGGCATTGAGCATGTCCATGAGTTCTCCGTCAGACTTCACAGTGGTCTCTCCTGCGGTGGATTCGCGATACGGACTAGGAGACTGCTGAACAATCCGATGGCCGATCCACGTCGCGTCGACCCGCGTTTAGGTGTTTGACCTGCGATAATGTTGGTATGCAGGGAAATTCGGAGTCGCAGGGCGACCTGTGGGACGTCTCATCGGTGGCCGGGCACCTCCTCCCGCCCGGGAGTGTGTTCTCGTTTCTCGCGGAGCACCGGCTCGAGCTGTTCCCGCCGGAGATGTTCACCGACCTGTTCCCCTCGACCCGCGGACGGCCCTCGATCGCTCCGGAGGTCGTCGCGTCGGTGCTGGTCCTCCAAGCCCTGAACGGGCTCTCGGACCGTGCCGCCGCCGAAGCGGTCACCTTCGACCTGCGGTGGAAAGCGGCGTGCGGACTCGCTGTCGACGGGTCCGCGTTCCATCCGACCGTCCTGACCTACTGGCGCAAACGGCTCGCCGCCTCGGAGCACCCGAACCGCATCTTCGACACCGGTGTCCTCAAGGGCCGGACCCGCAGGGCGTTGGATTCGACCGTCCTCAACGACGCGGTCGCCACCCAGGACACCGTCACCCAGCTGGTCGCCGCGATCCGCCGGGTCGCCGCCATTGTCCCCGGCGGCGGAGAGGTCGTGGAAAGGCTGGGCACCGCCACCGACTACTCCAAGCCCGGCAAACCCGACATCGCGTGGGACGACAAGCCCGCCCGCGAACAGCTGGTCGATGCCCTGGTCCGCGACGCGGTGGCGGTCGTGGCCGCATTGACCGGGCCGGGCACCGAACAGCCGGATGCGGGCTCACCCGCAGGTCAGGCGTTGGCACTGCTGGCACTGGTCGCCGGCCAGGACGTCGAATGGATCGACACCGACGGCTCGGGCGACGGACATGGTGGGGGTCGGTGGCGGATCGCCCGCAACGTCGCCGCGGACCGGGTGATTTCCACCGTCGACACCGAGACCCGGCACGCCCACAAGACCCGTTCACGCCGTCAGGACGGATACAAGGGACACATCAACGCCGAACCCGACACCGGGTTGATCACCGCCGCGACCCTAACGAAAGCCGCAGGCCCGGGCAGTGGCGACGCGGAGGTCGGCCGCGAGTTGATCGCCGCCGATGACACCCTCGACGGCCCGGCGCAGGTGCTCGGCGATTCCGCCTACGGCAGCGGCCAGATGCTCGACGACATCGCCGACGCCGGTCACGATCCGGTGATCAAACCCAAACCCGTCCCTACCCCGCCGGGCCTTGCGAACCCGTTCACCGCCGACGAGTTCACCGTCGATCACGACGAGCAGCGTGTGACCTGCCCGAACGGGGTGAGCGCCTCGTTCGCGAACAAGTCTCGCACCGCGAAATTCAGGAAAGCCTGCACCACATGTCCTTTCCGGTCCAGGTGCACCACCTCGCCCGCCGGCCGCACCGTCCAGATCGGGGAACACGACCGGCGGGTGCGTGAGCACCGGGCACGCTGGGCAAACGATGAGCAGATGCGCGGGGACTACCGGCAGCATCGTCCGATGATCGAACGGTCCATTGCATGGATGACCCGCGGGGCGCGGACCCTGCGCTACCGCGGTGTCGTCAAGAACGATGCGTGGTGGAATCTGCGGGCCGCGTCGGTGAACCTGCAGCGGCTCACCGCCCTCGGGTTGGGCGTCGAGGACGGGGTCTGGGCCCTTGGATAGGCGGTGGGTGAGCCCCGCACCCGGCCGGGGTGCTTCCGCAGTACTCGTGGCCCCGGATTTCCTGCCTTCGACGGGAAATCCGGATCTTCGCACACACTTTGGGGATCCTGTTACTCATGGACCGGGACAGCCGCCCGCGAGCCCAGTTCCCCATATCCCGCATATTTCAGCAGTCTCCTAGGCGAGCGGTCGGCCTGGACCGAACACGAACCTGGCCGACCGCCACCAGCACGGAAGGATAGTCATGAGTACGCAGGCCGACTTGGATCTGTCGAAACACAACGTCATCACGGATGAGCGGGTGAAGAAGCGGAAACCGTTGCAGCGAGCCTTACTTCGCCCGGAGATCGGCGCTCTGTTCGGAGCGATCGTCATCTTCGTCTTCTTCTTCATCGTCGCACCTCCCTTCCGGTCTCCGGAAGCGCTCGCCACCGTGTTGTATGCATCGTCGACCATCGGCATCATGGCAATCGGTGTGTCACTGCTGATGATCGGTGGAGAGTTCGACCTCTCCACCGGTGTAGCAGTGACTTTCTCATCGCTGATGGCGTCGATGATCGCCTACAACCTTCACCTCAATGTCTGGCTCGGTTCCGCACTGGCCCTGGTACTCGCGCTGGGTGTGGGTTTCTTCAACGGCTACATGGTGATGAAGACGAAGATTCCATCCTTCCTCATCACTTTGGCCAGCTTCTTGATGCTCACCGGCATCAACCTTGCCGTCACAAAGTTGGTCACCGGTCAGGTAGCCACCCCGTCGATCTCCGATATGGCCGGCTTCGACTCCGCGCAAAGGGCATTCGCCTCCTCGATCAACATCTTCGGGATCTCGCTCCGCATCACCGTGATCTGGTGGCTGCTGTTCACAGCGATCTCCACCTATGTGTTGATGAAGACCCGAATCGGCAACTGGATCTTCGCGGTCGGTGGCAACCAGAACTCGGCTCGTGCCATCGGCGTGCCGGTCACCAGGGTCAAGATCGGTCTGTTCATGTTCGTCGGCTTCTGCGCCTGGTTCGTGGGAATGCACCTGTTGTTCGCGTTCAACACCGTGCAGTCCGGCCAAGGTGTCGGCAACGAGTTCCTCTACATCATCGCTGCTAGCCACCGGTGGCTGCTTGCTCACCGGTGGCTACGGCACCACCGTCGGCGCCATGATCGGTGCGTTCATCTTCGGTATGGCCAACCAGGGCATCGTCTACGCCGGCTGGAATCCTGACTGGTTCAAGTTCTTCCTCGGAGCGATGCTGCTGTTCGCCGTCATCGCCAACACCAGCTTCCGCAACTACGCAGCAAAAGGGTGACCCATGTCCACTACAGCCGAAGCCCCCACCGAACCCTCGTCGAACGGCGGGAAGACCCCGCTGATCGAACTGAAGAATGTCGGTAAGTCCTACGGCAACATCATCGCCCTTTCCGGAATCAACCTGCGAGTCGGTGCCGGTGAAGTGACCGGTGTTCTCGGCGACAACGGAGCAGGAAAATCGACGCTGATCAAGATCATGGCCGGTCTGCATCAGCAGACCGAGGGCGAGCTCCTCGTCGACGGGGTCGAGACGAAGTTCAGCTCACCGAAGGACGCTCTCCGCAAGGGAATCGCCACGGTCTACCAGGATCTCGCCGTCGTCTCACTGATGCCGGTGTGGCGAAACTTCTTCCTCGGCCAAGAATTACGCAAGAAGGGACTGTTCCGGTCCTTGGATGTCTCCGCCATGCGTGCGACGACCATCGAAGAACTCCACAAGATGGGCATCGATCTCCCCGACGTCGATGCCCCCATCGGATCGCTTTCCGGCGGACAGCGTCAGTGTGTCGCCATCGCCCGCGCAATTCTCTTCGGCGCGCGCGTCCTCATCCTGGACGAGCCGACTGCGGCACTGGGCGTCAAACAGTCGGGGATGGTGCTGCGCTACATCACCGCGGCCAAGGAGCAAGGATTCGGCGTGGTGTTCATCACGCACAATCCGCACCACGCCTATATGGTCGGCGACCATTTCGTGCTGCTGAACCGCGGTCGACAGAAGCTCGACTGCACCTACGAGGACATCACCCTCGACGAATTGACCAAGGAGATGGCGGGCGGCGACGAACTGGAAACGCTCTCCCACGAACTACGCCGCTGAGGGCGCCCCGGTAGCGCCTCGGGCCCGCGAACTCGAGTCAGAGGAGTCGCGGGCCCGAGAGCGTCGGGTCAGTGATTCCTGGCCCGCTGTGCCAACTCCACCGTCGCAGCACGCAACTCGGCCATGTCACCGATCGGCTGCGCGTACCCGACGCGGGTCGCGGCGTTGCCGCGAGGAGTGGAAACGCTGAGGTCGAGACCGTAGCGGTCGGCCGATGTGCAGGTAGCGGAAGTCGCGTCCGGAAAGCCGCCGAGATGCCTGGCCATCTCGAGAAGCGAGGAGGCGTGATCGTCGTTCAGATGCGCAATCGCTCCGGCAGCATTGGGGGAGATGGGATCCGGCGTCGCGCGGAGGTAATCCGCCGAGTTCGCCGAGTCCATTCGTCCGTAGCCGCCTACCCAGCGTGCACGGTGAACGCGCAAGATCCACACCGTGAAATCGCTGTAGTCGATGTAGTACTTGGCCGCAGGCACGGCATCGAGATGAGCCGCGCGTGCAGCCTCCATCTCCTCGGCCCGCGGTTCTTCGACGACACCAGCGAGCGTGACGCGCGCAACGGCGAGCGGATCTGCGGCAGATTCGGGGGCCACGATCGACAGGCTGGCGCGGTGGTCCCGATGTAGGTTCCGACCGTGCTCGGCCATGCGAGAGACGCACAGAACCGGCGAACCGTTCACCATTCCGTAGGTCACGTAGGACGCCCATGGCGCGCCGTCCTCGCTCAGGCTCGCCAGTGTGGCGATATTCGTCGATGCCGCGACGGTCCGGGCTTCCTCGGCCGCTGTCGGCCGCTCCACGGGTTGGATCTCGTTCAGTGGGGGAGGAGTCGAGGGGGCGTCGCCGGGGTCTCCATGATCGAGTGCCATGGTCCGCAGTCTACGGAGTCGACTCTGTGGCCGGATCGTTGCAGGTGGTCGGTTTCGTGCTGCCGATGCCGGGGCATAGTGGTGGAGTGTTCAGAGTGATTCGCCACAACCTGACTGTGCGTGCGGTCCTAGCCGCCATGGGTCTGTTCGTCTTCGTTGCTCTCATCTGGGGCGCCGTCGGCTACGTCTACGCCGATCACGACAAAGCGGCTGCCGGAGCCAAAGTTGGCCTGGGCATTCTCGCAGTCGGTTGGCTGGCAGTGTGGAGCGCGGCAGCGGTCAAATTCGTGCGTTTGCGGGCCCGCCGGCGCAAAAGCGACGAGCAGCCAGGGCGCCGAGCAGCGGGGTGACGGGTCGATCGCCGTTCACGGATTCGTCAGTACCACCAGCTGCCGGGTTGCGCGGGTCACAGCGACGTACATGTCCACCGCGCCCTCGACCCCGGTGCCGAACCTCGCAGGATCCACCAGTACCACCAGATCGAACTCGAGGCCCTTCGTCAGTTCCGGGGTCAATGACCGCATCCGGGCTGTCGGTTGAAATGTTCTCTCACCCACTACACAACCGATACCGTCGGGGTTCTCCGCGAGCCAAGTGTCAACGATCGAGTGCAGATCGGCCACGCATCCGTAGCCGACTGGTATGCCGCTGCTCCGTATCGAAGTCGGTACGTTTGCGTCCGGGATTGCTGCGCGGATGACCGGCTCGGCCTCGGCCATGACTTCCTCGGGTGTCCGGTAGTTGACGGTCAACGAAGAAATCTCGATGCGGCCGAAACCGACTCGGTGGAGGCGCTCCCGCCAGGTCTCCGTGAAACCGTGTCGTGCCTGCGCTCGATCTCCGACGATCGTGAAGCTACGAGAGGGGCAGCGTCGCAGCAACATCAACCACTCGGCGTCCGTCAGTTCCTGTGCTTCGTCGACGACGACATGCGCGAACGGGCCGGCGAGCGCATCCTTTTCATCGGCAGGCAGGGCGGAGGTATCGACAAGCGCATCGCGAATGCCCTCCTGCCTCAGTTGGGCGATCATGCCGTCCTCGTCCGGTCCCTGCAGGAGTTCGTCGACCACGCGATCCATTCGTGCTCGTTCGGCGCTGACAGCAGCCTCGCGTAGTCGCATGCGCCTGGACCATCCGGGATCGCCGAGTCGCTGTCGGGCCGCGTCGAGCAGCGGCAGGTCCGAGGTGGTCCACCGGATCGGGTTCGTACGTTGTAGGCGTCGAACCTGCTCAGTGGTCAGCCAGGATGCGCATTGGTGCAGGTACGCGGGCACGGACCACAGGTCGCCGACGAGGTCGGCTGCGTCGATGAGAGTCCACGCACCGTCGAGTGCCTCTGTGAGTTCGTCATGGCGCATCAGCGATGTTCGTAGCACGGTCGGCAAGACATCCCCGTCGTACTTGTCCAGCAGTATCGTCACGAGCATCCGCCTGATGTCCTCGCGTGCCTCGTTGTGCGGTGTACCGGGCTCCGGTGCGTCGAACGCCTCGATCCAGTCCTCGGGGCCGAGCCAGAGATCCGCCCACTCGGTTTCGACGACCATCCCTTTCGTGGGCGGTTGCTCGTAGAACTGGACTGCAGCGTCGATCGCCTCCACCATATGAGTCGAGGACTTCAGCGCTTTCACGACAGGATCGCTCTCCTGCACTGCACCTGCGCCCTCCACGACGAGATCGAGGAGGGTACAGGTGCGGACACCCTCCTCGCCGAGGCTGGGCAGGACATTTGCGACGTACCCGAGGTAGGGCTCGTGCGGACCGACGAACAGGACTCCGCCGTGACGCTGGTGCAGACGCGGATCCGAGTACAGTAGGTAGGCAGTACGATGCAGTGCCACAACAGTTTTGCCTGTTCCTGGGCCACCGTCGACGATCCGGGTGCCGCGTGATCCAGCGCGGATGATGGCATCTTGATCGGCTTGAATCGTACCCAGGACATCGCGCATACGCGGTGACCGCATACTGCCCAGGCTTGCGATGAAGGCAGACTGATCGTCCAACGCTGCCCGGCGGGAAGCATCTCCGGTGTCATCGGTGGCTGCGAGCTGGTCGACGTCGAACACCTCGTCCCAGTAGTCGCTGATCCGGCCGTTGCTCCAGACGTACCGGCGACGCCGTGAGATTCCCATCGGGTTTGCGTGCGTCGCACCGAAGAACGGTTCGGCTGCAGGTGAGCGCCAGTCGATCAACAGTTCATTGCCGGCCTCGTCCAACAGTCCCGTGCGCCCGATGTACCGGTACGTCTGCCCGTCCGCGCCAAGAGTGTGGCCCAGGCACAAGTCGAGACCGTAGCGACGAAGCGAACGCAAGCGGCCAGCCAGTCGATGCACCTCAAAATCGCGTTCCATCACCTCCTGTCCCATGTCGGCCTCCGCCTTGCGGGCAGCATCGAGCCGTGTGGAGACATCGGCAATAGAACGCGCGAGGCTCGCGCTGATTGCGGCGAAATGTCGGTCGTCATCAGCGATCAGTGCCGCCGCAGACTTGTGGCCGAGCGAATCGGCCGAAGCAAAAGCGATCGAATCGTACATGCGCGCCTTCCGTTTCAGCTGGTCATAAGCATCGAAACGCAAGTGTGCAACCCACCCCGGGTCTTGTGGCAAGACCCGGGGTGCGCTATAGATTGAAGGTGGAAGAGGCGGGTGGCTCGCCCTCAGTTCAGTGTTCGTGTGGCTTTGTGCCGTTTCTCTATGTAAATCACGGTCCGAGTGGCCAACGAACTGTCCCCGATCATGGTGACGGCGTCTCTGGCAACCTGATCGGCCGCGCGGGCAGCCTCACCGAGAAGCTCGGGAGATTCAGCTGTCGCATTGATGACGATGGTTCGTTGTCGCCGATCGATGACCGCCTTCGCCGACGCTTTCTTGATAGCGGCGTATGTTTCGAGAGCTCGCGCGGATGCGCTTGCCAATGCCGTGACATCGGCAGTCGCTCGGCCGGGTATCGTGCGCTCGACCTCGGTATTCGATTTCTCACCGGCGACCGAAGCGCGGTCGATTTTCGACGCCGGTCGGTGTGCCACGAGCCAGCGCAGCGCCACGAGAACGAGAACGACGCCGACGCCTGCACTCGCCCATGGCCACCAACTCGACTCGAATGCACTGACGGGACCGGGGGCAGTGATGTATTCGGGAATGTCGTCGATGAGCGCTGTGTCCCACAGGAGTACCGCGGCGCCACCGGCAACGAGAAGGAGTCCGATGATGGCCGTCGCGAGGCGGTCCACCGCCACCGTGGAACGGGTCATGACCTACCTCCGGTCCGAGTGCGCACCTTGGTCTTGGGCGCGGCGGTCAAGGGCTCGAGCGCGATGCCGACTTGGTCCGCGATGGCTTTTTCGAGCTCGGAGCGTTCGTCACCGGTGATGTCGGCGCGCACTGTTACCGACCGTCGAGTCGCCGAGGCGCGCGCGTCGAGTACGCCGTCGACCGATCTGGCGGCGTCGGCCGCTATGCGCGCCACCCCCGACGGTTCGATGTAGACACTGGTCTGCGCAGCCACCTCGAGCGCAGTTCTGCGCCGTGGCTTGAGCGCGGCGACGAGGAGGAACAATCCGAGGACGATGGAAACGATTGCAATGGGAATCATCCATCCTGCAAAGGCCAATCCGTCGACCCACTGCGCTGCTGTCTCCGTCCATGGCGTGCCGTCGATCCAGCCCGCACCGACTACGCCGTCGCGGATACCCACAGCTCCAGCCGCGAGCAGAAGCAGCGCCACGAGAGGCCCGGTGAATCCGGCTGCGGGCAGAGCAAGCGGCTCCTTCGCGCGGGCGGGGGTCAGACTCGTGTTGTGCACGGATTCGGTATCTCCGGACGACTTGTCGGTGTTCACGTCATGGTTCACGTCATGGTTCACGTAATGGCACTCCCACCTGATGTGACACCCGCGGGCGTCGGGTCGACGATGATCGCAGGCACCGTCACGTCGACGCCGTCGACGTGCAGGCCTGCCAATGAACTCAGCGCGCGGGCGACGTTGTCTCGCACCGACGCCGTGAGCGCAGGGAGCGGCGTCGGCCAGAGCGCTGCAATGTCGACGCCCGCACGCACACGACCACCGGAAATCAAGACCCGGACGCGTGGGAGGTCACGTCCGGTCAACTTGCCGAACCCTTCCGAGCGCGCCAGCACACCGTCCGTATCGAGCGCAGCCTTGACGGCCAGACGTTCGACCACCTTGTCCTTGATCGTCAAGGTGCCTCGCTCGGCCGGCTCTGTACGACTGCCTGCCGGGGCGGAGGCAGGTTCGTCAGCCACGACCGCGTCCACCGCCACGCAGGAGCGCGCTGAGATCGAAATCGCCGTCGCGCGCGCCGCCGAGAACATACCCGACCGCGCCGAGGACGAGGGCAACGAGGAAACCGGTGAATCCGCCTGCTGCGGCGGCGACGCCGAGCAGGAGACCGGCAATCAAGCCGAGCGATGCAGTGTTCATCAGTGCAATCCTTCGATGGTTCGTGGTGTCGAATGGGCGTGGTCGGGTTGGTCGCTGTCAGCGGCCGGGGGAGGGCGGAGATGCTGCCGTGACGTCCTCTACGCACACGTTGACATCTCGGGTACCCGTCAGAATCGATACCCGTGAGCGAATGGCGGCGGCCAAAGCGGAGAGATCCGATCCGTAGACGGCGGTGACGTGTATTTCGACCGAGTTCTCATCGACACGAATACCTGGTACTCGTCTGCCCGGTAGGTATGTTCCGATTTCACCGAACATTCCGGGGTGGAGGCCCGCGACACCCGACACGGAGGTCGTTGCTTGGCCCACGACCTCCGCAATTTCGGGTGGCACCGACTGCTCGACGCCTGATGGGGCAGGGTCGTTCACTGGACTCGCGATGGTTTTGGCTCCTCGCCGGTGTCGTTATTGCTCTCTTCGTCGTCGAGGTGCACATCATGGACAGTGATGTTCACTTCGGTGACCTCGAGGCCGGTCATGCGCTCGATTGCCGCGATGACGTTACGCCGAATACCCGACGCGAGATCTGTGATCGAGACCCCGTATTCGGCGACGATGTCGAGGTCTACTGCTGCCTGCTTTTCGCCGACCTCGACGGACACTCCCTGGGAGTGGTTGATGCTGGCGCCCGGGATGCGTTCGCGCAGGGCTCCGACGACTCGCGAAGCTCCTCCACCGACTGCATAGACACCGGTTACTTCTCGGGTGGCGATTCCGGCGATCTTGGAGACCACCGTGTCGGCAACCACGGTCCGGCCTTGACTGGACACCAAGGTCGAACCCGAACTAGAGCCTGCGTCGATTTCGGTCGATGGGGTCGCGGTCGTGCTCGTTGTCTTTGGTGCGGTCATCGCGTTTTCTCCTCCGGTAGCGGTAGACGCCGGGTACGTCTACGCCCTACATACCCGGCTTCGATCAGGTAAACCCCGCCGGGGCGTCGAACTCGGCGACATAATTGTCCGACCGATGACTTTTCGGTATCCACGCGGTCCATCTCCATGACCGTTCGTGGAGCCAATGCAGGAGGACCCAAATGCGCAGATTGATAGTCACCGCTTTCGTCTCGGTCGACGGTGTCATGGAAGCACCGGGGGGCGAGCCCGGCTATCGCAACGCGGGCTGGACCTTCGAGAACATCGAGTTCGACGTGGCGGCGTACGAGATCAAAGACCGCGAGCAGCAGGAAACGACGGCACTGCTGTTGGGACGAAAATCGTATGAAGCGTTCGCGCCCGTCTGGCCGACGATGGAGGAGTTCGCGGAGTACAACGCGATGCCTCGCTACGTAGTATCGAGCACTCTTGCGCAGCAGGATTCGCGGTGGCCGGCGACTATCCTGCGCACAGTCGACGAGGTGGCAGCTCTCAAACGTACAGAGGGTGGGCCCATCGCGGTGCACGGAAGCGCCGAACTCGGGCAATCGCTGGCCGACGCCGGACTGGTGGATCGCTACCACCTGTTGGTGTTCCCGGTTCTCCTCGGCGCGGGCAAGAGACTGTTCAGCGACAGTGACAAGGACAGCACCCGCCTCCAGCTCGTGGAATCGGAGTCCTACAGCAACGGAATTCAGAAGCAGATTTTCGACGTCGTGGGTGAACCCGCGCGTTCCTGACCCCCGCGGTCCCTGACGCCCGATGTCGTCGGCGACATGCGTAAGCTCTCGCTTCGTGCACATCGTCGACACGCGCGCTCTCGGCAGGCGCGGTACCGGGTCAGGATTCGCGAGCCCACGATGAACCGGCCCGTTCAGAAGTCCATCTCGGCGCTGAAGATGCCGTCCATTCCGCGGCCGCGGAATCCAGCGTCGATGGTCCTGGTCGGGTTCGCAGCTGCCATTCTGCTGGGTACCGGTGTGCTGATGCTTCCGATCTCTTCGGAAACCGGAGATGCGACATCGTTGGTGACCGCGTTGTTCACCGCCACCTCGGCCATTTGTGTCACCGGACTCGTCGTGGTCGACACCGGATCCTACTGGTCCGGCTTCGGCGAGGTCGTGCTGATGACGCTCATCCAGATCGGCGGGCTGGGCATCATGACCTTGGCTTCGCTGCTCGGCCTGCTGGTCGCGCGTCGCATGGGCCTTCGGATGCAATTGGTGGCTCAGGCGGAGACGAAGGCTCTGCAGCTGGGGGAGAGCAAGAGAGTCGTTCTCGGCGTTCTTCGAATGAGCCTGGCGATCGAAGCCGTAACGTCTCTGGCGCTGGCTGCTCGTTTCCACTGGGGGTATGACGAGTCCGTCGGCGACGCACTGTATTCGGGTGTCTTTCACGGCATCTCCGCGTACAACAATGCGGGTTTCGCGTTGTACCCCGACAGCCTCAGTCGATACGTCAGTGACCCCTGGGTCATTGTCCCCATCACCATCGCGTTCGTTCTCGGGGGACTGGGGTTTCCGGTTCTCATCGAAGTTGCGCGTTCCATCAGGCGAACGAAGACGTTCGACCACCGCCGCAACTCATGGACGCTGCATACCAAGATCACTCTCATCACCTACGCGGCACTCGCGGCTTTCGGCGTCGTCGCAATCACCGCCGTGGAATGGACCAACCCGGACACGCTGGGAGCGCTGAGCACGCCGGGCCGACTGCTCGCCGGCATCTTCCAAGGACTGAGCCCCCGTACGGCTGGCTTCAACAGTATCGACACGGGCGCTATGCATCCGTCGGCGCTGCTGATCACCGATATGTTGATGTTCATCGGCGGCGGTAGCGCCGGCACCGCCGGTGGAATCAAAGTCACCACGTTCGCATTGCTGGCTTTCGTCATCGCAGCCGAGGTGCGGGGTGAGCCCAGCGTGCATGTGATGGGCCGCAAGATCGGGGCGCAGGTTCAGCGCCAGGCGGTGACTGTCGTGCTGCTGGCCGTCGCCGCAGTCATCGGCGGCACCGTCGCAATCATGCTCTTGACCCCGTTCGATCTCGACGACGTTCTGTTCGAAACCGTATCGGCGTTCGGTACGGTGGGCTTGTCTACCGGCATCACCGCTGACCTGCCTGATGCCGGGCAGATCGCGTTGGTTCTGTTGATGTTCATCGGTCGGCTCGGCCCGATTACGCTCGCGTCGGCCTTGGCCTTGCGCGAACGTGGCCGACGCTACGAACTACCTGAGGAGCGACCCATCGTTGGTTAGGAACAAGAGATCCGGCACACGTGTCGTGGTTATCGGACTCGGACGGTTCGGTGCATCGCTCGGGCGCGAGCTGTGTGGGCACGGCTCCGAGGTGCTCGGCTTGGATACGGACGCACATCGAGTCCAACGGTATGCCGACGAGCTGACGCACACCGCCATCGTGGATTCGACCGACGTGGATGCGTTGGCTCAGCTCGGCGTGCCGGATTTCGGCCATGCAGTGGTGGCCATCGGAAGCGATCTCGAATCGAGCATTCTCACGACATCGCTCTTGTCCGATTTCGGCATCGAGAACATCTGGGCGAAAGCAACGAGTCGCCAGCACGGGAAGATCCTCGAACGGGTCGGCGCCCACCATGTGGTTCTCCCCGAACACGACATGGGGGAGCGGGTCGCTCATCTGGTCACTGGACGAATGCTCGACTACATCGAGTTCGAGGAAGACTACGCGATGGTGAAAACTCTTGCGCCGCAGTCTATGGTGGGCCGAACGCTCCGCGACAGCGACGTCAGGCAGACCTGCGGCATCACGGTGGTGGGAATCAAGCATCGAGGCGCGGACTTCACTCACGCAGCACCCGAATCGGTAATCGAAGAGGGTGACCTGCTGATATGCGCGGGACGAACCGCTCAGGTGGAGTTATTCGCCGACCTACGGTGATCCAGCGAATACGTCGCCTATGGATGCAACCGAAGGGTCATGAAGATGCTGTTCGGATCGTCGGTCGGATAGTCTCCGAAAGCGGCACACACAGCGAACCCTGCGCGTTGGTATGGAGCGCGGGCAGTGTGAAAGAACTTCATACTGCCTGTCTCCAAGGACAATTGATGAACTCCACGGCTCGTGGCATCACAGATGGCGTGATCGAGCAGGAGCTTGCCGATTCCGCGCCCTCGGTAGTCCGGCGCCGTCCGCATGCTCTTTATCTCTTCGTGCTCGGAGCTGAGGCAACCCAAGCCGATCGTCCCGACGAGTTCGCCGTCGATACGCGCTACCCAGAGCCGGAAGTCTCGCGTCGACTTCATGGTCTCGAAGTCCAACGCGTGCTGGCTTTCACTGGGGGCGGTAGGGGCGATGTCTGCAAGGTGCGCCCCGAGGAAGAGTTCGAGAGCCGGATCGCCATAGTCGGCTCGCTGGATCACCACTGTCATACCCGAATTCTGCCTTGGGGGAGGATCCGTCCACTGAGAAAATCGCGGGTTGCCGGGATACTGGTGCGAATCGGGCACCATGTAGGCATCGACGACACCGGTGAACACGCCCCAATCTCGAACAGCAAGGACGCGCATGTCAGTAGTTGCCATCTATCTCGTCATCACTTTCGGCCTCGGTGGCCTCGCCATGGCCGTGCGTCTGCCTCCGTTGGTCGGATTTCTGACGGCAGGGTTCGTCATCAACGCCTTGAACCTCGAGGAACTGCCCCAACTCGATTTGATTGCGGATCTCGGTGTCACGCTCTTGCTGTTCGCGATCGGCCTCAAACTCGACGTTCGGATACTGCTGCGCCGCGAGGTCTGGCTCACCACGTCGGCACACATGGTGATCAACGTCGTCTTCGGCGCCATCGCGTTGTGGCTGTTCGCCTTGGTCGGGGTTTCGATGCTGGCAGGACAGAGCCTCGAAACGATCGCGCTTCTCGCCTTTGCGCTGTCATTCTCCAGCACGGTGTTCGTGGTCAAGGTCCTCGAAGAGCGGGGTGAATCGAACGCACTTTATGGGCGCATCGCCATCGGCATCTTGGTGATGCAGGACATCATCGCGGTGGTCTTCCTGACCGTCACCAGTGGAACGCTGCCGAGCCTGTGGGCACTCACGCTGGTGGGGCTGTGGCCTCTCACTCGCGTCCTCCGAAGGATCTGGAGCGGACTCGGGCACGGCGAAATGCAGTCCCTGTTCGGCATCGTGATGGCTTTTGTGCCGGGCTATGCGTTGTTCTCTGCACTAGGTCTCAAAGGCGACCTGGGTGCACTGGTGATCGGAGTGCTGCTGGCGTCGCATTCAGCGTCGTCGGAACTCTCACGTTCGTTGTTCCACATCAAGGAACTCCTGCTCGTGGGCTTTTTTGTGTCGATCGGCCTGACCGGGCTGCCGGATTTGCCCACCATCGGCGTCGCCCTGCTGATGCTGATGTTCCTGCCGTTCAAGGCAGGCTGGTTCTTCATCTTGTTCACGATCATGAAGCTGCGACACCGTACCGCGTTGCTCGCCGGGTTGAGCCTGATGAACTACTCCGAGTTCGGCTTGATCGTGGTGTCGGTCGGGGTGACCTCCGGACTGCTGGCACCAGCGTGGTTGGTGGAGATGTCGATTGCTGTGGCTCTGAGCTTCGTTGTATCTGCACTGGTGAATGGACGTGGCCACCTGATGGAGGAGAAGATAGCTGCGCGGCTACCGGCTCAGGACGAACGAACCCTGCATCCCGATGAACGCCCCGGCGATGCCAGTAATGCCGAAGTTGTCGTGCTCGGCATGGGCCGCGTCGGCTTCGCCGCCTACCAGCGACTGACCGATCACTATGGTCTCCGAGTGGTCGGTGTCGATTACGACGGGCCCCGAATCGAACGACTCGCGGACGAGGGACTGCGGGTCATCGAAGGTGACGCCACCGACCTCGACTTCTGGAACCAGCTACGGCGCTCAGGATGCGTGCGCATCGCCGTGTTGGCCATGCCCCGCCACGGCGCCAATGTCACCGCGCTCGCGTGCCTCCGCGAGTCTGGTTTCAGCGGAAGGGTTGCCTCTGTGGCCCGCTACGACGACGAAGTGGAGTGGGCCAAGGACCACGGGGTGGATATCGCTTTCAATGTCTATTCGGGCGCAGGGTTGGAATTGGCGGATCAGGCGGCTCGAGGTGGAGCGCTGGACTTCGACGAATCCGAGTCCGACAACAACTCACCGGAGGAGAACGAGCCGCCGATAACCGGAAAGGGAGCCGCGGACAAGGCCTAGCACTTCCTGCCGCGTTCGAAAGGGGCTTGGTCCAAACGCGGTTTGGACCAAGACCGCCGGACAGATCCTCAAGAATGCGCACATCCAGGCACCTTCGAATGCGGACCGCTAGCGTTCATGAGATGCGTGGCGTTGCCGTCGCGGATGGAGATCACTTCGTCGAGATAGCACGCTATGGCGTCGCGGTTGCGCAGCATGCTCTCGGCTATTTCTTCCATCCTGTCGCGCTCTCGCCGCAGGACGGCGATCATCTCTGGTGTTGCGTCGGCGAAGTGAATAACTCGCGGTTTGTCCAAGCACGGCAAGATCTGCTTGATGATCCGTGTCGGTAGCCCGACGTCGAGTAGGCCGCGGATCTGCAGAACTCGATCGATGAATCGTTCGTCGTACTGCCGGTACCCGTTGGGTGCCCGCGTCGACGAAATAAGTTCGCGCTCTTCGTAGTAGCGAAGCAGTCGCACCGAGGTGTTGGTTGCGCTTGCCAGTTCGCCAATCCTCATCGCGACCTCCAAGTTCTGAGTGTGGCGCAAGTCACCCGAATTGGCCTTGACCTTCACATAGGTGTGAGGGTTTGAGCATAGATACATGACAGGTCCATTGAAAGCCGAAACTCGTTCGGAGCGGTTGCCATTGCTACCGCTCTTGGCGCTCGCCACTGCCGTATTCGTCACCAGTTTGACAGAAACCTTGCCGGCGGGACTGCTGCTGGACATCAGCGGTAGCCTATCCGTCGGTGAGTCGGCCGCCGGGCAGACGATCACGATTTACGCAATAGGGACCGCGCTGACAACCATCCCGCTGACTGCCGCAACGGCCGCGTGGCGGCGTAAGAAGCTGCTCCTGCTGTCGATAGTCGGTTTCGCGGTGGCGAATTCGGTGACGGCAATGTCATCGAACTACGAGTTGACAATGATAGCCCGATTTGTCGCAGGGATGGCAGCCGGAGTGGCATGGGCTTTGCTCGTCGGGTACGCCCGGCGTCTGGTTCCCGAGCATCTACAGGGGCGTGCGATCGCGGTCGCAATGGCCGGAATTCCCGTTGCCTTGGCGCTCGGCGTTCCGGCAGGAACATTCTTGGGCAAAGAACTCGGTTGGCGAGTCGCATTCTGGCTCATGACCGGGATCGCCGTCGTTCTGATCGGGTGGATCGTAGCCTTCGTCCCCGACTACCCCGGGCAGGGTCGCGGCACCCGCGCCACCTTCAAGCACACCATCGCAACACCAGGTGTCGGAGCTGTACTGTTCGTGACCTTTACTTTCGTTCTCGCACACACAATCTTCTACGCCTACATCGCGTCGTTCCTCGACAGTGTCGGTGCCGGAGGAGAGGTCGACGTGGCCCTCCTCGTGTTCGGTGTCGCGTGCCTGATCAGCATCTGGGTGACTGGCGCGAAAATCGATCAGAAGCTCCGACTGCTGGCTCTCAGTGCCACGGTGCTCTTCGCCGTCGCGGTCACAGCTCTAGGGCTTGCCGGCGACACTCCGGTGGTGTTGTACGCGGCACTGTTCGTGTGGGGCCTCGCATGGGGCGGCGCCCCGACACTGCTCCAGACCGCAGTCGGTGTGGCCGGCGGTAGGGTCGCCGACGAAGCCCAGGCAATGCTCGTCACCTTGTGGAATGTGGCCATGGCTGTTGGTGGCGTCATCGGCGGACTGCTCTTGAGCGGGGTCGGGCCGGGCTCTTTCGCATGGGCAGCACTGATCCTGCTCACCCCCACACTGGGAGTGGTGTTGCTGTCGAGAAAGCACGGTTTCGCGGCGGTCGCCACGGCGTCGGCATCACCGCAGCCGCCATTCGAGGTCAAGGCCACGCCGGGGACGCAGCTGGACACCACCCCGACTGTCGATCATGTGAACGAACGCCGATGACCTTGGGCCCTAGCGAGTGAGTATCCGCGGTGGTGCGCTGGCACACATGATGGAACGCCTGATGAGCAACCCGGTTGATCGTTTGAGTTCAGCTGATTGCATGTACCTCGCGATGCAGCGTGCGTCTGTGCCCAACCAGTTCGGGGCGATCCTTCTCCTCGAACCTACGGACGGTTTCAACTTACCTGGGCTCATGAGGACGCTCGGGGAACGAATCTCTGCCATTCCGCGAATGCGTCAGCGCGCCATGAAAGCACCTTGGGGCTGCGGCCGACCCGTTTGGATCGACGACGCCACTTTCGCCGTGGAACGGCACCTTCGTCTCCTCGAGTGTCCGTCACCGGGTGACGAATCCGCGTTGCTCTCCGTTGCCGCAGGACTGCTCGCCCGTCGGCTACCGGTTGACCGTCCGCTGTGGTCAGCGACCGTGGTGACAGGGCTGACAAAGGGCCGGGTTGCACTTGTTCTCGTAGCCCAACACGCACTCGCCGACGGAATTGGAGGTCTCGCGGTTCTGTACGCACTGGCCGATGGAGCTGCACCGGGGACCTGCCGTACTTTCCCTCTTGCGCCACCATCCACCAGCCGACTGGCTGCCGATGCCATGCTCACTCGCGTCCGACTGTTGACGCGGGCAATGAGCCCAATTCGGTCGGCTCTCGAATCAACTGGCAGCCGGAGCCATTCGCGGATCGGTCAAGCAGCATCGTGCTCTCTATCGAAACCGACCGGAGGAGAACGTCGTTTGGCCATCACTCGGACGAACACCGCTGACATCCTGGCTGCTGCGCATCGCCACGACGCCACCGTCAACGATGTTCTTCTCTCGGCGATCGGGGGCGCTCTGGGTAGATACCTGGGGGAGTGCGGCGAGCATGCCGACACTGTCGTGGTCGGCATCCCCGTCGGAATGCGTCAGGCAGCGACAGTGGGGGACATCGGAAACCGCACCATGCAAATCCGAGTTGCCATACCGACTGCAGGCGAGCCAGCTTTGCGGCTCAGACGGGTGAAGCATGCCATGCGAGTCAGCAAACGCTCGGCGCCCGGACCAATTTCGGCCGCCTCTGCGAGTGTCGTGGTTCGGGCAATGCTGGCTGTGGGGATATACCAGTGGTACATGCGACGTCAGCGCTACCTGCACTGCGTGGTGACCAATGTCCACGGGCCCGATCGCCGGTTGACGTTGTGCGGGGCACCTGTCACCGACATCGTTCCGCTTGCAGTCGGTGGTGGTGGCAATGTGGTGGTGACGTTCGCTGCGCTTTCGTACGCTGGCACGCTGGTTGTCACCGTGATCGCTGATCCCGACCCCTTGCCGGACCTCGCAGAAATCACCGTTCCGTTGGCGGGGGAGCTGCGCACTCTGTTCACGATGTAGTGGAGGGCCGGGTGCCCGCGTGAAGATCGGCTACGTCTTCACCACGCCAGCGTTTCACCGCCAACTCGAACTTTCCCGAAGAATCGTCTTGCAATGTCGACACCATCGTGGTTGTAGCCGTTCATGATTGCGGCGAACGCTTGAAGTGCGTGGGAGACCGTGGAGACTCCGTCTGCGTGCACCGACCTCATTCCGTTCGATCAGCTCACCGAGTTCTTCGACACAAACTTGCGATAGGGAGGCGCTTCTCCCTGTGCGTCTTGGCAGTAACAGCTGCGCGTTGGCCAACTACCTACGCGGGGTGACTCCGATCAGGGGTGCGAGTTGTGTAGCAATGGGATTGAGGTTGAGCTTGTCCGGATCGACCTTCGGCTTGTTGTCCCACGGTTGCGGCGTTTGCGGATCCGCATACACGATACGGCTCGAGCTACGGACACCGGTGACGCTTCCCTGAGGCGTCAGACAGTTCGCCTGTAAGTTCAACGGGTAGTCCTCTCGGGAGGGATCGAAGTTCGGGTTCTTCGCCTTCTCCTCATCCAGGATCGATTGCGATGCTTCGTACCCGATGGTGCACGGCGGCGGGTTGTTGACTTCCAAGCCAGCAAAGCTGAGGTGGATGGAGCCGTCGCCTTGGACGAGGGTGTGCGCTGCCGCTGATATGGACGGCAAGAAGATCAGCAAAGGCCTGAGAGCGAACGCCTTCGGGGCGTACAGCGAGGCGACAGAATCGATGTTGTTCAGGTTCGTAGTCAGGGCCGGACCGCCGTCGGCAACGAGTGCGCCGATCTGGTCGCTTGCATCCGTGCCGGTCCCGATCAGGCGCCGAACATCGGGGTCACTGCTGCGCAGTTGTGCCGTAAGATTATTCAGGTCTGCGCTGAACTGCCCGATCGCCGACGACTGCTCGGACTGGGTGTCGAGCACTGTTCGACTGTCCCGGATGAGTCCGAGCGTCTCGGGCAGTGCTTCCTCGGCTGTTTCCGACAAAGTGCCGAGTGAGTCCACGAGGACTTGCAGATCTTCTCCCTTGCCATCGAACGCCGCTCCGAGTTCCCTGACCGTTGTAGCGAGGTTGTCCAGAGGGATGGTCTTGATGAGCTGATCGGTGCTGGCCAATACGTTCTCGACCGGTACGGGCGTTCGAGTGTCCTCGGGAGCAATGATCGACCCCTCCGCGAGGAACGGTCCGTCACTGTTTGCGGGCTGCAAATCGACGTACTGCTCGCCGATGGCCGATCGATTCGCCACAACGGCCAGTGCCGAGGCCGGGATGTCCGGACCTCCTGTGTCGAGCAACAGCTCCACGCCGATACCGGTGCGGGTCAACGACAAGGTGCCGACGGTCCCGACGGGGACACCCCGGTAGGTGACCTCGGCGTTGGAAAAGATGCCGCCGGAGTCTGCGAACTCTGCGGTCACGCGGTACTGCCCGAAGCCGAGCAGGTTGTCGAGGCGGACGTATGTGCCGCCGACATAGACGATGCCGGCTATCGCGACGGCAACGAATGCAATCAGCTGAATCCTTACCAGTCGAGTGACCACAACGTCATCCTTATCGAATATCGTTCTGTCGGAGTGTTGGTTGCCCCGCGCTGATCCGGCTTCGCTCGCGGGCCGACAGGCCGTCCCAGATGCCGTGTAGTTCTTGGTGTGCGACGGCATAGCTTTGGTACTGCATGAGGACGGGGCAGTGTGCGCAGATCGATTTGGCCGGCAGTTCCAGACGCAACTGAACAGTCACCGGTGGGGAAAGTAGATGACGCTGTGTAGTCGGCGACAGGCGCCGCGCATCTGCCACTCCCAATGTTCGGGCGCAGCGTCGATGCGCCATTGATGTCGCCGTTGGGCATCATGGCCAGTCTTGAGCTAGGTGCAGTCCACTCACCACGGCTGCGGCCACCCTTGTGTGATCTCCGGGGGCGAACTCGCGGTCGCTGCAGTAGATGAACCGGTCGGGCCGGACAAGAAAGCCGTCGGCACGGGCTCGTCGCATCTGCCGCTCGAGCACTCCTTCGCTGTCCACGAAATGGTGACGAGGCTCAGCGAAATTCCCCAACCGCGCTCACCGAAATTCCCCACTCGTGAGCGGTCTTCACTGTAGCGGTTGGCGGGTTCCGGTGGTGGCTTTGCGGAGCTTCTCCGATCTGGCGTTGTGGTCCCGCAGGCGGTAGGAATCGCCGTCGAGGTTGAGCACGACGGAGCGATGCAGGAGTCGGTCGAGCATGGCTGCTGCGACGGTGTTGTCACCGAGCACTTCACCCCACGATCCGACGCCACGGTTGGTGGTCATTACGATCGATGTCTTCATATACCGTTGCGAGACAACCTGAAACAGCGCCGACGCCGCCTCACCGGGTAGCGGTAGGTAGCCGAGTTCGTCGATCACCAGCAGTGTCGGTCCGGCGTAGAACCGCATCGTCGTTGCCCACCGCCCTTCCAGTGCCGCCCTGTGGCAGCGGGCAGCGAGATCGGCAGCGGTGGTGAAGTACGTCCGATACCCGGCATGCGCAGCAGCCCTCGCGAGCCCGACCGACAGATGCGTTTTCCCGACCCCGGGCGGTCCGATGAGCAGCACATTCGTCGCCGTCTCCAAGTATCGGCAGGTCGCGAGCTCGTCGATGAGCTTGCGATCGACACCGGCTGCGGCGTCGTAGTCGAAGTCCTCGAGCGACGCCGGCGTCGGCAAACACGCGAACCGCAGTCGCCCGGTCAACCGGCGTGCCTCGGTGGCCTCGACCTCGATCGAGAGCAACCGGTCCAATGCCGCGGTCATCGACAGTTCCTCGGCTGCTGCTTGGTCGAGGACCGAGGGCAACGCTTCGGCGGCGTCGTGGAGTTTCAGGACCGCGAGGTGGCCGCGCAGGCGCTGATAAAGACTGGCCGCTTCGGCCGTGTTCGGTGCCGGCATCCGGTCGCTCGTCTTCTTGTCGGCCATCAGAGGGTGTTCCTTCCGTGTGCAGCCCGTTCGTAGACCGACAGGTCGTAGACGATCGCACCTGCATCAGTGGATTCGGTTGCGTGACTGCCGATTGCGGTCTGAACGTCTTGGGCGGACGGTGTTGATTCGGTCGATGTTCGGAGTTTCTCTGCGGCAGCGAGGGCGTCGGGTCCGGGTGGGATGCGTTCTTTGCGGCGGTGCGGGCGGCCGGTGTTCGCACCGGACATCGCTACTTGTTCGAGGGCGTAGATGTGGCCGTGGTCGCGGACCATCGCTCCGGTGCCATCGGCTGCGAGGTGGTGTCGGGCGATGGTGATCCCCGAGGTGGTGACGATGTCGATGACATCGGCGCCCAGAACGTGCGTCACGGTCACTGCAGCACAGGCGAGTTCGGGTGGGACCGAATACCGGTTGCCGCGATAGGAGACCAACGCTTGGCGGGAGGCGGTCCGGTCGGTGGTCAGGATCGCTGGATACGCGGTCGCTGGCATCGGATGCAGCCCTTCGGCGGTGGCGATCGTCGCCACCGACGCCTTCCCATCTTTTGTGGGTCGCAGCCGGGTGTCGCCGCGCAGACTGCAGAACCGATCGAGGCTCGCTTGCGCTTGCTCGACGGTCAGATCGTCCGAGAGTGTTCGCCACCACCGCTGCGCGGCAGTATGATTGGACTTCTCCACAGCGCCTTTACGGTTGCCGCGGCGCGGTGGACAGATCGCAACGGAGACACCGTAGTGTTTCGCGACGCCGGCGAAGCTGGCCGTGACCCGGCCCGACTCCGGGTGGCAAACCGTCGCCATCCGATCGAACCGCCACACGCGGCTGACTCCACCGAGTCCTCGGCAGATGCGGTCGAGTCCGTCGACGACATGCGGCTGCGTCATGTTCGGGGCGAGAACACCGCGCCACTTGCCCGAGCAGGCCAACGTTCCGACGAACAGATGTGCCATCGAACCCCACCCCCAGGAGGCGGGCGGGTTGGGTAGATCGACCCAATCCCACTGGGTCTCTTCACCGGGCGGGTGTTCGATCACCGCGTTGGGTCTTTCGGTTGCGGTGAGGCAGGCTTTGCAGATCGGGCGTAGCTTCAGCTCGCGGATCTTGCGGTGCAACGTTTGATACGACATCACATATCCGAGGTCTTCGAGCTCGTCGCACAAGGTACGGACCCACAGGTGCGGGTCGTCGATCAGGCGCGCGGTGACGTAGGCGAGGAACACCTCGAAGGGGTCCGGTGTGCTGCGTTTGCGCACTCCAGGGGTGGTGGCCCCGTTGAGGTAGGACCGTATGGTCTTGCGGTCGCGGCCGGTATGGCGCGCGATGTCGGCGATCTTCCAGCCTCGTTGGTGCAGGGCGTGTATTTCCACGTCTTCCTCCCGTGTAAGCATGAGGAGCGGGTCTCCTTCGGGTAGCTGGTGTGTGGTCAGAGACCACCAGCATCCGGGGAGACCCGCCCTCGTTGGCGGTGCCACACGGGTGGGGAATTTCAGTGAGCGTCAGTGGGGAATTTCGATGAGCGCCGTCAATGGCCCGCGGCGACTTTGTGGCTTGCGATCGCCGAGGCGTATTCGAGCTTCACCTCGGCAACTCCGGCCTCGGCCAGTTGCTTTGGGATCGGCGCCGACGGGAAGCCGACCCAGGTCCATTTGTTGTCGAGCACGACGTCCAGGCGTACGGGTGTAAGGTCCGATCCCACTACCCACGGCTGTTTTATGAAGGTTCCGCGTGGACTACGGTGCGATGAATCGATACCGAAGAACCCACCTTTGGTGCCGAGTTTGTACATCGGCTTGAGTCCATTGCCCGCGAGTAGGCGCGACAAACCGGGTATCTTCGATGCCGCCACGAAGAGGCCATCGCGTATTCGCGCTGCCGCCTCGTTCTCTAGCATCACGATGCGGCCGATGCGTAGCGAAAATTTAGTCAGCTGTTCGACATTGAGTCGTCGCTCGGCTTCGTATGTCTGCAGTAGTTCCGCATCGGCGTTACCGTTGAGGACTGCATCGAGCTTCCAGCAGAGATTCGCGGCGTCACGGACACCGGACGACACTCCCTGTCCGGCGAACGGCGGCATGATGTGCGCGGCATCCCCGGCCAGGAACACCCGCCCTTTGCTCCACTGTTCGGCTTGCCTGATATGGAAGGTGTAGCCCCAGCTACGGAATATTTCGACCTGGTCGTAGTCGATTCCGCGTTCGGCCAGCAGACCGCGAAGGCCTGCCTCGGTCTGCAACTGCTCCACTGTTTCACCTTTGTTGACCCGGTATTCGACACGGTGGTAGCCCATCGGACACGGGCAGTCCACACCAGGCCGTCGGGGGTCGGAAATGAAAGTGAAATCCAACGGGGCATCGGCGGGGAGGTCGTACCACGCTCGCAGTTGAATATCGAACCACGGTTCTTCGATGTGCTTGCCGGGCAGAGCGATACCGAGCAATTTGCGTACCGAGCTCGATCCACCGTCGGCGGCGATTACATAGCGCGACCTGATCAGCTGCTCGTCACCGCCACCCTCGATGGGACGCAGGGTGATGGTGACGGAGTCGGCGTCCTGTCTGAGACCGACGGCTTCGAAACCCGATGTAACGGTGACAGTGGGGAACCGGGTGATTCCCTCGCGCAGTACGCGCTCGAGCTCGGGTTGGTGGTAGTACGCCATACCCGGCACGCCCTGATCGCGACTCTCTGCAGAGAACATCGACAGAAACGTCTTGCCGCCGTGCTTGAAATGCACGCGGACGTCGGCGGACATGGTGGCCAACATGTCCTCGAACAAGCCCAGCCCCTGCCAGACACGGTGCGCGTCCTCGTCGGAGGCTATGGCTCGTTGGCGCGGATAGATCGAGATGTCGCGTTCGATCACCGCAGTGGTGATGCCCCGCTGTCCGAGAAGATTCGCTGCCGTCGCTCCGGTCGGACCCAACCCGATGATGACGACATCGACATCGACATCGACGTCTCGGAGCGGACGAATGTTGTTGCTGGTCATGCCATTCCTTATGTGTGATCTGTACGGTCCGCAACGGCGGTATTCGAGCGGACGCCGGTCGGCTGCCCAGGGAGGGGACGAAATGAACGCACTTCTGCATATACGTGCAGACGTCGCGGCTACTTCCGTCGTCGCGTTCGCGAACAGCTCCGTCGCGTCCACGAGGCTGATGACGATATCGTCACCTATGACCTATGCCATAGTCAAGTTTTTTTGACGAAATCGTCATATGTTCGGTGCGGACGCATACCGCAGCCACGAATGAGCGGAAAGCCGAGGATGACGTGCAGGAAACCATGGAGCCGAGTGCCGCGAGGAAAGTACGAGGGCAGAGTTTGCATCATGCTACGGCTCGAAAAGCGTGCGACGTTGACCCGTACGTCCGGCTCTATCGGGCGAGTTGCACGTCCGCGAGGGCACCGGCAATCACGAAGCCACCGGCAATTGCGCAGCCGGCCACCCGCGTCCTTTGTGGCAAGTGCGAGGTGAGAGCGAAGGCTGCGGTATCCCACACGTCGACGGCCACGCCTGCGCGAAGCAGCGTGCGCACCGTCTTCGGGGCGTACCTGGTTGCGGCGTACAGTCCGCCACCGATGTAGATTTCGCGAATTCCGAAGGTGCGGGCGGCAGCTCGCGTGGTGGAGACCGCAGCATCGGGTCCGGCGAGTAATTCGTTGGCTCGGGTGGGTGCGATCATATGGGCGATGCCGATCGCTGCGCGTGCGAGTCCGACCGCCTCGGGGAGCCGACGAGCGAGGTTGGAGGGGGAGCCGAAATTCATGAGTATTTCCTTATGTAGTGGGGATGGCGGTCTCGCGAGCCAACCGTCGGAGTAGACCGACGGACTTCTTGATGCCGAAGGCGACGATGGTGGTGTGGCCGTCGTCGTGACTCCACTGCAGCAGCGCCGATCCGTCCGCGATGGAGCCTTCGATGACGGCCGGCTCACCGAGCAGGGGGAGGGGGCCGACGACTTTGATGGATAGCCCGAGGATCTCGGTCCAGAAGTAGTCGTCGGTAGGTGGGCACGTCGGTTCGAGGCCGAGCGCGGATGCCGCGGCCACTTTGCCCTGCGCGACGGCATTCGACCAGAACGGTGCTCGGCTGGACGCCGCTCGCGAGTAGGTGACATCTCCGGCCGCGAATACGTTGGGAACCGCTGTCGCGCAGAGGTCGTCGATAGCCACCCCGCGCCCGTCGGCGATACCGGATCCGTCGAGCCAACCTGTCTCGGGGACATCGCCGGCGCACGTGACGACCAGATCGGCAGTGAGAATTCGATCTGCAATCTTGATGCCCACGACGCGATCTCCGGTCAACGCGACCGGGCTCTCAGCCTGTACGAACTCGACCGATGCGGCTGCGGCCCTTGCCACGATCGCGTCGGACAGGAAGGGGCCCAGGAGCCGCTTCAGCGGAGGATCGATATCGACAACGGTCACCGCGATACCGCGCGCAGCGCAGGCACTGGCGACCTCCATCCCGAGGAAGCCGGCGCCGACGACGATTGCGGTTCTGGCCTCGTCCAGTGTCGGGCGCAGTGCACGGACGTCGGCGAACGTCCGTAACACGGTCTCTCCCGATTGATCCGGACCCGCGATGCGACGCGCGGCTGCGCCGGTGGCCACGATCAAAGCGTCGTAGGAAATTTCGGTGCCGACGGCGGTTGTAATTGTGCGGGCCTCGGTATCTACCGACACCGCGCGATCGACGATCGTCGTGAGTTCGAGATCCGAAAGGTCCCACGTTTCCGCTTTGGCCGCTCCATCTTTGAGGACATGCTTCGACAGCGGTGGTCTTGCGTAGCAACCGTCGGGATCAGCGCCAATCATGATCAGCGGGCCGGCGTGCCCGCGAGCACGGAGCTCACGAGCTGCGGTGCATCCGGCGATGGAGTCTCCGACGATGACAATGCTGCGAGCGACCGACGTCACGCCTGTTCTCGCAAGGCCGCGACCGGACACACACCGATGGCCGACCGCGCCGAGGCCGCGAGGTCGTCGGGAATCTCCTCGTTGTCGAAGGCGTAGTGCAGTTCGCCTTCGTCGTCCAGGCTGAACACTTTCGGTGCCTGGTCGGCGCATATTCCATGGCCCTCGCACCGGTCCCAATCAACGTTGATTCTCACAGCGGTGTCCCTTCTGCCGCCACCAAGTGCAGTGGCAGACGTTCGTATCGATGGATGACGTTGTTGACGGCCCGCTTGGGCGTTCCGGCGGGCACGAATCGTTCCACGCGTCGCGCGAGGACCCGCAGCATGGTCTGTGTCTCCAAGCGCGCGAGACCCTGGCCTGCGCAACCGTGCGCGCCGGATCCGAAGCCGAGCTGGCGAGCAGCGTCTCGGGTGATGTCGAAGGCATCGGGGTCGTCCCATTCCGCCTCGTCGCGGTTTGCCGATGCGTAGATCACCAGTACGCGTGCGCCTTTCGGGACTCGTGATCCGTCGATCTCGACGTCGCGCACAGCTCGGCGCGAGAAGGCCCTGATCGGGGATTCGTATCTGACGACCTCGTTGACGGCATTGGGAATCAGATCCGGGTTCTGCCGGATCGCCTGCCACTGCTGGGGGTGCCGAGCGAACAGGTCGAGTGCACCGGAGATCGCACCGATGGTGGTGTCGAGCGAGGGGCCGAGGTAGTCGATCATCAGCGCCGGGCACGAGGACTTGGCGATCTTGTTCTCGTCGGCGGCTTTCAGAACGTCGTCGCCCATACTCCCAGGGATCACCGATCGTTCTCGCACCACCCGCCTCGAGAAGGCCAGCATTTCGGCGGCGCCCTTGACTGCGGCAACCGAGTGCCGGTTGACGGGGCCGAGAGAGTCGAATGTTGCTCCCGCCCAACGGAGGAGATCCTCACGCCCGTCCTCGGGCCAACCCACGAGATCGGGCACGATCGACATCGGCAGCGCCGTCGCGAGATCGTCGACACCGTCGACGGACTGCTTGCTCAGGGCCGCGTCGACGATGCCCTCGGCTTTCTCCTGCACCGCCGAGGTCATCTTTCGCACTGCCTTGGGGGTCAGGCGGTGAGCCAGGACCGAACGCTTCGTTGCATGCTCGTCGCCGTCGCTGTTGAGTGTCGTGCCGCGGCCCAGTCTGTTGGCCACCGGGTTGAGTGCGACGCCGTCCCCCGAGACGAAGGTCTCATCGTCGAGCAGCACTGCCTTGCAGTCGGCGTAACGAGAGATGGCAAACACCTGCTGATGCGGAAGCCACACCACAGGGCCGAGCGCACGCAGCGTGGCGTAATGAGGGTACGGATCGAGAATGCTCTGGGTTGAGTAGATGTCGGTGCGGTATTGCGGGATCGAAACGTTCGTTGTCATCAAGTCCTCGAGACAGCCGGGGAGCTGGCCGCGTCGCCAGCTATTGACGATATCGTCACCCATGGGGGTTGCCTTCGTCAAGCTTTTTTGACGAATTCGTCATTCTGGTACGCGATAGGCTGCCCTCCTACATCCCGCGAGCAGGAGTAAAACTGTGCCCGAAGGCAACCGAGTCGAGCCCCGGAAGGCTCGCACCAGCACCAAAGCCGCGCTCGTCAAGGCTGCGCAAGGTTTTCTGGCCAGCGGCAGCACCAACGCACCCGTTCTGGAAATCACCCAGGCCGCCGACGTCAGCAACGGATCGTTCTACAACTACTTCGAATCCAAGGAGGAGCTGTGGCAGGCGGCAATCGATGCAGCACTCGAATCCGCCGGCGACTACCTTGATTCACTCACTGTCGACCTGGACGACCCGGTGGAGAAGTTCACCCAGTCTTTTCGGCTGTCCGGACGACTCTTCCGCCTCCAGCCGCAACTGAGTCGCGTCCTGCTCAACTCCGAGGCTGCGGCGTTCGCCGCATCCGGAGGCCTGGCGCCGCGTTCACGCCGCGATATCGAATCAGCCTTCGCCCAAGGACGATTTGACGTGGATGACGCAGATCTCGCACTCGCGATCGTGGCCGGTTCTCTGCTGTCCATGGGGCGGCTATTGCTTGCCCAACCTGAGCGAGACGAGACAACAACCGTCGATGGCACGACGGAGCGAGTGCTCAGAGCCCTGGGAGTCTCTGCCAACGAGGCTCAAAGACTCTGTCGCATGGAGCTTCCAGCAAACTACAGCGTCGATGTGCGAGCAGCCGTCGATCCGACCGACGGCAAGGGTGGTCGACACTGAAGGAGCCGGTGACAGAGTGTGTTCGCGTGAGGATCCGGTCCCGATGTCGGGTCTGGTCACCAGAATCTGTCCCGTGTCGAACGGTGGCCGGTTCAGAATGAAGTCCGGGTCGGCCCTGCCACCTGGCGAACAGAGCATCGTCGTAGCCGGTGCCGGTGACGCGCTTCATGTTCTGGCCCGGGGGCTGCATGTGCTTCGCATCTTCTCGACCGACAAGCCGGTGATGTCGTTGACCGAGGTCGCCGCCGGTGCCGAGCTGGCACGGCCGACAGCCCGGGGATACTGCTGACGCTCGAAGAACTCGGCTACGTCAGATCCGGCCACGCCGGCTACACCCTGACCCCACGGGTGCTCGAACTCGGAATGGCCTACATCGGTGCCCTCAACCTCTGGGACATGGCATGGCCTCACCTTGAAGAACTGGTGGCCTTCACACCGGCGAATCGTCGTCGATGGCCCAGCTCGACGGCTCCGACATCGTCTACCTCGCACGGGTGGCGGTACCCAAGCTCATCTCGCTGCGTGTCGACATCGGGACCCGTTTTCCCGCGATGGTGACCTCCCAAGGGCGAGCTCTTCTCTCGGCGATGGACCGGGATTCGGTACACGAGCGACTGTCCGAGCCGAGCCGCTCGGGGATTGCTTCGAAAGTGTTCACGGCCGCACAGATCGACGAGATACTCGATGAAACAGCGGAGCGCGGATGGGCACTGGCCGATCAGGATCTGGCACCGGGCGTCCGCTCGATCGCAGTACCGGTACACGACGGCCGCGGAGTTGCCCTCGCAGCCATGAACATCACCGTCCACGCCGCCGAAACGACCGTCGAACTGCTACGTGAGAGGTACCTGCCTCGGCTTCTTGATGCGGCTGCTGACACATCGGCCGACTGGAGTGCGTGGCAAAACCGCCCGATCGAACCAGCGCGGCGAAAGGCTCCGTGTCGAGGTCATGATTTCGTCGCGATTCGCGTAAACGGAGTGACCACGTCGAACCTCATGACAGACGCAACGCTGAACTGCGCTGAATACGCTTACGCCCTTCCGTCGAACCCGGTCCGATCATCGAGATCCCGGGTTTCGTTGTCTTGGATCTTCCGCTCGACACCACGTCCATCGGATATGTCCCGTTCAGCGATCAAGGCGGCTGGGAGTGGAAGATCGGCGGAATCGCGTAGCCGATCGCGAGCTCGCAGCACACTGCGGTCCAACATCCGAACAGTTCTCTGCGTCCTCTCGCTGTCGGGATTCAGATGGACCTCGAGCGATCATGAGGCCGGGGCCATGTCCGAACTCAGCTTCTTGCGGCCGTAGTCGATGAAATACTGCAAGTTGCCCGTTTCGGGGCTGATTTCGACGGTGCTTTCGTCGATGCATTGACTGTTGCCGTACGTGATCACCTCAGTGAACGTCGCGGTTGTCTCGGCGGTCAGGAACTGCGTCCAGGTACCCCCACACCCGAGTTCTGGGTACTCCACGTCGGCGACGAGAATGCCGTCCTGTTCGCGTATAACCGCTCGGACGCTGTAGTCGACTGAATCGCCGCTGACCTGACCGGCCCAGGTTCCGATGTATTCGGCATTCGGTCTGCCGGCACCGATCAGGAAGGTCGCGCTGGTGTCGCTGTCCATTCCGCGGAGTTCCGCGACACTGCTCGCTACGCCGCGCCACATGGTTGCCAGTATCGGCCCGCCACCGATGATCGTTTGCCCCACCTGCCCCAACACATACTTTGGGGCGGTAGCAAGAATGGGGCTCAGGCAATCGGCGGTGACGACGAAGACGTCGGTGAAGTCCAGCCCGTCGATGCTCGGCTCGATCGTGCCGGCCACACACTCCACGAACTCGGCCTGCTGCAGAGCGGCCTCGACTTTTTCGCTTCCCCCGAACGGTCCGATCGCGACGTCCACAGCGAACAACGACAATTCCACGTAACTCAAGACAGCTTCTGCCGCCAACTCCCCACTCCTGGGTGGACTGTCGGGCAGGTAACGGAACGTCACTGATCCACCCGGCAACAAAGCGCCCTCTCGGTCTAGGTCGGCCGAAAACACGAGGTCGTAGACGAGTTGAGTAGCGATGTTCGACACATCGAGACCCGGGCCTCCTTGTCCGGGTCTGGGCGGCTCCGTTCTCACCCGGTAGACGAATGGTGAGTTCGAGTGCAGGTCCAGCCGAATACCTCCGGCGCCGTCGATGGCAAGGCACGGCCATGCCACATCGCGTGTCACACGCTGAACCGTGTACTCGACACCCGACGGTGCCTGAACACTGGACTGACAGTCCGCCGGCCGAGGGAACGTCTGCCCTGCTGCTTGGCCAACGAGATCGCTCATCTGCCGCACAATTTTTTGCATCGATAGGAAGCCCGCGACGAATCTCGACAGATGCATCGTCGTAGCGGATACAACTCGCGTGGACGGATCCCACTGCGCTGGATGAATGTCCAAGTCCCCGGCGGAGTTTTCACTCACGAAGACCAGCAAGTCTCCAGCGTTCAGACGTCGGTCGACGTCGACACCGCCATCCACTCGGGTTTCGATGGCAATCGGCGTGTCGGGCTGAATCCGTCCTTCGCCCAGCGTGATGGAGATTGCATCGGAGATGGTATCCAGATACGTCACGGCCTGGCCCGGTGTCGACGGCGCCGGTTCGACCGAGACTGATGTCCCTTCGGGCGCTACCGAGGCTCCCGCCGAGACCGTGACGCTGCCCACTGACACGGAGAAACCATCTGGGCCTACTTGGTTCTCGGGACGCGCCTGCGGTGCAGGCGATGCGCACGAGGCTGCGAGCAACATGATAACGGAGATTGCCGTGAGACGACAAGACACGGCCACGACGACTCCCGTTCCGAGAAATAGTGCGAGCGAACAGCTCACCCCAAGATGTGATCCTATTCGAATTTGCCATTGATCAGAAAAATTTGCATCTGTTTGACTGATCCCCGTTGGGGACCAGTGCGGCGGTGGCGACGACAACGAGCATCACACCGATCGCCGTGTACGAAATGCCGGTGGCAACGATGTACACCAGGGGTTCGCGCCGATCAGCACCGCCAAGACGACGGCCCATCGGTCACCCTCCGCTTTGAACGATGCGGACCACCGGCTTCATAGCGCCGCGACCCCGCCAACCAACACTCCCGCGGTTACGAGCGCCACCACGGACGGGACCCAGATGTTGGGAGCTTCGTCGAAGACCCACTGAGTGACACCGGTGATCGCGAACATGATCGCACCCGCCCACAAGGTGATGGCGAGGCGATCCACCGCCAGAGATTTCGGTCCGAGATGCGCCAGTGGAGCACGTTCGTGGCCACCGGCTACTGCTGAGGACGGGGTGCGCAGTGGACGTCGCTCGCAACTCGGCGCAGTCAGCACACTCCGTCATCTATCTGAATCGGGCTGCAGTTTCGGTTTGGGAAGTAATGTGCCACTCACAACTTGACGCGAACGAAAGGTCCTCGATGACTGACCCGCGCTGGCCGGATGATGCGAACACGTCGCAGCGTCTTCCGTCGTTGCCTGAGCACCTCGCTGACGGCAGGAAGCTCGAGCCGCGGACCTCAGTTCCGCCGGGACCGGGCTGGTATCCCAACCCAGCGGTCGGGGCGACGCAGTGGTGGGACGGACACCGATGGGCACAGCCAGCACTGCCTCAGATGACGGCGTACGGACCCGCCGCACAGGCACCTCTCGGCTACAACGTAGCGTCGGCACCAGTGTTCGTCTGTCGGCGGACATGAAAAACTGCCCACGGGCGGACATGAAAATGCCCACTGACGGTCAATAAGAACTGCCCACGGGCGGACACGAAAGTGCCCGCCGGCGGTCATGAATCTGCCCAGACCACCACCCATGCTCGGCGCGTCAGCGCCGAAGCGGCCTCTCCTGCGGTTTCGATACCGATGCCTAGTCCGTATCGAAACCACCGCAGGAGAGACCACTGTGAAGTCTGACGGAGAACTCATGGACATGCTCAATGCCTACGACCTGACCGGATCGTTTCGTGCCGCCGCCGAACTCTGCGGCTGCTCCCACCACACTGTCAAGAAGGCCGTCGAAGACCGCGACGCGGGCCTGCCACCGGCAACACGACGCGCGAAGATCATCGACGACTGGCTGGAACTTCTCGAGGAGTGGGTCTCGAAATCGAAGGGCAAGATCCGCGGCGACAAAGCACACGAACGCCTGACCGCTATGGGCTACGCCGGCACCGACCGCACCACCCGCCGCGCACTCGCCGAAGTCAAAGATCAATGGCGGCTGGGTAATACGAGAGTGCACCGGCCGTGGATCACCGAACCAGGGTTGTGGCTGCAATACGACTTCGGCGACGGGCCGAGCGTCGATGGGCGCAAGATCGTGCTCCTCGTCGCCTGGCTCGCATGGTGCCGCTACCGCATCGTGGTCCCACTACGAGACCGGACCGCAGGCAGTGTCTTCGCCGGCTTGGACCGGGTGTTCCGGATCCTCGGCGGCGCCCCGACCTACCTGCTCACCGACAACGAAAAAACTGTCACCAC
>Ga0208701_100149_pt1 | contig 33217 bp, 31 predicted proteins | sample DeeseametaMP1482_FD_184188 | JGI IMG/M metagenome (GOLD analysis project Ga0208701, IMG submission 184188) | Marine microbial communities from the Deep Pacific Ocean - MP1482 (SPAdes) | ecosystem: Environmental > Aquatic > Marine > Oceanic | place: South of Fiji, South Pacific Ocean | collected... | reverse complement strand
CGCGCGAGCCGCACCGAACTCCTCGGCCAGCGAAGAGATCACGTTGTGCTTGCGGAGGCTACCACCGGTGACATCGAGCACGTGGTCGTGGTTGTCGGCCAGACGCAGACCCATCAACATGGCGGCGCAGTCGCCGAAAGCTTCGTGGAAAGCGCCGGTTTCGTCGTCGTGGGTGCCGAAGTAGCCGGGGCGAAGGCCGTCCAGCAGCGCGTGTCCGGTTTCGTGAGACACGACGTCGGTGGAGTTAGCGGTCTTCATGACTGTGTCCAGGCCGGGCGAGTGGCTGTAAAAATAGTTTGTTCCACCGCCCCAACGGCTGTAGTAGGCGTTGCGACCTTCTTGTTTGTGGGGGGTGACGGAGAGCTGTTCGCCGCGAGTGGCCCAGGGGATGTCGGAGCCGCGATACTCTTCGAACAGGTTCAAGGTCTCGTTGGTGAAGACCAGGGCGTTCACCTGAGAGATGCCGTCGCCGTGCTCGGCTAGCAGGTAGTTGCCTTGAGCGTCCGGCTTGGCATGCTCGCGGTTGTCTCGGATTTTGGCCCGGTCACTCTGTAGGTCCGCGCCGATTTCGGCCTTCGGAACGTCCATGATCATCGGTCCGTCGACATAAGGGTCCTGAGCGTAAACCGCGACCTTGGCTTTGGTAGGATCAGCCGGAGGATCTTGCGGCGGTTTCTGGGGATCCTGGGGCGGATCGTTCTTCGGGGGCTCGAAGTTTCCAGAGATTTGAATGCTTTCTTGGGGAGCGGGTGCGTGGGGGCAGCCGCAATCGCCCTGGGCCGCCGCTTTGGCAGGTGCCTTGGAGGGGGCGGACTTCTGGGGGATTTGGGGACTAGGCTTAATAGTCATTGGGACTCCTTTTATCTGCGGGACCGTCATGCAGCGGCCCCTTCTGAACCAATAATCCTAAAAATAGCCTGAAAGAGTGTTACCATCATGTAACACGCGCGTGTTTAGGGAGTCATGGCCTCCTCCATAATAGAGGCAAAATCTCGACTGCTCTTGACATAGAATTCCGGAATCTTGCGGAGCAGGTAGGGCGGCATCTCGTAGTGCTCCATCACAAGAGACACTCGGGCGCGGCTGGACTTCACGACGGCGGCCACTTCGTGGCGAAGATCACCCCGGAATTCGAAGAAAAGTCCGGTCCGCGGAGTGATGCGGGGCCTACGGTGAAAAGCCATCAAAGGCGGATAAAGCAAAAGAGTGCCCCCTTCCAGATCGTCGGCCACGTCCAGGTAGAGGACGCTGACCTTGATAGGGAAGGGCGGCAACTCCGGTCGGGTCCAGGTATTGAGGGACCGATCGACGTGGGGCGCCACATGGGCACCCTGGTTGATGCAGAGGGGGTTGATAAAAAAGGCGTTAGCCCGGTCTGGAGTGGTCTTTTCCAAAAACTCGTGAAAGAGGGGAAAACTGGCCTTGAGCCTCGGTACACCGCTGCGGGTGAGAGCGATCGAAAATCCCTCGGTTCCGCTGAAACGGGTGTTCAAAGTGGTGCCGGCGAGCAGATGATGCTGCTTCACAAAGTTCGCCGTCTTCTCCACGAAGTCGGGCTCGAAACTGTCGTGGCTTATCCGGTAGAGAGGCCGGAATCGGCCGGGTTCAAAAGGGACACTCACATCTCTCTATTCGGGGAGTGCCGGTCCTGAGCCTACAGAGCGCTCAAGAAAATGGGGCTCAGTAGAGTGAGGGTGACAATCATAGAACCAAATGTTTCTTGGATGTTGTTCATAGTCGTTCTCCTTACTACGTTGTTTTGATATTCTAATTCTTTCAAGTTGAGCTTGAATGTGAATCACGCCACAATCTCTATGAGGAGTATACTTTCGTATATTTCTGAGAGCGGTGAGACCCGGGCGTACGCCCGGGTCTCACCGTTTCTATCTCTTACCAGGTCCGTAAACCTGAGGATTCTTCTGTTGAATCTCTTCATACCACGGAGATTCTGAGACCAAGAGATAGCCCTGGGTGGTAAGTTTGTATTGGAACGGGGCCTTCTTCATTCCCGACCTTGTATCCATGGCATCCAGAGTCACGTCGTCTTCGGCGTGCGCGGCACGCTCGGACAGGAAGTCGAGATTGCCGGGGTACTCGCCGTGCACCACCTTGTATTTTTCCAACTCACACATAATGATCAGGGCGGACATTTGAGAGCGAAGCGAACAGTACTGGATCATCGCTCGACCCGTATTCGGAGTCAGGCTGCCCGCGCCGACGTTCATAGGATTCATGGTCTCGTCCAGGTCGAATTGCGGGTTGGAGAGACTGTGCCACCCGGCGCTCTGGCCGAGTTGGAGGTTCCAGTAAGCCTTACGTTCACTCTCCCAATAACTTGCTGGAAGGAGCGACATGATGGGAGGAATGCCTACGTTGTCGAGTTCCTGCCAACTGACGTTTCCGTCGATCAGAAACTCCTTGAAGGCCTTGTCCGCCATCACGGTTTCACGATTCATCACGTAGGCAAATTCGTGTTGATGAGGGAGTGTGTCCCGCAATGCGGTCGAGAGCTCATCCAGTTGGGCTTGAGTAAATCGACCTTCGGCGATCGGCTCCTCCAGGTCGGAGAGGGTGATTCGGAGTTGGGCGATCTTGATCATCTGGCGAATCAAAGTGTCGGATTCCTCTTGACCCGCCCATCTGAGTCCTAGAAGGGCGTAGTCCAGGGCCGCCTGAGTGTCTCCCTTTTCGAGAGCTTCTTGGGTCAGCAAACTAAGTCCCTGGGAGACCGCGCGATAGGTGATGAAGTTTGGAATCAGGCTTTGATAGCTGAAACCTTCCACCGCAACCACGCTGAAATGCGGTTTAGCCAGGGCTGCTTCGATTTTAGGAAGTTGAGCGAGGAATTCCGCTTTCTTCTCCTCGAACGAGGCGCGTTTGGCCGGAGTGAGGCGGCGATAGCTGTTGGAATCGTTTTCGTGAAACTCTCCGAGGGAGCGGAAGCCGTTCGCTACCACGGAGTTCTTCGGTTTGTCCTGTTCGGTCATGATCAGGAAGGGTCGCAGATCGACGTAGCCGTTCTGTTCCCGTGGGATCTCTTGCTGAGCGGCGTGCCAGGCGTTCACGTCTTTAAGTCTAAATTCGTAAGACGGGTCTTTGATTTCGCGGGTCAGGTGCATTTGGTAGAAGGCGAATAGAGCTACCAGGATTGGCAGAAGTCCGAATACCAGACTGCTCACCAGCGTCCGACGAGCGGGTCCGAAATCGGGTGGGTCGAGTACCGGTTCCGAGTAGCGATGGGTCAAGACGACGGTTGCCAGACAAAGCAACGTGATAATCACCAGGATGAGGAGCGCGGCTTGCCCGAACTGCATCTGCGCCAGCTCATCTCGAGTGGCGCTGTTGGTCACTACCGTGAGAAGGATCCCTCCGATCCAGGCCGAGTGCAGAAATTGAAAGTAAAGCAGTCGTCCCGGTTGGGTGGCCGCCCGGGCCCGATAGGCACGCCAGTAGGGAAGACAGGCCTTGAAAAGAAGGACGGCGGTCCCCACAGCGACCAGGACTTGCAAAGAGAGTCGCATGCCCGGATCGAACCCCCGAAAGCTGATGCTGAATTTGCCCAGCAGGCCTACCGTTCCGGCGGCCAATAGGGCGGTGGTTGCAACGGCCAAGAGCGGCAGTGAGTAGAAGAGTATGCCGGCAAACCGTTGAGCTCCCGAATGGACCGGGCCACCGTCACCGAACTCCAGGGTGCCGTTCCTTTTCACCAAGGCCAACCAAAGCAAGGAGAACACCAACAAAATCCCACCGTAGGCAGCCAGCGCCTTGAAGCTTGCCGCCGCCAAGCCTGCACCAACCGCCGCCAGACCCAAGCCCTTGGCCAGACCCGAAGGACGAAACAGGCTATCCATCAGGTGCACTCGACTTTGATCGAGCAGCTTGTCAGTCACGGTGAGGTCCTGGTATCTCGCGCTCACCATTCGCGCCGTCTCTTCGGCGAAGCCGTCGGGAAGGGATACTCGCTCGGTGTCTTCGCGAAGAAGCTCTCGTAGATCCACTAAGAGCTTCTGGTCTTCGGTGAGGTCGAACCCCTGGAGGTCGTCCTCGGCATCGAGCATTTGGGAGAAAGTATCGAATTCGGGAGTCTGGGTCATTGGTTTTGCTCCTTGCGGTAAGACTTGATGAATCGTTTTCGGGCTTTGGCCAGTCGAGAGCGGACCGTGCCGATAGGGATGCTGAGAACTCGGGCCATCTCTTCGTAACTCAAGCTGGCGATTTCTCGCAGGGCCAGAGCTTGGCGGTCCTGGTCGGGGAGGTTGTCGAAGGTGGAGCGCAGGAGTTCGCGGTTGGGAATCTGCTTGGACGGATCCGAGGGCGAGGAGTCTGGACTCAAGAGATCCTCACGCTCGCTCATATCGGTCTCGATCTCCTTGCCCCGTTTGCGAAGAATGTCGTGACAGCTACTGGTCACTATTCGGAAAAGCCAACCCTTGAAGGCGGCCGGCTCCCGCAATTGACCGATGCGCCTAAATACGACGAAGTACGCGTCTTGCAAAGCATCTTTGCTCAGGTCGCGGTCTCTGAGAATGGAGAAGGCCAGGTGAAAACACGCTTTCTCCGTCTTTTTAATGAGTTGTTCCAGGGCACCGTCTCGGCCCCGCTGCAAGGCGACGACGCATTCTTCCAGTGTGTTGGAAGAAGGCGTCGAAGCTTTGTTCGAGCGGCTGGCCTGTAGATCGGTCATCTGTACTGTCATGGTCGCCAAACTTTGCCTCCTTGCCTCGTTTTTTCGAGGTTTTCAGGTTACAGACGGGCGAGCCGGTTCAAAAGTTCGCGGTGCCCCCAAAAAAAATGAAACACGATCTCAAATGTAACATTTCCTGAGGGACCGTCGGGAGGGAGGGGGCCATAAGACGAAAACTCTGCACTAATGGCACAGCTGTCTACGGACTCTAGATACCAAATTGAGTTTGTGGTGCTAAGTTTTGAGGGCCCCGACCTTTATTCTCTGGTCGGGGGGTTGGGGGTGCGCGTCACCGAGCTCACTCGCACAATGTGTGAGATGGGCTATTCCACTCGCCTTTTTTTCGTCGGTGATCCGGAAGAGCCCGACTATCAGGTGGAAAACGGACGCCTCCACTTTCATCGCTGGTCTCGCTGGCTGAGTCGTCGCTACCCAAACGGGGTGTATCACGGCGAAGTGGCCAAGGTGGAGGACTACGAAAAAAGTCTTCCTCAGTTTCTGGTCTCCCAGGTCGTGGCCAAAAATGCCAAGGCGGGCGTTCTGACCGTCGTTCTGGGAGAAGACTGGCATACCGCAAGCGCCATGAGTCGCACCGCGGAGCTGTTGAAGGAGGAGGGTCTCACCGATCAAGCCCTGCTGTTCTGGAACGCCAACAACGTTTTCGGATTTGAGGCGATCGACTTCAAACGCCTTTCCGAAGCGACCCAACTCCTCACCATCAGCCGCTATATGAAGGAGCGGATGAAAACCCTCAAACTGGACACTCAGGTCGTGGGCAACGGTATTCCTCCCAGGTTTTGGCATCGTATCGACAAGGCGATGGGTAAGGACGTTAAGGAAATTCTTCCCGGCACTCTCCTTACTAAGGTGGGGAGATACCATACCGACAAGCGATGGATCATGGCCGTCGATTCTATGAAAATGCTGCGGGATATGGAGTTCGCTCCCAAAATGGTGGTGCGAGGTGGACGCGAGGAACACGGTCGGGTCGTCCGCGAGAGGGCCGAAGCTCTCGGGCTGAAGTGGGCCAGAGTGGCGCCGCCGGATACCGAGGACTCAACGATTCTACAGCATTTGAACGAGCACAAGGAGGCCGACGTCCTGGAGTTGGATTTCTTTGTGCCGGAGAAGTTTCTGCGGACCCTCTATTGGGCCAGCGATGCCGTTCTGGCCAACTCGATTCACGAGCCTTTCGGTCTGGTGGGCTTGGAGGTCATGGCCTGCGGGGGAGTGGCGGTCACCGGCTCTACGGGAGAAGAGTATGTGCACCACTTCCACAACGGGATCGCGCTCTCCAGCGACGATCCACGAGAGATAGCCGTCTATATTCAGGAGCTGGCCCGCAATCCGGAGCGAGCCGAAGACCTTCGTCGAGGTGGGCGCAAGACCGCTAAGCGTTTCAGCTGGGAGACCGTGGTGGAGGACTTTCTCCGTAAAGTGGAGTTGGCGGCTTGGTCAAGGGGTCTCAACCTCCAAAAGGCTTGAAAGCCTAGGAAAAGGGCCTGGGTAGAAGAATAGGACTCACAGGCGGGGGCCTGAAGGGAGGGGCCGGTTGAGAAACCAGGTCAAAGAGAGGGGCATTGCTCTGGTGACAGTTCTGGTGATGACTGTCATCCTGTTGGTGTTGACCATCGCTTTTCTCTTTTACGCAGAGCGCGGCTACCGGTTTGCCGGGTATCAAGAGCGACAAAACCAGGCCTATTTTCTGGCCTTGGCCGGGCTGGAGTACTATAAAGCTCGGCCCGAGGAATTTCTGGAACAACCCACTGTCAGGCGTCCCTTGCCGATCGACAGCACGACGAACTTTTTCGAAGTGACCCTCCGAGAAAACGGTGATTTGATCTGTAAGGGTATCCTTTACTCGCCGCTATCCGGCCTCACCGAAACCGAGACAATAGAGAGAACCCTGACCATTCCAGGCGGGAAGGTGGAGGAGCTGTATGATAGTACGCAGCTTTTCTGAACGCCGAGCTCTCACATTGCCCGAAGTTTTGATCGCGGGAGCCCTGATGCTCCTGGTCCTGGGTGTGGCCGCGGAGCTGACCACCATGGCTTACAGAACGTTTGTTCGGGCGTCGGAGACAACGAAAGTCTTCCAAGAACAGACAAACGCGGCCGACCTTTTGATCAGAGAGCTTCGACTTTGCAAACAGATTCTCGGGCCCGAGGAACCCCAAAATTACGGCAAAGACTACAACTACTACCCTGGCACTCAGGACCCGCCGCTTTTTTTCGTTCGCTACGCCCCCGGTCTGCCGGCTGACCAGGTGGTGTCCTATCGAGTCGACCCGGAGAAAAGGGTCCTGATTCGCGAGTCGGTGGAACTCACGGCTCAGTTCGACCCGGCCAACTCGGCGACTTATCGGTTGCTGGACACTCGCTCTCCCAAGGTCCTGGCCACTCAAGTAGAGGAGTTCGTCTTCCACACGGTCAGTCCCGATGAACACTACGGAGCGTTCTTCGTGGAGTTTCAGTTGGCGGTCAAGGTAGGAGAGGCGACCTCTCGGATCGGGAGTGCGGTGAGGGTTCGGTCGATATGAGGTCTGTCCGTAACCGCATACTCGGCCTGTCCATGACCGAGCTGATCATCGCCTTCGTCCTGATCCTTCTGCTGCTGCTCTATACGATTTCGAGTTTTGTCTCCTCGCATCGATATCTGGTGCGAGGAAAGGAGTATTCCACCGCTCTGTTTCTGGCTCAGACCCAAATGGAGATTCTGCACGCTACTCCAATTAGCGATGTGAAGACCGGTCGTGGCAATTTTGAGTCGCCGTTCGAGGGGTACGTTTACGAGGTTGAGCTCAACGATTGGGAAGGGGACCTCAAGCAGCTGAATGTTAACGTCGTCTCTCCTCGGGGGGCGATAGCCCGAATCAAGACCTTAAGACAACTCCAGTCGTTTCAAGGGGTGGTAGCCGACCCGGCGACCAACAGGCTGGTCTACGCGACCCCCGGCTCGGACCACCTTCACTATGTGGACGACAAGCCGAATATGACCGGCGGCAACCTGGGTTCCGGGCGTATGCCCACCGCGCTGGGCGGTCTTCCGGGCGCCCTCGCGGGTGATCCTGGGTGGAATTTCCTGTGGGCCGTCAACACCACTGACAACACGATTGTGCCGTATCGCGAAGAAGAGGCGAACTCTTGGGGAGCGCCGGTCGCTTTCCCCGCCGTGGGTCAGGGACTGGCCAGTCCGCGGTTTGCCGGGATGGCCATGGACAGGATGGGCAACGTGGTCTACCTGGCGGACTGGAGTAATCGAGGGCTTTGGATCCATCTCGATGGATTGCCGGGTTTGCCCGCGGGGCTCTTCAAAAATCAGATTCACGCCCCGGTCCAGCCGCCATTGGGCATTCCGTCCGGCGTGGCGACCGACGATACGGGTACTCTGGTGGTGGTGGCGGACACCGAGAATCAGTGTCTGAGAAAGCTTTTTGTCAACCTCGCCGATCCGACTCAGACGCCTCCGGGTTATTCCGCCGAGGAGCTTGAGGCGGCTCCGAACGTCGGCTACTGGCTCAAGGAGAGGCTGCGACATCCCAAAGGAATGGGGGCTCCCCAGGGAGTCGTCCTCAATACTTCCGGTTGGGCCGTTTACGCGGTGGACCGGGCCTATTTGTATCGAATGATTGAAGAAGAGCCGGGAAGCTACGACTGGAAAAGATGGGAATTGCCGGAGGCAGTGGCCGAGGCCGGCCCTTCAGGGATGGCTTACGACGAATTCGACAACGTGATTTACCTGCTGACCAAGTCCGGCAGTTTATGGAAGCACAAAGTCGCTACCCCGGAATGGGTTGAAGTCACGACGCCCTGATTTCTTGTATTGGATGTGTAACATGGCCTCAGGGTGGGCAATATGGAGGCGACGGGGTACTGCCCCGCTTTAGTTTTTTGGCCCCAAATCGGTGCCATAGGAGGATTAATGAGCGCGACTCAAACCGCAAACCACATCGCTTCTCGCAGTGAGCGATTTAAAGATCTACAGAAAACCCTGGTGTTGGTAAAGCCCGACGCGGTCACTCGCGGCCTGATCGGTAACATCGTGAACCGTTTCGAAAACCGCGGACTAGCCATCAAAGGCATGAAGCTGATCCAGATGGACGACAAGCTGGCCGGCAACCTGTACGCCCCCCACGAAGGCAAGCCGTTCTACAACGACCTGGTCAGCTACATGACCAGTGGTCCTATCGTTTGCCTCTGCCTGGAAGGCGTCAACGCCATCTCCATCGTTCGCACGATGATGGGTGCGACCAATCCCGTGGAAGCTGCCCCCGGCACCATCCGCGGAGACTTCGCGCAGCGCCTGGACTGCAACTGCGTTCACGGCTCGGACAGCCCTGAAAGCGCTTCTCGCGAACTGCCGATCTTCTTCGGTGAAGGCGAAATCCTGGATTACGATCCCTGCCACACGCACAGCTTGTAGTCTAGTGTCCGAGAGTGCTCTAGATCCCGGGTTGTACCTGGTGGCGACACCGCTGGGTAACCTGGGTGATCTGAGCGAAAGAGCCCGGGAAGTTCTTTCCCGGGCTTCTTTTATTGCCGGGGAGAGCAGCCAGGCGGTGATGCGATGGCTGGAGATCCTGAAGCAGCACAACGATGACAACTGGCAACGGCCCGGCGTCATGAGCTATCGGGAGTCGTCTCGGGAGAAAGATGTGAAAGCGATCCTGGGGAGACTGGCCGAAGGCCGGTCGATTGCCCTGATATCCGATGCCGGCACTCCGGGTATATCGGACCCGGGTTGGTATCTGGTCAGAGAGGCTCGCTTGAAAGAGGTGCCGGTCTGGCCCATCCCGGGGGCTTGCGCTGCCGTGGCTGCTCTGTCGGTGGTGCCGTTCCCCACCCGGCGCTTTCACTTTGAGGGCTTCTTGCCTCACTCCGGCAAACAGCGGCGGGTGGCGGTGGAAAGGGTGGTGGGTTGCAGCGACACGGTTGTCTTGTATGAGAGCCCACACCGACTGCAGTCCACTCTCCAAGAGCTGGCCGAGGGCTGCCCTGAGCGGGAACTCTTCGTGATCCGGGAGATGACGAAAAAGTTCGAGGAATCCTGGTGGGGTCCGATGGAAACGGCGCCCCTGGCTTGGGCCGAAAAAACGGTGAAGGGCGAGTTCACCCTGGTGCTCGGTCCTCTGGAGCAGGAAATGCAAGAAGAAGTTTTGCCGCCCCAGACGGTGGAGTTCATCAAAGGGTTGGACCTTCCAGCCAAGACTTCAGCGGCCATTGTGCGTCATTTCCATCCCTCGATTTCCAAGAAATCCGTATACGGTTTATTCACCAACGATTAGAGTCTGAAAATCGGAGGAAGCAGCACCCCTGTCTTGAACTCGCATTTCATGAGCGAACAGAGTGTTGACCGGGAACGCCGGCGTTATCTTCGGGTAGCGGCCGACGAGGGTTTGGAGTGCGACATCGAAGGCGTTGGTGTTGTGCATATCGTGGGTATCAGTGCTGAAGGGCGCGGGATGCGGATCATCACCAACAAGGAGTTGCCGAGCGAAGACGACTTGAACATCAAGCTCTCTCGCGATGACAGCAATCTGTTTGAGGGCAAAGCCAAAGCCGTTTGGCAGGAAGCTTGGGATTTTGAATTTTGCTCTCGCTACGTGGCGGGAGTAGAGCTTCAGGGGCTTAGCGAAGAAGATCGCCAGGCCCTGGTCAGCAAGATCCCTACTGTTCGGGAGCCGGGGCTTCTGCCCGAGGAAATGCTCTAGCCCGAGGGTGGGGTCGCCCCTCAGACTTGGGTTCGTGTACGACTCGCATCGAGTGAGTCGTGATACCTTCCTTGATAAAGGCTTTGATCAGTCCGTTTCTGGTGTCGGCACGGAGCATCCAGGCGTCGCTGGGTGAGTCCGCCCAAGCGCCGCACCAGCAGAGAATAGAGTCTTTCTCCATCCCCATAATCCAGAGTTCGGGCTCTTCGTAGCCGGCGTAAAATTTGCTCTGCTTGGGAATCTCATGGCAAAGTTTTTCCACCAACTCCATGTCGGTGTCCGGAGCTACTCGAAACTCCACGTACGCCAGTTGGAACGTGTCGTGCAACGAGTAGTTCAGAAAACTCTTGGTCAGCATCTGTGTATTGGGGATGACGTAGCGGCGCCAGTCCCAGATTCGAACGACGCAGTGAGTGTAACCCAGGTCTTCGATGGTTCCGTAATGCTGGTCGTCTAAAAGTACGGTGTCGCCGATGTTGATCGTCCGGCTGAAGGCGAGAACCACGCCGGATATGAAGTTTTCAATCGCCGGTTTCGCGGCCGTACCGACCACCAGAGTCAGAGCGCCGATGAAAAACGAGACGAAGGCGGCCGGGAGAGTGGGGAAGTAGGGTATGGCGATGGCCAGACTCAAGAGCAGGACAAAGCTGAAAATGAACACTCGCTTCAGTCCCCTATGAAAGATTTTAATCTGCTCTTTAGCTTTTGTCTCGTCCGAGTCGCCCTTGGCCCCCGGGGCTTCGGTGTGAAGATTGAAGAGGTCTTTCTCTCGAGTGAGTAGCCTTCGAAGGCGTCGCTTGGAGCCCGCGCTGAGGCCGAGCGGTACGAACACCAGCAGAAAAATGGAAATGAGGATTAAAGGGACCCACCCTGGAAACGGCATCAATATGACCTAGACCATCGGAAGGATGAAGTTTCCGGCTGTTTCGGTCTTCTCAGGAAGATGGGTGAGAGTCTCAACCTGGGCCAAGGCCTTCGGTTGAACCTTCTCCGGTTTCCAATCCTTGGAGGCAAAACTCAGGATGCTTTTCAGGTCGACTTCTGCCTGGGGTTTGTCGTTCTCTAGAGCCTTGGCGATCCAGTCTTGTCCTTTTTCATCAGAGATTAGGGCTTTGTGGTGTAAGGGCAGCACATCCTGGGCGACGAGGTTGGTCCCCTCGGGCATTTCCAAGGCCGAGTCTACGAAGACGAGTCCGTCGGAAGGGCCGGTGTATTCATTGAGAATACCGGGGATGTTAGCTCTGTTGCCCGCCAGGACCGCAACTTCAATGTCGGAGTCGGGTGGGTTTTCGTTCAGCCTGGCGATCACGTTTTCGCCCTGCTCTACGTAGTATTGAATTCCTTTTGAAGTGCTATTGAAGCCGGTGCCGCCGTGGTAGGTCGTGTACCAATCAGGCTCAACCATGCTCAACCGGTGAGTGTCGGAGAGGTCGGCGAGCAGTTGTCGCTGGCCGGGGAAGTAGTCGGGCTCGTCGGCGCTGAATCCTTGGGCGCTGACATCTCGCTGGAAAGGATACGGACCCATCTTTTCCCAGGAAACCGGAGCGTTCAGGAAGTGTTCGTCGGAATTCTGGAGCAACGCGTAGTTTGCCGAGGGGTGGCGGAAAGTGTAGTCGACGCCTTTGTTCGGCGCACCGACCAGGACCAGTCGTCTCACATCCTCCTGATAGGGAGTGGATTCTACCCCTTCCTTGCGAACATCGGAAGTGTATATACGAGCGGCCACGCCGCCTTTAGAGTGAGCTACCAGGTCGACTTTTTCAGTCCCGGTGTCTTTCTTGATTTCGGCAATGGCGTTGGCAATCTGCTCCGCCCAAACAAAGTTGTCGTCTTGATTGTGGGCGAAGGTGATGGCGTAGACATCGTGTCCTTCATCGCGCAGCTTCTGAGCTAGCCCTTTATTGGAGCCGTCTTCGCTGGGATCCCAGAAAAAGTGTCCGTTCTTGTTAGCTCCGTGCACAAGTAGGACGGGCGTCTTGGTACTTCCGCCCTCCGGCGGTCCGGCGTAGTGGAGAAGGGCGTCACCCGAGTGGGGTGCATCGGTGCCGAAGGCTTCGATAACGCGCGGGTCGTGGTGTTTGCTTCGAACGTGAAAGTCTCGTTGAATGAACATCGAGTCCCGGTCGCGGATGACTTCGGTCTCTTTCCAGGTGTCGGAAGGCAGCGTTCGTGCGATTTCATAAACAGGTGCGGAAGCGGGCTTGGCGGGCCCCCCTGTCTTGCTCTTCATCGCCACATTGTTCGAACGGATCTGCATAAGATTAGTCTACCCTAATTTATCTGAGCGCCGTTACAGAATTGTTAAAAGTCTGGGTCGTTTTGAAAGCTTTTCCGGATTGCTCGAGGAAAGCGGAGGAGTGGGACCACTAAGCTTTTACATCAAGGGAGCGACCCTGGCTTTCGCTCTCTGCTTTCTTTTTCTACCCCTCGCCGCTGAACCGGCCTACGAAATCTCGTATCTGTTGGTCCGGAGCGCCGACGGAGCCGTGTTGGCGGAGCACCAGCCCGACAAGCTGAGGACTCCCGCTTCGAGTTTGAAGGCTGTGACCGCCGCGGCGGCCTTGGAGGGCCTGGGGCCGGAGCGGGAGTTTTTCACCACTCTTGTCAGCGACGGTGCCCTGGAACGAGGTCGCTTGAAGGGCGATTTGGGGCTAAAGGGCGAGGCCGATCCGGAGCTGACGACGGCTGCTTTAAAAACTTTGGTCGACCAGCTGGCATCCCAGGGGGTGCGGGTGATCGAAGGTGATCTTGTGGTGGACCCCGGGCCGTTTAGTTTCCCTGTTTACGGGCCGGGGTGGGCCTGGGACGATGCCGGCCAAGACTACTCGCCGGAGATTACCGGATTGAGTGTTAACGGCGGATTGATGAAGCTCGACAGGGGCTCGCTTCCGAGCTGGGTCTCTCAGACCGAGAGAAGTGGGGTTCGCCTCATTCCCGGTCGAGAGGGGGTCGAAGTGGGTCGGGAACTCCCCGACGAAATCGCGATTCCGCGGGTTGCCCTGAGAACCGGACAAGCGCTAGCCGTATTGCTTGAGCAGCAAGGAGTCCGGTTGCAGGGGGGAGTCCGGATCGGGACGGCCCGGGGCGAGGCCCTGGCTACCCATCGCTCAAGAAAGCTTCGAGAGATATTGAAGCGGGCTCTGGAAGTAAGTGACAATCTCGCGATGGAACTGGTTTTTCGAGCCTGCCAGGAGCAGCGACCGAAGTGTCTTGAAGCAGAAGAACTCAGAATTGTCGATGGCTCCGGCTTGTCTCGCTACAATCTCATTTCGGCCCGCCAGTTGACCAAGGTTTTAAGTGAGAACCCGTCCCTAAAGCCCCTCCTAGTCCGACCCGGCGAAGGCACCCTCAAGACTCGATTTTTGGACGGTTGGGCAGCCAACAACGTTTTGGCCAAGACCGGCTCGATGAGCAACGTCTCCGCTCTCACAGGCTTCCTCTTTCCCGATTCGGACAAGGAATGCGTGTTTGCTATCTTGATCAACGGACACGTCGGCTCAAGCAGCGACCGGAAAGAATTGGAAGATCGGCTGGTTGAAGAGTGGGCGAGGAGTATCGGCTTTCCCTACGTCCTCAAATAGCTCATCTCTTGATTCAACGACGGCGGCGAACTCGGTCATTCCTTCGGCCATCCATCTTTTCCAATTGTCCCGCCCCCCAGGGACTGATATTCCGGTCGAGCAAACCAAACTCCCCAAAGTGCTTCACGCGGACACTCATGATGAGCGACCGGAAACTCGAATTTACCACTCGTCTCTCGAAGTCGATGCGCTTCAGAAACCAGGTTTTAAGCCACTCTGAGCCTCTCCCCCGAGTTTGAGGTCACGAAAGATTTCACGACCGGAAATGGGGTCGCGATTTGAGGATGGGTAGACTTTTCCTCAAGTTGGGGGTCTGGTCCCAGTAACGGCGGGGTTGAGGAGATACCGGTCGTCCCGGTTTTCGAGTTTCCCGTCGCGGATCGCAAGGGTCGAGGTGCCGATAACTGCCGAGCGTTGGAAACACCGAGAGAGGAGGAGTTCACTCGAGGGCTTTTCCGGCAAAAGCAAACGGCCACCCTGAGGCGGCCGATTCACAGACAGAGATTTTGAAGGGGCTAGGCGCTTCTTCGCTTGTGGAGAATGCGACGGCGTCGTTGGCGGTTATTGAGGATTCTGACTTCTATGTTGTTAAGTACGGCGTGGTTCATAGGTGTATGGTGCCACGGGCCACTGTACTCAAGCTCATCTTCGGGCCTTCGGAAGTAAACAGAATGTAAAATTCCTCTGCAAAAAAAATGAACCGATTCCTTCGAGCGCCCGTAGTAGAAGTAGAGACCACTTTGAAAAGGAGGTAGATAATGCTACCACGTCTGACTTTACTTCGAGCGATGTTCGTGGTGTTTCTGACCGGGGCAGCCGGTGGGATTTGGCTCAGCTACACCCACACCGAACTCTTTGTGCCGAAATACCTTTCCGAGCGGCCTTCTTCCGGTATCACAGGCTGCTGCGCAAACCTCACTCGAATTGGACTTGCCGTGGAGGCTTTCTACAATGCCCACGGTGAACTTCCCGAGAGTCGGTACGATCTGGTGCCGGGCTATCTTCCTGAAATCCCGCGCTGCCCTTCGGCAGACTACGATAGCTATCGAACGTCCTTTGGAGTTGTGGGTGAAAAAGCACCCTGGAATGAAGACGACTACTACCTGGTGGAGTGTTGCGGCGAGAACCACCAGGATTACTGGGTGGCTCCTGATTTTCCAGCCTACGACAATCGAGACGGATTGAAGTTAGTGTACACATGGTGAGCTCGGTAAAGGAGGGGAAAGCTCTGTCGATACGGACGACGGTAGACTACCTTTTGCACCTTTTGATTCCCATTACGGCGTGGTCTCTCTTGATTTTTCTTCTTATCATGCTTTTTCTTCCGAATTTCATCCGAGAGCGCTGCCAGGGCCAACTCACCGCTTGCAAATCAAACTTGAAGAACATCGGTACCGCCTTGGAGATGTACTCCACTGACTGGTCCGGCCACTATCCTCGCAACCTCGCAGCTCTGACTCCCAACTATCTGAAGACTATCCCGGACTGCCCCACGGCCGGAAGGGTCACTTATCGTCTCACGGTCGGGCTCAACGTCCCCTTGAACACCGGACGTTTCGTGGACTATTACTTGATCGAGTGCACCGGGAAATCTCACGTGAATGTGGATGTGCCCGCCAACTACCCGATGTACGACGGAATTCAAGGGTTGATAGAGCGCTAGGAGAGCAGGGCCCTTCACCTAACTTCCAGTAATCTCTCAGAGCATGGATAGCGACGAACAGTGGTGGCCCGACGTGGGCTGGAGGATCGAGGGGTTTCGGGCCGACCCGGCGCTTCGCGACGGCTTTTTGCAGATGCACGAAGAGCTGGGGCGGTTGTTGGCCGAGGCCCAGAAGGCCGGCGACCATTTGGTGCCGGTGGACGTGCGGACTCTCTCCACTATGTACTATGCGTTGCTGACTCAGATGCAGATGAGCAATCAGTCTATCCTGCTCGAGATTCAAGATCTGAGAAACGATCTGGCCAAGTTGCAAAAGGATCGATAGGCGGACTATGGAGGGGTTTCCGGCGGAGGCCGACGAGGCCGCGGTTTTGCTGCTGATGTCGGTCGTGCGGGCCGACCAGAAGGTGCTGAAAGAAGAGTTGGACTCGATTCGGTCGTTCTTCAGCCACCAACTTCAGGTCTCTCAAGAGAGACTTCATTCCATTCAACAAAAGATGGCTCGTTATGCTCTCGAATCGATTCCTGAGGAGAGACTGAGAGAGGCACTGGAGCGATTTCCTGAGTCGGCCCGACATCTGCTCTTTTCGGCCGCCCTCGAGATCGCCATGATCGACGATGAGTTGGTGGAATCCGAGCGTCTGGAGTTGCTGAGAATCGGCGAGGCGTTTGGACTCTCCGAGCACCAGGTGCAGGCGAGTCTGTTGGAAGCCGCCGATCGTCGCGAGGATGCTTATTCGCTCCTGGGCGTGTCTTCTGAAACACCCTGGCCGCTCATCGAAGTAGCCTATCACGCGGAGCGGGAACTGTATTCTCCGGCCAGGTTAGCCAAGCTCGGTGTGGCTTTTCAAAGCCTGGCGCTCGACCGCCTCGAAAGAATCGAATGGGCCTATCGGAAACTTGCGGCCGCCTTTCAGGAAGAGCCGGGCCCCGCGGAGCCGTTGCCGCCCAGAGTCTCTGCCGGTTTTGGTCGGGCTCAGGAAAAAAGAGCCTACGAGCCGGAGGAGCTGGATTCGGACTCGCCGTCTAGACTGTGGAACCAGCTACCCCGAATCTTGGAGCAGATCTGGAGAGGCTCCGAGCGCGACTGGGACATTCTTCAACGCCGCCTCGGTCTGGTCCAGGAGCCGGTCCAAACTCGCGAAGAGATCGCCAGGGACTATGAGCTTTGCAGGCAACAGGTTCGTCAGATCGAGAGCCAGGGCAAGAGAATCTTGCGTTCCTTGCTCCTCAACGGCAGATTTCACCAGCAGTTTCTCCACCCTAACTTGTTGAAGCTTTGCCGCACGGTATTCCAAGCGATTCAGCAAGCCCGTACCGAGCCGGTCATGACGGTGGAGGAATACAAGAGTCTTCTTCGAGCGGAACTAGGCTGGGAGGCGTTCTCGCCGAGCGGACTGTTTTCGCTGTTTGAGGACTGGCTCGAGATCACTCGATACACGATTTTGGGTGAGGATTTCGTTTTCTACGATCATCAAGCCAGACAGATTGAGGCTTTCGAGTCGGCCTGCGCTCAAGTGCATCGATACCTGAAGGCCCAGGGCGGGTCGTCCGGTGCTGATTCCATCGCCCAGGCTCTTTATCGAAAATTTGACGAGCTACGGTGCTCGGCCGAGGTCTTTCTTGAGTTGCTTCCGGGTGTGCAGGTTTCCGAGGGCGGCGTCGTATCACTCGATGACGAGGCGACCGCTCCGAAGGCCGAGTCCTCCGAACCTGTCCTGACCGAGGAGGATGTGAAGTTGGGAGAACTCGTGGAGAGTTTCTTCTCACGGAGTCTCCACACAACCGTCTCTTTTCGAACTCTCGGCCTTCACATCCAAGACGCTGCCCGTGTCCCTTATCGAGTGGCAACCTCTATGCTACGCCACCACCCGGCGGTTTCGAGAGAAAGGGTCGGTGGACGAGTCTACGTCGGATTGCGCCGCGACTGGCGGGAGAGCCTCGCTACCAGAAGGGTCCGATTCCAGCCCTCCGTCCAAGAGCTGCTGGACGACTTTCTCAGAGAGCGGTTGCGAGGGGAAGAGAGAGTTGCTCTTCAAGAGCTGTTGCCCGAGTTGCAGCTTGAAACCGGAGCTGCAGCCCACGAACTGCCGAGCTACGTGGAGAATTCGGTGGCCTGCCGGGTGTTCGAGCGAGACGGAAAGAAGTGGTTAGAGCTTTCCGAAGGCTGACAGCCACTTATCAATAGCAATTGACCCAACTTCCCGTGCGACGCACCAAAAAGAGCCCCGACCCAAAAAGGGTCGGGGCTCACCACTTACCATCCAAGTCCGGCCCCCGTGCGGGCCGGGTTTAGGGGGCAGAGTCGCTGCTATTTGGCTTCGACTCTACGCTGCAAATCGGCCATCATCTTGCTCATCTGAGTGACCTGATTTTGCATTTCTGCCATCTGTTTCTGGTGTTGCATTTGCATCGTCTCCAACGACAGCGCCACGCTGTTGTGGATGAACTTCTGCAGCTCCACCTGATTGCGCTTGGCCTGATCGGCCAGTTGGCGGGCAACTTCGCGTCCGTTTTCGCGAGCCAGCTTACCTTGAGACATCCAGGACGACACGATTTGATCGGTTTGGTCCTGGGCCCAGCAGAGCGAGCCGACACTTTCGACCCAAGAATCCAGGGCCATACTGATAGGGTTCATCTCGATGCTTTTCATGGTTAGTTGCTCTCTTTCTTATCGCTGACTTTAGCGGACGCGGTCTTCTTTTTGCTTCTGCTCTTCCGCTTGCTTTTGGTGGCGGCTTTGGTTTTCTTAGCCGCCGGTTTCTTGGTGGTTTCTTCTTCTTGTTTCTCCTCGGTGGCTGGAGGAGCAGCGGCCGTCTCCACGGCCGAAGCGGCGGTAGGCGCCGGCATTTTTTCAATTTTGTTGATCAAGGTCACCAGCAGGTCACGAATCTCGTCCTGACTGTCCTCTTGGTCCAGCAGGCGGCTCTCGACGGCTTGAACCTGAGCCGAGATGCGGGCCAGATCCGAGCGCTTGGGGATGTCCAGGCTCTCCATCACTTGACCGGAAACTTCGGTCATCATCTTATGGGTGGCCAGCGACCAGTCCATAAACGCGCCCGAGGCGGAAGCGAAGGCGTCGGATTGGATGGTCTGTTTGGTCATGCTCGACCAGCCTTCCATCACCATCTTGTTGTAGTCCGCGGCGAATTTTTGAAATTGTTCGGCTGTTCCGTTAATCATTTTTCTCTCCTGATTTATCTCAATTGCAGTGTATTAGTTGGTAGTTGCGTCCCGGTTGCAAAGCCAGTTGCAAACTTGCGGCCACAGCTCTTTGTGCGACTTGCTGCTGACCGATAGACCCACGTGGCCCGACGGGAACTGCAGGAATTCTCCGTTGGGGAAGACGTCGTCGTTGATACCGGTGGTTTCCGGCGGCACCAGGTGGTCGGCCTCGCCGATGATGCTCAGCACGGGCACCTTGATGGAGCGGAGGTCAACCTTCTTGCCACCGACTTCCAGACGACCTTCGATCAGATCGTTGTTGAGGAAACAACCGCGAACGAACTCCTGAAACACCGAGGCGGCCATCGGGATGTTATCTCCGACCCAACGCTCCATAGCCATGTAAGACTCCACGAATCCGTCGTCTTCCAGGCGGTTGTAGAGGGCTTTGAGCATGTCGGGTTTCTTCTCCAGCGTCAGCAACGAGAACGACTCGAAATTCCAGGCCGGAGCGACCCGCCAGGCTTCCACCAGTTGCTCGGGCTTGTTGACGTTCGTGTCGGCGCTCCAGCGGTAGAGAAGCTCGTCGGAACGAAAGTTGAGGGGGGTTCCGAGGAGAGTCAGACTCTTGATTCCGCGAGGGCGAAGAGCCGTGGAGATGGCAGCGAGCGCTCCACCCATACAGTAGCCGAAGAGGTGAAGCTCTTTCGTTCCGGAGTGTTTCAAGGTGGCCTTGATAGCCGCCCTCATATAGAGGCTCACATAGGTGTCTAAACCGGAATGGTAGTCCAGAGCGGTGGGTACTCCCCAGTCGATTAGATAGACTTCGAAGCCCGCTTCCAGAAATCTCTCTACCACGCTACGTCCGGGCAGAAGGTCCAAGACCGCGGGTCGGTTGATCAAGGAGTACGAGATCAAAATGGGGTGCTTCTGAGTAGCCGGAGTCTCACGCTGAAAGCGATAGAGAGTCAGAATGTCTCTCTCGTACACAACTTCTTTGGGAGTTCTGCCGATCTCAACGGTTTCTCGACCGCTCACGATGCGGTTCCAGCGATTAAGTTTTGTGATAGAAGGTTGTAGCATTTCCATAGCCTGAGATTATGGTTGGGTTGTTGCAGATGAGTTGCAACTGGAGTACCCGGAAGAGTCTCTGTCCGAGCAGGGAAAAGGCGCTCTCACTCCAAGGATAGTTCTTTCACACAATAAGGAGGGTAATTTTGAAAAAAGATCTTGGAAGAGCCGTGAAACTGTTCATGGCCGCAACACTATGTGGGGGCGTGCTGGCCGGATGTGGAAACTCCGAAAATTTTGTCTTCACCAACACGAACATAGCCGCTCCGGTACAGCCGGTGCTGCAGGCACCGGTTGCCGTAAACGATACGGTCACCGCTCTGGGTAACTCCACCTTGCTGCAGCAGACCGCCAACAGCGTCTTAAACAACGATACGCTGAACGGAGGAGAAATTGTCTCTTTCGACGCGACCTCCGCCGAGAACGGTACGGTCGTGCTCAACGCCGACGGTAGTTTTCAGTACACGCCGGTAGCCGGTTTCACCGGACCGGATTCCTTCACTTACACTCTGGGAAATGCCGAGGGAGAATCCACGGCTACCGTGACCGTCAACGTGAACGGGCTCGGATTCTTTGTCAACAACTCACTGGGGACCAACGGATCCGGCACTCAGGCCAGCCCCTTCAACAATCTGGCCGACGCGATGGCAGCCGCCGGAAACGGTGACACTATCTTTGTTTACGCCGGAGACGGCGGAGCCACCAACCAAACCGGCACCTTTCTGCTTCCCCCAGGAGTCAATCTCATCGGGCAAGCTCAGGGTCTGGTCGTCGCTCAGACCATCGAGCCGGCCGGCAATCGTCCGGTCATCGCCGGTACAGTGCAACCAGGCGGAAACAACACGATCTCGGGATTCGAGTTTATCGACTCGGTCGGTGGATCGGCCATCGAGGCCACGGATGTTGATAATATCATTATCCAGAACAACGTCTTCACCAGTCTTATGAACGACAATATCGCTCTGGACAATGTGGGTGGAACCTACACTGTGATCGACAACGAATTCAATGACCATAGGATCAGCGATTGCCTTGAGATCACCATGACGGACACCAACGGGACATTTACTTTCGCCAACAATACGATAGCTCTCGGTGACGCCGGTCTTCCTCAGACGGCTTTGGCTTACTTCGTCGCCGGTAATTCAGTGACGTCTTGCAACATCATCGACAACGTCATTACCAGTACGGGCGATGAGTTCAACGCTGCGGTTTTCTTTTCGACTTCCGGTACGGCTGATGTGACCGCGGTGATCACCGGCAACACGATTACAGACGCGATTAGCGGCACGGCCATAGATATCAATTCGGCGTCCTCCATGGGTGTTGATGCCACGATTTCAAACAACGTGATCGAAGGCGCAGACGACGACGGAATCGACTATGAGTGGACCGACAACGTCGCCGATACCTTCGTGGTGACTATCGAAGACAACGACGTCACCGATGTCGGCAGCAAACCCTACGACATCGACGGTTTCAGTACTGCAAGCTCGACCGGTATTTTCTTCGTGCGGAACAACACCGGCGACAGCAACTCCTCGGTGTCGTTGCAATTCGATCTGGCCGGTGCGGCCAACGCTTGCCTCGACCTCTTCGGCAACACTTTTGCCGAGAACGTCAACCTGAGCAACAACGGCGCCACCTTCGACGTGGAACGAGCCGATCCAGGTGACGGAGGTCCCCTGGACGCCACCGGCGTGAATTCCATCGGCGGTACGCTCAACACCAGTGGCCTGACTTCCCAAGAAGCGGGCTTCTGTCAGAGTCAACTCCCTTAGCTTTTCGAGCTAAGAGACGAAAGGGCGGTGTTCCAAGAAGGAGCACCGCCCTTTTGCATGACAGACCACTTGGGTCTAACGAAAAACTTCCTGTTGCAGCCAGTCGCGAGTCGCGGGCGGAACGGAGGAACCCATCCATCCACCAAAGGTGCCCTGCTCATTTTGCTGAGCCCAGTAGGCGTGTTCCATCTCGGCCAGTTGGCGGCTGGCGGGGGAGTCGACCGGTTGGTCGTAGAGAGCGCGAGCGGCGTCAGAGTTGAAGACGGTTCCGATCTGGTCTTCCCCTATGGTACCGGCCATGTCGTAAATCTGTCCGATGGCCTGATGAGCAGCGTAGCCGACCGTGCCTTCTCTGAAGCCGCCGGTGGCCTGATAGGCGCCCAGGCGGGAGTTCGGGTCGACCTCCTCTCCGGCGTCCACTCTCGCTCGATCGATGGCTCGGAAGTCGGCACCCGGGATGAGCGGGGTACCGACGACTCTCGCTGCGTTCACGAGGTGTCCGCCGATCGAACGCGAGCCCGGTTCTGGTAGGGGAGCGAACTCGGCGTCGGGGTTGCCGGCCAGTAGGTCCCGGTTGGCGCCGAACTCTTCACGTATTCTTTGCGCGTCGAGCGATGGATTACCCTGAAGCTCACCCAGGTCTCCCGACGTAATTCCGCTGTTTTCATCGAACCATTCGTCGTTGGCGTACTCTTCTACCGCGCCCTGCCGCCCGCGCAGAGCGCCCAGAGCGGCTCGGGCGTCCGGGCTGAGTTCTCTATTGCCGGCCCCGGCAGCGATTTCGGCATCGGTGAGATGGCCGTCTCCGTCGGTGTCGACGGTGCCGAAGTTTTCACCAAGAGCGTCCAGGAAGCTTGGAGAAACGCCTTCTTCGGCGGGGGCGGCGGCTTCGGGGCTGATGTCACTCCCGTCTGCGGCGGGAGCCGGATCGGCAGCCGCATCGGCTCCCGGAGTGCGAAGAGTGTCCGCTGCGCCACCGGTGCGGGGAGTATCGATTGCGCCACCGGCGCGGGGAGTATCGCCTCCGCCGTTTCGGGCGGGAGCCGGTGAGCCTGAGTTCCGCGCGGGAGCGGGACTTGGTGAGTTGGAAACTGAGGGTGAGCCTGCCATATTTTTCTTGGTCTATCCTTGATTCTTTTTTGTCTGTGCACAGAATCTAGCTCGACCAGCCTCAAGGGGGTTTTAAATTTTGGGCACAGATGTGAAAAAAATGTTAACCTTTGGTTGGTGATGAGTTCAAGGATATCAAGACCAACCCCAGAACTTACGAATTCGTGGACATCAAGCCCCCCAGAGGGTTGCTGAGCAACGAAGAAGCTCGCGCCTGGACTCACCCGCGTCTCGGGCGCCTTCTTTTGGATCTTCTCGGAGTATGGTTGCAGATCGTCCTCTCCGTAGCTCTCTACCTACACTTCCCAACACCAGGGGTCTATCTCCTTGCCATCATTTTGATCGCGGGGGCGCAACACGCCTGTGCCATTATCACCCACGAGGGCGTGCACTATCTCTTGCTACCGCAAAATCGCGCCTTCAACGACAAGCTGGCGTCCTGGCTCTTTGCTTCTCCGGTGCTCCTGCCGTTTTCCACCTACAGACGTCGCCACATGGACCACCATCGTCATGTCAGTACCGAGGACGATACGAAGGAGCTCTATCGAAGGAGTCTTTGCGGTTGGCGCCTCGGTTTCGAGGTCGCGCGAAGCCTTACCGGACTCGATTTCCTTTCTCAAGTCTTGCTCACTCTGCGAGACCGGTCGCGCAAGAGCGCCAAGAAGACAGCCGGCAAAGGACCGGGCATGATTGGCGATCTCCTGGCCATCGGACTGGCGCAACTGGCCCTCATGGCTCTTTTCTCGATCTGGGACTGGCGACTCTATTTTCTGCTTTGGGTGGTACCGCTGCTGACCTTTCTCCAGCTCTACAGTAAGATTCGCTCGGCCGCCGAGCACCAACCGTTCGAGCACGACCTCCCGCAAGAACCGGAGCCTGACAGCCCGTATTTCAAGGGCACAACAACCCCCTGGCTGCGTTCCATTCAAGCGACGCCGATAGAGCGGCTTCTTCTGACGAGAATCAACTTTCACTACCACGCCGAGCACCATCTTTGGCCCCAGGTCTGCTATCAATACTTGCCGATCCTCAGCCGTCGCTTGAAGGAGCAACGGGACTTCCAGGGTGTCGTCTTTGAAGGGTCCTACCTCAGCGTCATCACGAAAATGGCGCGCGGATATTGAATTCCAAGTTCTACGACGAAGCCTACTTCCAAGCCATTCGGGGAGCCTCCGACGGGGATCCGCTCTATTCCGGCTTTATGGCTCTGCTCGGTGAGTCGCCGCAAGGGTTGCGAGTTCTCGATCTCGGCTGCGGTCGGGGAGAGATGGTGGAGAGACTCGACCGGGCCGGGGTCAGCGAGGTTCACGGGTTGGATTTCTCCGAAGCGGCCGTCCAGATGACGCGAGCCCGAGTGCGCCCGGAGCAGGTCGACAACATTCGGCAGGGGTCGGCGACCGACCGAAGCCTCTACCCGGCCGGGTCGTTCGACGTGATCTACATGCTGGACGTGGTCGAGCATCTCCCTCCGTCCCACCTCACCGAAGCTCTTCGCAACGCGCGATATTGGCTCAGGCCCGAGGGGCGTCTGATCGTGCACACGTTCCCCACCCTCGGACTTCACCGTCTGTACCGGGCCTGGCTACTTCTCAACCGAAAGCGTCAACAGTTGGACTTGCTCGACCAGATCCACTGCAATGTGCAGACTCGAGCACGCCTGCGACGTACGCTGGGGGAAGCGGGTTTCTGTCAAGCCGAGCTATGGCTCAGAAACGACTTCACCCGCACCTCTTCGACTTTTCAAGCTCTTCCGGAGGGTTTCATCAAGCGGATGTTGGCGGTTCTTCTCGAGCGAGTGCTTGGCCACCCGAGGGTCGTCGCTTTCTTTTCTCTCCTGGGTCTGGCCGAGTGGGCTTGTCCCTCTATCTACGGCGTGGCCCACCCGGGGAGTGAAGGTTGATGGAAGGAAGCTTCCGAAAACCGACCCCCATGGGTGACTACAGTGTCCAGGAGGCGCGCCAATGTGAGCATTATGATGGGATGGGCGAGGCCTACGCGGCGGCCTACACCGATAGCTGGGCCAGCCTCTATCGCGATCGCTTCATCCATGGACCGATGTTCCACGGTCTCGACCTGAACGGTCTCAACGTTCTGGAGGGGATGGCCGGTGGTGGGTCGGCATCCAGCTACCTCATTTCCCAGGGCGCCCGCGCCACCGGTCTCGATATATCCGAAGTCCAGTTGGAGACTTATCGTCAGAAGTGTCCCGGGAGCCCGACCGTAAGAGCCTCCATCCTGGACACCGGCTTAGAGAATGAGAGCTTCGATCTGGTGGTCGCCGTGGGAGGTCTCCATCATCTTCATCCCGCGGTGGATGCGGCCATCGACGAGATTCATCGAGTCCTTAGACCGGGCGGCTGGTTTTGCTTTTGCGATCCCCATGCCGCTTCCGTTTTGGACTTGGCCAGGCGGGCCTGGTATAGGTACGACCCGCTCTTTGCCGAGGAAGAAGCCGCTATCGATATGACGGGGATCAAAGGCAACCACTCCCATCAGTTCGATTTCGAAGTCGAGAGGTATATGGGCAACATCGCCTACATCGCGGTACTGAACTCGATGGTACTGAGGGTGCCTTCCTGGTTCAAGAAACTATACGCTCCCATCTTCATGGATGCCGAGGCGACATTGAACCGCCTGCTTCCCGCCGGCCTGGCGTGCTATGCTTTAGCTCGTTGGCGCAAGAAATAGCGGCCCCGGCGCTGCGGCACCAAGTCTACAATTCTCTCTAAAAAGAGGATTGTGCGGGCTAGATACCAATGAACCAGCTTCAATATTTTTGAGGAGGAGTATCTTGAAGAAAGATCTTGGAAAATCCGTGAAGCTCTTCATGGCAGCAGCGATTTGTGGAGGCGTTCTCGCCGGATGTGGAGACTCGGAGAATTTTGTTTTCACCAATACTAATATACCCGTACCCATCCAGCCGGCACCGCCGGTGGCCGTTAACGATAGCGTGGTAGCCTTGGGTAACGCCACTCTGCAACAAGCTGCGGTCAACGGTGTCCTGAGCAACGACACCCTCAATGGCGGGGCAATCACCGATTTTGACTCGACTTCCGTCGGCGGAGCGACCGTCGTGCTCAATGATGATGGAAGCTTTCAGTACACGCCGGTCCTAGGGTTTACTGGTCCTGACAGCTTCACCTATACTCTGAGCAATGCCGATGGAGAGTCTACCGCTACCGTGACTGTCAACGTGAACGCTCTGGGGTTCTTTGTCGACAACACCCGGGCGGCCGGCGGAGACGGCAGTCAAGCCGATCCCTTCAATAGTCTGGACGACGCCATCGCCGCAGCCGGCAACGGCGACACGATCTTCGTTTACGCGGGAGACGGCGCAGCCACCAATCAAACGGGACTATTTATTCTACCTCCCGGCGTGAACCTGATCGGTCAGGCCCAGGGATTGGTGGCGGCTCAAACCATCGAACCCGCCGGCAACCGCCCTGTCATCGCCGGCACGGTACAACTCAGCGGTAACAACGTGGTAGCCGGCCTCGAGTTCAACGACGCGACCGGCGCTTCCGCTATCACCGGCGACGGAGTCTCGAACGTGACTATTCAGAACAACCTGTTCACCGATCTGGACAACGACAACATCGAGTTTGACGACATGACCGGCACAGTCACGGTCGCGGACAATGAGTTCACCGCTCCCGGCGACGGTGATACTTGTCTCAATATCGATCAAGAAGACGCTAACGCCACCTTCAGTATTGCCGGTAACACCTTCACAGATAACGCGACGTTCAACCCGGATGACGCATTAGAGTTCGAGGCTATCGGCAATTCGCAGGTGACCCTCAGCGTGACCGATAATGAATTTTCGGGGGACACCGCGTCGACCGCTTTCGTTTACGGAATAGAAGTCTCCACGGATGACACGGCCGACCTATCAGTCACCATTACCGGCAACACCTTTACCGATGCTTCCGAAAATGCCGCTATCTACATCGAATCGGAGTCGACCATCGGAGTTGACGCCACGATCTCCAACAATATGGTCGATGGCAGCAACGACGACGGCATCGACTACTACTGGAATATCGATGTTGCTAATACGTTCGTGGTGAGGATGGAAAACAACAACCTGACCGACGTGGGTAGCAAGCCTTTCGACATCGATGGAGACGGCAGTACCGGCATTTTCTTCGTCAGAAACAATAGCGGAGATAGCAACTCATCGGTCTCCTTCCAGTTCGACCTCAACAGCGCGGCTAACGCCTGTCTCGACCTTTTCGGCAACACCTTTGCCGACAACGTGAACCTCAGCGTCGGAACCGGAACGTTCGATGTCGAGCGCTTCGATGTGAATGACGGCGGCCCGCTGGACGCCACCGGTGTCAACTCTATCGGAGGCACTCTGAACGCGACCGGAATGACCTCTCAGGAGCCGGGTTTCTGCCAGGCGCAGCTGCCCTAGAGCTTGACTCTACGCCAAGGCCGGGTCGCTCTCGAGTGGCCCGGCCTTTTTGTGTTTTTACGTAACGAGTTTTCTCATCACTCGCGGACAGCAGGCGGCCTTCTGGTAATCCGGATGGGACCGGCTCAGGGTGTTTGCCTTGTTCGGCACGATGTCTCTCACAAATCGGACCACTTCGCTCAGACCACCCGCACGATGAAGGTTTGCCATCAATTCGGTGCCCTCTGCGTAGGCCACTTGCGCCTGTGGTACGGGTCCTTCCAGCACTCGCTGCAACCACACGACCCTGTGCTCTCTTCTTGCGGCCAGGTCTGCCTGGTCGCCGGGGAAGGTCCGGCTATCAGGTAGAGTCAGAAGATGATCGATAGAGAGCAGTTCAAATAAGACTGCGAAACCCTCGCTGAACGCTCGATTGGCCCGCATAACGTCGGTCCCGGCTGGGACTCCGAGGAGGGCGTCAAAGGTGGCGTGGGCATACTCGTGAACAAACGAGATCAGGTCGGACACCCCCCGCCGAAACTGATAGGTGGGGTTCAGAGTGCCTTCGGTCTTCTGCAGACACGGATTGTCGGCCAACTGTCCGGAGGTTTGGAGAGTGAGTCGGGAGCGGCCCTGGACCCACTCGTAGCCCGCGTTGTTTCGTGCACCGACTTCCGTTTGGATGAGCAAATCCAGAGTGAGAAATTGGTCCGCGAAATACTTCTGGTACAAGGCCCGAGTGTGGTCTGCTAAGTTTTCAGCATAGCGGAGGCCGGGGTCGACCTGGATCGATCGCGAAGGGAAACAGTTTAAGGCGAACTCTATCGGCGGTTCGGTCGCGGCCAATAAGGTCGTGGGTGTGGAAGTCCGACGTGGGCGCAGATAGTCAGCCGTGAGACCCTGCTGGATACCGGGGAGTTCGGGAGGAACAAAATCAGCTACGGTATCTGCTTGAGCCTCCCTTTCGTCCACGGAAGGGCCGTCCCATCGCTCCGTCGGGCCGCTGTTGCTTTCCCGGGGAGCTGACGATTTTGGTTTGGCTGTCCGAGCCGGAACGCCAAGCGGAGGCGTCGCCGAATTTCGCTCGACCCTCATTCTTTCTCGGTGTCGACCACGTCCGAGAAATGTGGCTCGTGAAGGCGCACCGGTGTTCCCTTCTTCTTGGACCGTAGATTGAGGAACTCTACAAATGCCGAGAAGCCCATGGAAAAATAGATGTAAGCCTTGGGTATATGATGGCCCATGCCTTCTCCCACCAAGCTCAAGCCAATCAGGAGAAGAAAGGATAGGGCCAGCATTTTCACTGTGGGGTGCTCGTCCACGAACTCGCTAATGCCGTCGGCCGCCCACATCATCGCACCTACCGCGATCACGATGGCGGCGATCATCACTTCCACCTGGTCTACCATGCCAACGGCGGTGATCACCGAGTCCAAGCTAAAGACGATATCGAGAATCGCGATAGAGAGCAGCACTCTGCCGAAAGAGTTGGCCCCGGCGTGTTCGGCCACGGCTTCCTCTTCGTCTCCCTCCATTTTTTCGTGAATCTCGTGGGTTGATTTGTAAAGAAGAAACAATCCGCCACCGAAGAGAATGAGATCTCGGCCCGAGAAGGCTTTCCCCCAGTAGGGTACGGTGAACAGAGGCGTGGTCAGATGCACTAACCAGCTTAGCGTCAAGAGAAGCAATACTCGGGTCCCCATGGCCAGAAAAAGACCAAGTTTGCGTGCTCGCGGTTGTTGCTCTTTCGGCAACTTCGAAGCCACGATCGAAATAAAGATAATGTTGTCGATCCCCAGCACGATTTCAAGAACCGTGAGAGTAATCAACGCGATCCAGATTTCTGGATTAGCCAGCCATTCCATCCTTCGGGATTTTAGGTGGGGCTGCCAATTCCTTTAGTAAACATTGGACTGCAGAGTTTTCTCTATCAAATAAAATTTGGACTATCGCGTGCCCGCGAACTTGCCTGACGGAGGCTGCCAGGCGGGCAGTTCGCAGAGGTCTCCACTGACGAAGAGATGATGCCATAGCTGAGTCGAGATAACACCGACTAACCCGACCTCTTTGAGCATGTGAGGACCTACTCTGAGGTGCGGTCCGGAAAGGACATTCTGAAAATGCCGAACGGTGGGGATGTCAAAGAGACCGGTTTTAGCCAAGCTCTCTTCCGAGAGCAGTTGCTCCACGTACCGAGGCGTGGGGTTGAGGAAGCTACCGGTGTAGGCGGCTCTGAAGATATGTTTGGGTCGTTGGGAGACGGCCCGATCGAGATGTTGGTCTGCATAGCGCCTAAGCAAAAACTTGTCTTTGCTGAATCCTCGGAGCTTCAGTTCGGGGCTAAGCCGGTTGCAGAACGCGATCAGGTCCCGATCGAGAAACGGAAATCTCGCCTCCACCGAGTTGGCCAGCGCCGGTCGGTCGCCCTTATGAGTCATGAGAAGTCCGGCCAGCATGATCTTATAACCCAGATAGAGTGAGCGGTTCAGAGGGTCCCACCGCTGCATCTTGTCGAGGGGTAGCTCGATGTCGGCCGTGGCATCGATGCCCGCGCGGTGGATTTCGTGGAGAAAATCCTGGTGAAACAGGCGCGAACCGGAAAGGCCGCAGAAAACGTAGAGATCGCTCATGGCGTGATATCCGCCGAGCCGGCGGTAGCGTTCCTGGTAAAACTCCCAGGGGAGGCGGTGTCGTCCGGCCCGACCGGTGAACCGCTTTCTCCAGCGATCTTGCAAGCCGATCTTATCCAGGATACGCAAGACCTTGGAATACTTGTGCCACGGGTATCCGCCCATGGCCTCGTCCGCTCCCTCGCCGGTCAAGGTCACTTTATAGCCGCACTCGTTCACCTTGGAGGCAAGCCGATGAAGGGCCGCCGAGGAGGTATCGATCACCGGAGTTTCGGCACTGGCTATCAGGGCAGGGTAGGTCTCGGCAATCTCCTCTTCGCCACAGGTGATGGTGATAGGATGGGTGCCCAGGAGCCTGGCCGTTCGCAGGGCCAATTCCGTTTCGTCCAGCTTCGGATGGCGAATCTGAATGGTGAACGTCTCCAACGCTTTGCCGCGTCCACTCAGGACCTTTCCCGCCAGGCGCGCCACCAGGCTACTATCCACTCCCCCCGAGAGATAGCTCACCACCGGCACGTCGGCCCGCAAGCGCAGATCGACCGAGCGTTCCAGGAGTGACCCGAATTCCGACGCCAACTGATCGAGATCGCCGGTGAGCTCGCGTCCGGAATCGGGAAAATCGTGGTCGAAGAACTGGAACTCGTCGATCTGGCCATCCCCGTCGACGACAAGACTGTGCCCTTGAGGGAGCGACTCGACTCCCCGAAACATGGTTCGACGGGTCCCCATGGCGAAAAAGGTGAAGATGTGATCCACACCTCGATGGTCGAGTTCGGCTTCCAGCAAACCGGAGGCTAACAGCGCCTTCACCTCGGAAGCAAAGAGAAGCCATCCGTCGGGGGTTCGGTGGATGAAAAGCGGGCAAATCCCAAACGGATCTCGGGCCAACAGCAGTGTTCGAGCCTTGCGATCGTAGACGGCCAGAGCAAACTGCCCTTCCAGGTGGTCCACCAGGGAACGCCCGTGCTCTTCCCAGAGATGCACCAGCACCTCGGTGTCGGTGGAGGTGCGAAAGCGATGGCCTTTCTTTTCCAACTCTTGCCGAAGCTCCAGGTGGTTGAATATCTCCCCGTTGAAGACGGCCACGACCGAATCGTCTTCGTTGTAGATAGGTTGGCTACCGTTCTCCAGATCGACGATGGAGAGACGCTGATTGTGGAGAGCTACCCCGGCATCAAAAAAAGAGCCCGCTTCGTCGGGCCCTCGATGTTCGATCGCCTGACCCATGGCGGAAAGCCTGGGGGCTGAGAAAGTACGGTCGTCCGTCAGATCAAAGGCGCCCGCAATACCGCACATCAGGACACGTCCTATACATTAAACCGGAAATGCATGACATCTCCGTCTTTCACCACATATTCCTTGCCTTCCAGCCTCAAGACACCCTCTTCGCGAGCACCCTTTTCGCCGTTCAGCCTCACGTAGTCGTCATAGGCGGTGACCTCGGCGCGGATAAAGCCCTTCTCAAAATCGGTATGGATGATCCCGGCGCACTGAGGGGCCCTATAGCCGGTCTTGAAGGGCCAGGCACGGACCTCTTTCTCTCCGGCCGTGAAGTAAGTTTCTAAGCCCAGGAGGCGGAAGGCAGCCTGAATGAGTTGGTCGACACCGGAAGACTCCACGCCCAGGCTGTCCAGGTAGTCCTTCTTCTCCCCTTCGTCGTCGAGACTTTGCAATTCGGCTTCGATCTGTGCCGAAATGGACACGATCGGTCGTCCTTCTTTGGCAGCGAGTTCCGAGAGGGCTTTGTAGTGAGGGTTGGACATCGGATCGGCTAGATCTTCTTCGGCCACGTTGCCCACATACAGGATCGGTTTGACGCAAAGCAGCCCCGATCGCTTCAGGATGACTTGCTCCTCATCGCTGAAGTCGGACATCTTGATGGTATGCCCCTCTTCGATGGTTGGAAGGATCTTTTCGTAAAGCTCCTTTTCGGCGATGCCTTCGGCGTCCCGAGCCATCACGGCCTTCTTGAGACGGGGCAGGCGTTTCTCGATGGAAGCAGCGTCGGACAGACAAAGCTCAATCATGATGGTGTCGACATCGCGGACCGGGTCGACGGAGCCCTCTACATGCTGGATGTTTTCGTCCTCGAAGCAGCGCACCATGTGCACCACCGCATCCACCTCCCGGATGTTGGCCAGAAACTGATTGCCGAGCCCTTCACCCTTGGAGGCTCCCTTCACCAATCCGGCGATATCCACGAATTCGAAAACAGCGGGGATCACTTTTTGGGTACCGACGATCTTCTGGAGCACCCAGAGCCTCGGATCGTTGACCTTAACGACTCCCGTGTTCGGCTCGATCGTACAGAACGGATAGTTCGCACTTTCGGCCGAGAAAGATGACGTCAGGGCGTTGAAAAGCGTGGATTTTCCTACGTTGGGCAGTCCCACAATACCGGCGTTTAACATATCGGAGCGCGGTTCACGCAGCGTAGAGAGAGTCCTGCTCGTACCAAAAATCACGGTCTTTCGGTCGCCAATCTTCTAAAGTTGAAGTATGAAAAACAACAAGAACTTCGATAACACAAACGCTTCTCAAGCCAGAGACTTCTGGACCGCTCGTTTGGACGACTGCCCTCACGAGCGATTGCGAGAGGCCCTGAAGTTTCAACCGCTCCACGCCGCACCCAAGCAAGTCGTGAAGACGGACGGGCAGACCAATCTCCGCAAGGTGGCATCGCCCAAGACAGAGGCTCCCGTCAACTGGAGGGACAAGTCTCCCTTTCAGGTCCAGCTCATCCTCTGGAAACGCGAAGTGATCGCTCTAGGTCGGACGGCCTACGCTTTTCTAGCCGGCTTTCTCGGCTTTCTGCTCTCTCAATCGCAGTAGACGTCGCAGGAGAACGAATCGTCAACGACAACCTTCTTTAAGTGGCCTTGCTCGACTTACTCAGGCGCCATCCTTTCGAGATCGACGCCTTCTTCGAATACTCTTTGGTGCTCACGTACGCGCTGCCGGCCGAGCTTTTACAGGGATTGCTCCCCCCTCGTTTGGAGGTCGATCGACACGGCGATCTGGGTTTCGTGGCCATCGCGCTCGTGCAGACAAAAGCTCTGCGCCCCACCGGCTTCCCAAGCTGGTTGGGACGGAACTTCTTCCTTTCCGGCTATCGGATTTTCTGTCGTTTTCAAAGCGGAACCAAGCGCTTACGAGGTCTGAAGATTCTGCGTTCCGACACCGACCGATGGAGCATGGTTTGGTTGGGCAACCTTTTCACCGGCTACGCTTATCATCACGTCCGAGTTTTTGAGGAGCGAACGGCTACGGGTCTTGAACTCCGCGTTCAGAGCAAAGACGGGCAAACCGATCTCGCCCTTCGAACTCACACCGACAATCCGTCCTTGCCGGAGACCACTCCTTTCGAGGATTGGCGGGAAGCTCGTAAATGGTGCGGGCCGTTGCCGTTCACCTTTAGTCCG
>Ga0208701_100147_pt1 | contig 33508 bp, 32 predicted proteins | sample DeeseametaMP1482_FD_184188 | JGI IMG/M metagenome (GOLD analysis project Ga0208701, IMG submission 184188) | Marine microbial communities from the Deep Pacific Ocean - MP1482 (SPAdes) | ecosystem: Environmental > Aquatic > Marine > Oceanic | place: South of Fiji, South Pacific Ocean | collected... | reverse complement strand
CTCTCGCTGGTGTTCGCACCCCCACAGCCAGAGTGAGGCCAGAAGTATCACCGCATAACATCCGAGTCGGGTCGCCATCCCGAAATGTTTCAATTCAGTTTAAAGTAAACCTGGTCTAGCTGAATGAATTCGCCGGCAAACCGCTTCACTACGTCGTCCAGAAAGAGGCGGTTGTAAACGAAGTCGACCGTGGGGGCGTTTCGCACCGTCATCGCTCCCTCGGAGACCGCCGCTCCCTCGATGAGAAACCTGGCTCCGTTCGGATCGACGTAGAGACCGCCGCTGCCCGCATGCACCAGGCCCACGAAGAAGTTTTCTGCCAGCACGGGGGGATCGACGGAGGCCATGAAATCTCCCACGTTCGGAAACCCCATTCGGGTAGACCAGGTCGAGTAGGTACCGATTTGGCTATCCACCTTGCCCACCACCGACTGAAACTTCGTGCCGGGTCTGTCCAGCCAGCTGGAGTCACCGGTCTTGGCGTATTCACGCAGACGGACGTAGTGATCCAGAGTCAAGGTGCCGGACCAGTTCCCGTCGGCGGCCCCCAGATTTGGCAGGTCGCCGATGTCATCACCCAGTTCTTGTCGCAACTTGTTCCACACGTACGACGGCGTGTGGCTGGAATCCAGCCTCGATGCACGGATGCCGGACTCCACGTCCGGATCGTCGCCGACCTGCCGGCGGCGTACCTGCCCCATCTGGTCGTTCCAGTCGTTGTAGCGTTCCGGGGGCGATTGTCCGACGACTTCTCGGAAAAACTCCCAATCGGTCTCCAGCAGGCTGTTCTGTCCGAACCCGTCGGGTCGATCCTCCGCTTGCATCGTGACGCGATCCCCGTGGACGGCGACCGCGAGGTCGGGATCGGCCCGCATTCCGGACTTGGCTCTGAGTTGGACATCACCGTCGGCGTAGATGGAGCCGAAACCCGAAGTGATGCCGTCGAGCGTGAGGTGGCCGTTGGTGACCAACGCGGCCGAATTCGATTGGGGGTCTTCAAGTGCGTTGAAACCGTTGGTTCCACCCGTAAACTCCATCGTTCCGTCGGGGTTCATCTCGTGCCCAAACTTCAGATGAGGCTGATGGGCGAACTCGTCCTGGAGGATTTCCAAGTTTCCATTCACCACAAACTTGGTGGCCGGTGTAAAGGCGAGTTCCCCTGTCGTTAGGTTGGCGGTGACCCGGTGCTCTGGGTCGGTCTCATAAAGGACGGGAAAATCGTCGAGGGTATCGGGGGGTGTTGTGATGCCGTCGAACTCGCCGTTGGCTTCGGTGGGAGGATAGATAGACCACGGCTGGTCCCCGTTGTTGACGTCGGGTCTCGAGGTATCGGAAATCCAGTACTCCGCCCCCGCTCCGGAGCCGTGCATCAGGGCGTCGTGCTCTTGTTTTTGCAATCTATATTGGGTGGTTTCGGGAGTGCCGTCGTCGTCGAGGTCCACGATTCTCTGTTGGACTTCATTCCGGTATACCTTCTTGGAAACCAGAGTGCCCGCGGGAATGCTGACCTCTGTTTCTGGAAACTGCAGGTCCTGCTGGCTCAGTCCGGGGATGTCGATGGGAGCGGAGCCGACTCTGAAGCTGCCGTCGGCTTTGGACTCTGAACTCTCCAGAAAGTCGGGGTCGCTCTCCACACTGGTACCCCCAAGGAGGATATCGGTTTGGGCTTTGGCCACACCGCCTCTGGGCGGTACCCGAAACTTGACTTCGTCGTCGAGCGCACTGGGGGCGTCGATATTGGTATTGCTGCGCACCTGATTGATGTATGGATCGGAGCTGGCGATGGTCCACTTGTTGTTGGCCCCGGTGTCGTCGAGCTCGATCGTCATGTCTCGACTGGACAAAGCGGAGTAGTCGACATACGGCTTCTTTCGCAAGACCGACTCCAGGGTGAGTTTGTAGCTCCCGGAATACCCTTCGATTCGCATCTTGGCGCAGCGTCCCGGTATGTTGCCCAGCGGAGTATCCGTGAGCACCGACCGGCGCTGAAGATTGTTGATCATGATGATCTTGAAGCCCTCATCTGAGCCCGGGAACTCTCCCTCGACATAGTTCGCTGAAAGATCGGGGAGATCGCCCGGATCGGCGGTTTGACCGTGAACGGCCAGGGTGATTTTCGGGCTGCCGGTCGGGTACGACCGGTTTTGAGTGCCGTCCGGGAAGCCGCCGGCACCCCAATACTGGTTGGACTCCAACTCAGACCAGGCGTAGTGCAATCCGGAGACGCAGGCGTTGTAGGCCTTTTGCCGCTTGATTCCGCTCACCGTCAGGGAGTTGTTGCTTCGGTTGACAATGATGAAAGCGCCCAGAAGAACCATCAGGAAAAAGGTCACCACGAGGGTCAGGATCAGGGCCACACCGTGCTTGCGTTGATTCATCTACTGTCCTCCTTTTGGCCAGGTGTTTTGAGGGAAGACTTTGATTTCGAACTCCGAGCGGTCTTTTTGACCTTTGCGCTCTTTTTCGAAAGCGCATCGCACGGAAACGATGTCGACGGCCGGGTCTAGCGAGACTTTGAACTCCAGCAGGTCTTCGGTGAGGATGCGATAGCTGGTTTGATGGCCGGTGTTGGCAGCGGGATCGTCCTTGAGGTATCTCTCCGGCTCCATATCGTGAAAGGGGGCCGGGGAGTGGTCGCTGTCCATCCAAGGGGGGTCGACGGTAGCTCTCACCAGTTTGCCGTAATCGGTTTCCTGGGTCCCGTAGTAAAGCATATAGCGGTTCCACTCGGGGAGACCGTTGACCTGGTCGAAATTCGTCGGGTCCGACCAATCCCTGAGTCCACCGAACACCAGAGCGTCTCTGTCAAACTCCGCCCCGTCGACATTCACGGCCCGGTCGACCGAGGAGACCATCCAAAAATGGGACTGTCTCAACTCGTCCCGAAGTCCCGTGTAGACTCGAGTCGCCTGCCCTTGGGCGTCCTGCCGGGAGCTGGCTTGCTGAAAGGCGTTGGAGCCGTAGTCGAAAGCTTGGAAAAGGGCGATGATGAGGATTCCCAACATGCCACAAGCGACCACCAACTCCAGCAGAGTGAAGCCGCTGCTCCGTAGACCTGGGGGTGGACTCAGTACCATTTTACGTACACCAATCGACTCTGTTTGGTGGAGAGGTTGCCGTACCCTGATCGACTGTGACTCTCCTGAACCTGGTCCGTCCACCACTGAACTTCCACCTCCAGAAGCCATCGCTCGCCCGCCGAGGAGGGACTGCCGAGTTCCGTTGCCTCCAAGCGGTAGACAAACTTGGTGGGAGCCTCCTCGCCCTGCACCGAGAACTTTGCCTCTCCTGTGAGCAGGCCGGGGAAGGCGGGCGGGCTGGAAGCAGGGTTGGCGATGGCCTCTTCCAGCACCTGGTCGGCGTAGACGGAGGCTGTGTTCACGAAGCCGCTTTTGGTGGTGTTGGTGAGGAGTTGGGTGAACAGCACCAGAGTGGTCACCAGGAGGAGGGTCAGGAGCACGATCGAGACCAAGATCTCGCTCAGTGTTAAACCTTTCCCCCGATTAGTCCGGTTCACCATAGAGAGAGTCTAGCACAAAAACCCGGTCGATTGGACCTATCGGTCCAAGGTCGCTGTTAACTTTTTGAAATTGTCCTCAAAGGTCGATTTTGCGGTGTTTTCGAAACAGCCGATATGTCCTCGACGGTGACAAATTGGCTGGCACTGGACAAGCGTTCCCTCGGGCTTTTTCGTATCGCGGTCGGAGTAAGCTTGATTTTAGACGTGGCCACTCGCGGCCTCTTCTTTCGGGCCCACTACTCAAGCCAGGGATTGTTTCCACTGAAGGACTACCTGGTCCAGCCCGGGGTGGACATGCGTCGATGGAGTTTGCTTTTTATGAACGACACCCCGCTGTTCGTGGGGCTGTTCTTTCTGGCGACTCTGGTTTTCTCCGTTCTTTTCACGCTGGGTTATCGTACCCGTGTCACCGGGTGGATCTGTTGGGCCCTGTTGGTCAGTATTTTTCGACGCAACCCCCTGGTTGTCAACGCGGGAGACATGTACTTGCCGCTGCTTCTGTTCTGGGGCAACTTTCTGCCATGGGGCGAGCGGTTCTCCGTGCAACCGCGCCCCGACGAAGAGCCGGCTGTTCGAGGATTTCCAGCTTTCTGCTATCAGATACAAGTCTGTATCCTGTACTGGTTTTCGGCCATCTTCAGAGCCGGCCCGGAGTGGCAGGTCGACTATTCCGCTCTCTACCACGCCATGAAAGCGGAAAGATTCAACACTTTCCTCTCGCCCTGGCTTCTCACTCTCGGAACGGACCTGCTAGCGGCCCTTACCTATGTCACTCTGGCCCTCGAACTGCTGGGTCCCTTCTTTCTTTTGTTGCCACTTTGGCGGGTGCGTGCCGTCTGCGTGCTTCTCATTATGAGCTTTCACTTTGGCATCATGCTGGGCATCAACATTCCTATCTTCGCTCTGATCGGGCTCGTTGGGCCGATCGGAATGTTGCCAGGGCCGTTTTGGGAACTGAAGTGGCCCAAGAAGTTCGAGAGATGGTTCTCGGACCTCGTGTCTCGTGGGGCGAGCGGTTTTCGTCTTTCCGAGAGCAGTTCAGAACCAGACTCCCCCCGGAAAGTGAAGCTGGAGGTTTTCTACCGATGGTTGACCTACCCGGCCATGGCTTTGATGCTTTTCGGACTTTACCGGGGCGTCTACAATCCTGAGTCCCATAGCTACGTTCTCGGACTTTCGAGGGTATTCTCTCTGGACCAGAGATGGGGAATGTTCAGTCCCCGCCCCCCCAATTACGCCGACTGGGATACCGCCCCGGCGACCACAAGTTCGGGGCGGAAGATCGACCTCCTGACCGGGGGCGAGTACGATCCGAGCGCCTCGACCACTCGATTCTATCAAAAGTTCGGCAACGTCCGCTGGTTTAACTTGCATATGATTCTGATGGGAGAGATGCGGGGACACAATCAGCTTTATCTCCAGTATCTGGTCGAGAGATGGAACGACGCTCATCCCGATGATCCGGTGCTGACGGCGCGCTACGAATACCACTTTCAGACCATCATGCCTCACTACTTGCTGGGTGAGACCAGGACCAAGGTCTATGCGACCTATCCCTAAATTTCGTAAAATAGCGTTACTAATTCCGGGCAATCAAGTTTAGCTTCCTTGGATACTTGGGAGAAGAGAGAGAAGCAACTTTTCAGGAGGAGACACGTGACGGTTCAAAGCTATACCGGTGAGATTTTAGACGACGGCCGAGGTGATCGCTCGGAGTATTCGGAAGTCAATCAGGAGATTGAATTCACCCAGGAGCAGCATCAGATATGGGCCGCCCTGTTCTCGGGAATTCAGCAGCCTCATCTCACAGAGCACATCTGCCGCGAGTGGCACCAGGGGATGAACCGTTTGAAGTTGGCTCCCACCCTCATTCCCACGGTCAAGCATCTCAACGAGCATATCAGTCCCCATACGGGATGGAGAGTGGAGCGAACGGTTGTTCGGTACACCAAGGCCGACGACTGGTATCGCAAGTTTGCTCAAAGAGTGTTCCTGGTGACCGACTACCTGCGTACTTTGGAGCAGATGTCGTTTACCCCGGAGCCGGACATGTTTCACGATATCTTCGGGCACCTTCCGTTCTTGACTCTGGACTTCTATGCCAAGATCGAAGACAAATTCGCACCCGCATACCTGAAAGCTACTCAGGAAGAGCGTGAGATCATCAAACGCCTAGCCTGGTACAGCACCGAGTTCGGCCTGGTGGTAGAGGACAACCGTCCGCGGGTCTTCGGAGCGGGCATCATCAGCGGACGCGCGGAGCTGACCAACACCATCATGGAGTTTTACCGCTTGGACCGCGACGACGTTCTGGACTACCGCTTGGACATCTATCCCCAAATTTGCGAGCACTTCTACAAAAATGAGAAGGACGTGGACCGGGTGATCGAAGGGATCAACAGGCTTCATCAAAAGGGTGAGATGTCGTCCGCCGACAGTGGCTGGAACGTGGTGAAGAAGCTCTACGACGAGCTTGGTATCAAGCGAGAGGGATACTTCGGTGGGGAGGTCCTTTTGGCACCCTTCACAGTAGATGCGATCTCCAAGATTCCCAAAACGGTTTACGCCTTCAATCCGATGTTTTTCATATTCGAGTCCTTCCAGAGCCTCAACGAGGTGCTAGACTCTTATCTGGCTCCGATCGCGGCACGAGAATAGAGCGTGTAGCGCCTCCTTTGTTACCATTTTATTTCGGGGTTGCCCCCGGGGTAGAGTTGGGCTATTATGCTCGGGTAACACTTATGTTTAGACAGAGACGCCATAACTTCTCTTTGGCAGCCGCACTCGTGGCTCCGGCGTCTTGTTGTCCTCTGTGTTGTTGCTGTTGTTGTTGCGCTTAAAGCACCGCACTCCGACACCAACCACTCACAGAGGACAAATCATTGAAAAACAACACCCACGCCAAAAACGCCACACCCGTCGTCGCCGTGCCTATTCCTCGCGACTACTTTCAGCGTGAGCCCCTTTGGGGTAATGCCGGTGGCTACCGCTCGGTCAACGAGATCAGCAAAGCCGTGGAAGAGGCCGGAGGGCGAGCCGTACTGGTCTTCCCGGGCCAAGAACTCCCCGAATTCGACGCGGTCATCCTACCGGGTGGGGGAGACATCGACCCCTCCTTCTACGGAGAATCGCCCCAAGCCGACGTGGTGGATACCGACCACGAACTGGATAGGTTTCAGCTGGAGATGGCCGCGACGGCCCTTCGCAACGGCACTCCGGTACTCGGCATCTGCCGCGGAATGCAGGTTCTCAACGTCGCGGCCGGCGGGTCTTTGATTCAGCATCTGGAAGCGACCGAAGAGCATTTCCCGGGAGAAGCCCGCGACAACCCGGACCTCCGTCCGAATCCCGTGCACGACATCGAGTTGGTGGCAGAATCGGTGCTCTCTCAGTTGCTTGAGGAAAGCCGTATCGCCGTAAACTCTCTCCATCACCAGGCGGCCGCCCGGGTCGGCGGCAGTCTCAAAGTGACCGCGGTAGCCCACGATGGGACGGTCGAGGCTTTGGAAGGTCCCGGCGGATACCAAGTGGGTGTGCAGTTTCACCCCGAGGATCTTCGCCACTCGGACAACCGTTTTCAGCGTCTTTTCGACCGCTTGGTGGAAAGTGCTGCAGGAAAGAATTCCTAGGTTTTCAAAAGCCCTAGGGTCTGTCCTCGATCAGCCTTTCGAGATACGCGACGAATTGGGCAAGTGTAGCGCGGAAGGCTGATTGAGGACAGACCCTAGATCGGGGTAAAAACCATTGAAGCTTTCTTTCGTTCTCGTCGATGACGAGCAAGACGTCCTGGACATTCTCAAGATTCAAATGGAGGCCGAGGGTCATCGGGTTCGGACCTTCACTTCCAGCCAACAGGCCTACCAGGCTATCCTGAACGAGCCACCGGACTGTGTCGTGACCGACATTATGATGCCGGAAATGGACGGGGTCGAGTTGACCGGGAAGTTGCGCGAAGTACCGGCACTCGCCAAACTTAAGATCGTGGTCCTTTCCGGCAAGGTCTATCAGACCGACCGTGATCGAGCCTTGCAGGCCGGGGCCGACGGCTTCTTGCCGAAATCGAGGGGCAACCCGGAAGAGATCTTGGAGACGCTGGTCAATCTGGTCCTCGACCGACTCACACTTCGGTTTTGGGGTTGCCGGGGCACGATTCCGGTGCCCGGGCCCGACACCGTGAAATACGGGGGCAACACCTCTTGTGTCAGTCTGACGTTTCCAAACGAACACATCTTCATCTTCGACGCCGGGACGGGTATCAAGCCGCTAGCCGACCATCTGGTGGGGGCAGGGAAAAGAGAGATAACCGGCACCATTTTCCTCTCTCATCCCCACTGGGATCATATCAACTTTCTGCCTTTCTTCCGGCCTTTTTACATTCCCGGAAATAGCTTTACGCTGGCGGGCTCACCGGTCAGCGGAATGAGTGTGGAGCAGTTGGTGGCCAACCAGATGGGAGGGGTCCATTTTCCCATTACGACCAGAGAGTTTGCCTCGCAGGTGCTCTACAAGGACATCGGCGAGGGCTGTTTCGATTTCGGACCGGCCCAGGTGGAAACGATGTTGCTCTGTCATCCCGGCAATACGTTGGGTTATAGCGTCTACTTCAAAGAGAAGAAGATATGCTACGTGACCGACAACGAAATTTTTCCTGAAGCGCACTCGCTGCACAGTCCGAGCTATCTCAACAGACTGGTCGAGTTCGTGCGTGGAGCCGATATTCTGATCACCGACTCTACCTATTTCGACGATGAGTATGCCGCCAAGGTTGGCTGGGGCCATTCACCGATCAGTGCGGTGGTGGATTTGGCGCATCGAGCCGAGGTGAAGGACCTTTACCTGTTTCATCACGACCCGGACCAAGACGACCGAGCCCTGGAAAGAAAGCTCGCCTTCTGTCAGGAGCAACTTGCGGAGAAGCAGTCCGTCACTACCCCGAGGTTGGCTCTAGCGGAAGCAGAGGTCCTGATCGCCGCCCGCTAGGGATCCTAAGTGGACTACTTAGGCTCCGGGAGGACCCTTGGCTTGAGATCGGAACAACTCACCGGTGTCGGATTCAGATTTGTACGAGGCGGCAGTGAGAGTGGCGAAAGAACTCTCCGCCCTGAGGTCTCGGATGATAAAAAGTTCTCAAGACCCGGCTTCCGAGCCCGATGCTAAGTCGGTGTCCGAGGTCTGTCGGCGCTTTGCCAAGGGTTTCCGTTTCGAGTTGATCGAGCGGGAGTCGTATCTAGGGCTGATCATCAAGCTGATCGACCCCAAGGGCGGCAAGTACTGCATGATAGCGCCCGACGAGCCGCCCACTCAGGTGGAGTCGGAGGGCAAGAAGAGCTACACATTTCATCTGGAGCTCAGCATTCGCCACACCTTGGAGATTGAAGCCGAGGATATGCTCGAGGCTCAAGAGGAGGTTTTTGAAATGGTAGAAGACCTCACGGTGGGGGACTGCGATGAAGTCTCGGTGAGCTTTCTCGACGACGAAGAGTCGTACGGGCCCGGATTTAGTCTGAACTGAGAGACACGCTTTTAGCGCGTCATTTCCTCGACTCGGTCCAGCCACTCTTTCTTGGATGAAGGGGCCAGGGCACGAGCCTGCTCCAAAACGAACTGAGTTCTTTCGTCGCGGGTCATCGTGCCGAATCGCTCCAGCTGTTCCGGGGGCGCCAACTCGGAAAGAAAGCGGCGTTGGTCGGGTCGCAGCATCTGAAAAGCTTGTGGGGCGAGTTCGCGCACCATCGCTTCCCCATCGACGGACTCGTCGAGCGTGTAGGGAACCTGCGAAAGAAAAAGGGAAAAAATCTGTCTGACCTGAGACTCGTCGGGTTTGAGTTGCTCGAATCTCTCCAGTTCGTGCTGGTACTCTTGAGCGACTGCGGCTGTAGGCAGGCAGAAGGCGATTGCGCTGATGGCCAGGCAGAAAAGTCGAACTCTCATAGATGAGATATTCCGTATTGCAAAATACTGTCCTCTAGAAGCGCTTTGCTACACCGACCTTAAGCCGTAGAACCGCTGTTGGACCGTGTGGATCTCATCGTCGTACATGATCTGCTGCTCGAGATAGGCGTTGGTGAGCATCCCCAGGGAGCCGGATCCAAGCTTTTGCAGGACCTCGTGGCGTTTGAAGCCTTCCAGGCCGTCCTTGCCGGCGCGGCGGGCACGAGAGGAAACGGAGGCATCGTCGTCCACTTCGACTTTGGTCAGAGCGGGAGCGGTGATTTTGCCGGAAAGACGGCCGTCCGGGGTTTCGGAGACAGGTCTGAATTCAATGAGTCGCCCGCTGAACTCGGGAACACTGTTTCCCGTACTGGGGAGGCCGGAGACCGGTACCCTCGGCATGGGGATGTCGGCGACAGCGTTCGTGTTCTTTGTGGCCATCTGGTAGAGGGCCCGCTTGTTCAGTCTGCTCATATGGAAAGAGTATTCATCGAGAGTGGAATCGACGAGGAACGGCGTTCGGCGGATGTTAAGAATTTGTAAACTTGTGCCTGTCTGGCGTTTCCGAAGTCGGGCGGCGCCGGGTGCCGCCGCGACACCGAATCCGTCCACGGTGAACCAAAACAAGATCCGGAAAGTGAAATAGAGTCTCTTATTGAACGACACTGGCAGATATGAAGAGACTGGCGACTGCCGCTCTCGTCCTGATGCTGGGAGTCACCGGCACTTCTTGGGGGGACGACGGAGCGAGCCAACATCAACCCAAGGTGATTTTTGAACCCCACGGAGGCTCGCTCTGTGCTTCCGGCTGCGCTCTCAGCCGTCATCCGACGCCGGCGCTCAAATGGGAGAGCTTCGAACGATTGTTGGCGGACTATTCCGGCCAACCGATGTCGGAGGAGAGTCCGGCGCTCGAGGAGCTTCTTTTCTACGGCCCGCAGACGGCTGGAATGCTGGAGCATGCCGACGGTCTTCTAGACCGGGAGCGTCAAGCGTTTCTGGTCCGAGAGCTGTCCCGCGATCTGGTGAGGGTGGAGTTTCGGATCATCGACGAGTCGGACACGGTCCGGGTGGTGTTGCCGCCGACCACCGTCCCGTTCGATAAAAGGTTTGTTTTTGAGCCGCTCCTGACGGCTGATTTTCAGCCCCCGGAAGCTTCGGGGACGGTCAAACGAGTCGGTCTCCATCACGTCTGGCAACGGATCTGAATGGAGGGCCGCTATTCGGTGGCCGGACCGTGGTTCACGGTCCACAAAATCGGAGACGACTGGAAGACCCTGGATGAAATCTGGATTTCCAACGGGGAGCGAAACGACAAAGCCCGAGTGCAGGCTCGCGTGAATTGGGCGGAGGAGCAAGAATGAAGAAACTTTTGATGATAGGGGTATTGGCTGCCTCCCTGGCTGCGCCGATGTGGGCCGATCCTTGCGGTATGGTGCCGCCGGTGTCGCTGGACGGTGAGGAACAGGTCATCGAGCGAGTGGGTGAGCAGAAGACCTATATCTTTCGCAAAGGCGACCTGCAGACGGTGGTGATACACCCCGGTTTCGAAGGAAACGTGGATGAGTTCGGGATGCTGATACCGTTTCCGACCGTACCGGCGCTGAGAAAGATGCCGGACAACGTGTTTGAGCAGCTCACCATGGCTGTGGAGCCGCCCACCATCGACTATTGGGTCCGCCGACCGATGCCCGCGGGGGCTACGCGCTCGGCTGCCTCGCCGAGTCTAGAACTGCGGAGCGAGTCGAAAACCGACGATCAGGTCGTGGTGCTGAAGGAAGAGGCTGTGGGCATGTACGAGGTGGCGGTCCTGGAAGCCGGAAGCGCCGCCGCTCTCAAGCGCTGGATGACCGACCACAACTACCGCTTCCCCGACGGTATGGAATCGGCGTGCAACGACTACGTGAAGGATGGCTGGTGCTTCGTGGCGGTCAAGACTCGAGTGGGAAGCAAGGCCGGAGTCGATCCCAAGCCCGGCATGCGCTCGACCACTCCGGACAAACCTAAGGACGCCTCCTTCAGCGGGAAAGTTCAGGCGATGGGGTTTCGTTTTCGCAGCGACAATTTTGTCGTGCCGATGCGGTTGTCGGCTTTCAACGGTGGAGATTTTCACAATATCGTCTACGTGCTGGCCGAAGAGCCTGTAAGAGCATCCAATTTGCCGGTGGATTTCGTGCAGGTGCAACTCGACGGCAAAGAGCTTTACTCCCATCTCAAGGATCCACTCCCTTATCGAATTCTGGGCGGCACCGAGGACGACATGAGTCCGAACGACTGGAAGACCTTGAACAACCAGAGGGACCCGGAGCCTTACAACGGCGTGGCGGCTCAGCTGTTTGCCCACGATGTTCTGGCCTATCAACAGTCGGAGCTCTCCCACGATTTCGAGGAGAGAGAGAAGCTGCTTCTCGATATCGGCGAGCGCCTGAATCTGCGTGGCGGCCGAATGGACGTCTTTCACGACAAGTTGCTGGCTGCCGAGCGCGAGGAGGCTCAGGCCTCGGCCATGGAGTCGTTGAAGGAGATGTCGTTCACCGTCATCGAGGGAGACTTCCCTCCCGACGTCGTGGCCAACGAAAACATTCGCTTCGAACCGTACCGCCTGAAATCGACCGCTCAAGAGAGTAGCGTTTTGTCCGCCGCTCTCGAGCGAGTGCAGGGTGAGTCGGAGTGGAGTTTCGGCGGAATAGAGACCACTCGGGGGCTTATCGAAGACCTCGACAATCCGGAGAAGAGTGTCCAGGCGAGAAAGGAGCTGGTCGGTCGCGGAAGCTCCGCCTACCCCTATTTGCTGGCTCATCTTCGCAATCCCGAAGCCGCCCTGGTAAGTCGAGGCTATGCCCTGGTGCTTCTCAACGAGGCCGGATTTCGGGACCTCGATTCCGACCTTGAGAGGTTGGCTCTCGACGATCCTTCAGAGTTGATGCAACTCTGGGCCAGAGCGGCCCTGGTGAGCAGAGCCGGTTCAGCTGCTCAGATCTTGGAACTGTTCCAGCCGGGTTCGGCGACCCTGGAGGACTACAAAGGGCAGGCTGTGATGACGACTCCCATGCCGGAGCTGCAGAGACCGATCGCACTCAAGCTTCAGAATTGGACCCGCGACCTCTCGGTGGAGCAACAGCTGCGGTTTCTCCATCTGGACACGCTTCTGGGTCAAGCCCTCAGCGCTCCTTACGTGAGGGGAGGGGGTGTGCAGCATGTTCCGCGTCCCAGCCCGGTTTCTCCCTCCATCAAACAGGTCGTCTCCCCGACCCTGAAAAACGCCTCTTCTGCCGAGCTAACCAAACTCATGTTCGCATCTGCTTATCAAGAGGTGAGGCAACTGGCCGCCGGCTTGTTGGCGAGCCGGGCTCAAGAGAAGCCTGACCAGATTCTTTCCCTTGTGATTGAAGAACTCTCGCTGGGCGGCAACGATAAGACCGTTCCCTGGGAGGGTGGTGCGCTCTTCATTCCCCAATTCAACTCTCTTACCAAGAGCCAAGCGACCGAGCTGATCGGGGCCATGGTGCGTTGGTCTATTTGGATAGAAGTAAACGATGCCCCGGACAGGCACAATCAGCCACTGGAAAACAACCTGCGCAGCTATAGTCTGTGGTCGAGAGCAGATAGCAAGGTGGAGGACTGGCGACAAGCCAAGGGAGCTTCCGCCTGGCTCCAAGCCTACTCCAAGATCGCGGGACCCCAAGCGGCTCGGCGTTTGTTGGAGGAGCAAAAAGTCAATCGAGACTCCGACCTCTGGAAGGCTGTCCGCTAGCGCGGTGGCCTCAATTGAGCTGAGCCACTTGCCTTTTTCCTGAACAAAAGGTACAAATCAACCTGTTTACAGGAGATTTCCTTCGCGCATCACAAAAGATTGCCAAGGTAACCGCTTGCCCTGTTTATTTATCCCGTTTTCGGGGCAAGAACGTAGACGGATCGCGTCCTCAATAGCTTGGCGCGGTCCCTATTTGAAGGAGAAAGAAACTTAGAACTATGGCTACTTCGAGCACAGACGCATCAAAGGTGCGCAACATCGGCATCTCGGCCCACATCGACTCGGGAAAGACTACTCTTTCCGAGCGGATCCTTTTCTATACCGGAAAGATCCACAAAATCGAGGAAGTGCGTGGTAAGTCGGGCGTCGGAGCCAAAATGGACTCGATGGACCTGGAGCGTGAGAAAGGTATCACCATTCAGTCCGCTGCCACCTACGCCACCTGGGGCGATTATGAGATCAACCTGATCGACACCCCCGGCCACGTAGACTTCACCGTGGAAGTAGAGCGCGCCCTGCGCGTGCTCGACGGCGCCATCCTGGTGCTCTGTGCGGTTGCAGGTGTGCAGTCGCAATCGATCACCGTAGACCGCCAGATGAAGCGTTACGGCGTGCCCAGAATCGCATTCGTCAACAAGATGGACCGTGCCGGTGCGGACACGCACCGGGTTGTGAAGATGCTGCGTGAAAAGTTGTACCACAACGCTCACCCGGTGACCCTGCCGATCGGTTCGGGCGACGATTTCAAAGGTATCATCGACCTGCAAACCATGGAAGCCGTCTACTTTGACGGAGATAACGGTGAGCACATTCGTCGGGAGCCGATCCCCGCAGACCTTCAAGGCGAAGCCGACCAGTACCGCGAGTCGTTGATCGAAGCATTGGCCGACTTCAACGACGAGTTAGCCGAGAAGTATCTGGAAGGTGAGGAGATCTCGCTGGAACTTCTCAAGAAGTCCCTCCGTGCCGCTACCCTATCGTTGAACTTCACTGCGGTCTTCTGCGGTAGTGCCTACAAGAACAAAGGCGTCCAGGTCCTCCTGAACGGCGTTGCCGACTACCTTCCCGCACCCGCCGAGCGCAAGAACATCGCCCTCGACCAGGATAACGATGAACAAGAAGTGGTGCTGGAAACCGATCCCAGCAAGCCTTTCGTGGGTCTGGCGTTCAAACTGGAAGACGGCCGCTTTGGTCAGCTGACCTACCTCAGGGTTTATCAGGGAAGCATTTCCAAGGGCGATTTCATTTTCAACATCAACACCGGTAAGAAGGTGAAGATTCCCAGAATCGTTCGTATGCACTCCGACGAGATGCACGACGTGGAAACGGCGGTAGCCGGTGATATCGTGGCGCTGTTCGGTATCGAATGCGCTTCGGGTGATACCTTCACCGATGATTCGGTGCACTACACCATGACTTCGATGCACGTGCCCGCGGCCGTGATTTCTCTGGCGGTGGAGCCGAAGGAAAGAAGCTCTCAACAGAACTTCTCCAAAGCGCTCAACCGCTTTTCGAAAGAAGACCCGACCTTCCGGGTGTGGCGTGACGAAGAGTCCGGTGAGACTCTGATCGCCGGAATGGGTGAGCTTCACCTCGAAGTGTACATCGAGCGCATCAAGCGTGAGTACAACTGCGAAGTGAACGTCGGTGCGCCTCAGGTGGCATACCGGGAAACCATCACCCAGCGGGCCGCGATCGACTACACCCACAAGAAGCAGACCGGTGGTTCCGGTCAGTACGCCAAAATCGTGGGTTTCATGGAGCCGCTGCCGGAAGACTCGGTGGAAGACTACGAATTCGTGTCCGAGGTCGTGGGTGGTAACATTCCTAAGGAATACATCCCGGCCTGTGATAAGGGCTTCAAGGAAGAGCTTCAGAAAGGTCAGTTGATCGAAGCTCCCGTGGTACGCACTCGTTGTGTCGTCACGGACGGAAACTTCCACCCGGTGGACTCCTCCGAGATGGCTTTCCGTACTTGCGCCAAAGCCGCGATTCGCGAATTCTACAAAGACGCGAAGCCGGTGATTCTGGAGCCGATCATGACCGTGGAAGTCTCCGCGCCCGAGGAGTTCCAGGGTGCCGTGACCGGTGGTCTGAACCAACGTCGTGGATTGATTCAGGACAGCCAGACCAACGAAGGCTACGTGACGGTCACCTGTCTGGTGCCGTTCGCCGAGATGTTCGGATACGCGTCCACTCTGCGCTCCTGTACCCAGGGTAAAGGCGAGTTCAGCATGGAGTTCGCCAAGTACGAGCCCGTGCCGCGTCAGGCTCAGGACGAAATGGTGGCGAAACACCGAGAAGAGAAGCTGGCTGCTACCAAGTAGTTTCGGCTAAATCAGAAAAGCTCCGGCGTGACTAGCGTCGGGGCTTTTTTTATACCCGGCGGGAATCGGGTGGGCTGCTTCGAACCCCCGCGAATGCAACAACCGCTTACCTTTCTTTGCCTGGCCAGCCAGTTTAAGGGGGCTGCTCTCATCGAGGAGTGCCATCAACTCGGAATTCGAGTTCTGCTTCTTTGCGCTGAGAAGACGCGAGGAGAAGCGTGGCCCGAGCACGCCATCACCGAGCAGTTTTATATGCCGAAGCTGAACGTCTTCCCCGACGTGATTCACGCTGTGAGTTTCTTGGCTCGATCTTATCGAATCGATCGCATCATCGGCATGGATGACTTTGATGTGGAGGTGGCTGCGCGTCTTCGTGAGCATTTGCGAATCCCGGGGATGGGCGATACGACCGCCCGCTACTTTCGAGATAAGCTCGCCATGAGAGTGCAGGCTAGAGACGAGGGTATTCCCGTCCCGGAGTTCGTTCACTTTTTGAATCGCGACGAAGTTCGGGAATACATGGAGTCGGTACCGGCACCCTGGGTTCTCAAACCCCGGTCCGAAGCCGGAGCGGTCGGGATCAAGAAGCTTCACACTCCCGAGGAGGTCTGGCAATACGCTGATCAGTTGGGTGACCAGCAGTCCTACTACCTTTTGGAGCGCTACCTGCCCGGTGAGGTCTATCACGTCGATTCGGTCGTTTACGACAAGAAAGTGCTCTTCGCCCGAGCCAGCCAATATCGCGTGCCGCCCTTTTCCGTGTGGAACGAAGGGGGAGTCTTCAGCACTCGCAGCATGCCGGTGAAAGACGCTGATGCGAAGAAGATGGTAGCTTTAAATGCCAAGCTGGTTGAGGCCATGCGACTGGTCCGCGGAGTGACCCACACCGAGTTCATCCGCAGTCACCAGGACGGCAAGTTCTACTTTCTGGAGATGGCTGCCAGAGTGGGCGGGGCTAACCTGGACATGCACGTGGAGGCTTGTAGCGGGGTCAATCTCTGGCGGGAGTGGGCTCGTCTGGAGCTCGCTTATCTCAGGGGTGAGTCTTATCGTCTGCCAAAAATCAAGAACCATCATTCCGCGATCTTGATCTGCTTGGCCAAGGAGGAGAGTCCCGATCTCTCCAGATTCGACGCGCCCGAAGTGTATTGGAGAATGAATCGAGCCTTTCACGCGGGTCTGGTGGTGAGTTCCCCGGATCTGGGCCGGGTCGACGAACTCGAGGAAGAGTATCGGCGGCGGTTTCAAGAGGAGTTTTTGCAGGTCGGCTCGTCTTAGAAAAACGATGGATCTCCAGGATTACGAAGAGAAAGCGTTCTTTACGCCGTTCGAATTAGAGCATATTCTGCAGATTCCGATGTCCGATATCATGGAACTGTTTTCCAAGGTGCCTAAGGTGAAAGAGCCTCGAGGGTGCTTCCACGGCGAGCCCAGTCGCGCCTTGATCGCAAAGTGGGCTCGAAAACGAGTCTACGCCGACATCATCGGCCGAGGTGCGGTGAACGCTCATCCTGAGATCAGGCGGGCCGAAGACGAGGGAAGGCCGCTTGAGATAGGGCTTGTGGACACCAGCAACGGGCACCGTTTCACGGTCAGGTTTCCCGGGGATTTGAGAATCTATCTCGACAAATGGCAACCGCCCTCCGACGGGTCGATGGAAGAGGACTCCGCCGGTTCCTCGGTTTCGGTGGACGCAGAGCCTTAGGGCGTGTCATCAAGCAGCATTTTCCGCTTCGCGCGTCCATTTCCGCCTCCTTGAAGCGAAAATTGGCTGAAATACGCCCGGTATTAGGCGCAAATTTTCACTTCAAGGAGACAAAAATGAACTTTGCGAACCAAAAAATGCCGCTTGATGACACGCCCTAGTTCTATTAAGATTGAGAGGCCCCCAAGGGCTATCTTAGCGCCGAGGCTTCCGGCCGATACGAAGCCGAAAAACCATGACTAACAAAGAGAGGAAGAACCTTTCGGGAAATCCCCGATGAAGGGCTCCCAACCACGCCGCCAGAGGCGTTTCACCACTCAAGCACCGCTGCGCCACTCCGTGGCCGTGGAGGCCGCCAGACTGCTCTATCAGCGAGAGTTCAAAGAGTACTACCAGGCCAAGCGTGAGGCCGCCCGCCGACAGGGCTGTAAAGTGCTCCCGACCAACCACGAGATCCATCATCAACTGCTTCTGATCGCTCAGGCCAGCGAAGGCTCGGAGCGGACCGCTCGCCTGACCGATATGCGCCGGGCCGCTCTCGAGGTGATGGAGGTCTTGCAAGATTTCAAGCCCAAGCTCATCGGCTCGGTTTGGACCGGCCATATCAGACGCGGCTCGGATATCGACATCAACATCTATGCTCCCGGACCCGAGGTTGTGCTGTGGAAGCTTGAAAAGGCAAACCTCTTCGGAAGAGCCGAGCGAGTTCAAGCCAAACAGAACGGGCAGCGGATGGAGTTCGTTCATATCCATCTCCACCATCCGTCCGGCCACGAGGTGGAGATCACGGTCTATCCGCCCGATGACTATCGTATCCATCCGACCTGCTCCATCACCGGAGGGCCGATCGCTCGTGGGTCGGTGGCGGAGCTTCGCAAGCTCCTGCTGGGTCGCCAGAGTGAAGACCATGGTCCTCCGAAGAGTGCTCAGGCTTCGGAACTGCAGGAGCTTCTGCTGGGAACTCCCGCGCTTTCCGAACTACTCGAACTCATACCGGAGCTCGATCTCTGCGGAGAGACTCCCCAGAACCACTACCACCATCTCGACGTGCTCGGACATACTCTGGAAGTGACGCGGCAATTGGCCGACTTCCGGAAGGAGAGCTACTTCCGCGTGGGCGCTCCCGCCGAAAATCTGGTCACACATCTCGCGGCGCCCGGGCCCGACGGGTGGCACAGAGAAGCGCTTCTCCTCCTGGCTGCTCTGCTCCACGACATCGGCAAGCCGGAGACCATCAGCTTCCACCCCAGTGGGCGGATCCAGTTCATAGGCCATGAGGATGTCGGTGCCCGCATGGTTCGAGACATTGCCCGACGGCTTGGTTTGACGCCAGGTGTTTCGGAAGCGCTCGAACGTCTGGTAGCCCTTCACATGCGACCCGTACATCTGGGCGACGGGCGTCCCCAACCCTCGGACCTCCATCTGATGCTTCGGGGGGCCGGAGAGCTTGCCCCCGAGCTTCTGCTCCTGTCGTTGGCCGATGTCCTGTCGGCCAAAGGCCCCGCTCAGCCGGGCTACCGCGGAGAGGAGCAGCTGATCTTCGTGCAAGAGATGCTGGGCGAATTCTTCGACCACGGCTTTTTGCGCTTTCCGAACCTTCCAGTCAGTTCCATGGACCTTCAAACAGAGTTCGGAGTAGAAGAGTCGGTGTTGAGTTGCAAAATGCTGGAGCAGCTGACTCTGGACTATCTGGACGGAGAGTTTCAAGGTAAGGAAGACGGATTGGCGAGGGCCGCCGAACTTCTCGAGGCTCCTGCCGAGTTGTGGTGAGAGGCTCTACCCCAGCCGTCAAGAACGAACGAAATATGTGGAAGTATATCCTAACCGTGCTACTGTTCGCCACGGTAGCCTCCGCTGACAGCATCACTTCAGGACTGGAAGTTGGCGACCACACTCCAGCCCACAACCCCCGGCACATCACCGGCCCGGATGCCGGGTCTACCGTTTGTCCCGTTTGAAAGTACGCCCTTGCACCTGCGTGTCAGGTGTTTCTCAACGGAGCGGACGAGGAAGACGTCAAAGCCATCGTTCGCCTGCTCTCGGCCAAAGCCGAAGAGCATAAGGAGGACGGATTCAGAGCTTTCGTCTACTTTTTGGACGGCACTCCCGAACAGCTGATGAAGCTCAATTCAGAGCTGCAAACCGACAACATAGCCCTGGCTCTGCTCCCCGACGAGGAGCGAGCCGAGACGCTAGAACTCTACGCCATCAACGAAAAAGCCCAGAGCACCGTGATGGTCTACAAAGCCCGAGAAGTCACGGAAAAAGTGGTGAACTTCGAAAACGACAAGGACGGCGAGACGGTGAAGGGAGCGATCGACGAAGTCTGCCGGTAGGACCTACCAAGGAAAAGAAAAGTGGCCTGGGAACCGGTGGTTCGCAGGCCACTTTCATGTGAAGTAGAGGAGAGGAGGCTACTGAGGTCCGCCCCCTCCGCCACGGGTCTGAATCGGAGCGGCCGTCGCCGGTGCGGCGGAGGCCCCCTTCTGATCTGCGCCACCCTTCTGATCGCCGGCCCCAGGCTTTTCGGGGACACCTGATTGGGAAGTTGTGCCTTGCTTGACACCGGCGGACTCAGTCCCGGCGGCTTGTCCCGGCCCTAGAGCCGCTGCTGCTTTCGCATCCACATTCGGGGAGGCACCAGCTTCACCGGACGGTTTGGCTGCCATTTCAGCTTCCTGGAGGGAAGATAGGACCTTCTTCTCGCCCTGCTCGGCGCCTTTGGATTCGCCCGATTTCTCGGTGCCCGCGGGTTTGCCGGCATCTCCGGGTTTGGCGGGGTCTCCGGCAAGCTTTGATTTGTCCGGACCTTCGGGGCCTTTGGCCTTGCCGGCGTCCTCCTTGCCCTCGGGACCTTTGCTCTTGCCGGTCTCTTCCTTGCCTTGCTCCTTGGCTTTCTTCTGCTCTTCCTTCTTCGGATCGGGCACCTGGAACCGGGCCTTCTCCGCGTCTTGATTGCGGAAGTGCTGAGAAAGATCGCCTGCTGGAACAGTGCCTGATTTCACGCCGGTGGCCACATCGTCCATCACTTTACCCAGGCGCTTGGCTTTCTGTTCACCTTCACCGTTCTTGAGCTTGGGATCGCGTTGGGTGGCCTGCTTGAGCATCTTGTCGACCGAACTTGCGTCCACCTGACTGTTGTCGCCCATCATCTCCGAACTCTTCTTAAAGGCGTTCATACGATGACCGGCGGTCTTCTCGTCGCCTCCGGCGAAATGCTCGTTCATAGTCTCGGCCATCTTCGACATCTCTTCAGGCTTGCGGAGAACGTTCTTGCCCAGCGACTTGGAAGCCGAATCGAACGCTTCAGCCACGTTTTGCGGGCCGTTTCGGTCTTTATCCGAGCTCATTTCGCCGATCGACTTGGCCATCCCGGCTACTCGCTCGGGTTTGAGGTCGGTCCGCTCCTGCATCATCTTGGAGGCGCTATCGAACATGTCGAGGGCCGCTGCTGCGCCGGCCTCGTCGCCTGCGCCGCCGCCCGCCTTGCTCTTTTGGTCGCCGCCGGCCGCCTGGCGAAGACTGCCCATGAGCTTGCCCATATCTTCAGGCTTCAGGTCGGACCGCTTCTTCAGAAGGTCGAAGCTTTTCTCCGTGGCCTGTTTGCCGAGATGCGGGTTCTTCAGGGTTTTAGTGAAGTTCTGGCGCATAGCCGTGATCTCACCGGGAGTAATGTCGGGCCGCTCCTTGAGCATCTCCATGGTTTTCTCGTCTTTATAAGACGGGTCGATTCGAATACGTCCTTTGTTGTCTTGAGATAGAAAGTCGCCGACTTTCAGGTCGCGACGGTTCTGCATCAGACCGGCGATCGATTCGAGTGCCGCTCCATTTCGCAGCAAGGGGCCGACCTCTCCGACCGTGGTGCCGGGTTGAGAAGAGGCGATCGATTCCAAGGAAGAGCCGCCTCCAAGAGCGCGAAGCTGCTCGGGCTTAAGGTCGCCCAGTCTTGCATTGGCGGAAAGACCGTTGCTGGGTTGTCGTTGGGTTTTGATGCCGAGGATGTCTTGAGGACCCACCGCCTGGGCGATGGACGGGGCGATTTGATCCGCCACCACTTTGGGTGGTACGCGCCCGGGGGAACCAGAGATTCCGGATATAGCCATGTAAGAAGACCTTTCAGGGAATTTTGTTCATGTTATCCCACCCGGTGCCCGTCAAACAAGGAAACTAGAAGATTGTTACATCTACGAAACATGGTGTTTTCATTTGGGTGGTTTGTTGCACGGAAGAGCTCAAACGTCCCAGGAGGCGAGAGCGGCGCCGATATCGGTGCGGGTCAGAGTTGCCACCTCGGTGTTGAAGAATTTCTCCAGATCTTCTTTGAGGCCCCTGGACTTGATGCAGGCCATGATATCGAGATAGATGAGTTCCTCGGTCTCGGTGTCGGCTCCGAACGTGAGATGGCGCAAGGCTTCAAACAGCGATTCGTCGCTCAACTCGTCGACCATTTGAAGTGCTTCTTCTTCGGCGTCCTGGGCAGCCAGATTCAAGAGGAGAAAGAGTTTGGCCGGTTCCCAGTCGGGCGCCACCTCTTCGATAATTTCAAGGCACAGCTGTTCGCCTTCAGCGTAGGCACCGGGGCGATAGAGTCCCTCCAAGACCTGCTCCATCTCTTCCTCGTTGAAATCGAGTTCATCTTCCTCATCGTCCGTCATGAGTTATGAGTTTACGAGATGTGAGACCAGGTCACAAGAGGGGACCTTCGGTGAGCAGGAACATAGGGCGAGCAGTGGCCTCGAACGGATAGTGGAAGGCGGCGGCGAGGCCCGCGGCACCGGACGGGGTGGTGGGGAGTCCCAGCTTCGCCATGAACGCTTCCGCCTCCGACGCGCTTTGATCGGTCACGGTGAGAAACTCATCGGCCATTTCACTCAAGACTTCGAGGGCCAAGACCGATGGCTCCTTGCAGTCCAGGCGGCCCATGTTCGAGGCTGCCCCCTCGACCAGAACGGGCCGCCCCGCGCGAACGCTTGCTCCTAAACAAGGGGCCCGGTCGGGTTCCACAACAACGATCCGAGGCCGTCCCTCCCAGGCCGATCTGATATGATGGGTGATCGCCGCCGCTAACCCACCCACTCCGGCCTGCAGAAAAACGTGCGTGGGCCAATCCTTTTCCGTCCGAAACGACCGAGCGCATTCCCAGGCGATCACCGTGTAGCCTTCCATGACTTCAGCGGGGATATCCAAGTAGCCGGGCCACGAGGAGTCAGAGATGAGGATCCACCCTTCTTTCTTACTTCTCGCGGTGGCCTCTTTCATACTCTCTTCGTAGTTCTCACCGAAGCGCACGACCCGAACTCCCAGGTCTCGTATCCGAGCTTCAAAGGCTGCCGGTACGGTACGGGAAAGAAAGATGACGGCCTGACTCCCGAAGGCTCGGGCACCGGCCGCCACGGAGAGTCCGTGGTTGCCGGCGCTGGCACAGCAGAAAGTTTGAGCCCGACCCCCTCGTTCCACCGCTCGAGCAACCGCATAAGCGCCTCCTAGCGCTTTGAACGAACCGAGACCCATCCGTTGAGACTCGTCTTTCAGCCAGACCTTTGCTACTCCCAGGCTGCGAGAAAGATCGGGCGAACTCAGGAGAGGCGTTTCGAGATATCGGGGGCAGCGGGAAAGGAGAGCCAGGACCCTCTCTGGTTGGAGGTTCAAATGATACTGACCGTACCGTTGACCAACACGAAGCTGTCGCCTCGTAGATGCACTCGGTCAGCCACCAGTTCCACTTCCAAGTGCCCTCCGCGGGCTGAGAGTTGGCGGGCCTGGAAGAGTTTCTTGCGCAACCGCTCGGACCAAAAGGGGGCCAGACAGCAGTGGGCCGAACCGGTGACCGGATCCTCATTCACTCCCACCTGGGGGGCGAAGAACCTGGAGACGAAATCGAACTCGGGAGAGTCGCTGGGGGCGGTGAAGATCGTACCCCGTGTCTCCACCTCTAAAAGCGCACGAAAGTCCGGATTTAACGCCCGAACATCATCTTCGGTCGGGAGAAGCAAAAGATAGTCGTCGACATCTCGACCACACCACAACACCTTCTCTCGGGAAACACCTATGGCCTCGGCGAGGCCCTCCGGCATGGGAAACTTGGCCGGTGGCCTGGCTGGAAAGGTGAGTTGAACCTTGCCGTCTCTTTGGACCGCCTCCAATTTGCCGCTATGGGTATAGAAGATCAGGTCCATCAGATTGGGGTTGTGGCTCCAGAGAGCTGTGGCCGTGGCTACGGTGGCGTGACCGCAAAGCCGGACCTCGGCTGTGGGAGTGAACCATCTCAAGCGATAACCGTCGTTTTCGGGCCACGCAAAGGCTGTCTCGGACAGTCCGAACTCCTCGGCTAATTTCTGCATGACCTCTTCTCCCAACGGCGCCGATAGCAGGCAGACAGCAGCGGGATTGCCACTGAACGGCTTTGGGGTGAAGGCGTCGACCCAATAAAATGGAGCGTTCATCACGACTGTGTTCCTCCCCCATGGGGTCCTGCCCTGTGCAAAGCAGAGGTGGGGTTGTTTCCTTTTCGAAGTTTTCTCTATGATCGAATGGAGTCGGTTTCAAGAATTGGTGGTCCTGACAGGGGCGGGTGTTTCCGTCGCCTCCGGCTTAGGAACCTATCGAGGCAAAGGGGGATTGTGGGAGAATTCCGGGGTGGCCGAAGAGGCGACCGCCGAATGCATGGAGAGCGACCCTTGGCGTTGCTGGGAGTTCTTCCGACCCTTGATGGAGGAGGCGCTGAAAGCCGAACCCAACCCGGCTCATCTAGCTCTAGCCGAATTGGAACGGAAATTTCCTGGAGAGTTCCTTCTCATCACTCAGAACGTGGACGGCCTACACCGGGCCGCGGGCAGCACGAAACTGGCTGAGATCCATGGCAACCTTTTGCGTCGCCGATGTAGCTCGCAGCGCTGTGCATTGGAACCGTTCGAGGATCGCACCTTTCCCTCCGAACTACCTCTCTGCCCCCTTTGTGGCAGTGCCGTACGTCCGGACATCGTGCTGTTCGGAGAGCAGCTTCCTCTCCGCGAGTCCCATCTAGCCAAGAAAGCTCTTCGTACGGTGGACCTCTTCATCGGTGTGGGCACCTCCGGCACGGTCCAGCCGGCGGCAAGCTACGTCTCCTGGGCCAAGTACGCCGGAGCGATCACGGTAGAGATAAATCCGGAGAAGTCAGGTATCTTTTGTCGCAGCGACCCAAGACCGGCCGAGGTTGCCTTGCCCGAGCTCATCTCAACGCTCTAGATATGCCAATAGTAACGCGCCATCAGCATGGCGGTGAGAAAAACCAGCACCTGCAACCCCGCCCCGACTCTCACGAAGTCCTTTGCCTTGTATCCTCCGGGTCCTGAAACAAGCAGGTTGACGGGGTGGGCTATGGAGGTGATAAAGCAGTTTGAGCAGGCTATGCCGATAAGGACGGCTACCCCGGTCAGGTCGACGCCCAGCGCTTGCCCTACCGAGAGCGCGACCGGCCCGGTAAAAAGCGCCGACACCTGGCCTCCCACGATCTGCGTCATGAGCACGGTAAAGAGATAGATGGCAGCCACCGGCAAGAGCGGCGAGGCGTCGGCGAAGGTTTGGGTGAACATCTGGGAGAGCACGAATGTGAGTCCCGTGGATTCCATGGCCGCTGCCAACGGAAACATCCCGGCGATGAGAAAGAGCACGCTCCAGTCGATGGCCGAGTAGGCTCTCTCCGCTGTCAGGATGCGCAGTAAAACCAGCAAGAGCGCCCCGGAGAAGGCTGCCAGCGACATGGAGACCAGCCCCAGTCCGGCGGCAGCCAGCACTCCCATGGCCACCGTAAGGGTGAGTCCGGAACTCAGCTGGGACATAGGAGGGTAGGCCGGTGTATCCACCAGCAAGTAGTTTGGACTGTTGGCCAGATCCAACACTTTTTGCAGGGAGCCCACCAGCAGCAGAGCGTCGCCTCCCTGAATGGGAATCTGGCCCACTTCGTTCTTCCAGCTCTCACCGCCTCGCCACAAGGCCACCACGGTCAGACCGTGCCTTCGCTGAAAGTCCAGGTCGATCAAGGTTTTCCCGACCACTTTCGAGCGGGGCGGTATAACGAACTCAACCATCACAACGGGAATGTCTTTGTCGTCGATGCTGCGGCCTCGACCCACTTTGAGACCGCGTTCTCGGAGGTTCTCCAGTCCGTCCCTGGAGCTTGAGACCAGGAGAAAATCTCGCCCCTCCACCTTGGAGTCGCCCCCGGGATTAAACTGGGCGTGCTTTCCGTGCCAGATACCAAGCACCGGAACTCCGAGCTGAATGTCGGCCAAAGTCTGACCCGCCACTTCGGCATCAGGCAGCACTTCCAGCTCCCACAGCCGTTTCTCCATGGCGTAGATGCCGGCCAGATCATCCGAGCCCAATCCTCGTCGATCTCGGATGCGCACGGTGGGCAAAAGCCGCTGAGCTACGGTAAGGAGATAGACCAGAGTGACCATCACGATGGCGGCCCCGGTGGGAAAGAAATCGACCATCGTCAGACCGCCGTATCCGCGAGCTTGCAGCAGACCGCTCATGATGATATTGGCAGTCGTGAAGATAGTGGCCATGCCGCCTACAATGACTCCGAAACCCATCGGCATGAGCAAACGAGAGGCGGCGATATCTTTACGTTTTGCGACGCTCACCACGGCCGGTAGGAGCACAGCGCCGGCTGCCGCGGTGTTGACGACCAGAGAGAGACAGGCCCCTACCATGACAAAGATGGCGGTCGTTCTTCTTTCCGAACGACCGGTGAGCTTTTCGATACGTCCTGCCACCCAGTGGACGAAGCCGGCCTGGTTCATAGCGGCTGTCAGCACGAAGAGACCGGCAAGGGTAATGACCGCCGGACTGGAGAAGCCTTCGAACGCTTCCTGAGGAGTGACTAAGCCGGAGATGGCTAGCAGAAATAAGACCAACAGCCCGATGAGGTCGGTCCTCATCAGACCCGTGACGGCCAGGGTGCCCGCTCCCAGAAGCACGAAAACAAGAAAGATCTGGACGACTGTGAGTTCGACTATAAAGAAGCACCCCCCATCGGTTACCAGACCTCCAGGGTCAGGTGGGTGCCCTTTGCTCGAGAGACACAGGCGCACATCCAGCCCTCTTCTTGCTTTTCCGCTTTCAAGGCTCGGTCTCGATGATCCGGCTCACCCTCTAACACCTTCACAACGCAAGTGCCGCATTGGCCGTCTTCGCACGCCGTCAAAATCTCGATACCGTGCGCTCGAGCCACCTGCACGATGCTCTGGTCGGGAAGGACCTCAAAGGAGACGTCGTAGTCGGGGATCTCGACCTGGAAGGCGTGGTTTGATTCAGGCATGCCGGAGGCTTCTGAATTTCGAGCGCCGAACCTTTCCTCCGTGGACCAGCCGGGGGCGCGTATGGTGCTCGATTCCAAAGACTCCTGGAGAAATCTGCCCTACGCCTTGATGCCGGCGGGGGGGGGTTTGGGTCTTCTCATCTACCCCTGGGTTGGAGTTCTCGACCCCGCCATGACGGCGCCGATTATGGTGCCGTTTGGAATCGTCTGGCTCCTGATCGCCGGTTGCATCAACTCCTATCACAGTGAGTTGATTCTCGATGAGCAAGAAGGGTCGGTCGTGTACCGCACCAGTCTGTGGCTTCACAGCTGGGGCAACAAAGCGCTTCGCGGCAATGTGCCCCGAGTGGTCCTCAAGAAAGAAGGCGGTAGCTATCGCTTCGTCATGGAACTCACCGAGGGTGAGGATATCCAGGTCACCACTTTCGACTACTGGAGAAGCCGCGAGTGGAGCGAGCATGTTGCTGCCTTTCTGAGAGTCGAGCTTATCGACAAATGCCGGGACGGAGACTCGCTCTCCGCCGAAGAGCTCAACGCTTCTCTTTGTGACCAGCAAATTGAGCTTGAACCGCCGGGGGAGGCACCAGGCAAGATCGAGATGGTGTGGGATAGCCCGAATCGGGCCACCATCGCTATTCCTGCACGCGGGATCATTCCAAGCGCACGACCCCGGCTCGCTTTGGGTCTACTCAGCCTGTTGAGTAGCCTGTCCGTGCCGTTGTTAGGATGGCATCCGGCCCTCTACCTTGGTGGGCCCGTGCTGGCCATGATTTTTTGGTACCGCCCCCTGGCGCAGGCCACTCACCGAGAAACCATCAGTGTCTCCCCACGCGGCCTGTTAGTCCAGATTAGCAATTTCGGTCGGAGCCGCACGGTCAGTCTTGCCTCTCACGAAATCCGATCTGTCAGCGTGGTGAAGGGAGACGATGCTCGCTTTGAACACCAAGATTTCGATTGGCATGCGGTTTGTGTGGAGAGTGTCGAAGGAGTGGATGCTCACGTACAGCTCGGTTCACACCTGCCGAGGATGAAGCACGTGGAATGGCTCCGGAAAACGCTACTCTACATTTTGACAAAGTAGCCGGCCTAACGGCTCTTCGAGGCCTTCTTTGCGGGCTTTCGAGTCGTCTTCGTGCTGGAAGACTTCCCGGCAGTAGAGGGTCTTTTGTAGTGTCCTGAAGGTTTGCTGGAAGTCGTGGTCGTCCGAGACTTTGTGTGGGTGGTGTGAGAACGCGACCTGTTCTTCGCCCGATGACCGTCGTCGTCGCATCCACATCCGACCATAAGCAGTATGAGGCTCGCGCCGAGTAGAGTCCGTATCCCAAGAATCATGTCCGTTCCTCCTGTTGCAGCCATTGGCGGACCTGACGACGGCACCTGTTACAAAAAAGGACTAAGTTTGCAATGAGGTCGTTATAGGGATTCCCCAACCGGAGCTTTAAAACGTTGTCATAGCGGAGGTATGACAACAATGGCGTTTTTCAGGAAAGCACTGGCCAGTATCGGTATCGGGAATGCGAAAGTCGATACGGTCATCGAAACGACGGAAATTCTTCCGGGAGGCAGTCTTGTGGGGAAAGTGACGATGGAGGGCGGCAAGGCCGAGCAACAGATCAACTCCATCTATCTGGAACTCCTGACGGACGCTCTCTTCTATGAGACCCGCGAAGTGGTCACTCGCGAATATGAGGACTACGACGGCGACGGTGACGTAGATCACGTGCACGAGAACGTGGATACCGAAGAGAGAGAGTCGAATCGGTCGCTCCGGGTCTTCAAGTTGGATCTGGCGGAGAATTTCACACTTCATCCTGGAGAGCGAAAAGAGTTCCCGTTTGAGATGCAGATCCCGATCCACATGCCCGTCAGTTTTCTGCGTAGCAAGTCTCGACTTGCCACCGGTCTGGATATCTCCATGGCTGTGGACCCTAGAGATACCGACGCGGTGGAAGTGTCTCCCTGCTCGAGATTGAGCGTGTTGCTGGAGGCGATGGGCAGCTTGGGAATGAGCCTCTCTGACTGCTTTACCGAGCACTGTGAAGACATCGATCCTCACAATTTTCTCCAGGTGTTGGAGTTTGAACCGGGCGGGCCACCCTTCTACGGTCGGGTCGACAACGTGGAGATTCGCCCTATTCCCGAAGAGCAATCTGTCCGTTTGTATATCGAGACGGACAAGAAGGGCCGGGGTGTTTCCGGCTGGTTTTCAGAGTTGATGAACAGCGACCAGGTGGAACGAGCCGTCGATCTCTCGAACGAGACGTTCGAGGCTGGCCCGGAGGCGGTGGCTCAGGTGATTCGAGAGACGGTGGAGTCTGTGTTGGACTGAGGAGATGAGTGAATAGGGTCTAGGGTGGTTGGAATGATTGTTCTCTGAGGGAAGATTTCTTACACCGTCGAATAGCACTTGATATGAAAAGTCGAGCCAAGTCAAGATTCCGCCGGACGGCGGAGGTTGTTGTACTTCTGAGCGTGACGGCTGTCTCGGCGGTTCTGTTTCAGCGCCATCGGACTGCTGATGAGGTGGATGAGGCGGCACTTAGAAAGACCGAGGCGATGGTGCAGGACGTGGCCGAGCGGTCGGAAGATCTCGTGAAGAACGGGCCCCGGTATTTTGTGGATGGGTTGAAGACATTGTACAACCCTTCCGGAGACATCAGGTACGCTAAGCTTGATATCTATGACGACGCACTTAGATGCAGTCCTGATAATCCTGAACTCCTGGGTCGCAGATTGGATATTCTCATAGAGTTGAGATTATACGAGCGAGCAGTAGAAGACTTGGACAAACTCATCGTTCTGCGGCCCGACGAGTCTTCTTATGTCTACACCAGGGCCTGGGTCTATGAGCAGCAAGGAGAGTTCTCTGCCGCAGCCACCGATCTGGAGCACTTCCTCTCCATCGACCCGGATGCCGACGGGTTCGGTAGCAACGTCTATGCAAACGTGTTGGCTGGGCAAGGTCTTTTTGAAGAGGCACTTGTCCGAGCGGAAGAGGCTGTCTCCAAGCAGGAGAGTCTGGGAAGTTGCGGTTCGTTAGGCTTTGCCCTGGTGGGGTTGGGAAGATACGAAGAGGCGATTGAAGCATACTCCCGGGCTCTCGAGTTCGACCCCAAACATCCCTACGCTTTGCGCGGACGAGCAGTAGCTTATCGTCACGCTGGACAAGCCGAGAAATCAGAGGCGGACCTCGCCACTCAAACGATGGTAGACCCGGACTTCTGTTGTCATTGGGAGAGCGAATTCGACCCCGGACAACACGACTCCGAGGACAAAAGTCTCCTCACCGGCAACATCGCCCAACAAGACTGAAGAAGAAAAGTTTTGCACGCTTCACCATGAAGCGTTGACCAAGTGGTCATAGGATCGGACTTGAAGCCGAGGTATGATCAGGGTGTTATGTTGACACAAAGAATGCACACAAAAGAGGGGTCCTCGGCCACTCTCGATCGCAGCACTCGTGTTCTCGTAGTGGAAGACCAACGCGTCCTCCGGGAAGCTCTGGTTTTGCTCCTCGAGGACAGTGATGATGTGATTGTGAGCGGTACAGCCTCCAGTGCCGAAGAGGCGCTCCGGAAGATTGACAACAAACTGGATCTGGTGATCCTCGACATTTCCCTGCCTGGCCGAAACGGCATTTGGCTGACCAAAGAGATTAAGAAGATTCGCCCGAATCTGCCGGTACTGGTGCTCACGATGCACGACCAATCCGAATTTGTTCTCCGAGCGCTGGAGTCGGGCGTTGACGGCTATTTGACCAAATCGGCCGGGCAACAAGAGATTCTGAAAGCCATCGACTCCCTGGTGGGGAAGGGGTCCTACCTGCAAGCCAGGATAGCGCCTCTCGTGGTAGACGCGCTGCGATGTAGGGAGCAAACCCGACGAAGGGTTCGATTCAGTGAGCGAGAGCGTGAGATCGCCAGCTGTCTGGTGAAAGGCCTGAGCAATCCGGAAATCGCGGAGAAAATTCGTCTCTCCGTGAGCACGGTGAAGTCTGACTTGCGTTCGCTCTATTCCAAGTTGCAGGTGTCCACCCGCACAGAAGCGGTAGCGGTCGTTGTGCAAAAGGGGCTTACTCGAAAAGACTAGTGAATTGTAGCCTCCGGGCCATGCGCTAAATGGCCAAAAGGTCATCTTTTTTCGACTTGTTCGACAGTCCGAGCTTTTTTCGAAGCTCGGTGGGCGGGCCGGCGCTGTGTGGGCAACATGCGGGGTTGGTTTGAGCGGCGTGGAACCTGTTGGTTATAAGGGTTGACTGAAAGTTTATTCTCGGCTAGCCGATCGGATAGTTCAATCAGACTAGTAGTCGTTCCTCGAGACGATGGGCTCTGGTACTGTGTGAGAGCGACATCTTGTACCGGAGGAATTTAATGCGGCTTTTTTTGATTGACGATCAGGTAATGTTCAGGCAAGGGCTCAAGTCTATCTTAGAGAAGATGGGCTGCTATCTGGTCTCCGGCGAATCCCGGACGGCCGGTCAAGCGCTCGGCCGCATCAAGCAATGCGGAGCTGATGTCATCCTTCTCGACACCGGACTGAACGCGGAAATGACCTTGCCGGGCACGGTTGGTCTCCTGAAAGACGCGTTTCCCGATATTGCCGTACTGGTGGTGAGCAGACACCTCGATCCCTTTACCGTTCGCGAAGCACTGGCCGCCGGAGCCGACGGTTTCCTCCCCAAAGCCGCCGACAGCAGCGAGCTCTTTCGGGCCCTCGAAATGGTGGAGGATGGAGGCTGTTTCATTCATACCGATATTCTGGGATTCATAGTCGACGAATTCCGTAGTAGCAGGAGAGCGCCGGCGCCCGAAAGGTCTCTAACATCTCGCGAGGTCCGGCTAATCGAGCTCGTTTCCGAGGGCCTGAATAACAAGGAGATCGGGGAAGAACTCTTCGTTTCCACCAGCACTGTCAAGCACGACTTGCGCGGTCTGTTTCGTAAGTTCAAAGTCTCCGACCGGACGAAGTTGGTGGTGGAGGCTATGAATCGGGGCGTTCTCAATTCGAAGTCGTTTCGAAGAGGTTTGAACGTCTCCTGAATTTCTGCTCGGAGTTCAGGTCTCTTCCAGCAGTCGGCGAAGCACGTCGGGACGTTTGGTTACGATTCCCTCGACGCCAAGCTGTTGCATGCGACGCATGTCTTCCGGCTCGTCAACCGTATAGGCGATCAAGGCGAGCCTGGACTTTTTAAACTGGCGAACCGTCTCCTTGTCGAGCATCAAGTAGTCCACCACGGCAGCCGGGCGGTGGAAGCCCAGTCGACTCCGCCAGGGCCCGAGGTTGGCGAGTTTCTCCAGGTCGTGGGGGTGAGGAGGGCCTGTGGGAACGCCGAAAATCGGAGCGGTGGCCAGGCTCGGTTCCGCTCTTTGGACGATCTCGAGAGAGTGATGAAAAAACGAACTTACCAGCAATTTTCGCTCTGCTTTGAATCGCCAAATGAGTTCGATGAGCGCGCCCACGAGCGGGCGATAGTTCAAGTTGAAAAACTTGAGTTCGATATTGAGTGGAACGAGCGGTAGAAGCTGGCTGAAGACCCGCTCCAGCGTGGGGATTCTCAGGCCTTCATCGAGTTCGATCTCCTGTAAGTCGTGGGAGGTGTGTTGAGCTATGCGGCCGAGGTTTTCTCCTCTCACGGTGAGAAACTCATCGTGGTAGACGACGGGCACGCCGTCGGCGGTCAGCCACACGTCCAATTCCAGCATCTCCGCCCCGGCCTCCACGGCCTGAAGGAAGGACTCGACCGTGTTCTCCGGCCCGCGGTCGTGACCTCGATGTCCGATGATGATCGGTCGCTTTCCCACTAGTCGGTCAACTTTCTTCCCTCGGACTTGAGCGCCAGGAAGCGGGAGACCATGCTGCGAGGCAGCAGATGCTCCAGCCAGATGCAACATCGGTTGGCCAGACCCGGTACCACCGAACGTCGGCCCCCGAAAAGGCCTTCCAAACCAGCTTGGGCGACCGTCTCCGGGCTCAAGGAGAAAAGCGAATCTTCGTCGCCGGAGTAGTTTGGGTTCGAGCGGGCGTGAAATTTGGTGCGGACAGGTCCAGGACTGAGACAACACACGTTCACCCCGTAGGGGCGGAGTTCTTCGTGGAGAGAGTCGGAGAGACTGATGAGGAAGGCTTTGCTGGCCGAATAGTTGGCGAAGTAGGGGATAGCCATGTAGCCTGCCACTGAGGAGACATTCAGTATGTGGCCACGACGGCGCTCCCTCATGGCCCGACCAAACAGAGCGCACAGCTCCGACGGTGTGTTGACGTTCAGCCGACACATTTGAGCTAGAGATTCGGGGGAGTGACGAACATGGTGGCCGACCGCACCAAATCCGGCGCAGTTCACCAGGACCTCGATCGACAACTGCCTGGTCGAACAGTGCTGCCATACGAACTCTGAGGAACCTGTTGCCGACAGATCGACAGGCAGCGGCACGCATTTACCCTCGGTTTCCTCACTCAACTCGGTGAGCGCCTCTTCAGAGCGTGCGCAACAGACGACTTGATAGCCTCGCTCGGCTAGCTGTAGGGCAATCGCGCGACCTATCCCGGAGGAGGCGCCTGTCACTAACGCATAGTACACAAATAGCTCCTATGTGCAGGATTAAGGGTTGATTCCTGCAAGTTTGTCGCATCGAGGTTCGAGCCTTACGGGAGCCTCACGTACCTGGAGGTGGCTAGTGGCCGACAACAAGCGCAATTCCGCCCAACTTACGGGCTTGGTATTACGGGCCGGGGACCCGAGTTTCGAACAGGCGACGAAAGGCTTCAACGCCGCCCACCACGACAACGACCCTCCCCGCATCGTGGTTTTTTGCCAGGACAGTCGAGACGTCTCCAACGCCGTGGTATGGGCGCGAGAGAACTCTATGCCGTTCCGAGTCCGTTGCGGTCGCCACGACTACGAGGGTTTCTCGAGCACCGTCAAGGACGGCTTGATCATCGACGTCAGTGAACTGACCTGGATGCA
>Ga0208701_100144_pt1 | contig 33872 bp, 34 predicted proteins | sample DeeseametaMP1482_FD_184188 | JGI IMG/M metagenome (GOLD analysis project Ga0208701, IMG submission 184188) | Marine microbial communities from the Deep Pacific Ocean - MP1482 (SPAdes) | ecosystem: Environmental > Aquatic > Marine > Oceanic | place: South of Fiji, South Pacific Ocean | collected... | reverse complement strand
CGAAATGATAAGAGCGCTGAAAGCTCGGTAAGCAGTATAAGCAGCGACGCGCTTCGATGCGGAGGTGTTCTCTCTGGTCCAGATCAAGGACGTCGATCTCAACCGGTGAACCCGGCCGAACGGCGGTGATGAGCTGTCGGGTGTGAATGGGGTAGGGGAGACTGTTGCGAAGGTAGTCGGCTAGATGGCCGTTCCCCTCCGGCCACACGAAGATGGCGTCGTCGTCACGAAAATCTCCGCCGTCGCGGCAGGCGAAGTAGTGGAGCCCCGCCCAGGCCGAGACTTGCTCGGGACTGGCTCCGTAGTCGTCCCGGGTGGAGTACTCGAGCAACCAGCGGACGAAAGGAGCGGTCCATCCTTTTTGTTCGGCGTAGTCGGCGAAGCTAATGCTGTCAAGGCTTCGGACTTCCGGATCGGCGGACGATTCGGCTAAAGGAATGGCGAAAGCCTTTCTTCCCTCTTTATCACGCCAATTCTGCCAGCGTTCGACATCGATTTTAAAGTCGCTCCATTGCTCCATTTCGGGAGCGCTCAGGTCTTCGAGCGGGAGCAGACTCTCGTACCATCGACCCCGATACCAGAGACGTTCCTGCAAAGGATGGCAGAGATGTCTCTCGTTGTAGCTCGCTTTCCCATCCTGGTCTTCCGACATCAGTCCCATCTCTTTGAGAAGCTCCCTCACAGCTCGGCTTTCTCGGGTGGGTACCGGAAGATAGTGGGCCGCCCAAGGAGCCTGGCTTGCCGAATAGCTGGCGGAACGTGAGTTGCCGCCGGCCTGTTTTTGCAGTTCAAACAGCTCGACGCCCCGGCAGCCCGAGCGATGCAGTTGCCAGGCGGCCGACAATCCGGAGATACCGCAGCCGAGCACGGCGATATCGATCGAGCGGGTGGAGCGCGGCTCGACCTCCGGCCCACGACGACGCAGGAGATGTCCTGAATGATGGTCCGGACCGCCCCGGAAGTCGCCGGAGAGCCGGCGCCGGCCTCCCTTGGAGCATCCTGCGAAGCCGAACAGCAGAAGGCTTCCTTTGAGGAAATCGCGGCGCTTCAAAACGGACTGTTCGACCAATCCTGACGGAAGTAGCGGATGAGAACCTGGTCGAAGAGGGTGTTCGGCTGCACATCGAGAGGTCCCATGTCGTTGGGCATCACAAACAGGGTCGGAAGCACCCGGTCGTCGACGTATCGGGCCGGAATCGTGGCCTTTTGAAACTCCCGGCTTTCTTCGAGTTGCGCAAGACAAAAGCCCCACTCTCCGAAGGCAGGCACCATGGCGTGATAGGGGCGCACCGCGAACCCGGCCTTCTCCAGTGTCCGAGCGATGCACCAAAACGTTTGGCGGGCCTTCAACGGAGAGGAGCATTGGATGGAAACGGCCGCACCGGGATTGAGCCTGGCCGCCAGACGACGGTAAAAGTAGACCGTGTAGAGCTTGCCCACCGAATAAGAGGAGGGGTCCGGGAAGTCGACCAGAGCGAGATCGAACTTTTCCTCGGTCGTCTCTATCCATTTGAAGGCGTCTTCGTTGATCACGGTGACCCTCTCTGAGTTGAGGGAGTCGTCGTTGAGCTTTCGGAGAGTCGGATTCTGGCGAAAGAGTTCGGTGACCGCCGGGTCCAGATCGACCAGGGTGATTTTTTTAATCCGCTGGTCTTGAAGCAGCAGTTTCGCAGCCAAACCGTCGCCCCCACCGAGTATGAGCACCGAACGAGGGGTCTCGACGCTCCTCAGAGGTGGGATGATGAGCGCTTCATGATACCGATACTCGTCGGCGGAGGAAAACTGAAGGTTGTTGTTTAGATAGAGTCTGGTATCCAGTCCGGAGCTGGTGATCACGACACGTTGATAGGCGCTGCTTTTGGCGTAGATGACGGGGTCGGGGAAGAGAGTTTGCTCGGTGAGTCTCTCCAGAGTAGAGCTGTAGTAAGCTACCGTGAGCAGAATGAGCAAAGCGGCGAAGCCCTCCCATTTGAGGCTGGTCCACCGGCCTTCCGCATCGAGTAGGGTGAGGTAACCGAGAGCCGTGACCACGTTGAGTAGGCCGAAAACGAGGGCGGTGTAGTTGAGTCCGAGTTGAGGCACGAGAAAGAGCGGAAAGGCGACCGAAACGATGACAGCTCCGCCGTAGTCCAGAGCCAAAACGCCCGATACGAGTTCTTTGAACGGCAATCGCTCCTTCAGCTCTCTCATCACCAGAGGCAGTTGGAGACCCACCAGAAAGCCGACGGTCAAGATCAGCAGGAAGACCCCTAGATAGAACCCGCTGCCCCAGGCGAAGAGCGTCCACAGTATGGTCGTGGAGAGTCCTCCGAGTAGAGCGACTCCGTAACCGGTCTGGACCAGGATGGTGGCGAACGGCCGGCGGATGTAACGGCTGCAGTAGGATCCCACGCCCAGGGCGAACAGATAGCACCCGATGATGGTAGAGAAGGCCAGGACCGAGTCTCCCGCGAGCGAGCTCACCAGGGCGGCCGTAAGCAGCTGATAAGTCAGCCCCGAAGCCGTCATGACGACCACGAAAAGAAGCAGAAAGAAAGACACTGGTGCTCTACTTGTGGGAACTGTAGGAGCTTGAACTATAGGAGCCGGAAGAGCCGCGATTGCTGCTGTAAATAGCCACTCCGCCCGAACGCATCGCGGTTTTGCGAATGTTGTAGTTGGCGCGGTCGTGAGATTTCAGGGCTTGAGCGTTGATGGCGATGAGAGTCGCGTCGATCGGAGCTACGCTGTTCAGGGCATCTAGACGGTCCAGCTTCTTGAGCCCCTCCGGTGCCGCGGCGGGAAGGGCGATCAGAGCAGCGTTACTGGCTTTCAGGTCCGCTCGATACTGATCGGCCGGAAAGTCCTGGAGCGCCCAGTTTTTGGGCAGATTCGTAGCGGCCGTCAGATTGATGTTTTTAAGGGGCTTGGGCTCTTGCGGGTCCGGGCTGTACTGTCCCGAAGAGCAGCGCGCCTGGGAGTACACCACCAGATAGAGCACGAACAGCATATAGAGTCCGGTGCCCATTCTTGCTACCTTAGGAAATGACATATAACGCTCCCAAATCCTTATCCATAGTCGGATTCATACCATCGTTTCTTCTCGAATCTGTTCCGACCGGCTCGCGCCCACCAGAGCGGAAACTGAATCAGCAAAAGGAAGTAAAACAGACCGGCCCAACTTCTTTTGCCTGGCAGCGTTTTGACTTCGTAATCCAGAGCGACTTCCACCGTATCCGGTGGACCAACGATCAGAGGGGGAGCCGAGGGAGGTCCGGTGGAGGCGCTGAAATCAAGATTGAGCTTCTCACCCGCCGGCACACCGCGCAGTACGGTCGTGGTGCGATTGGCGCTGTTGTTCTTGTAATCGGCCAGGATGATTTGACTCTGCTTGCGGTACCGCGACTGCTTGCTCTTGAGCTCAACCTGTCCTTTGACCCAATGGTCTTTCTGGTTTGAGCTGACCGTCACGGCCACGTCGCGACTGCCCTTGCCCTTCAACTCAAAATCCTTGGCGCTTCCGGACCCCATCGTGGCTTTGCCTTTCTGCACCACTTGGACGGTGCCTTTGGAAGCGACCTCACCCCCATCGGGCAGAAAAATTCCCGAGGCGATGATGAAAACCGATAGAAAGAAAGCCACCCAGAGCGGCAACGACATAGCCTTCCTGGCCTTGAGATAGGGGTTCGGCTGGCAAGGGGCCACTCCCCGAGGCGCTTCGAACTCAAGGCTCGGAAAGAGCTTCGCCATCTCCTCCTTCTCTAAGTACCGCCCAGCCGTCCAGGTGATATCGTGTTGGCCCACCGCAGCCGAGACCATCGTGGGTGGATCGATAAAATCGTAAACCACCGCCGTTTCCCCCGCCGTGACTCTCCAGTAAAACTCACCCACCACCTTTTCGACCGTCACTTCGGCCGTGGAAAAATGCAGATTCTTCTGTCCGTCGACAAGGATGTAGCTGGGGCCGGGCATGCCCACCGGACGATGTTTGAAAGAGAATCCACGGCGCTTGGTACTGGACGACTCCGGCAGCGCGTATAGCTGCTCGAAGAGGATGTAGTGGCCGTTGTTTTCGTTGAGCCAGCGGTATCCCGTCAGGTGGTTGTACAGCAGGTAGTCTTTCCATCGGTAGGTGACGCCGTACGACTCGGTGATGCTTTGGACCATGCCGATCACGCGGTACTGTCCGTCGAAGAGCTGACACGTTGTGCCGATGGGGATCTTGGCCCATTTGGCGATCTCTCCGGCTCGCTCCATAACGATACCGAGTTGATTGAGCTCGGGAGAAGAAGCATCCAGGCTAGAATCACAAAACTGACAAACCAGGAGCTGGCTCCGCCCGGGTGCGGTGATCTCGTGAGGCGCTCCGCAACTCGGACACTTGACGGCCACCGTTTCGGAAGCCGGGACAGCGATCATCGGATCGGCTTCCCGCTTGAGACCGGCCAATTTGAGCTCCGCGAAAGGTACCCAGCGACCTCGATAGAGCGAAGCCTCGGCGTCGGAGAAATCGACTGTCAGGCCTTCACCCTTGGTGTTGCGCAGATCCACCGTGAGAAACGGATCGTGATTGGAGATGACGTAAGGTAGCTCGCCCTCGAACGAGTTGAGGCGGACGGTTTTTCGATCGAGTACGACCCAGAGGTCTTTTTCGTAGTCGAATTCCCGACCAAGTTCTAACTGGCGAAAGTCGGCAAACGCCGAGGGATCGGCCTCGGCGAACGAGACGAAGTACTGCCCCAGAGCTTCCCCCAGCCAGCCGCTGCTGTTGTCGGAGAAGAGAAGATGCCACTCGTTCCAGAAACCGGCTTCGTAGGCTAGCTGAATGCGGCCGATGACCTGAAACGCTTTGCCGTTGAAACTACCCTGGGTGCCGATCTCAATGGGTGAGCCGTCGGGTTGACATTCGGCGACCTTGCCCAAGGCCTCGACGTTGAGATCCTTTCGGACCACCATCGTCTGGCAGGAAGAGCAGACGGTGTAAGGTGCGCGCTCGGACTTGAAGCCTATGCCGGCTCCGCAGCTAGGACAGTTCATTTCTTCCTCGACACCTTCATGTTGTCCAGCAACTTCTGAGTCAACACTTTCGCTCGATCGGCCGAAGAAGTGGTGTAAGTGATGGCGATGGCGTAGGCTCTTTTGTCGCCGTAGTTGTTATTGGGAGCACCTGGCACGTAAAGTAGGCGAGTCCCGTACTTGTTAGACTTGTCCTTCAGAAAATAGTAGCCGACGTTGCCGGCGTACTTGGAGCTCAGCGTCTTGCGAGTACTGAGGGTAGCCGTGGTCCCGGCGATGCGAGTGACGAACTCGTCCTCAAATTTCTTGGGAGCGAGCGGCTCCTTACCGCCGTAGGGCGTGTGCAGCATGGAGACGGTGACCCAGAGGTCTTTTTTGGGGTCGACCAGCAGGTAGTTGTTTGTCTGAGCTGTGGGTTTGCCGGAAAGAGACCACCGTTTGGAGCCCTTTTGGGTGGAATTGGCTTCCTCCACGAACACCTGGAAGCCGGGGAAATCCGGCAGGGTGAGCCTGTTCTCAAAGTAGGTCGTTTCGGCAAGGCAAGCCCCCGAAACACCTAAAAAGTATAGCAGAGCCGTGATCGCAATTTTGACTTGTATGGTCAAAAGACTCCTCCCTCGGCAGTACATTGTGGAACGGGGTTCAGGTTTCCTGGTCCATGGTCGTTTATCACAAGACCGAGCACCCGAGGGTCTCTGGGAACTCTTTCCGGCCCCGGCAGTGCGGGGAGAGGTCGTCAGGTCCGGCAGGATTGGGAGTCCGGTTCACTAATGACCGGCGGCGGAGTGCTGCCATGGCGGGTGTAACCCTTAACGAAGTTCACAAAGTTTATCAAGGTTCGGAGCCTATTCCACGAAAGTGGTGGGAGGTTTGGAAGCCGTCCCGTCGCCCTAATGAAGTTCACGTGGTGAAGGGCTGCGATCTTGAGATCAAGGACGGCGAATTCATGGTGCTGGTGGGCCCTTCCGGTTGTGGGAAATCCACCACTTTACGGATGGTGGCCGGACTCGAAGACGTCACCAAGGGTGAGATCAAGATCGGAGACAGAGTCGTCAACGACGTCTCACCGAAAGATCGGGACATCGCTATGGTGTTCCAGAGCTATGCTCTGTATCCTCACATGACGGTGGCCGAAAACATGTCGTTCGGCCTCAAGCTCAGGAAGTATCCACCGCCCGAAATTGAAAAAAGAGTCAGGGAAGCCGCTAATCTGCTCGATATCGGCCACCTGTTGGAGCGTCGCCCCAAAGAGCTGTCCGGTGGACAGCGGCAGCGCGTCGCCATGGGCCGAGCTATCGTTCGACGGCCGCAGGTCTTCTTGATGGACGAGCCGCTTTCCAATCTTGATGCCAAGCTCAGGGTACAGATGCGTGCCGAACTTCAACGTCTGCATCACAAGCTGGGTGTGACCACCATCTACGTGACTCACGACCAGACGGAAGCCATGACACTCGGCGATCGAATCGTGATCATGCACAACGGCTACGTCCAGCAGTGCGACTCCCCGCTCCAGCTCTATCAAAAGCCCGCCAACCTGTTTGTAGCCGGCTTCATCGGCTCCCCGGGGATGAACCTTATCAAAGCTCAAGTCGAGAACGGGTTTGCCGTACACCGCCTGTTCAAAATGAGGCTGCCCCAGGGCGCGGCGGGGGCGGAAGGTGAAGTCACCTTGGGGGTTCGGCCCCAGCATCTCACTCTCCAGGAGGCCGTCGAGCCTGCTGTCTCCGTACCGGCCGACCTGGAAGTGGTAGAGCCCCTGGGCTCGGAAAACTTCTTCTTTTGTCGTTTGGCCGATGGAGACGAACAGGTCACCCTGCGCACCGATGCGAGTACCCGGCGCGACATCGGAGAGCGCTTGTCGCTCTGTCTGGACCCCAAGCATGTTCACGTCTTTTCCGCTACCGGCGAAGCGCTCGCCCACGCTACTGCCACCACGGAGTAACCGGGTTTCCTCTTATGCGGAAGAAATTTCAAAAACTTGAAGAGTTTTAAAAACGGGTGGCGAACGGTGCCTCATGAAACCCGAAACCACAGAACCTGATGAGTATTTTTTAGTCGGCCAGGACGATTCGCGCCTGAATATCTACCTTCGTTACCAGCTGTTTAAAGCGCTGGAAGACTTCGCCAAACGGGAATCCCATCGCGAGCAAGTCGGACTTCTGGTCGGTCGTGAAACAACCAACTCGGAAGGTGAGAGGTTTATCCTGGTGGAGGATGCCATCGAGGCTCCACTTGGAGATGAGAGTACCGGAAGATTTGAAGAAAGCATGTGGAAACGGGCCCGCCGAATCGCCGCGGCCCGCCATCCCAACCGCACCGTGGTCGGATGGTTTCACACTCATCTGGATGGTTCACTCGAGCCGACGGAGGAGGAGAGGATCGTCCATAAGCGCCACTTTCCTGAAGAATCCCACTTGCTCTACGTGGTCTCTGCTCGGGCCGACGACCGAAACTTCTTTATGCCCGTCGATGGACAACTCGTGGCGTCTCAAGGCTTTCGTATCTATGGAAAGACTCCGGCCGGTGCCGGCGAGGAAGCGGTACCTGTGGGAGCACGTGCCGGAATGAACGCGGTCGGAGCTAATCCCGAACAGCAAAGTCGTCATCTGGAGAGAAAGCTCGACAAGATTCAAACTCGGCTTCAGAGCCCCCCGGTGACGCCGAAAGATATCCTTATCGTGGTGTTGTTGGTGGTCAACGCATGCCTCATCTTGTTTCGTCCCAATCCACCCGTTAAGGTGGACACCTCCGCTCTGGAGCGGGGCCAGTCGGATCTCTCCGCGCAAGTGAGCTCTCTGCGGGGGCGAATCGACAAACTGGAGCGACACATCTCCGACATCAAGATGCTGGATGAGCAACTCAAGTTGGCGGCCGGTCTGGAAGAGATCGAAGAGCCTCTGGATCTCCCTGACGAAGACCCCAAACCAGTCAAAAGTCCGGCTCAAGCAGCCGCTCAAGCGCCTGCCGATATGAACGCTCTCAGCGGCGGAAGTGGAGTGATTAAACTTTATAAAGTCGCCGCGGGGGATACGCTCGGTGTGCTGGTCGACAAGTTTTATCCCAACTCCCCGAACGGCACCACAACCGCTTTTGCCGACTTCAACCGCCTCAACGCTCCGGACTACGCCATCTTCCCCGGTGACACCCTGAAAGTCCCCACTCTGCAGGCGCTTCGCTAATGAACAGATGGGTTTTTCTTGCGGCCTGCTGGCTCTTCTTAGCAGTGGGCGGATGGGCTCAATCGACCGACACTCAGACGATCGTCAGCGTGCCGGTAGCTCCGGTTTTCGCCCAGCCGGGGGAAGCCTCCGAACAGGTGACTCAGGTGCTGTTCGGAGACGAGGTGCGCGTCTTGGACAGTCAGGGCGGATGGGTCAAAGTGCTGGTTCCTTTGCAGTATAGAACGGACCAGGGATATCCGGGTTGGATGAGGGTCAAGTTTCTAGAAAAGCTCACGAGTGACGCCGGAACTAAGACGGTCACCGTGGCCTACCCGGTGGTTTCGATGCGTTCCGAGCCTTCGGTGGATGCTCCGGTGGTGGAAAAGGTCTTCCTTTCCACCCGACTCTCGGTCGATTCCGAGAAACTGAGCGAGGGCGAGAAGTGGTACCAGGTATCGGTGGTCGACGACTCTCTCTGGGTTCGGGCCTCTCAGGTGGTGGTGGAGAAGCCGCTTCAGCCGGGTCAAGGACTGACCGCGGTGAATCTGGCCCGTCGTTTCGAGGGCACTCCCTACTTGTGGGGCGGGATGACTCAGAAAGGGATCGACTGTTCCGGTCTGATGTACACTGTCTTTCGGACTCACGGTATCACCGTGCCCAGGGATGCGGACCAACAGTTCCAAGTTGGAAGAGCGGTGGAGAAGGATGACCTCCTTCCGGGCGACATGGTGTTTTTTGGGCAACCGGGAGACATTTCCCACGTGGGTATGTACGCGGGCGACGGCAACTTCGTCCACGCCAGTAGTGGGGCGGGAGTTATCGAAAGCGTGCTGTTTCAGGGGTGGTATCTCCAGCACTACCGCGGGGCTCGCCGGGTTTTGGAAAAGTCCGGGTCCGCACTCCGAGTGCTAGAGCCCTAGATCTTCTAGAAACCCAGCGCCTTAAAAAGAAGAGCGCCCGCCACTCCACCCAGGAGCGGACCGATCACGGGTACCCAGGAGTATCCCCAATCCGAATCTCGCTTGCCGGGAATCGGTAGTATGGCGTGGGCGATCCTTGGCCCCAGATCCCGAGCCGGGTTGATGGCGTAGCCGGTAGGCCCGCCCAGGGAGAGACCGATGGAGAAAACCAGGAGTCCGACCAGTAAAGGATTCAGGGCGGTGCTGAAGGCCGCTTGAAGATTGACCTCCTGGATGGTGCCGGCGTTGGCGCCGATGGCCAGAACACCGAACACCAGGACCGCCGTGCCGATGGCTTCGGTGACCAGGTTGGCACCCTTGTTCAGGATGGCGGGCGCGGTACAGAATACGGCCAGTTTGGAATCGGGATCCTCTGTCTCTTTCCAATGCCCGTGGTAGCTCACGTAGACCAGGACCGCTCCCAGAAAAGCTCCCACCATCTGCGCTCCGAGGTAAAGAGGAACAAGTCCCCAGGAGAGCTGACCGAGGGAAGCTAGCGCCAGAGTCACGGCGGGATTGAGGTGAGCTCCGGAAATCCTGCCCACCGTATAGACAGCCACGGCCACGGCCATGCCCCAGCCGGCCGTGATCACGATCCAGCCGGAATTGTTGCCCTTGGTTTTTCCCAAGACGACGTTGGCGACCACGCCGTCGCCAAGTAAGATCAGAAGGGCGGTCCCGACCAGCTCTGCGAGGAAAATCTCCATGCCTCAGGCGTGGGCCGGCTGAGCATCCTCGATCTTGAATTGACCTGCTCGTTGGATCACTTTCCCGGTCTCCTTACAGGTGCGGATCTCTTCGGGTCCGTTCCAGAATTCGTCCATGACCTTGTGCAGATCTTCATCGATGTGTTCGAGGCGAAACTCCGCCTCGTGCACCAGATGGATGTCGTCGGGGCAGTACCAGACGAGCTTGTCCACCGTCCCTTTGGGACGCGGAAACTCCACGATCAGACCGATCGTGTTATCCGGCCTTTGGGGACGGTGAGGCACGTGTCGGGGCAACAGATACATTTCGCCCTCTCGAATAACCACGTCGTGAGGTGGGGAACCGTCCAGAGGCCGTATTCTCACCGCGATATCTCCCTTGAGCTGATAGAACAGCTCTTCGGTGGGGTTGACGTGATAGTCGTTTCGAGTGTTCGGCCCCAGGGAGACGAACACAATCACGTCGTCGGCTTCCTTGTAAAACTGCTTGTTCATCACCGGCTTCTTAAACTCGTCCTGGTGCTCTTCAATCCACTTCATCAAATTAAACGGCTTCTTCATAGTTAAAGGGGTTCGGGCGGCTTTTTGGCAGATCCTTCGAAAGAGGATTCCGAGTCGTTCAAGCTCAACACTATCTCATGACCTTAGATGACTTCCTAAACAATTTATGGCAGGGCTACACCCAGATAGCTCCACAGGCTCTCAACATACGCAGACTCCTCGAAAGCAAGGAAGAGGTGTGGGCCAACGACCATATCGCCTTCCGTACCTACGACCGGGCGCCGATCGCTCTGGCCGATCTGGAGCCGCATCTTCTTTCCTTCGGTTACGAAAGGTTCGAACCTTACGCCTTCGAGGATAAGAAACTCAGGGCCTACGGTTACCTTCATCCGGAAGAAGGTCGACCTCGCGTCTTTTTGTCCGAGTTGGAGACTCATAAGCTCTCCGACAGAACCAACGAACTGATCGATGAGCTGGTGAAGCAAGTCGACCCTTCCAAGACCAAGGACCCGTCGGTGATGTTTGCCGGACCTCTGTGGGATATTCCGAAAGAGAGCGTGTACCACGAGCTTTTGGAAGAGAGCGAATACGCCGGTTGGGTTGCGGTCAACGGATTGTGTGCCAACCATTTCACCATCAGCGTCAACGGTTTGAAGCACTTCGACGACCTGGACACGCTGATGACTTTTCTCGAAGAGAACGGCTACAAGATGAATATGGCCGGCGGACGTATCAAAGGGACACCGGACGTCAAGCTGGTGCAGGGCTCGACCATCGCCGACAAGGGCCGGGTGACACCTCCCGGAGGGACTCCCTATGAGATCACCACCTGCTACGTGGAATTCGCTCAACGTTACGACGGCTTCAACGGCTTCGTTCCGAAGAGCGCCGACAAGATCTTCGAATCGACGAACGTGAAGTAGCCCCTTGGCTGAAAAGCTGGCAAATTTCATAGGAGGGCGGCTCGCTCGACCCGCGGGCGGGGAGTACATCGAGTCGATCAACCCCGCCACGGGCCAGGTGGATAGCCTGGTGCCGCAGTCCGGTGAGGCTGATCTCGAAGCCGCGGTAGAAGCGGCTGAGAGTGCCGTGCCCGTCTGGCAGTCTCTCGGTCCCGGGGGCCGCGGCGAGATCCTGCGAAAGCTGGCCGATTTGCTCGACGATCATCTCGAAGAGTTCGTTCGGGCCGAGGTCGACGACAACGGAATGACCCGCACCTTTGCCCGTGGAATGGAGGTCCCCCGCGCTGCAGCGAACTTTCGTTCCTTCGCCCAAGCTGCCTTAAGTTTTTGTCAGCCGAGAGAGTTTGTGGCCCCTCACGCTCGAGGCTACGTCCGTCATCAACCGGTGGGCGTGGTGGGCACCATCTCTCCATGGAACCTCCCGATACTGAGTTTTACCTGGAAGATCGCCCCCGCACTGGCGGCGGGCAACGTGGTGATCGCTAAACCGAGCGAGATCACACCCAGGACGGCTTATCTGCTGACCACCTATCTCAACCAGGCCGGATTCCCGCCTGGTGTGCTGAACGTGCTGCACGGGACCGGTCCGGGCGTGGGAGCACCTTTGGCAAGGCACCCGGCCGTGCAGCGACTCTCCTTCACCGGTAGCACCGCCACCGGCCGCGCTATCGGGCTGGCCTGTGCCGAGGAGTTTAAAAAGCCACCCACCCTGGAAATGGGCGGAAAGAACCCCAGCCTGGTGTTTGAGGACGCCGATCTTGATAGAGCGGTCGAGGGCGTGAAAAGAGCAGCCTTCGCCAACCAGGGTCAGGTGTGCTTGTGCGGCTCTCGCATCTACGTTCAGGCATCGATCTACAAACGTTTTCGGAAAGCCCTGGTGGAAGCAACCAACGCTATTAAGGTGGGGGATCCCCAAGACCCCGCCACCGACCACGGCGCTACCATCTCGAGAGCTCATATGGAGAAGGTGCTCAGCTACATTCAGCTGGCTCGAGAGGAGGGCGGAACGCTGCTTTGCGGAGGCGAGTCGATCTCTCTCGCCGGTCGCTGCGCTAAGGGCTTTTTCATCCAACCGACGCTGTTTGAAGATCTGCCGGTCGACTGCCGTACCAATCAGGAAGAGATCTTCGGACCGGTAGCGACTCTGGCTCCCTTCGAGAGTGAAGCCGAGGCGATCGCTCTGGCCAATCAGTCGACCTACGGGTTGGCCGCCACGGTGTGGACGGAAGATATGGAGCGAGCCTTTCGAGTTGCCGACTCTCTAGAGGCGGGAATGCCCTGGATCAACTGTTGGAACCTGAGGGTTCTGGAGACTCCGTTCGGTGGTTTTAAGAACTCGGGGAACGGTCACCGGGAGGGGGTGCCGGACGCCCTGGAGTTTTTTACCGAAAAGAAGACCGTCATCATGCCGAGTGAGTAAAAAGACTCAGCGTCTCTCCGTACCGTGTAGCTCCGGAAACTGAAGGTGAGTGAGTTCTTCCAGTTGCTGCAGCGGAACGCGATAGGGGTTGAGGTCGGCACCGTCTTCATACCGCACATCGGGAGACTCGCCGCTCAGGTCCTTCGTCTGCGACATCAGGTAACTCTCGGACTGAAGCCCCTTGTCGGGGTCGTGCCAGACGACCACCTTCCAGTAGCTCTGAGGTATCTGTACAGCGGGTCGAATTCGACCGCCGTTGTCGAAATAGCGGTCTGAATCCGAAAAGACCGGACCGGCGAAGACGGAAACTTTGCGCTTTTCGTCCCGGGCCCCATCTAAAAGCTGATTCTCCAGATCCAACCACTCCTCTTGGTTCAGCTTCTTATGCTGTAAGGCGGCGTTGACATAGTTGTAGGTGTCGGCCCGTCCCTGTTCTCCCTGGGGCCCCCAGGCGGGGGTTTGGCCGTGCACAAGATGCCCTCGATCGAGGTCGTTTTTCACGTAGGCCACGTTGCCCAGTTGATGCTGCAACGGCAGCCTGCCCTCGTACGCCCATTTGACTTTGTCGTGGACCACTTCGGAGGTTGCTCCGTCGATATTCACGGCGGTGAAGAAGGGCATTCGGCGCATTTTATTTTGAACGATGGAGAAGTGCGTGTATTCCAGCTCGCGGTTGCCCGGATCGTCCAGACGCTCGGCGGCCTGATCGACGATGGAATCATCCAAGCGGGGAAGAGAAACTTTGGGGCCGAGAAAGCCTTCATCGTAGCCCTCTCTACCAGGATAGGTGCGAAAGTGAAAGCCGTCGAGCTGGTAGTCTCCGCTCCCGTCGCCGGCCATTTGGCCACCCCCGCGGGAGACGTATTTCTCGATACGCTCGGCTTTCGCTCCCTGGTCGGCAACCCAGTTGGAGCTCGGATACTTCGGTCTAGTCGGAAGAGAGTTGATCACAGTCTCACTGTAGCGCCCCACTCTCAAATCGGTCTGAAAAGAGTCTGGGACGGAGTTTTCCTCATGATGTCTAAGCGGGTCTTCAGGTTTGAAAAAGACGATTCTCATAGCCGGCGCGACCGGAATGGTGGGGGAGAGAGTTCTCCACCACTGCTTGAGTTCAGCCCAGGTGGGCGAGGTGAGGCTGATCGGGCGTCGGGGAGTGGCCGTCGACGACAGCCGAGTTGTCTCCGTGGAACACTCTGATTTTCTCGACTTCTCCAGCCGCGAAAGAGCCTTCGACGATATCGATTCAGCGGTCTACTGCGTTGGTGCCTATTCCGGTAGTGTGGACGATTCCGAGTTTCGGAAAGTCACCGTTGGTTTCACCGAGTCGTTCGGGAGGACGCTGGCGGAGCGATCGCCCGAGGCCGGTCTCGTTTTTCTCAGCGGTCAGGGAGCCGACCTCAGTGAGAGGAGCAGGATCCCGTTCGCTCGCTACAAGGGTATGGCGGAGAACGCCTTGCTCAGACTAGCTTTCCCCCGACTCGATATCTTCCGTCCCGGCTACATCTATCCGACTTTTGAACGGAAGGAACCCAATTTCGCTTATCGCCTGTTCAGGCTTTTTTATCCCGCTTTGGCGCAGGTCTATCCAAATATCGGAATCGGCTCCGACGAACTGGGCTGGTCTATGGCGGAGGCGGCCTTGGCCGACCCACTTCAGATGAGCGGACCCATCTGGGAGAATTCGGAGATTCGACTACTGGCGGCTTCGCGGCATGCCTGGACGGCTAGGAGAGAAGGACCTCAGCCACAGAAGACGTTTGTCGTCACCGGAGCGAATACCGGTCTCGGCTTGGAGACGGTGAAAATGTGCGCCCGAGCCGGCGCGACGGTGATCATGGCCTGTCGAGACGCCGAAAAGGGTGCCATCGCCCAAGCGGAAGTGACCACCCGATTCCCGAACTCCCAGGTGGAATTCGAGGTGCTGGATCTGGCCAGCCTCACTTCGGTAGAGGACTTTGCCAAAAGACTGACGTCCCGTCTCCAGACTCTGGACGGTTTGGTCAACAACGCCGGGGTCATGATGTGCCCTTACGGCAAGACCGAGGACGGTTTCGAAACTCAGATGGGGGTGAACCATCTAGGCCATTTTGCCCTCACCTTACGACTGTTGCCCTTGCTCCAGGCCGCTCCCGAAGGAAGGGTGGTCAGCGTCAGCAGCATCGCTCATAAGAGAGGCTCCATGGATTTCGACAACTTGCTTTTTGAGGGCGGTGAAGGTTACGCTCCTGCGGTTGCTTATCGCCGCTCGAAACTCGCCAATCTGCTCTTCACCTTCGAACTGCAAAGAAGATTAGCAGAGTCCGGATCGACCGTCCTGAGCCTTGCCGCCCATCCTGGAATCTCTCGAACCGAGTTGGGTCGCTATCTGGAGGGCAGCGTCGTGTCACGCACTCTCTCGAAGCTTCTGTTCGCCAAGTTTGCCCAACCGGCGGCTATCGGAGCGCTCCCTCAGATGAGGGCCCTCCTTGACGGACAAGCCCAATCCGGTGATTTCTACGGACCGGACGGGTTTCGAGAAACTCGAGGCTATCCGGTCAAGGTAGAAGCCGAGGAGCAGGCCCGTGACGCCGGAGCAGCGGCTGAACTCTGGGAACGTTCGGAGCAACTTACGGGTCTCGAATTTTCCAAGTCCCTTTAACCCACGCATCAAGTGGGTTAAAGCCTGATCCACCCGAATCTTGACCTTTCAACCTGTTCATTTTATATTTAGGTTGATCGACCAACTTATTAAGGAGCGAGCTATGATTTCCAGTCGTACCCTGAGCGTTTTGCCGGAGCTACTCTCAGAAGAAGAGTGTCGAGAGTTTATCAGGCGGGCCGAGTCCCAAGGCTATCTCGATATGAAAGGTGACTATCCGCCATCTTATAGAGACAACGATCGCATCGTCATAGACGACATGGAGCTGGCCGGGCGGCTTTTCGAGAGGTTTCGTCACGAGCTGCCCGATCGACTCTCCGTCAATGACGAGAGCTGGGAACTGGTCGGTCTCAATCCTCGTTTCCGGGGGTGCCGCTACAGAGACGGACAGAAGTTCGTCCGCCATCGGGACGGGGCGTTCGGTGACTCCGACGGGTCGAGAAGCTTTCTCACTCTGATGCTTTATCTCAACGATCATAGCGAATTTCAGGGTGGGCACACGCGCTTTTACGAGGACCGATGGGATGAACGCGTGGTGCGGTCGGTGCCACCCAAGACGGGCGCGGGCATCGTTTTCGAGCACGCCCTGTGGCACGACGGACAGTCGGTCACGAACGGTGTGAAGTACGTTCTGAGGACCGACATCATGTATCGAAGATCGGATGGAGGCAAGGAGGGCCATACCGGCTACGTGTGGGCTCTCGCCCAGTTTCCCGACGGTATTCTGGTGAGCGGCTCGCGAGACAAGTCGATCGTGGTCTGGAAACGGAGGCGTCCCGTCCAGCGTCTCACTTATCACCAGGCCTCGGTCACTTGTCTGGCTACAAATGGAGAGACGCTCTGGAGCGGCAGCCGAGACCGACATCTAGCGATATGGCGAAAGACGAAAAGCGGCTTTAAAAGAGTGAGGTCGTTCCAGGCCCACGAGGGTACGGTACTTTCTCTAACCACGCTGGTCGACGGTTCGGTTTTGTCCACCGGCGCGGATGATACGGCTAAATTGTGGAGCAGGAGTGGCGAGCTTCGTCGTGTTTGGAGGACCGGCTCCTGGCCGTGGTCGGGTTTGCAGCGACCGGACGGACGTTTCCTGGTGGGGTGTGACGATGGTTTCTTACACCTACTCTCGTTTCACTCTCAAGAGTCGACGCCATGGCAGTGCGCCCCCGCGGGGATAACGTCCGTCGCCTTCTCCGGAGAGGTCGTTTTGGCCGGATGTAAGGACGGATTGATTCGTCGCTACCAGAATCACGGCAAGGAACTCCACGCTTGGTCCGGTCATCGGGGTCCTGTGACCTCTCTGCTTACTCTTGATGACGGTCGAGTCGTTAGTGGCTCTGAAGACGACGGGGTTAGAGTTTGGAGCGACGGAGAGTCTCGTGAGTTAGTTCGGCATGACGACTTTGTTCGCGCTCTCTGCTTGGGCCAAGGCAAGACCTGTCTCGTCACGGCTTCCTATGACGGGTCGATTCGGTGGACTTCGCTTGGCGGGAGTAAAGGATAGCTGAATGAAGGGGACTGACATCTCGAACCGTGAATGTATCGGTGATGTCAGACCTCGATTCTTTACGCGAACGAGAAAAAGAACTTCAATGCCTCTATCGAGTGCAACAATGCACGTTAAACTCGACTCAGGAGCCTTTGGAGTGTGTCCTAAAAGACATCGTCGAAGCGCTCCCACCGGGTTGGCAACGACCCGAACAGACCGGTGCCAGTATCCGGTATTTCGAGAATGTCTATTCCACAGCAAACTTTCAAGAACAAGCTCCGATACTTCAGGAGCCGATCATACTGGGAGGCCAGGAGGTCGGCTGTATCAAGGTGAGCGATACGAGTCTCGGAATCGAGGCCGAGCCTACAGCTGTTTTTATTCCCGAAGAACGACAACTACTGAAGAGCATTTCAAATCTGCTCACTAATTTTCTGGAGTGGAGACATCTGGAAGTCCTGGGTCGCCAACTTCAGAGCGCGCCCGACTCTTCCCGGCAGACCGATGCATCCACAGAGTCGATCGAAGCCATGGTGAAGAGAACTTTGCTAGGCCTCTCCCACGAGCTTCGCAATCCGCTGACCGTAATCACAACGGACCTCGACCTGCTTCGCGAGGAACTAGAGTCGGGAGTGAAGGATGAGGTGATTTCGGAGATTCAGCAGGCCGTGTCTCGTATATCAAGCCTGGTGGCCGATCTGATGTTGTTCCTACGAGCCGAGTCGGGGGTAGACAAGCCGGCCCTGGAGGTTGTCAATCTGTCTGATTTCGTGCGCACTACGGTGGCCCGGTTTCGAAGCGAGACGGACACAGCCGTGGTTCTGCAAGTCTCGGAGGGCGAGGCTCGGACGATGGAAGTCGAACTGAACCGCAAGACCACCGGTCGCATTCTTCACGACTTAATGAGAAACGGTGTTCTCTACTCCAAGTGCGATGAGGTGGTTGTGGCCGTCTATCCGGGAGAGAACAAAACGGCCGTCGTCTCGGTCAGAGATGAAGGATGCGGTATCGACGAGACCCATCAGGAGAAGCTTTTCGAGCAGTTTTATCGACCCGACCCCGGGCGCGATCGTTTCTCCGGCGGAGCAGGCCTCGGTTTGCCTCTGGCCCGGGCGCTGGCTCGAAGCCAGAACAGCGACCTCCACTTAGTAAGCGAGCTGGGCAAAGGTACGGAAGTCCAGTTGATCATGGCACGCCATGATTAGATAAAGTGTCAACTGGGCAACCTCTACTGAGGAGTTCTTTGACTATGAGCTGTGCAACCATGCGACAATCCGAAAACGCCCCCTTGCCGGTAGCGGACTACGCCCACGCCGTGGAAGTGCCGATGGGCAACGGCAACAGTTTGCTTTATCTTTGCGGGATGGGCCCTCGAGAGCGTTCTACCAACGCCGTACCGGGTGTGATTCGAGATGTCGACGGCAAGGGGGAGTCCTACGACTTCGAGGCCCAGGCCCGGAGTGTCTTTCGCAACATCGAAACGGTGATCAAAGACTCCGGGGGTCGGGGAATGCGCGACGTTGTGGATGTCCAGGTCTTTCTCATCGATATCGAGCGCGACTTCCCGGTCTTCAACCAACTGTGGCGAGAGTACATGGTGTTTGAAGACGGCTGGATGCCGGCGCGCACGACGGTGCAAGTCAGCGCTTTGCCGCTCAAGGAGATCTTCGTGGAGTTGAAGTGCGTGGCCGTGCTGAACCGACAAGATGCCGTATAGGCCGGCCGAAAAGTGGGACGTCCACACCCACACCACTCTCTCTCCCGAAACCTTTGTGAAGCTGGAGCGTTTCGCATCGACCTATGCCGATTTTGTCAGAGTGCGAGCTCATTCGAGCAAACCTTGCTGCGCCGAGATGGTCAACGGCCGAGGCGAAGTTGTGCGTGTCGTCGAGGATGACGCCTACCACGGTCCCTCACGGTTGGAGTCTTGCGACCGGCACGGGGTGACGGTGCAGGTGCTCTCGCCCACTCCGATGATGATTCCCGATTATGTGGACAACGGCACCGATGCGTGGGAGATTTGCCAGATCCTCAACGACGACAACCAGCGTCTGGCCGAAGAATTCCCTGACCGCTTCGTTGCTCTGGGTGCCGTTCCGATGCGTTTTCCGGAGCTTGCCGAGAAAGAGATGCGACGGCTCAAGAGTTTGGGTATGAAAGGCATCGAGATCAACTCCAACGTGAACGGTCTCGATCTGGACGAGCCGCAATTTTTCCCCATCTTCCAGGCAGCCGACGAACTCGACCTGGCTGTCTTTATTCACCCCTGGGGTGGATTCATGTTCCCCGGTGAGCAGCCGCTGCAAGAGCGCATGAAGGCGACCCGGAACTGGCGCCCCTGGTTGACTGCCATGCCTTTGGAGACGGCTCTTGCCTTCGATTCTCTGGTCAGGGGTGGGGTGCACGAGCGCCTGCCCGGCTTGCGAGTTCTGTACGCCCATGGCGGGGGGACGTTTCCGGCTCTGCTCGGTCGCCTGGAGCACGGCTCCTACTGCCGGCCCGATCTGTTCGGCGGGTGCTCGCCGGCGGATATGTGGAGCACCGTGAAAGACTGCGGTATCTATACCGACACGCTCACGCATAGCCCCTGGGCTTTGAAAATGCTGGTCGACCTGATGGGCTCTCGATATCTTGCTCTCGGTTCGGACTACCCCTATCCCCTGGGCGAAATAGATCCGTTCGATCCCTGTACGGCTCAAGACCCCAAAGGCAACCTCTGTCCTTATCATCGGACGAAGTGCATCTATCCGGGTCACCTGATCGAACATCTGCCCACTCGTCCGGATGAGATGGACGCGGCGTGGGAACACTTTCACTGGCTCCCTCATGAGAATTCCGATGGACGAAGAGAGTTGCCCACGTTGAGCATCGAGCAAAAAGAAAATATGCTGCATCGAACAGCGAAGGATTGGTTAGGAATCGATGAGGCTGAGTGCTCGGGTCGATATAAACGAAACACCGTATCTACTGGATCTCTCTAATGGCACCGATATATCCTTGCCGGTCCGTTTCGACGGCTTGAGTTTCCGAGCGTTCGGGGCGGCACCGGCCTCTTCCGAGCCCTATGAAGCAGGTGAGCAGGCCCTGGCGGTGGAGCGAGGAGCCGGCTGCAACTGCCCGGTTTTCCGTTTCTCGGCCCATCTTCACGGGACTCACACCGAGTGTGTCGGTCATATCACGCGGCATCCCTATATCGTGCAGGAGCTTGCCGATGGTTTGGGATGGCAGACAGCCTTGCTGGTGAGCGTGAGTCCCGAAACGATAACGGACGATCGAGAGAGCTATCAGCCGCAACTCGGGCCGGACGACCGCCTGATTACCCGGGAAGCTCTGGAGTCGTGCGTCGGCACCGCGAGACCCGACGCCCTGGTGATAAGAACCCTGCCGAACGACAGGGCCAAGCTCTCTCGAGACTACGGAGAGGAGGCGCCGCCGTTCTTCAGCAACGAAGCTATGGCTTACATTTGTGAGCTGGGTGTGAAGTCTCTACTTGTGGATCTGCCTTCCGTGGACCGGCTTTCCGACGAGGGAATGCTCAGCAATCATCACATCTTTTGGGGGATGGAACAGGGGAGCCACCAGGTATCGGAGCCTCCTAGCAAAACCATCACCGAGTTGATCTACGTTCCCGATGAACTGAAGGACGGATTGTATGCTCTCAACTTGAGCGTTTCGAACATTTTATCGGATGCGGCACCTAGCAGGCCCATCCTATATCGATTGGAGCCGGCATGATACTGCAGCAAAGTTTGGACAGAGCCCGCGAGTTGGACCGCCAGGATCCCCTGGCCGCTCTGCGCGAGCGCTTTCATATTCCAAAGACCGAGAACGGGGAAGACTGCATCTATCTTTGCGGCAACTCACTGGGGCTCCAGCCGTTGTCCACCAGGGCTGCTCTTCTTCAGGAACTCGAGGATTGGCGGACTTTGGGGGTGGAGGGCCATTTTCAGGCTAAGAACCCTTGGATGCCGTACCACGAGTTTCTCACCGAGAGCTACGCCAGGCTAGTGGGGGCTTTGCCTTCCGAGGTGGTGGCCATGAACTCCCTCACCGTCAACCTTCATCTGCTGATGGTCTCCTTTTATCGGCCCACTCCCGAGCGCTACAAGATCATCATCGAAGGTGGGGCTTTCCCGTCCGATCAGTACGCCGTGAAGTCTCAGTTGGAGTTCCACGGATTCGACCCCAAGGACGGTCTGGTGGAGCTGACTCCTCGCGAAGGAGAGCACACTTTGCGCCGTGACGACATCCTGACCGCGATCGAGCGAGAGGGACCCCGGACCGCCCTGGTCTTGCTGGGCGGCGTGAACTACTACACCGGCCAGTTCTATCCGCTGGAAACGGTCACTCGGGCGGCTCACGCTCAAGGGTGTTTGGTGGGCTTCGATCTCGCTCACGCCGTCGGCAACGTGCCACTCAGGCTGCACGACTGGGGTCCCGACTTTGCTTGCTGGTGTTCTTACAAGTATCTGAACTCGGGGCCGGGCAGTCTGGCCGGAGCGTTCGTGCATCAGCGTCACGAACAAACCGAGCGGCCTCGATTTGCCGGCTGGTGGGGTCACGACAAGGAGAGCCGCTTTAAGATGGGTCCGGATTTCCGTCCCATTCCGGGTGCCGAGGGATGGCAGCTTTCCAACCCGCCCATTCTCTCTCTGGCGGCGGTTAAAGCGTCTCTGGAGATCTTCGACGAAGTGGGCATGAAAGCGCTGAGAGAGAAGAGCCTCAAGCTGACGGGCTTTCTTCTAGAGTTGCTCCAGGGGCACGACGGCTTTCATATCATGACTCCGACGACCGAAGACGACCGAGGTTGCCAGCTCAGTCTGGTGGTGGAAAAGAACGGCCGCCGAGTCTTCGACGCTCTGACCGAATCGGGAGTGGTTTGTGACTGGCGAGAGCCGGATTGTATTCGGATTGCTCCGGTGCCGCTCTACAACAGTTTCGGGGATGTTCTGAAGTTCAGTCAGATTTTTCTGGATGAAGTGGCAAGGTAGATATACCGCCGTATGGGTCGCGCGGACCGGTAAGGGGATGTGGGCTGTAGGGTTCGACCGATACTCTAAGAGTATGAATCACGACCTTAAAGATGGAGAAAACCGATGGCCTTAACAGACAGTAACCCGTGGTACTGCCTCAGGCCGCACAATGTGACTCCGCTCGTCACTCTTTTACTTCCTTGCGATTCGGTACGGAAAAAGACGCAGCGGGTTGTTGATACGGTTTCTAGGGCGAAAAACAGCGGCCGCAGCCGTAAGGCTGAGATGCCTCTGAAGCCTGATGTGAGCAAGTAGCCGATCCGCACTTCATGATTAGACCCTCGTCCAAGTGGGCAACTTCAAGTTAGACAACTTGAACCGAGGTAAGGATGAGCAAAGTACACGTCGTCGGCAGCGGCCTGGTGGGATCCCTGATGGCTATCTTTTTGGCCCGCAAGGGCTATGCCGTGGAACTCTACGAGCGCCGAGCGGATATGCGGAAGGCGGGAGCGGCAGGCGGCCGTTCCATCAATCTCGTGATCACAAGTCGGGGTTTGCAGGCCGTGCGACAGGTGGGCTTGGAAGAGCGCATTATGGAGATCACCGTCCCGATGAAGGGACGGATGCTTCACGACCAGGAGGGGAACACCACCTTCGTTCCCTACGGACAGAAAGCCGACGAAGTCATCAACTCCATCTCCCGAGGCGACCTCAACAATCTGTTGATGGACGCGGTGGAGGAGTACCCGAACGTCAATCTGCACTTCGACAAACGCTGCAGTCACTACGACCTGGAGACGGGTCTGCTGAGCTTCGACGACGGCCAGACGGTGGAGACAGAAGTGGTGATCGGTGCCGACGGGAGCTTTTCGGCGGTCCGGCGCGCCATGCTCGACCAGGTGCAGAACTTCAACTACAACCAGCAGTTCCTAGATCACGGCTATAAAGAATTAACCATTCCCGCCGCACCCGATGGCGGTTTTGCCATGGGACGGGAGTATCTTCACATCTGGCCTCGAGAAAGCTATATGCTGATAGCGCTTCCGAACCTGGACGGAAGCTTCACCTGTACTTTGTTCTATCCGTACGAGGGCGAACAGAGTTTCGACAAGGTCAATACATCAGAGGAGGTGCTGGAGTTTTTCCGGAGAGACTTCCCCGACGCCGTCCCCTTGATGCCCGAGTTGGTCGATGACTACTCCTCAAACCCCGTCGGTTCGCTTGTCACGGTCCGATGCAGCCCATGGTACGTGGATGGGAAGGTCCTCCTGATAGGGGACGCTTCACATGCTATCGTGCCGTTTTTCGGACAGGGTATGAACGCGGGTTTTGAAGACTGTCGCGTGCTGGGCGAGATGATACCCGAAGCTTCCGAGCACACCGACTGGGCGGACATTTTCTCTCGTTTTCAGGAAGCCCGCTTAGGCAATGCCGAAGCGATTGCCGACATGGCACTGGAGAATTTTGTGGAGATGCGCGACTCCACCGCAGAGCCGGATTTTCAATTGAAGAAGAAGGTGGGATTTGAGCTGGAAAAACGGTTTCCAGAGAAATTTATTCCCAGGTACTCGATGGTGATGTTCCATCCCGATATACCGTACGCCGAGGCCCGACGCCGCAGCGAACAGCAAGCGCGCCTCCTCTCCGATCTGTGTCGGGGGCTGAGCACGGTGGATGAAGTCGACTGGGAAAGAGCGGAAAGCTTGGTGGCGGCCCTATGAAAGTCCATTGGCCGCTCGTTGTCATCGACACTTTGATCCTACTCGCGTTCAGCTTCGGCGGATTGAAATTCCACTACGAGGGAAGCCAGATGCTAGCCGAAGTGATCCGTGTGGTCGGACCTTTCCTTTTCGGCTATGGGGTCGCGGGGCTACCTCTCAAGGCGTATGAGTTACCCCGCTCGGGAGGCGTCTTCTTTGGCCGCAGCGTGGGCGGTTGGCTCCTTGGAATGGGAGCCGGATTTCTGTTTCGAGGGTTGCAACGTGGGGCGCTACCCACCCCGATCTTCATGGGCATCGCGCTGGCCTTTACGGGGGTTCTCACCCTATTAGGAAGAGGCGGCTACTGGGCGCTCAGAGGCAGACGCCAAGCCTCCTAACTCTCTCTTTCTTCCTCGCCGCTGTCGCTATCCTCGGGCTCCGCCGGTTCCGGCTCCTCCGTGTCAGTCGCTTCTTCCACGGCTTCCGGCTCGTTGTCGGTCCAGTCTTCCTGATCTTCGATCCAATACTTGGGATGTTCTAAATAGGAGAGCTTTTTCGGGTTCATGACAACGGTCTGTCCTCTGGCGTCGAGCCACTGCACGAAACTCCCCGTATCCGGCTCCAGCAACTCGCGAACGGGATGGTCCGGGCCCAGATGCTCTTCCGAAGTGGAGGCGGAGAAGGGCTCGAAGCGACCAACTAGCTGAATGACAGCCTCCGAGGGCTCTTCATCAAGGGTATTGAGGGGATCCATTTCCGGCAAGGAGGTCAGCTTCACCGCATCGACGTGGGCCATATTTGCCAGTACGACCGTGTGCCCCGGGGTGTCAAATTCGAAAAACTCCTTGGACTCTTCATCGGCAAGATAGCTCTTAAACCGGCGCAGGTCACCTTCCAGGATTTCGAACTCGACCGCCTTTTCCAGTCCGGAGAACCAGAATTTGGCGGTGTGGGACATGGGGGTGGGTGTTTCTTGATCTTCCATGAGGAATCAGTACGCATTTTGTGCTGGTTAACCCTGTTCCCCGATCATCGTCATCAGGTCTTTCTGGCGGACCTTCCCCAGCTCGTTGCGGGGGAGGGAATCCAGAAAATAGATGCGTCGAGGCAGCTTGAAGCGTTCCAATCGTGCGGCCAGCCAATCTTTCAAATCGGCTTCTCTCAACTCTCCGGTGCTGACGACGGCCGCTATCAAACGCTGTCCAAACTCTTCGTCCTCCACCGGCAAAACCGAAAACTCCTTCAGGTGCGGATGTTCCGCCAGCACATCTTCCAATTCGTGCGGATAGACGTTCTCGCCGCCGGAGACAATCATCCCGTCGGCCCTGCCGCACACGTGGAGATACCCGTTGCCGTCGAACCGACCGAGGTCGCCCGTGTTGAGCCAGCCGTCCGTACCTGCCCCAAGTACCAACGGACCTCGGACCCGGATCGCTCCGATCTGCCCCTCGATTTCGACCTGGTTGCCGGGAAGCGGCTTGCCTACGCAGCCTGGAGAGGTGGACAGCATAGCCGGAGTGGCTAGCGCGATCAGGCCCGTCTCGGTGGCGCCGTACAGGTTGTAAAGAATGGGCCCGAGTCGGTCCGTCAGGCTACGGCAGAGATGGGCGCTGAGTGGGGCGCTGCCGGTAATCACAGCCGACAGGCTTGGGTGGTCCTTGGAGTGTTGAATCCAACGCCAAAGAAGGGTGGGAACCGTCACCAAAAGGGCCGGGTCGGGCGTCGTCTGCCGAGCCAGGAGAGTGGAAACGTCGTATTTTCTCCCGGTCGAGAGCGAGCACCCGAGAGGTAGCGACATGGCTAGAGTGGCGATGCCGTAGCCGTGGTAGAAAGGAATGGCGAGGATGGTCCGGCGATGGAGAGCGATGGGCAGGTCGCGAAGCAGACCGGCGGTGACCGGCAAGATTTCGCCCAGAGTGGGGCGTCGGACAATGCCTTTGGAAACTCCGGTCGACCCGGAGGTGAGGACGATCAACTGACCGGCACGCTTGACTCTGGGCAGCGGACCCCGGCCGTCCAGGCCTTCTTGCCAGACGACCGCTGCCCGGGAAGGGTCGATGTGTTCCGTCACTTCCGCCTCGTGGAGAACAAGGTCGATCCGTTGCGAATTCAGGATGTCCGACATGGGTCCTCGCGGAAGCTTTGGATTGACCGGCAGGACGTCGGCTCCGATCCTGGTCAGTGCGAGCAACGACAAAACGAATCCACGATGGTTGGCGAACACGATGGCGACTCTTTGCCCGGCCTCCATGCCCACCTCATTCCTTAAGTACCGCGCTAACCGATCGGCTTCTACCCTCAATTGTCCGAAGGTGAGCGAGCCCTCGTCGTCCACCAGCGCTTCCCGGCCTGGGAAGCGAACGTCGGCCAGTTGGCCGAGAAAAGCGAAACTCGGACCGCACCTCCAAAACGCTCGTAGCATTCCGAACCAGTGCCTCAGATTGAAAGGAAGTATACCGGACCGAAACAGAGTGAAGACGATCCAGAGGATGAGTCGGGCCGACCTCACCGCCTTACCACCAGGCCTTGAGCCCATTCCGACACGCGCTCCAGAGGGAGCGTCAGCAGGCGCGAAGGCGGGAGCCACCACGGTTGAACGGCTCTGGGACGGTAGACGATAGCCCGACAGATGCTGGAGGCTGCTTGCTCGGCGGTCTGACCGGGCATCTTGGCGTAGCTCTTAGTGGGGGCGCTCATCCTGGTGTGGACCAGACCGAGATAGACGGAGGTGCAGCAGATTCCGTAGGGCCTGAGCTCGGGGAGGGCCGCCGAAATCCAGAAATCGAAAGCGGATTTGGAGCAGTGATAGGCGGCCCAGTGCACCGCCGGTGGGAGGCGAACTGAGACCGACGAAATGTTGATGATCTGGCCGCCTCCCTTTCGCATCATGGCCGGGAGGAGAGCGAGCTGCAGTCTGACGGGTCCGAGATAGTTGACTCCCATGGTGCGCTCGAAGTCGTGGGCCCTTTCCAAGGAGTCATGCAGCGACCGCTTGATGGACTTGCCGGCGTTGTGGACGACGATGTCCGGAGTCCGGTCGGCGAGCTCTTTACCTAGTTCCTCTACCGCTTCCGGGTCTCTCAAATCCACCGGGAAGATTTCGGCCGAATCGCCGATCTCGTTCTTCAACTCTTCCAGGCGCTCCGATGTGCGGGCCAACAACAAGACGCGCGCGCCCGAACGACCGAGCTGACTTGCCAGCGCTCGTCCGACCCCGTAAGAAGCCCCGCTGATCAGAACGACCCTGCCTTCGACAGAGCTACGGATGGCCTCTTCGTCGGAACAGGTGGGAGGAGCCAGGAAGCGGGATAGGGCGGGATATGGGGGCGATGACCTCTTCATCGTCTCGCCTTCGCTCGTTTGTGACCGGGCCCTGTCGTCAATCAGCCGGGAGGCTGTTTGTTTCGCAGTTGTTAATTTTTTCGCCAACACTGGATTTTTGAAGAGACCGCGGTACAGTAGAATTAAGATAAAGCCCGGTGGAGCGTATCCACCAGACTGAAAACAAGTTCCAAACTTATTTATCAAGAGTGACCGAGGGAACGGGCCCTATGACGTCACCGCAACCGCCCCCAGCCAGGGATGACGGTGCGAAATCCCGCTCCGAGTGTTCGGAGAAAGATGAAGGTGGCATTGAGATTATTTTCTTCGCAAAGTCCCTTCTTCAAGGGGCTTCTTCAGTTACGAAGGAAAAAAATGTCGATCTACTTGGACCACGCTAGTGCCACTCCCGTCCGTCGGGAAGTCCTGGACAAGATGCTTCCTCTTCTCTGTCATTTCACCGGTTCTCCGGTCGGCTCCCATCAGGATGCTCGTCGAACCGGCCTACTGATTGAGGAGGCGAGGCGAACCGCTTTCGATTGCCTGGGCGCGGAATCGGGAACGGTCCAGTTTACTTCAGGGGGCAGTCAGGGATGCGAGGCCGCTGTCCTCGGTCTGGCTCGGACCGTCGGCTCCGGGCACATCATTGCTTCCTTGGATGAAGACCAGGTGTTCTGGCCGCCTGCCGGGTTCTCCAGAACGAGGGATACCAGGTGACGCTTCTTGCACCCGATTCGAACGGTTCTCTGGCTTATGAGTCGATCGAAGCCGCCTTCACCGAAGATACGGTTTTGGTCAGTCTCGCAGCGGTCAACCGTTTCACCGGTTGCCGCCTGCCAGTCTCCGAGGTCTCGGCGCTCTGTCGGAACAGAAACGTCTTGTTTCACCTGGAGTGGAGCCTGGGCTGTCTCTTTGAGCTTGACCTCGATTGTATCGACGCTCTCACTCTGTCCAGCCACCTGATCAGGGGTCCTCAAGGGGTGGGAGCGTTGTGGACCAGAAAGGGGCTTCAAGTTTCGTGTCTGGAGTGCGAAAGCCAGGCCAATATCGTCGGGTTCACCCAGGCTCTCTGCTATCTCATCGATGAGCGGAGCGACTGGGTAGCTTCATTTCAGGGTTTGCGGGACGAGTTTGTGACTCTTCTCGACTCCCAGAGTCTTGGCCACGGCTTGCCCGAAAACTCGGCCTCGCATCCCGCCATTCTCAACCTTTCCTTTGATGGGCTCGAATCTCGCGAATTAGCCTATCAACTGGATCGCTGGGCCGTCTCCGCACTGGAGACTCCCTACGGGGTTCGCCTCTCCTTCGGTCGCACGACCACTCGCGACGACCTCGAGAAAACCGCGTCGGCTCTGGCTGCAGCCGTTCGTACCTGTTTCCAGCAGCAGCGGGACGAAGTCGCGGCATAGACGAGACCTCAAACCCAAAACCGTCCCCTAAAGGTTTCTCGCCCCCCCGTCCAAAATACCCGGCTGAGACCTTCGCGCAGATAGAGCGGAAGAATCTCATCGTGGTTTAGAAGGGACAATGAATGAAACCAACGGTACCACCGAGTTTTGCTGAGAGAGACCTGAGTCACTATCTCAGAATGATTCGCGGGGATTTTGCCGAGTTAGAAGAGGGACTGCCGGAGCGGCTACCTACTTCTTCGAAGCAGAAGAACATCGTTATTTTTCTTGGTTCCAAGGCCCTGGGAAGAGGGAGCGAGGAGCTGGGTCTCAAGTTGACCAAGCTCTTTTTGGCCGCTCTCGCCAACGGACCTACCAAGCCTCGAGCCATCGTTCTGATAAACAACGCCGTGGAGCTTTCTATCGAGGGCAGCCCCGTTATCTCGGAACTGACCGTTCTCTCCGAGCAGGGTGTCCAGGTCTTGTCTTGCCTGAGTTCGCTCGACGAAATGAAGGCGGAAGAGAAGATCGCGGTAGGTTCTCAAGCTGACATGGCTCAAATTTGTGAAGTCTTACTGACCGCTTGGAAGGTCGTCAGCCTCTGAGGCTTGTCAAGCCCTCAGATTCAGGGGCAGGTCCTAAAGCGGCCTCGGAAGGACGGTGCCGATGAGCGCTGATGTGCTTAGTCTGGTAATCCCAACCTACAATGAAAAACGCGCCTTGCAAGCTCTTCTTCCAAAGCTGAGAGGAGTCAGCCGGCGTCTGCGAATTCCCGTCGAGTATATCATCGTGGACGACAACTCCCCCGATGGCACGGCCGATTTCGCTCAAAACTTTCCGACCGACCGACCCGACGAGATTCGAGTCGTCAAGAGAGCGGGTAAGTTTGGACAGGCTTCCGCCGTTATCGAAGGGTGGCGGAGCGCCCGAGGCAGTATCCTCGGAGTCATGGACGCCGACGGCGCTCACGACGAGGGTGCTCTCCCGGAGCTCCTCGACGCTGTCCTGGAGGGACCGGCCGAGGTGGTGATCGGAAGCCGCTTTGTGCGAGGGGGCGGGCTCGGAGATTGGGCCATGGGGCGCAAGGCGGTCAGCGTGGCAGCGGTTCTCCTGGCTCAGTTCATCTGCCCCGCTCGGGACGCCACCTCCGGTTATCTCTTGTTTCGCAGAGAAGTCTTGGAGGGGGTCTCCATGGACCCCACCGGTTTTCGGATCGGTCTGGAGGTCATGGTACGCGGACGATTTCAAACCTTTACCGAGGTGCCCTACGTACACAAAGGTCGGACCAGCGGGGGAGGAAGGCTCGACCCCCAAGAGGTGCTGTCCTATCTTTATCAGCTCGCAAGTCTTTTATCATATCGTTATCGTCACCCACATCAGCGACGAAGATGGACAAGAGTGGTTTCATAAAATATGAGAAATCTGAAATTTCACCTAGCGGTCCTTATTCTGGCCGCACTTTACTCCGCCGTATCGGCCCAGGAGGAAGAGCGAAGGGTCAAAGCGATCGCCGCGGCTCGTCCCTCGGTCGTCTCGATCCGGACCTACAAGGAGTCGGGAGGAGAGCCGGGTATCGGATCGGGTGTGATCATCCGCTCCAACGGGCTGATCCTGACGAACCACCACGTTATTCGAAACGCCGACGTGATCAAGGTCACGACGGTGGACGAGAAAGACTACACGGCTCAAATTCTCCATTTGGCTCCTCAGCACGACATCGCGCTCATCAAGATCAACGGAAACGGGTTTCGAGCCGCTCGTATCGGATCGTCGGCAGCCGTCAAGCTGGGCCAGTCAGCCATTGCCATAGGCGATCCTCTGGGTTTCTCCAGCACCGTGACTCTCGGAACGGTAGGCGGCTTGCAACGCTCGGTCAAGCTCAACGATGTGGATTACCAGTCGCTGATTCAAACCGACGCCGCTATCAATCCCGGCTCCTCGGGAGGCGCCCTGGTCGACCTCGACGGGAAGTTGATCGGGATCAACACGCTGGTGTACACGGGGCCTGCTCGCTGGAAGCGCGCTCAGGGGATCGGCTTTGCCATCGCTATCGACCACGCCATGATGGTGACCGAAGCTCTGATGCAGCGAACTCCGGAACGGGTGACTTCCAAACCGTGGTTGGGCGTCACCGGGTCGACCATCACCAAAGACCTTTCCGACGCCTACGGTTTAGGAGCCAAGCGGGGGATCCTCGTCCGAACGGTCCTGCCGGCCTCACCGGCCGAGAAGGCGGGAATCCGTCCGGGCGACGTCATAACCAGGGCCAACGGGGAGCTTTTGACAGGTCTACAAGACCTTTCAGAAATGCTCTCCGGAATGGCCGCTGGAGATGTGATGACTTTGGACATGTTGCGAACGAAGAAAGCTTTTAAAGTGGAGGTGACTCTTGATGTCTCAAGCCGATGATATCCTGATACCGCTTCCCAAGAAGGCGATATCCCATGCCGTCGTTTTTTTCGACCAGATGCCGCCTTCGGTGATGACTTCGCTCACGGCCGCCTTGCAGCAAGACTATCCTAATCTGCAGCCACTCAATCCTAGAAGGTGGGGAGCGGCGAGTGTGCCTCGGGCCATCTCCTTCGGAGAAGTGTTGTCCGACGATCCGGACGGGGGCTGGAACCGGGTCACACGATGGCACTTGCTGGTCGACAGCGAGGGGATAGCGCCTGGAGTGAGGGAGGCCATCGACGACGGACCTCAGCAACACGATGAGCGGGTGTACCAGAAAATGGAGGAGGCGGGAGCTTCCGTCCTGGTATTTCTGCTCAACGACGGCTCCGATGTGTCCACTCCGGTGAGCAAGATGCGGGCGCTCTGTCGCCCGGTCTGGCGTCTCCTTGAGTTGGGAGCAACAGGTGTCGCTTTCCCCGAAGGCGGCACCATGCTGTCCGCCGAGACCCTCAAGCACTTGAAGGTGGAAGCTCTGGAAGCCGGCCATTCCTATCTTTTCGTCAGTAGCGGGCTGAGCGAGAAGAATCACGGCAAGCTCTGGTTTCGAACCCACGGGATGGCTCAGTTCGAGCTTCCCGACCTCTGTCATCCGGTCGCTGAAGACCTGGGTGACGAGTTGGAAGAAGAACTCACCCGCACCAGACTGCTGATGGAAACGCTGCCGCCGGAAATGATCGCGGTGGGCGGAGTCCTTCCTTTGGGCGGACCGGTCCAGGTCGGGCCTCGAGTATTTAAGCGGGTCAAGACTCCGGATAAGGTCCCGCAGCAGGCCAGTCGTTTCGGTTTCATGTATTTGGAATAGCCGTGGGTCCTCTGATAGCTCGTCTGGCCGGGGCAAGTCAGTATCAGTTGAGCCTGAGACCGGGCCGCAACGGGTGGACACTCACCTCTCCTTTGCCCCACGAATGGTTGCGGAGAGGGCTGAGTGGTTGGTGTCCCAGGGTATGCGTCCTTCACGCCGAGTCGGGCCGCTACTTTGTGCGCCCGGGGACTCGCTATCTCCGTACGGTGCTTCGGGCGATCCAACCGATCCACCACGAAGCTTTCCACGGCTGTCCGATTCGTCAAGAAAGATTACGCCGGTTGAGACCGTTTCTAGAGCGCGAGAGTAGCTGCTTTCAACCGGTGGGTGCAGAACTGCTCTTCACCCTCGCCCTGAGGTTGGAGGCGGTCCAATTCCAAAGAAGACCGGACAAACTCTGGTGTCATCTGGCAAACGACTTCGATAAGCTCTGGGAAAGGGTTCCTCTGTTTGCTCTCAGCATGGAAGCCTGGCAATCCGAGGTACTGAAAGTCCTCTGTACTCCCGTTTCACTGAGCCAGGAACTGGGGACCCTTTCTGATAAGGAGTACTGATGCCGACCACACGCGTCCTGATGTTTGCCTCCCTCACCGATCTGGTGGGATCCGACGAGGTTGAAATAGAGCTTGCCGAAGCGACCCCTGTCCACCGGTTGGTAGAAAGCTTGGAGAGGAGCTACCCCGAGATGCGGAAGTTGCAGCGGAGCTTCCGGGTGGCGGTGAACCAGGAGTTCGTGGACGACGATTTCGAGGTCTCGCCGGGAGACGAGGTGGCCTTGATCCCCCCGGTCAGCGGAGGGCAGGGGCCCGTGGTTCGAGCCAGGATCACCTCCGAAGCCATCGATGTGGCCGCCCTCACTCAAGAGGTCATGCGAAACGATTGCGGAGCGGTCGTGACCTTTCTCGGAACGGTTAGAGACCTTACCGGAGAGCAAATCACCCACAAACTGGAGTACACCGCCTATCTTGAGATGGCGGAAAAGAAGCTCTTGGAGATCTGCCGGACGGCGGCCGAAACTTACTCGCTGGGAGCGGCGGTCGTGGAGCATCGAATCGGCGAACTTCAGCCGGGAGAGATCGCCGTGATGGCAGCCTGTTCCGCGCCCCACCGCAAAGAGGCGTTCGAAGGAGGGCGATTCTTGATCGACACCACCAAGGCCGAGGTGCCGCTGTGGAAGAAAGAGTTCGGGCCGGACGGAGATTCCTGGGTGGAAGGTCCGGGGGGCGGCTAAGGTTGCCCTGATTCGCTGTTTGTGAAATAATTCACAAGGGGCCAAGGAAGAGAGACATGGCTGACATGTTCAGTGAGATTGAAAAGAAGGTTCGTTCCGGACAACGCTTGACGGCGGATGAGGGTTTGTATCTCTACGAGGAGGCCCCGTTAGAGCCTCTGGGAGAGCTGGCCAACTGGGTTCGGGAGGAGCGTCACGGAAACCGCACCTCCTATATCATCAACATGCACCTGAACTACAGCAACGTCTGCGCGGTGAAATGCATGTTTTGCGCCTTTCGCCGGGACAAGGGCGAAGAGGGTGCCTACGAGATGAGCATGGAGGAGATGATTCATCGAGTCGCTCCCCTCAAAGACGTGCCGGAAGCCGAGGTCCACATCGTCGGCGGCTTACACCCCGACTACCCCTACTCTTACTACCCGAATTTGCTGGCGACACTTCGCGAGCACTATCCTCAAGCCCACCTTAAAGCGTTCACGGCGGTTGAGATCGAATATTTCGCCGAGCTTGCCGGGAAATCGGCCGAGTGGGTTTTGCGGGATCTGAAGGAAGCCGGACTCGGCTCCATGCCGGGCGGCGGAGCGGAAGTGCTGACTGACCGAATCCACCAGAAACTGTACCGGGATAAAATGGGTCCGGATGCCTGGCTCGACATCCACAAAGCCGCTCACCGCTTGGGGATTCGCACTTCGGCCACCATGCTGGCCGGTCACATCGAGCGAATGGACGAGCGGGTCACCCACCTGATTCGGCTACGGGAAGCCCAGGACGAGACGGGTGGTTTTCTGGCCTACATTCCTCTGCGTTTCCACCCCGAGAATACGCCTCTCAAGAAACTGAACTTTATGGACTCCGAAGGCGTGTTGCGCCAGGTGGCGGTGGGCCGCCTGATGCTGGATAACTTCGTGAACATCAAAGCCTACTGGGTGATGAGCGGCTTGGAAAATGCGGTCAAGAGCCAGCACATGGGAGCCAACGACTTCGATGGCACCGTGGTGGACGAGCGGATCACTCACATGGCAGGCTGCGAGACCCCGGTGGGCGTGACGGAGGAAAGGCTGCGCGACCTCATCAGGAAGGCGGGCCGAGAGCCGGCCCGGCGGGACGCGCTCTACAATATCATCGAGAAGCCCGCCGCCGCTCAGGTCAGTTGAAGCTCACCGTACTGGGGAGC
>Ga0208701_100143_pt1 | contig 34010 bp, 29 predicted proteins | sample DeeseametaMP1482_FD_184188 | JGI IMG/M metagenome (GOLD analysis project Ga0208701, IMG submission 184188) | Marine microbial communities from the Deep Pacific Ocean - MP1482 (SPAdes) | ecosystem: Environmental > Aquatic > Marine > Oceanic | place: South of Fiji, South Pacific Ocean | collected... | reverse complement strand
CCCTCGATCCCGGACTCTCGTTCCAGGGTCACGGCTCTCGCTTGCTCTAGAATGTGGCTCGAGCCCAAGGCCAGAGAGACAGCCTCTTGAAGAGTGAAACTCTCCTCCCGGGCGGCCAATGGGCTCATCAGAAGAAGGGCTATGACGACAATCCGTCTCACCTAAGGATTGTCTCAAGTAGACGACACCCGGTCGTCACGAATCTGCCGGAAAGTTTAGCTCCCCCGAACGGGGGAGAGCCTCACCACAACGCGGGTACCGTTGCCGGTCGACGAATCGACCTCCAGTGTCCCACCCATCTCTTCGGCCCGCTCCGTCATCGTCTTGAGTCCAAAGCATCCGGAGGGCACCACCGCGAGGTCCATTCCCACCCCGTCATCCTCAACCGCCAACTCCACCACTTCAGCATTGGTCAGACGAACTGAGATGCTCTCCGCCCGGCTGTGTTTGACCGCGTTATGAAGAGCCTCGGTGGCGATGCGGAAAAGAGAATGTTTCTCTGCCGGCGGCAAATCCGGTTCCTCTTCCAGAGCGACCGATACGTTGAGACCGTAGCGCTCGCACAGATTCTCGGTGGTCTGTCTGATCGCGTCCACCAGGCCCTCGTTCTCGAAGCTCTCCGGTCTCAAATTGAAAAGCAAGGTTCTCATCTCGTCCAGCGCCGAGCGGGTCAACTTCCCGATATAGTTCAACGACTCACGGCAGTCTTCCGGATCGCTGTCTAGCGCTTCCAACGCCGCCTGAGTTCCCAAACCGATCGAAAACAAGGTCTGAGAAACAGAGTCATGCAACTCCCGTCCCAAACGAATTCGCTCTTCCACCACCACCTGCTTCTCCAGGCGCTCCACCAGCAATGCGTTCTCCACGGCCACCGCCGCAAGCGAGGCCAGAGTCTCGTGGAATTCTCTTTCCGAGTCGTCCGGTTCGACTTCGATTGGGAAGAACGCGTGAATCAGACCGATCGCCCGGCTCTCACTTCTGAGCAGAGGAGCAACCAGCCCTTTGTTCCACCCTCGGCTTTTCATATACTCCGGGATCGGTGTACCGTAAAACTCCCTGGGCATCTGCTCTACCGACACCCTCACACAAAGCGATTCCCGAATAGCTTTGTGGACCGGACTATCCACCAGCGTGAGAAACAACCGACGGGCGTGATCGGCAAACTCAATCGGGATCTCGTGAGTCCCCACGTTTTGAATACCGAGTTCGGGATCCACCAGCGAGACGACCGACCCTTGTGCGCGAGTCGATTGGACGGTGTAGTAAGCCAGAGTCTTCAGAGTTTCATCAAGCGTCTGCCTCATCTGTAGTCCGGAGGCAAACTTACGAAGAGCGAGGAGATGTTCGTCTTTCATGAGGATGAGCGATCGATCCAGCCCCGCTGCCAAGCCACCAGGGCCGCTTCGGTACGGCTCCGCGCCGAGAGCTTGGAAAGTATGTGACTCACGTGCGTTTTGACCGTCTCTTCCCCCACCTTCAAAACCTCGGCAATCTCCCTATTGGTCAACCCAAACGCCAGTTGCTTGAGCACACCAAACTCTCGCTCCGTCAGCTCGTCCACCGCCTCCGGTTGCTGGGTCTGCTCTACCAGCTTCTGAGCGGCTTCGGGAGCCAGATACACCCGACCGGCTGCCACGGACTGGATGGCCGCGCGCAAAATATCGGAGCGACTGTCTTTTAAGACGTAGCCGACTGCGCCCGCCTTCACCGCTCTCACCACCGCGTTGTCTTCCAAAACACTGGTCAGAGCGATCACTCGAGTCTCCGGGTAGCGAGCGCAGATCTGCTCGGTGGCACTGACTCCGTCAAGGACGGGCATGGAGAGGTCCATCAAAACGACCTGCGGCTGCAACTCTTCCACCTTCTCCAAGGCTTCCCGACCGTTGCTAGCCTCACCGACCACGAGCACCTCAAGGTCCCGTTTCAAAAGCATACGGAGCCCTTCTCTCACGATGGCGTGATCGTCGACAAGAAGTATCGTGGTCTGCTCGCTCACAGCCTTCCCATTGTTTCTCTTTTCGAACTCGATGTCGACCCCCGACGCTGTGATGGTTCTCCCCCATTCGGGGGAGAAAAGACGCTTTCTACCGAAAAACCGCCGTAACATAAAGAGCCACGGTGTAGTAGCTCGTCATACACGTGGCCACCATAAAAACTAAGTAGATGACACCCTGCACTCCGCTGTGCACGGGAGAACTCACGGTCTTGCCCTGCGTTGGCTCGTATCTGCTCTTAAAGTTTTGACAGATTCTAAGGTCTAGGTCCGGTTTGATCTTTAAGATTGCCTTGGCGATCAGGTTCCACCCCTCGACCCAGAACAGGTAGTTGAGTGCCAGGATGATTAAAAGGCCGATAATGAAAAATGCGCTTCCCATGGAGTCATCTTAACATTATTTGGCGGCCGAGAGATGGGGTCACTCAACCCTTTGCAAGGTCCAAGTATGCCCGTTTTGGCTGATTGATGCTGGAGTTTATGGTGTGAAGAAAAGAAGGTCGGGAGGCTCGTTAGGGATCGACCCTTTTCTCCCACTCGGCGTTGATTCTGTTTGCGATCACTACGGCTTGCCAGAGCTTAAGCATGAGCTTGAAATTGGCTTCGTCTTTAAGGGGCTTACCAAGTTCATTGTTCGCTTTAGTCAACCCCGCCACCGTCTGTGGCCCAACTCGACCTGCCTGTAAATCGTTTTGCAGATCACTGGGAAGGGCATCGTAGAGAGCATTGCTCTGCTCGTTGCTGACTCCGCTCGACTCGAGTCTGTTGCGCACCCGCAGCCTGAACCCAGCGCGCCTGGGCATAAGCCTCGGCTTCTTCGAGGAACGCCCAGACCCCAGGCTACCGCGGCTACACCTATGAAGCATTTTTCAGCACCGTCGGCAGAGGTTTTTCGGCTCGGGTGGCTACCAACCAGGAGGAAGCTGGCTAAAGTTGTCATCGGGAAACTTATTTTTCGTGGCTTGGTAAAGCCGGAAGGGTCGGGGGTGGCGCAAGCTCGGACCGCGGCTCGAGGTTCTGCCGGGGGCTATTGAGGAATCGACAGCGCAGCCAGTACTCCGAGCCCACCAGATGCTCCGGCGGCCGTGAGACCCACGGTCGTCGGATCGGCACCGAGACTTGCAGCCAGCGCGCTGGCTCCTCCGACGATGCCGCCGTAGACGAGTCCAGCCACTCCGCCACCGATATCCCCGTCATCTTGAACTCCGAGAGCGGCTCCTACCGCCTGTTGCGTGGCCAGAGTCCCCAGACTTCCCGCCACCGCACCAGCCGCGACCGAGCCCGCGGTAAGGGCGATCGTGCCCAAGACACCCGGTGCGATGGACCGTACTACCGCAGCCGTCACTCCACCCACCACACCCATGGAGGTGGTGAAAGAGACGGCGTCTCGGAGGTTCTCGGCAGGACTAGAGCTGATAACTCCCGGCTGGCGCTCCTTGTTGTGAAACCATCCGGGCTTCTGGGCCTGGGCTTGCTTCGGAAATGTGCGTTGGATATTCATGTCGACTCCTAAGAATAGCTTTGAGAGTAGGTTAGCCGGATTCCGTTAAGTAGGCGTTAAAGGTGTGTCTACTCAACGCACTAAACAAACCCGGATGGACGCCCGTTCTCTCGCCTACCGCATGGAAGGCAAAGCCTACAACGCTTCTCGCAAGTTTCGGCAACTGCTGAGCTGTGAGCCTTTCCAATCCCCGAGCGGCGAGCACCGCCAACAGGTCATGGAGTGGTGCCGCTGGTTTGCCGACCAGGGCTACGGCAAGCTGGGGTTACCACCCAGCCGGGGCGGCGATCCCTTCGAGTTTCAATGCTTGGGTTACGAGTTGGGACTTCACGACTTCAATCTGATGATGCGCTTCGGTCTGCAGTTCGGATTTGTTATGAGAGCCGTCAGCAGATTGGGCTCCGACAGCCAGCAAGTTTGGCTGGACAAAATCGCCTCCATGGAGTCCGTCACCTGTCTTGCCATGACCGAGGTGGCTCACGGCTCCAACATACGCGAGATGCAGACCCGAGCGGTCTTTCAAGACAACGGATTCGTCCTCTCCAACACCGAAGCAGGAGCAGCCAAAAACTGGGTCGCCTCGGCGGAGTCCTCCAACCTCGCCCTGGTCTTTGCCCAATTACAAGTCGCGGGAGTCTCCCACGGAGTTCACGCTTTCCTGGTACCACTTCGAGACGAAAACGGAGAGCTTCTCGCGGGAATTCAAATGGAGCGGCTAAGCCACCCGGGGGGCTTGAACGGACTGGACTACGCTCGGTTGACCTTCGACGAGGTCAAGCTCGACAAAGGGCAGCTACTCAACCGCCACGCCGACGTCGACGACGACGGGCATTACGTGTGCCGTCTCAAGTCTCCCGGACATCGCCTGAACGCCCTTCTCGGCACCCTCGTCGTGGGGCGAGGCTTGCTCTCCTCCGGCGCTTCCGCGGGCGCCAAACTCTCTCTCAGTCTGGCCATTCGGTACGCCGAACAACGCCGTCAATTCAAGAGTCCTAAAGAGAAGCTGGAGCGAACCCTGCTCAGCTATCAAGCTCACCAAAAGGCCCTGATGCCGCGACTGGCCACTTTGATCGCCATCGATGCGGCCCGGCGCACCCTTGCCCATCAACAACACGAATACTTCGAGGACTCACTCAAGGACCGCAAGCTTGAGACCTATACCAGCGGCCTGAAAGCTTACACTTCGGCCTTCGCCGTGGAGACCGCTCAGGTCTGTCGGGAGTGCTGCGGCGGAGCCGGATGCCTCACCGAAAACAAGCTCACCAAACTGCGCAGCGACCTCGACCTCTTCACCACCATGGAGGGCGACAATCGGGTGCTCAACCTTATGGTGGCCCGCAACCTCCTGACCGATTTCAAACGCGGCATCGACCGCTCTCGGGTCCTTAACGCTCTCAGCTGGGCCGGAAAATCCGTGAATTTAGTAGCCCAATCCAACTTCAGTACCAGAAAAGCCACCGCTGAAGAGTTGAACAATCAGAGTTTTTTCGACAAGGCACTTCGCTTTAAGGTCGATAGTCTTCGGTACTCCCTGGCCCGAAGAGTTCGAGCCCGCCTGGCCGACGAGATGGACATCTTCGACGCGCTGGCCGTCTGCCAAGACCACTGTCTGGCCCTGGCCAATGCCCACTGTGAAGAGAAAATCTATCGCTGTCTCCGAAATATGATCGAGAGCAACCCTCCGGGCTGGGACCGCCGCCTTCTTGAGCGCGCTCTGGCTCTATTCGCTCTCTCCCGAATCGAAGCTGATCGAGGCTGGTATCTCGAACAAGGATACATCAACGGAAGGCAGTCTCAAACCATTCGCAACGAGGTTCTGGCACTGTGCGCTCAGATGGCCGCCGACGCCTCCTCCGTCGTGGAAGCCTTTGAACTCTCGCCGGACAGTCTGAGATGCCCCATGCTGGAGAGCACCTCATGATCGCCGGAGCGTTCGGCAGCTTTCTGGACCGAATGTGCTTCTGGAACATTCCAGCCGCCATCAAGAGCTACGAGATGCCGATACCCTGCGAGACCTTTATGCACGAAGGTCTGGAGGTGTGGTACGTACCCGGGCACTCGGACGGACCCACCGTCCTCTTCTGTCACGGTAACGCCGGTCACCTGAGATTTCCCAATGTGCGCCGCGACCGCTTCCTGGCTCTTCACGAAGCCGGCGCCAACTTGTGGGCCTTCGATTATCGGGGGTACGGCCACAGTATCGGACAGCCCAGTGAATATGGACTGTACGCCGATGCGCGAGTGGTTCACGAGTTGGCTCGGGAGCGTCATCCGGAAGGACGCCGGTTCATCCTCTACGGCCGTTCGCTCGGGGGCGCGGTGGCGGTGCAACTGGCCACCGAAGTGGAGACCCCCGATGCTCTTATTCTCGAGTCCACCTTCACCAGTGTGCGAGAGGTGGTGGGCGCCTGGCTCTTTCCGCAGATAGCGACCACCATGACTTACGAGTTCAACAGTCTGGAGCGCATCCGCCGACTGAAATGCCCTCTTTATATGATTCACGGTACCCACGACAAGATCGTGCCCTATCACCTGGGCAAAAAACTCTGGGATGGTTGCTCTACAGGCGTGGAGTTTCTCTCGGTCTGGTCAGCCGGTCACAACAATCTTCAGCGGGCCTCCGAGGGTCTTTACCAGCAGACGCTCTGCAAATGGCTGTCAGGCACGCGGAAGTTCGAAATAGAAAGTGGCTCCCTCGCCAAGTGAAGACTCCAACCAGATTCCACAGCCGTGGCGCTCGAGCATTCTCTTCACGATCGTCAGCCCCGCTCCCGAACCGCCCCCGTATTTAGCGGGAGGATGAAGCCGCCGAAAAAGATTGAAGATACGGCCGTGGTGGTCGGGATGAATGCCGATACCGTTGTCCTTGACCTGGAAGACAACCTTGTTGGGGTCGCTCGAGGAGCTGGAACTCACCACAATCTCCCTATTGTCGCCGGTATACTTCGCAGCGTTGGAAAGCAGATTCGTGAAAATCTCGGAAACAAATGTCTCATATCCGTAGACGAGAGGGAGTTGACCCTCTATCTGGATCCGCCCGGAGTACTCTGAAAAAACGAAGTCGACAAGCTCCCTGACGAGCTGGTGGCTATCCACCTCCGTCATGAGGGTCTCTCGGTCACCGAGCTTGGCATAGTGAAGAAGGTCCCTTATGAGTAGGTTCATCCGCTCCGCCAGAGCCAAAACGTTGTTGGCCAGTGTTTCCCCCTCCGGTCCCAGGTCGTGGTCCTCCAACAAAGTCTCGGTGTAGGTGAAGATCCCACGTATCGGCTCTTGAAGATCGTGGCTGGCCATGAACGCAAACGCTTCCAACTCTTCGTTACTTCGTTGCAGCGCTTGTTTTTGAAGCTCCGACCGCTCGGCGATAAAGAGAGCCGCTCGCCGGATAGCCGCGCCCAACTCTTGAGCCGCCCGAAAGTCTCGCTCACCCCAAGGAGCGGACTGGTCCTCGATCTGCTGGACGTACTCTTGAAAAGAAGACCGAGGCTCCAATCGCACTCCGGTAGGACGCGAATAATCCGTCTTTCTCGGGTCGCCGGCCCAGCGTATCGAATACTCGTCAGCCTTGCGCAACCAGTAAATGCCGTAGTCCGGACCGGGAGACAGAAAGAGAACACCAGGGTAGCCGGCCAGGACTTCGGGTGGACAGTCGGTGGTCGCGCCAACCGTCTCAGCAACCCCAAATCTATTCTCCAAATAGTCCTTGAGATAGTAGAGTGTCTCTGATTTGATACCGGCGTCGGTCTTCCAACCGTTGGACTGGAACACAGCCACTGCATCCGAATCCAGCAAAGTTCGTAGCGCCTTAAGATCGACATCGAGCCTTAAGAAATCAAGGTTCTTTAGCTGCTCTTCGTAATTTGCCAGGTGGTCGGCGATCTGGTGTCTTTCGGCCCGACTACTCTCGGCCACCATCGAAGCCAGTCTCATTGAGGCCATCTCCAAAAAGAGTTCCAAAGAACTCCGCTTTCGAAGGCCTATCGGAAGGGGTTCGGAGTGATGACAGGCCACCAATCCCCAAAGCTCTCCTCCCACCCGAAGTGAGCCGGTGAACGAAGACCTAACTCCCATATTCCTCAAATACTCCAGGTGGATCGGTGAAGAGGCCCGACAAACTGCTCGACTCAGGTCCACTCGACTTCCCGGATCGTTCTCGAAAGGCTCCAGGGGCAACGGTTGGACGTCCACATCGCGAATCTCCCGAGACCAATTCTTGCGAAAAACCTCTCTTGCCGGAGAGGGGATATCGTTGGCCGGAAAACGCAGACCGAGGTAAAGTTGAGAGACTCCGTCAAGGCAGGACTCGGCCACGATGTCTCCAGTCCAGTCGGGCAAGAACCGATAGATCATAGCCCGCTCAACGGCCAAGAAGCTCCTCATCTCCTCCGCCAAGATCTCCACAAACCTCTCCCAAGACCTGGCCGTCTCCAGTCGAGCTAGAGCGGTCTGTATGAGGAGATGATGGTCCTCAGAGCCGTTATCCTCAGCCGGCTCTATCTCGACGAGCAGATGGGAGTCGGTTCGATGAATCGACGTCGGCCAGGGCACGACGGGCGATGCAAGGTAAGTGCGGCGATGCTCCGCGCAGGCGGAGGCCTGGCTCGCAGCCTCTTCTGGAAGAAGCTCTTCGAGGCTCTTGCCCAGGATCTCGTCTGACCAAATACGGGAGTAGTTGGTACTGCGTTGAATCAGCCGTCGGGTGGTCTGGTCGAAGACCAAAAGGATGCCGTGAGGCTGGCAGTAGTTGATGAAAGCAACCGGCTCCCTGTCGCAGTCGGAGAGAGCGGTAGGAGTCCTCAGGATGTCGTAGGATGGCGTCCGTTCGTATAATCGGTTCGAGTCGATACCTATACCTCCAGGCCCCTCTGAGAATGTCCCGGTTGTATTCTACCCAACCAGAGAGGCGAAAAACATCGCTGGTAGACTGGGTCTAGCCGGTCGTTGTTGGACTGGTTGGGATGGATAGGAATCACCTTTGAGCCACAACTTCAGGAGGATCCTGGTGGTGGACGACTCCGCACCGGATCGTTTTGCCATCAAGCGAAGCCTCAAGAAATATGCAGGTACCGAGTTGGAGTTTCAGCAGGCCGACAGCGCCGCAGCTGCCCTAGCTCTCCTGGAGACCGAGTCCTTCGACGGTATTATTGTCGACTTCTATCTCCGCGACCTACCTGGAACCGACCTCTTGCGAAAGCTTCGAGCGACCCTCGGAGAACTTCCCTGCCCGGTTGTCATGGTGACCGGCTCGCTGGAGTCCGAGAAGCTCGCCGTCCAAGCTTTGGAAGCCGGTGCCCACGACTATATTGAGAAGAATCGTCTCCGTGAACCCGCACTTTGGAAAGCCCTTCTTTACGCTAGCTCTCGCTTTGAATTGGCCCAAGAGTTCGCCGCTACCAATTCGCGACTGACCGCTCTGAACAGCGAACTGGAACGCAAGAACCAGCTCAAAACTCAGTTTCTGGCCAACGCGACCCACGAACTGCGAACTCCCGTGACCGCTATCATCGGGCTCGTCGGCCTGATAAGGGACCACGACGGACTGCCTCCAGAGATCACCGACCATCTGGCTAGCATCACAGCCTGTTGCGACTCCTTGCTCAACTCCGTCAACGACGTCTTGGACCTCACTAAGATCGAGACCGGTGAGTTTGTTCTGGAAACCTCCGCCTTTTGTCCCTATGAAGTTGTTCATAGAGTCGCCCAAACTTTTACTCATCTTGCCAGCGACCGTAATATCATCATTCAGACTCTGGTACCGGATGTCGTTCCCTATGTTCTAGGAGACGGTAAGCGAGTGACACAGGTCCTCATGAACTTTGTCGGCAACGCTCTCAAGTACACCGACGGCGGGAGTATTGCTCTCAAGCTATCCATCGTTCCCGATCCGGGCGACAAACGTCGTCTCCGCTTTGAGGTTGAGGATACCGGTGTCGGAATTCCGGACCACGAGGTGCCTCACGTCTTTGAAAGACATTTCCAAGCCTCCAACTCTTCCGGTAAAGTGTCCAGTAGCGGCTTAGGCCTTGCCATCGTGAAAGAACTGGCCGACCAGATGGGCGGCCGGGTAGGCTGCCGGAGCAAAGTGGGGGTGGGCACCGTTTTTTGGTTCGAAATGACCTTTGAACCCGCTTCCGAGCCCCACGAGGAATCGACTGAGGGAGATGACGAGAGAGCCGACCTGTCGGCCAACGTTTTGATCGCCGAAGACAACGTCATCCTCGCCAGAGTGATAGAACACCAGTTTCGCAAGCTTGGATGTCGGGTGACTCTCGTCGACTGCGGCGAGGCTGCGGTGAAAGCGGCTTCAGAGGAGCCGTACTGCATGATCGTCCTGGATGCTAGAATGCCCGGCATCGGCGGCTTGGAGGCGAGTCGCCGAATCAGAGCCCGATTAGGCAAAGAGGTGCCGATCGTTCTTCTGACCGCGGACTCTCTCTTGCCCTCTTCAGACCTGGAGCAGTACGGCATCACTGCCGCCTACGTGAAGCCACTTTCCGAGAAAGACATCGAGATCAAAATACTGAGCCTGATGGCGTGATATATCCTGACGTATGGGGTAGTTCGATACAGTTCGGCCTCATGCCAGAGCGACAGAATGAGTTTTAACTGACATGATGAGAAGACGCGCTATCATTCACCTGGCAGAAGACCTGGACGCCGATTGCTTGGCCTTCACGCGTGCGATTGACGGCAGCTGCTTCGCACGCAAACTCGATGTCCGCCGATTCCGCAACGGTACGGAGATCCTGGAGTCTTTCGAGGGGGAAGACCGTCCCGACCTACTGTTCCTGGATCTCAACCTCGGCGACTACAACGGACTGGAAGTGCTCGAGCGTTTGCACGGAGCGAAAGACTTCGCTCTTGTCCCCACCATTCTCTATACCAGTTCGCAAGACCCCAAAGACATCCGGCGCTGCTACGAACTAGGGGCCAACGGATACCTGGTGAAGCCGCTGGGTGTAGACAACCTGAGGAAACTCCTCGAAAACTGCTTTCGATACTGGCTGGAGTCCGTGCGGATTCCTTCTTCCGACGATTTTCGGACCTGGCTTTAGGGACTTTTCGACCCTAGGGCCTGGGCGGGAATTATCTGTACAGCCAGGGCGTCGAGGGGCTCGAATGGCAAGGAGATTTGCGTGAGGTGAATCGGGCATTCATAAGCGAAAATCGACGATGGGATAGCGCAGCGATGCCTATATCTAAACCACCTCACGAATACCCAAACTATCGCCGACGTGGGAAACACTATCAATCGCTTTCGGCAGACGCGACGACTTCGTCCGTGGAAAAATATGCCGATGTGAATTCTTGAGATCCACCAAAAAGCGTCGCCTCCCTCGAGGAAGAGGGCAAATGGGCCGTCTGATCCAACCGATCCATCATGAAAGTTCTCTTGACCCTTGCTCTCTGCTTGAGCCTCTCACTAGCACCCCTGGCCGACGAACTCACGGTCGAACGCATCTTTTCCTCCCCCTCCATCGACGGCGAGTCGATACGCGGCTTGAAAGTGGCGCCCGACGGCTCCCGCGTCACCTTCTTACGCGGTAAAGAGTCTGACTACGAGCGGCTCGACCTCTGGGAGTACAACCTGGAGAGCGGCGAAACACGACTCCTCTTCGACTCCGACACTCTGCATTCCGGGGACGAGAATCTGTCTGATGAAGAGAAAGCTCGTCGAGAAAGACTTCGACTCTCCGGCACCGGCATCGTTAGTTACGAGTGGTCGAAGGACGGCAAGGCTCTCTTCTTTCCCCTGGCCGGCGACGTTTACTACTGGAAAGTCGGCACCCCCGATGCCAAGAAAGTGGTCTCCACTCCCGAATTTGAGACCGACGTCAAATTCTCGCCCAAAGGCAACTACCTGTCCTATATCCGAGAGCAGAACCTCTATATTCTCGATCTCGCAAGCGGCAAGGAAACGGCTCTCACCACCGGAGGCGGAGACACAATCAAGTACGGCATGGCCGAGTTCGTGGCCCAGGAAGAGATGGACCGCATGACGGGCTACTGGTGGGCTGAAGACGAGTCCAAAATCGCCTTCATCAAGGTCGATGAGAGCCCGGTGGACGAAGTCACACGAACTGAAATCTACGCTGAAGAGATCAAGATGATCAAACAGCGGTATCCCTTCGCCGGGACACCCAACGCCCAGGTGGAGCTTGCGGTGATCAACCTGGCCGACAAGGAAGTGAAATGGGTTGACTTGGGCGATAACAAAGACTTCTATCTGCCCCGGGTGGAATGGACCAAAGACCCCGACCTCCTCACTTATCAGTGGCAGAGCCGCGACCAGAAAGAGTTAATCATGAGGTCCGTCCGGTGGCCTTCGATGGAGCAGAGAGAACTGCTGAAAGAAGAGAGCGAGACCTGGGTAAACCTCCACGACGACCTCAAATTTTTAAAGAACAAAGAAAACTTTGTCTGGGCCTCTGAACAGGACGGCTTCAAGCATCTCTACCTGTACAAGGTCGATGGAACTCCGGTTCGCCGGCTCACAGAGGGCGAGTGGGTCGTGGACGAGGTTGAACACATCGACGAAAAGGAAGGGGTTGTCTATTTCACAGCCCGCAAGGATACGCCCCTGGAGAGCCATCTCTATTCCGTTCCGTTGCAGGGTGGGGAGGTCAAAAGGCTGACCACCCGATCGGGCTTTCACGACATCACCTTTTCCAAAAAAGGAAACAGTTATGTAGACCTCTTCAGCACCGTCTCCACTCCTCCTCAGGTTAGTCTGCACGCCCCTTCCGGGGAACGCATCACCTGGTTGCTGGAGAACGAGGTCGATGAAGATCACCCTCTCTATCCTTACCTCTCGGATTGGCTCACACCGGAATTCGGGAGCTTTCTGACCTCCGACCAAACCCGCCTACACTACCGACTCTACAAACCCAAAGACTTCGATCCCAAAAAGAAGTACCCGGTGATCGTCTATCTCTACGGCGGACCGGGCGCCCAACGCGTGACCAACTCCTGGGGCCGTCATTTCTCCCAATACATGGCCCAGCAGGGTTATGTCGTCTTCACTCTCGACAACCGGGGATCGTACAAACGAGGAAAAGCTTTCGAAGAACCGATCTACCGAGCCATGGGGACCATCGAAGTGTCCGACCAGGTGGAAGGCGTGAAGTTTCTCCGCGAATATCCGTGGGTGGACCCGGACCGAATCGGCGTGCATGGCAGTAGCTACGGCGGCTATATGACGATCATGACGATGTTCAAGGAACCGGAATACTTTAAAGCCGGAGTGGCCGGAGCGCCCGTGACCGACTGGAGGCTTTACGACACGCACTACACCGAAAGGTATCTCGGCGACCCGTCGGACGAAGGCGACGTCTATCAGAAGTCATCCGTGTTCGATCACGCCGGCAATCTCCAGGGGCCGCTTCTCATCTATCACGGAATGGCTGACGACAACGTGCTCTTCAAGAACAGCACCAAGCTCTATAAGGTCCTTCAAGACAACAACCTCCCGTTTTACGTCATGGACTATCCGGGAAAAAAACACCGGTTTAGCGGGAAGACCACCTCGATGCATCGGCTCAATATGATCCGAAATTTCTTCGACCTTCATTTCGGTGTGCGAAGATGACGTAAGGACCATTTAAAAGGTCTTCGTCGGAGCTACCAGAAGCATCAATAATGAATCGTCTATTCCTTCTGGTATTTCTTGTTCTTTTTTTTCCTTTCTCAGGCTGTGGCACCACCACCAATGTTGCCCCCCAAAATCCGCAGAGCGCCGTTCAATCCGAAGAGGTTCTGTTGACGAGTGACGACGGACTGTTTCAGATTCGCATTCCGGTAGAAGGCTTACAGCCGGATGTTGTGCCTGCACTTGAAACACAAACGGACCCCGCAACCGGCGAGAAAGTCTATGCATTGACCCCGGTGGGAGAGATTTCACTTCTTCCAATGACGGCCACGTTACCGGCAGTCAATGCTCAGGGGCAGCAAAATATCGCTCTTTTTCCGGTTGAGGGAACCGGCGCGTTGATACCATTGAAGACAGTAGTCGTGGGAGACCGCCTTCAGGCGAAGACGGTTCATTTCTCCCGCTTCGGAACATCAGGGTCCATCCCTATATCCGACGAGGAGACGGCCAAGGAGACTTTTCTTAGGAGTTACGGCGGTCTCATCAAAGATCTCGAAAACGGCGACCGATTTGCACCCCCCGATGCCACACCCGGCTTCGTAGCCGCGTACGGGCCTTATCCCCTGGCCCAGGGAGATAGCTTTGGCTCAGGCATACCCGAAGTCGACCTGCAAAGAGATGACCAGGACCTCTCGGTATCAGCGACCTTAGAGCCAGACTCAGCTTTCACCACCGTCGACCAGGATGGATGGTTCTTCTTGGTCGACTTGCTGGACGGCTCGCTGTTCGGCCATCCGGTTCTCTACGTCTTCCTGGACAAAAGCGGGCGGTTCTGCGAAGTGTTGGCACTGCAACCTCCCTCCCTAAACGACATACCTATCTTGATTTCTCAAGACCAGCGAGAGGCTTCTCCAAAGAGAATCGTGGGATCATCCCCGTCACAGGTGCGGTCATCGGATGCGCCCCTCGCTCGCGACGAGGGTGACTTTGAACTGACGAATTGTAAGCGTATCGCTATCGTCTTGTCTTTCTCTCCGGAATCCTTCGTTGTCGCGACGGAGAAGCGGCTCACGGATAAACTCCAGAGTATCAATCTTCCATGTGTGAGTCGGAGAATCGAAACATTCGCCGAAGTCAAAGCGCTTGTGGACCAGATCAAGACCTTCCAGGAGACGACCTGCGAATGCGAAGGCTTCGATGAAGTCTTTCTCTATGTTATAGGGCACGGAGTGCCGCCTGACGCCTTCTCGGGCCTTTCTAAGCTCACGGCGCTAGGCAATTTCGACCTCGGCGATAACGTCCTGACCGACCCGGCCGCCATAGCAGTTTACGGCTCCGACGGCACTCAAATCGAAGATGGAGGTTCTCCCAGACAAATAGATCTCCTGAATATTCTGCTGGAGGTCGATCGACTCTGTCGAAAAAGAACCGATCCTTCAGACGCTTCGACAGAGACAGGCAAGCTGAAAGTTTTCATAGAGAGCTGTTTTAGCGCCGGCCTGTTGCAGGAACTCGACGCACTTCGCAGGCGCATTGACGGCAACACCGGCACCAATGAAAAATTCAATAAAATTGCCTGTCTCAAAGCCGAGATAATAACGGCGGCAAGGCGAAATCAGATCGCGTTGGGTCGAGTAGTGAACCTCTCCCGGGAAAAAAATCAGCTGGCTACGGAAGCGTTCGTCAACAATCTCGTCGTCGACGCCAATAATCTGATCGACATGAGGGCGACCTACAATGCCGGTCTCAACAAGAGATTCAGAATCGTGCTCGCCCAAGACCCTCAATTCAAGAGCTACGGCGGCGTGGAGGAGTTTGGTCGGAGTCCAACCGGGTGCCCCTGTTGCGTCAAAGAGGACCTACCACAGCCTCCCCCCGATTTTTCTGCCTCGATCGACACGGACATAGGGCAAGACGGCGACCAGCTCTTCGCCGACTTTAGCCATACTGTCGGCGAAACGTCGTGCCCTCAGCCCTTACCGCCTATCTTTGTAAAAAACACCGGGTCACAAGATATCGTTGTCAAGGTCTCCGCGGTCGGAGCCCACCTTGTTGTGTCTTCCCCCGGGCCGTTCACGGTGTCGCCGGGGAACACGAGAGTCGTCAACGTCGCGTTCGACTGTAGCACGACCTCGCCATTCGAATCGATAGTGACAGTCATGACGAGTGGTTCAGGGACCGGGCTAACTGTCGACGTGACTTATAGTGGGAACGTGTCCTTCCCTTAGTTTCGAAAGTCCACGTTCGAACCAAGGCAAAATTCGACCGGCACCGGTTGCGAGTCCCCAACCGCGAGGCTTCTTACAACAACTTGAATTGCCGGGCCTAGTTGTTGGGGAAAAGCGAAAAGACGCTGTGAATAGTCTTGGGGTCGTTTAAAACGGATACGTTGCCCACCGGCACGATCTTGGAGGCCTCTTTGATAGCCAGGGCTCGGAGATCGAGCTCCAGTCCCGCAGTGGGTGCTCCGGGTGCCGGGGCTACTTTAAACCAGAGAAGACCGGTCGTGATGATTCTGGCTTCTTCCACACCCGGCTGGGCCATTATGGAGGCCACGCTCAGCCCGTCGGGCGCGATGAGATAGGAGCCTATGGCCGAAGGGTCGATCAACTCTTCAGGCACGTCGCCGGGCCCGGGGTCCGCGGGCGGGTCGGGCCAGGGGACGGTCACCGGCGGGTTGTCGATCACCACCCGGATCAGCATCTTGTGAGGACAGACATCATCACCGTTTGGGTTGCTCCCACTCGAACAAGACATCTTGTAAAGAGCGTCGTGTCCCTGGGGCTTGGCCAGATAGTAGAGAACATTGCGCTGCCAATGAGGAATCCCGCTTGTGTTGCGTTCGAACGAGCCATCCGGGCCCGCGGCTGAGAGAAACCAGATGGCGTCCCCTCCCCCCAGGCCGGGCGGGGTCTGCGTCATGCCAAAATGGAGTTCTCCCGAGTCTCCCGGGTCCAGATCGGCCTGAAGAAGATCTCGATTGAGGGCCGTGCGAGCTTTGCTCAACACCATAGAGGCGTCTTCTCGACTGTCGCCGGCCGTCCAGACCCACACGCTTTGCTTGAGAAGCATGGTGGTCACGATCATAATGCCGCTAAAGATAGCCAGCGCCGTGAACATCTCGAGTACGGTGAAGCCCCTGGCTTTAAATCGGGTCATTCTTTATCTCTCGGACCAATCGACTGGCGCTATAGGTCAACTGCCCTCCGCCGACCCGCGTTTCGCCAGGTTTCTCGCTCCACCACCACACGATGATATCTAGCTTCCTCAAGCGGTTAGGTGGAAGGGTGCCGGTGGGCACATCGTTGGCCAGGACCTGAAAATTATAGTCGGTGTCGCCTATTCGGATCGTCCCCTCCGAAAACGGGGCGGCTAAAGAGGCGTCCCAAAAAGCGTCGTGACTGGCTTCCGGAATGGTCTCGATAGTGTGGACGGCGAGCGACAGCTGCTCTTCAGCCACCAACATGGCGTCGGTGATCGCCTCGGCCTTCTCTCGGGAAGCGATGGCGGTGAAAGAGAGAGCCACCAGAGTAAGAGAAGCAATGGCGATGAGAGTCAATGAAAACATCAACTCCATTAAATTGAAACCCCCAACTCGACGTCGGGAACGGATCATCGATAAGCCGTCCATGCGGTTCTCTTAAACTGCACGTTGTCGGGTAAAGTTTTCATGACGCTGAGGAGGTAGGCCGGGTCAAACTTCAGCTTCACTTCCTCGGCATCAATGTTGACCAGACCTTTGTTTGTGTTGGCGGGCTTGCCGTTGGCGGGGTCGCCGCCGTAGGCTACCAGGGTGCCTTCCAGGGAGAACTTTCCGCGCTTCACGCTGGGGTCGTCGTTGCCCATTTTAGCGTCGAAGTCTCCCCAGGTGTAGACCAGACCCTTAAGCTTGATATCCTTGAATTCGTACTGATCGTTACCCTTGTCTTTGAGGGTAGAGAGGGTGATATCTCCCTTAGCGTACATATTCACGCCTTCTTCGGCGTTGGCCGTCGCGGAGAGGTCGGCTCCCGCTCCGACTACGGAGAGGGAGCCTTGAGAAGTGATAGATGCCCCTTCGCCTTTCAGCTTGGCGCCGATGCGAATGTTGCCGTCGGAGGAGAGGGTGGCCGATTCACCGTCCGGGGGTTCGAAGTTGATTTCCAGGTCCTCGGCGGTGGTGGTGTCTCCGGTGCCCAGGTTCAGATCGCCTTCGGCGCCCAGTAAGCCATGGGTAGCGGCGGTGGATGTTAACTCGCCGGGTGTGACAAAGCCATCGTCGAACGCGTCTTCTAAAGCAGCTTGCAGGCTAGAGTAGTCGTTAGCGTCGTCAAAGCTCACAACGCCGGCGGAGGTCCACCAAATATCTGCGGCGGATCCTGATTCGGGAGCACTGTTCCAGCCCTCGTTTCCAGTCGGGCCGCTTCCATCACCCAAGCGACCGGCGAAGAAAGCCGTTCTCGCGACCGGGTTGCCGGCCAGATACTGCGCCAGAGCCGGCCCCGCAGCCGTCGCTTGAGCAGCACTCGGATCCGGCGGCTCTTCAGGCGCACCTTCTCTAGGAATGACCGTGAAATCAGCCGTACCCGCCACCGTCGGTTTGACGTAAAGATCGCCGGTTATGGTCATCTTCTTGGTCTCGACCTTCAGGGACGGCGGTAAAGTCATTCCCGACGGACCTCCGGTCCAGGTACCCCCGGAGAAGACCACCTCTCCCGCATCGGTGGGATTCCCTCGAATGTGAGAGGAAAAGGAGGCGTAGTCCATATCATAGTAGTGAAGCGTGCCGTCGTCCCACCAGACGTAAGTCCCGGCCGCAACTTTGTTCCCGTCCGGGTCGGCCGTTTTCAGATCGTCCCAGGTCAGCTCGTAAAACGGATCGTCTGCCTTCTCTTGCTCCACCCCGACTTTGCCGGGGTCGTACTCAGCGTCGAGAGTAGCGTCCTTAGTATAGACCGTACCTTTGGAATCGTATGTACCCGAGTCGCCGTCCTCTTCCGAGACCTTCACTCCCCCCCGGCTCCGCACTTTGGGAACTCCGCCCCCTTTAGCTTCCACGGTGAAAAGCTTCTTATCGCCCAGCACAGCCACCAGATCGCTATTCGACATCGCCACCGCGTCGGTCGCCAGGTCGTCCAGGTTGGAGGCGATGAAGATCCCCTCCAACACCTTGCCGTGGGTCAGGCCGTTGGGGTTCGGGTTGCCCGGATCAAACTCTCGAACGCCCGGCCCTGTCAGGCCTTCCACGATGATACAGAGTGCGTGCGCGGGCACGTAGTACTCGCCCACGCTGGGGTCGGCCACGGTACCGTTACTGGCCCGGGGCACGACTTTCTCGGAAGAGTTGGAGAGGTTGTTGATGGAAACAAAGTCTATCGGAATGCGCGGCCCGGTGGAGTCGTTCAGGCTATCGCCGTTGTCGTTCCCGTTTTCGAAATTGAAACGGATCCGAAACATCGAGGCGCTACCGTCGGGGGCCTTCATATGACCCCAGACATAACCGGAGTCTTCTACCACTTTGAAATCGGCCGTGTTAATGACCAGACCGCCACCATCTCCACGCCAATCCGGATTCTCTCGGACCCGCATGATGGCGTATTGCATCCCGGATTCGGCCGCCGCACTTCCGGTCAGCGCTCCGTCTTGGGAGCCGGCCAAACCGAGAGTTCTGGGCCCGATCAAGATCGCGGCCCCGATGAACATCGCAATTAAAATCGACATGAGAAGGACCGTGACCAACACGATCCCCTTTTGGCGGACCTTGACGCCCATTCGAAACAACACTCCTTGCTAATCTTTCCCCGACTTAGCATAGCAACGTTGTGAGCCGATTGCCATCTCATGGCGGGAATGTACCCCGGGGGATAGGCAATAAGTGCTCCCTAGGGATAATCGTGCCGTCGTATCCCAGGACCGAACCGTCCAGGGACTAATTCTATAGGTTGTGAGCGACGCGCCAACTCAGCATCCCAAACTCGAGAAGATGGGAACGAACCTGATGGAGGGCTTCCCCGAAGAGGTGAAAGCGTTCCTTTTCATGGTGGTGTCCGACAGCCTGCCTCTCCAGGAGATGTGGAGAAGCGGCGACATGGAGAAGGGCACCGGAGGAGACGGCAAACGGGTCCTCGGGATCTGCTGCAAGAGACAAAGGTCGGTCCTCATTCACGACGCCGAGAAAGACACCCAGATGCGAGGCATCAAGTTCAGGAGCTTTCTCTCCGCGCTGTGTGTTCCGATCTTCGACCAGGACAAGAGTCTGCTGGGGGCGTTCTTGATGATCGCCGAAAAGCCTGAAGTCTTCACTAATGAGCACAAGTTTGCCTTGGAAAGAGCGGCCCGAGACTACGGGCCCACCCTCGCCGGAATGCGCCGGGTGACTCAAACCGAAGAAGAGAAAGAAGAAACCGGCGAGCGGTTTAAGCTTCTATTCTCCCCGGTTGTCCTGGGCTTTACGGCTTGCGCTTTGATGCTCCTCGGTATCTGGCTCCTCTCACCTCCCGCCAAGGAGGCTCCTCAGACAACCGCCACCGCTCAGCCGCGTGAGATCACGCACGAAGTCCCGGATGTCGCCGCCCGATTTCTTACCAACCTTCAGGAAGGACAGTTCGAACAAGCCTGGCTCCTGCTGTCGCCGCCGCTCCGCAAACGTTGGGCCTCTGCCGATTTCATGCGGGCTTGGGCCAACTGGGTGGCCGAAGGGGAGAATAGCGAAATCCTCAAGCAGCGTCAGATATCCAAGCTTCAGCGCCACAATAATCAAACTCAGATCACCCTTTTGGAAAGCCCGGTCAGTGGAGATAGAGAGCATTGGAACTGGGAACTCCAAGAGATCGACGGCGAATGGGGGATCTCTAAGGTGAGCGGACCGGTCAAAAGTCCCTAAACCCGCTTGATACGCGGGCTACCACTCGATCTCCATCATCAAGCAGTTGAGTCCACTCCCAATGCCCATCAGTGCCAGTCGGTAACCTTTACGGATCAGTCCCCGCTCGATGGCGATCGCCAATGTCAAGGGGATGGAAGCCGGTCCCACATTTCCCAGACTGGGATAAGTGACGAACGTGCGGCTCTGGTCCAGGCCGAACAGATCGAAGAGCCTGGTGAAATGCTTGGAGCCGACCTGATGTCCGACGATAAAGTCGATATTGGAAGAATCCCAGCCCATGAACTTCTGGCCCAGCCCCCAGGTCTTGCGAGCCAACATGAGCCCTGCTTTTAAGAGCTCCTGAGCGTGCACCAACATCTCCTGGGGACTTCCCAGGCAGAGGTTCCGGTGGACCGTGTCGGCTAGCGAAACGTGGCCGACCAGTCGGTGCTTCTGCCCTAGATCGCGATGAGTCAAGACCACCGCGACCGCCCCCGAGCCCAGCGTGAGAGTGGGGAAGTTCAGACGAAATTTTTCCGAGTTCACGTCCGGTCGAAGGAGGCGGTCCATGGTGGCTTCCACCACTCCCCGAGAAGACTCGGCGTCCACCACCACTCCCGCCTTGATGCGCCCCAACTCAATCATATCGGCCACCAAGGCGATCCCGTTCAAGAAACCGAGGCAGGCGTTGCCGATATCCAGATTGAGACAACCTTCGGGGAGACCGAGCTCTCCATGCACCATGCTGGCGACCGACGGCTCCAGATAGTCCTTGCATACGGAAGTATTGACCAGGGCGCCGATATCGTTCGGGTCAAGCCCCGAGGAATCGATAGCCTTCTTGGCCGCCGTCGTGGCCACTTCCACGATGGTTGTGCCGGGAGCCCAGAACCTACGCTCCTCCACCCCGGTAGCCGCCATGACCAGCCCGGCGTCGATACCTAAACGACGAGAAGTGGGCTCGAGATGATCGACGATAGAGTCGCTGGTCACCACGTAAGGCGGCAACTCGTAGCCGATCGATTCTAGAAAGACATGGCGAAGCACAACATGTTATATAACGCTTCAACTCCAAAATTCTTCCCTGACGGCAAAAAAAACTTTAGACTGTATATCCGTGGGCACGTGGGAACTCATAAAATCCGGACTCGAACTCCGGCCGGAAACCTTTGAACAAGCGACGGCCCCCGGGGGTCTCAAGCACCTTGCCCTCCTCTTGACGATAGCGGTGATATCCAAAAGCCTGGGCGAGGTGGGAGTGCTCTATATCAACCGCGCCACCCGTCTTCAATATCTGAGGGGAGTGGTCGGCAGTCTGGCCGCGCTGATCTTCGCCGCTTTGGTATGGTCGGGCTGCATCTGGCTCTCCTGCCGGTTTGCGCTAGGAATGAATCCCGACTATGCGGTGGTTATCGCCATCGTGGCCGTGAGCTACACGCCCCTGATTTTCAGTTTCCTCGACATCATCCCTCACCTGGGGCTGCTGCTCTTTAAGATCTGGAGCATTTGGGGTCTCTTGATCACAGTGGCGGGACTCCACCACCTGTACGGTCTTTCACCCTTGCAAGGGCTCGCCTGTTCCGGAGTCGGCTGGGTCATCTTCTACAGCCTGAATACGTTCTTCGGCGGGGCGGCTGAAAAGGTCAAGCTCCGCCTTCTAGGCCGCGATCAGTGGGTCAACCCTAAGGAAGCGGCGGTCGCTCTCCTGGAAAAGGAACTAACCCGATGATGGACTGGCTCCTGTCAAACCTAGGGTACGCCTTCACGCTGATGGCCCTCATTGTCGCCGCCATCGCCATCGTCGCACCCTTTGAATCGCTGAAATGGTGGTCGGCCGATATGGAACTCACTCTCCCCGACGTACCGGAGCGAAAAGCGGGCGAGATTCCGAAAGACGAGTGTTTCGTGGTCTACCTGACCGGCATCGGCGGCTCGGGCGACTCACTGGCTCGGAGAGAGTTCGGATTCTTGGAGCGCCTCAAAGAGAGAGCCCCAGACGCCGTTATCATCCACGACGTCTTTCCGTTTTCCGTCACCAACAACCCCCTGACCGGCGACAGACCCCTGGCCTGGTTCTTCGGAGCGATGCATCGCGCCCGACTCAAGGCCAAAAGTATCTTCTTCGAATTCTGGATCGGGGCGCGCAACGTCTGTCAGGTGGCGGTCTGCAGCGATCCTCGCTACGGACCGATCTACAACCTCGGGATAGCCAAGGAAGTCTACCGAGCCCTTCTGAGCCACGGCTACGATCCGCGACGCGCCAGCCCCGTCTATCTCATCGGCTACAGCGGCGGTGGTCAGGTGGCCCTGGGCGCGGCCTGCTACCTCACCCGCCTTCGTTCTCCCGTCACCGTCATCACGGTGGGCGGAGTCTTCAGCAGCATACCGGGGCTCTTGCTGGCCGACCACGTACACTGCCTGGTCGGCTCCAAGGACCGGACCGTGAAGCTGGGACCGCTCATGTTTCCCGGACGTTGGCCGCTCGCCCCACGCTCTGCTTGGAACAAAGCCCGGCGCCGGGGCAAGGTCAGCATCGTCGATATGGGGCCGATGATCCACTCGGGTCGAGGCGATTACTTCACCCGAAGCGTGACGCTGGAGGACGGCACAACTTACGCCGACCATACGGCCGATGTGGTAGCCGGCATCATCAAGGCTAAATAAAAAAAGCCCCTTACTTGAGGCTTTCTGCAATCTTGGCGGGCTTTACTTTTTCGGTTGCGTGCCCGGCGCGCCGGGAGGCGGCGCTCCTAAGAACATGGCGAAACTCGCTTGAACCTCGGCCATGGAGGCCATGAATTCGGCCATCACATTCTTCATGTAATCTTCTTGCATCTTCGGGCTCACTTTGATCTTCGGCATGTCCTGGGGAAGGGTGCCGGGGAGAAGACCTCCCATGCCCGCCGGGAAGACCGCCTGGTCGAAAAATCCGGGGGTGCCGAGGGGAGAATTAGGTCCGATCATAGTTGTGAGCTCCTCAATAGAATGGCCCTATTGTATCATGCCGATGTTAAAATGTTGTAACACCGGCCGATCATTTTTTGGAGAATTCGATCACGCCGGTCCATTCCACTCCACTGCTCTGCACTCGCTGAAGCTCGGCCAGCAGGAAAGCGCAGACCGGATCCTCGGGTACGGAGAGGGCTTGCAACTGTGCCAACCCGCCCTCCACCACGGCCCGAATCGCCTGGTCGAGACTCCCCGCGCTCTCCGTGGTCAAGCCACTTCCCCCGTCCTCCCTGGAGGTCACCAACTCGTGAATATCGTGAATTTCGGTCAGACCGGCCGGTCGCACTCGCCCGGCATAGCGACAGAGCAGCTCCGCCGGCAGTCGGTCTCGGAACTTCTGGTTCACCAGAATCGGAACACCAAAATATTTGGTCAGCCCCTCCAGACGGGAAGCCAGGTTCACCACCTTCCCCAAGACTCCGAACTTGATCTGTTCTTTGGCACCGATCTGACCGGCCACCGCCTTTCCAGTGGCGATCCCGATTCCACAGGATAACGGCTGTCCTCCAAACGGCACTTCCAAGCGTCGAACGATGCGAGTAATATCCAGGGCCGCCAGAGCCGCGTTTTGGACCTCCGGGCCGTCGGAGAGAGCACCCCAGCAGGCCAGAACCGCATCACCCTGATAATCGATCACGAGACCGCCCTGGCGAAACACGGCCTCGGTGACTTCCGTCATCACTCGGGTAAGGACCTCGTGGTGGGAAAGGATCTTCTCCAAGGTTTCGTCCTCGGCCGACTCCGTGGCTTTAGAAAACCCCCTGAGGTCGAAGAAGAGGACGGTGACGTCCCTCAACCTGGGTTTGAGAACCTCGTGAAACTCCTTGTCGGTCAATCGCTCACGAAGCCCCGGAGAGAAGAACTGGCCCACCTGCCCCTCGAACCGGTTCATCCGCTCGGTGGTCAAGTGATGGCTCAACGTCTCCGCCACGATATCCAAGAGAGCGGCTAACTCGTCCAGGCTCTTCTTCTGCTCTCGAACTTGAGTGTCGGTCAGCGCTACGGCGCTACTTCCCACGGCATAGAGACAGTATTTTTCGTCCTCCGTGATACTGACCGGAGAGGCGACCGCCCAGTCGGCTTGAGCGTGGGCTGTGGCTTGAAGCTCGGACTCACTCTCCAAAGCCCATACGTGAGCTACCGTGGCTTGCTGCTCAAGAGCGCTGGATACCAGCCTCCGGCTCGACGGCGTGGACGGTCCGTCTAATTTCGAGCGTTCGATCACCACGGTCGGAGGCTCACCGGGACCCAGCACCTTGAGTTCCTTGGCCTGGGGGAGCAGAGCGCTCAAAACCTCCAGAGCTCGCTGAAAAGCAGTGTCGCTATGGGCACCCCGCAGCTTCGGGAGCAGAGCCAACAGGGTTCGGAAAGAGGCGGCGCTGTTCTCTTGCTGAACGGCGTGCAGCTGAGTTCGAAGCATCGTATATTCGGTAACCGGAGCGTCCGCGTGCCCCCGCACCACAAACAAGCCGAATCGGGTCTTGCCCGTGACAAACGCTTGACCCGATTTCAGCTCGAATTCGTCTTGCTGGACCCCCTGGAAGAAGAGGGGGTTGCGAGCCTTCGGGTCTCGCTTCACCAGCACGCTGTCCTCTTGCCGCTGCAAGTGGAAATGACATCGACTGAGCATGGGGTCGCCGGCTACCGTCAGCTTGCCATCGGCACAAGAACCGTCCCCCCGTCCCACAAGATAGGAGTTTTCCTCCAGTAAGTATCTCTGGGTTTGCCCCTCTTCGGTGCGGGCCTGAAAGTAGATCACCGGGGCTCCGTGACGCAACGCAAGAGTTCGAACTCCTCGGTGGCATCGGCCAGTGCCGGGAATCGCGAACGCCACTCGGTCAGGTCTTCACGGCTCACTTGCACCCGGCCCACTTCGTCGGAGTCTCCAAGGTTGAGGAGATCTCGGCCTCGCGCGTCGATCACGGCGCTATCGCCCGAATAGCCGTTCAGCGGGTCATCGCCCACTCGATTGACGGCCACCATGAGCGCTTGATTCTCGATGGCTCTTGCGCGGAGCAAAGTGTTCCAGTGGTCCCGTCGAGCGCTGGGCCAGTTGGCCACGCACAGAAAGAGGTCGGCGCCTCCCACTAGCGCGGCTCGACGATACAGCTCGGGAAAACGAAGATCGTAGCAAACAGTGGGACAGACCGTCCACCCTTGATAAGGGAAAAGAGGGAGGCGAGCGCCACCCATGTAGTGATCGGCTTCTTTTCCATAGCTAAACGGGTGGATCTTGTCGTAGAAGCAAGCCAAAGTGCCGTCCGGGTAGTAGGAAAGGAGGCGGTTGAGTCCTTTACCGCCGCCGGCCGGTTGATGGGGGAAGCTTCCCACCGTACAGACTCCGTGCTTCATCGCCAGGTGGCGCAAGAACTCCGAACTCGGTCCGTCTTCCGGCTCTCCCACCTTGTCCAGCGCGAAGCTGAATCCGGTCGAAAACATCTCGGCCAATACCACCATGGAATCTCGCTCAGGCGGGTTCTCGCTCAACCTCGCTTCGATCGCCTCAAAGTTGTCTTGAGGAGCTTCCCATTCGATCGGTCGTTGTACAAGATAAATATTCATAACGTTCCTTTCGAACACCGCCTCGACGTTCCCGCGTCAGACCGCCCTGGAAGCCCTGGACAGAAGCGTTTTTAAGTGGCCATCCCGGAGATTCGTGAAGTTGGCCACCAGGTGGGACATCGCCACCCAGTGCAAACCCTTAGGATCCGGTCCGGAATAACTTTCTGGTGTCGGGCGTCGAGGTGCCCGACTGTCGGTGTTGGCTCGGCTGCGGTTTGTCGGGCACAAATAAGGACGAGACGACGCCGTCTGCACCCAAAGGGTACCCGGTGGATCGGCGTTCGAAATCGGGAAGTTATTTCGGACCGGATCCTTAGCCGTGGCCCCTTGAGCCTGACAGGCCAGAGGGAAAACAACTTCCGGGGTGGCTCCGGGACTGGGGTAGTACGGTCCTCCGAGAGTGAAGAAGTCGTCGACCACTATCTGGTGCTCCGTCGCTATTCGCTCCCTTGTGAAGGACTCCATTTCGTCGAGGTTCGTGACCGTTGTAGGCAGACGCCAGGCGGGGGTGACCCAGAGGTTGCTGTGTCCGCGAAAGCACTGGACGGCCGGAAAATCGTCATCCACCAGTCCGACAAACACCTCCTCCTCCGTTTTCCAGAGCAGGATAACCGCCGCCGTATGCAGGCTGAGCTTTCGAGGACGGCAGTACTCCAGTGTGTGCCTGTCTACAACCACACCTGAGTGGGACAGGGCTTCAAACTCCGCACATCCCAAATGGAGAAATTCCCCACCCGCGTGGTTTCGTTCAAAGGCCCTTCTCGGCGTGGATTCCGGAAGCGTCGACCGAGCATCCGGGGGAGGGGATTGAACCGTGAGTTTCAGCTGCTCTCCAATCCACGAACCCAGGGACTCGCCCAACCTTGCTAGCAGTTCACAGACATGGAGCTCTAGTCGAGCGTCCGGCAAGCCGCCGACCTGGGCCGCCCGCAGCAGCTGCCTAGCGGCAACCGCTCTGACTCTTTCCGTGCCCGTACTGACCGGCGTGGGCTCCACCTCCACGAAGACAGCCCGCACCTCCTCCTGCAGGCCGCCCGGCGAAGGGTAGCTGGTGGAGCCGAAATGGAATCGCTTCAAAGCCGCCGGCGGAATGCCGGCGCGCTTCTCTAAAGCCTCCTCCACCGTCTGGGCGATCGGCTTGTCTCCCTGAGTCACCACGATCGGTTCGGTGACGTAGATAGGTGAAAGCCCTCCATCGAGACGCTCGGAGCAGAGGCTCAAGAGCGGTCGGGGATAGCTCTTGCGCGCGATCACGAAAACCTCATCGTGTTGGCGGTAAAACGGCACGACATCCAATGTGGCGTTGGGTCGACGGATGAGGTCGCGGATCGCCCCGCTCTCAATGTGTCGATAATAGCACAATTCCAGATACCCAATCGACACCGATTCCTGAGAAGCTCGAACGACAACGTCATCGTCGGGCTCCACCTTCTCTCCCACGATGAGATAGTTTGTGGGTGGAAACTCTAGCGAGCGCCCGTCGACATCTTTGAGCAAAAACTGCCCCTCGAAGCGGTTTCTGATAATCCAGGGGTTGCGAATAGGAGTAGAGGCCAAGATTCTCAATCTCTGCTCTCGAAAGAGTTCCTCAAACTCGCGCTGGGTGAAGTAAGTGTACTCCTCTAAAACCTCCGTCTCCCAATCGGCGGTGTAGTCTTTCCGCAGTATGAACTCCACGGCATGGAGCGATTCCATCTCGAAAGCACGCCGGCCCCGCTTGTCGCACTCCACCTCTCGGTAAGAGAAACCTCGCTCTTCTTCAGGCAAGAGATAGCGAAACTCGGCCGCGAAACGCTCCAGTAGAGGCACCGTCTCCTCCGGCAATTCCAGTCGCACCAGACCCGGCTCCGGTCGCAGAAAGTCCCGGATAATGAGGCTTCCGTCGACCTTGAGCTGTTTCACCTGATTGGCCACGGCGTCGGCCGCTCGGTTCTTATCATAGCCGTTAAAGGTGGTCACGTGATGAAGGACCGAGGAGTTGAAAACCACGTCCAGAGATTCGTCTTCGAAGCAGGCGGCCCCGATATCTCCCACCCGAAAGTCAAGATTGGGACGCTTATATCTCTCGGTGGCGAGTTCCACCATCTCCGGACTGATATCCACACCCGTCACGCGAAGTTCGGGGTAGAGTGCGGCCAGGGCCTCGCTACCGGTCCCCGAACCCATTCCCATATCGGCCAGCCAGCCTCGCCCCAAGAGATGGGCGGCTGTCAGCGCCACCTTTTGCTGCATGGAGGCGTCCATTCCCTGGAGATAGCGTTCGTAGTCCGAGCGGGTGCCGCGCTGTTGGTGGTGATAGGCATGCATGTTTGGAGATTGCTTTTCGGGGCTGGCGTCACCTGCGCCCGACTATACCTGGGTATAGGGATAGCCGGCACTTTACGTCGTTTCCGAAGACGGCGGCTCGTTCTAGGCTAAGGTCAGGAAAGGACCCTGCCATGATACGCGACTTACTTATTTTTGTACTGATACTAGCCGTCTTGAAATTCGTCTTCGGATTGCCGATTTCCATCGTCGGCAGTATCGGACTCACCCTGCTGATTACCGGAATATTCGCGCTGCTTCGGTAGGCCGTCCCGAGCCAGTTAGAGGCGGGTCGACCGCTCGCCCCAGCCCGGAGTGGCGGCACTGCCCCCGGTCAGGCCCGGGGCGACTGCCCGCCTCGAACCGCCCTTCGGGCCGCCAAATGCCAGGCCAGAAAACCGGGCAGACAGAAGCCCAGACTATTCAGCGTACCGTGCACCGCATACATAGCGGGTATAGTAGCCCACGCCACCGGAAAAACGGAGCGCCATCCGTAGATCGTGGCCAACACCATTCCTCCGGCCAGACAGAGCCCGCCCGCGCCAAACAAGACCCGAGATGCCGGCGGCAAGGAAGAGGCCTGAAACCCCCAAGTCGCCTGTCCCAAGCTCACCGTGAAAGCGGAGAAAGCCAGTATCGTCACCGCCACCAACTCGATGGCCGGCGACATTCGCATTTGAGAGGTGGTTATTCCGACAGCCACCAGCGGCACCCCGGCAATCACACCCCAGGTCGATAGCCGGAAGACAAACTGCCCCTTCTGCTTGGCCAGCCAGAGCCCGGTCAGACGAGGGAGCGCGAAACCGGCATAATGGAAATGTACTCCCGTTAGCAGCACGATGATGCCCGAAAAGCCCATCGGTTGGTACCGAAACTGATCGAAGAGAGCCCAAATCGCGCCCACCGGCAAGTAAAGGTCCGAAGCCAAGACGGCCAAACCGGACAAGCTCCGGCCAGTCTCTCGCGAGAAGGCTAGGAGACTGCCCCCGGCGTTCATGATTGCAAGGATAAGCCAGGGAAAGCAAGCCCACGGCTCCGCCCCTTTCGTCAAAACACCGAGAGCGAAGAAGAACGCTCCCCCCAGCCAAAACAACCCTCGAAGCTTGAATTTTGGCTCCAAAGCCAGAGCCAGGCAAACCACGAACGGTGCCACCGCGAGGACCAGACGAACGTAGGTCTCACTGAACATTCCAGCGACTTCGAGTGGTTTCAAAATTCCCATTGAAAATTCCGATTCTAGCAGTGGGTGGAATCGAAGAGCGGTCGAATACCTGGTGGTCTGTCGAAGAGACTACCAGTGCAAACAAGGACACACCGAGATGAACAGTTCGCTTCAGAGGCTTGCCCAAATCTACCACCAGTTGGACGAGGTCTTGCCGAAATCGGCCGAAAACCGCTGCGGGACTTGCCGTGAATGCTGCACCGCAGGGGGCGTGGACCGCCACGGAGTGACGGAGTTAGAGTACGACTACATCTCGGAGACCTATGGCGCCACGGCAGTCGATCACTTTCGAGCTTTCGCTAGTCGCGAGAAAAAAACCACCGGAGACTACCGCTGGGAACTTTGTCCCTTCTATGACACGACTGCCCCGGGGTGTGGCATATACGACCACCGACCCTTTTCCTGCCGCGTCTTCGGCCACTATCAAGTCGAAGGTACAGAGCTTCCCACCGTCTGCACCTTCCGAGGCAGGGCTAAAGTTGTCAGTGGTCGGGAACATTATGTCGAGGTCCCACTTGCCGTTGAGTTGCGCGACGCTTCGCGAGCCTACTGGGCGTCCCGAAAGAGCCAGCCGGTTCGCCAAACCAGCCAGGCGAACGAACTCAAGGGGCCTGACCAGTTCTCGCTTCTCAGTGAGTTCGACCCGGTAGATCGGGCTTTCATGGCTCAAGCGCGGGGAGACCACGAGGCCGCCGTGCAAGAACTCACCGCCTGTCTACCCAATTCCGACCATCAGCCCTATTTGCTTTTCTACATCGGGCAGTCTCTGATGTTTTTGGAGCGGTACGCCGAAGCGCTGGAGGTCTATCGAGAAGCGCTGCGACTGTCCCCGGAGAGCTGGGAACTCACCTACTCACTGGGCGTGGCTTTCTTCCGTCTGGGCGATTTCCAAGATTCTTTCCGCAGCTTTGTTCAGACTATCGAACTCAATCCCGAGCATTCTCTGGCCTGGGGTTTCTTGGGATACATGACGCTTTCCGACGGACTTCTCAAAGAGGCCGCCGTCTTCTTCGACAACGCCCTCGGCATTGATCCTGAAAACGCGATGTTCCGCATGCGACTGGGCGTTATCCTCGCCAAACTTGGCTACCCGAAGGAAGCGCGCACCTTGCTGGAGAGTGCTCTGGCGATACCTGCTCCCGAAAACGTGCATAGCTCGGCCCGAAAAGCGATGGCAATGCTGGACATGGGTCCGGCAACTCCCACCTCCCAAGGATAGCTCCGCCGTGTACCCTCGGGAATATGGCAGGCAGACCCTTTTTCGTTTAGAATGCAACTATTCTGTCACGGGTTTCGTTGTCATATAGGAGAGGGTTGGCTCTGCCGTTTGTGCTGCTGGTCTTGACCTTGCTATTGGTCGCTGTCAGCGCCGTGGCTCACCAGGGGCTTGGCACCCTGCAGCAAGCCAAACTCGAAGAGTTTAAGAAACAGGCCGTCCTGGCCGCCGAGGCGGGGGTCGCCGATGCCATCGAACAGATGGTGGACAACGCCGCTCTGGACGGGCCGGTGGCCGAAGTCGAGATGGAGATCGGAGCCGCCTACTCTTTCGTCGTCTTCAACAATCTGACCGGCGGTGCTCCTATATTTGCTTCCAACGGAGCTGAAGTGCCCGCGGGTTGTGCGTATATCCTCTCCACCGGTGAGATGGGCACGATCAGCCGTGAAGTCGGCGCGATAGTGAGCCCCGGCGCCGCTTCAGCTCTGGGAATAGCCATCGGGGTCGGGGGCAGCATCGATATGAGTGGGTCCAAGCGGGTCACCGGCACGGTCAAGGCTAACGGTGACATCAACTTCAGCGGTTCCACTCGAATCGAGCCTCTCGACGGTAGCGGACAGCTCCTCTCCAGTTCCTCCATCTCGGTCAGCGGCTCCACCAGGGTGGATGACACTCAGGACGTCTTGTCCAGGGGGGGTCTCTCCGGCAGTATTCGCGGTGGATATACCGTCAGCGGAAGCGACTCTTCGGCGGCCACCGAGCCGTTTATCAACGACTATCGGACAGTCAACCAGTTGTACCCGGGAGAGAAAGGGTCTGTTCTACCCAATCCGGACCCGGCCGTGTTGCTTGCAGGTGCCGTGATTCATACCGAAACGAACCCCTCCGACCTCGTTCTCAATGGTGACGTACACTTTTTCCCTTACGGGGCAAGTTTCTCCGGATCAACGAACATTACAGGGCCAGGTACGATCGTGGTCGGTGGAGGTTACCCTCTGAACTTCTCCGGGTCCAGCCGGATAGCGGAAGTGAATCTGATAGCGATCAGAGATACCATGATCGACCCTGTTACAAGCGCTCCGTTCCCGACCAACACCTCCAACAACGCCTCTATCTCCTTCTCCGGCAGCAGCCGAATCACCGGCCTGGTTTACGCCCATGACGGCATCGACGATAGCGGTAGCTTGAGGCTGGAGGGAATCCTCATCGCCTATGATTCGGTCAACGGCGATCTCAACACCAGCGGCAGCAGCAGAATCGAACTCGACTCCACGGTGCTGGCCGACATCCCCGGTTTCGAGCCGTGGGCCGACGGCTTCGGGGGCGAAGGCTGTATCCCCGCGGGCTCCAGCTCGGTCGGTGTGATCAGCTGGGAACGGTTATGAGGCGAAACACTCGCGGCTTGACGGTGATCGAAACCATGATCGCCGCCACTCTATTTCTCACTTCGGTTATTGTGCTGATAGGGCTCTATCCGGCGTCTGCGCGGGCAACCCGACAAGCTCAAGGTCACCTCATGGCGACATATCTGGCCGAACGCGAACTCGAATTCGCCCGGGGCCGCGGCTACGATGCGTTGACCGACTATACCGAAACTTACGACCTGGCTGTCACAAACAACGGAGTGAGTCACGACATCAATTTCACCACGACTGTCAAAGTGATCGATGTCAGAGACGGCCTCAAGAGCGTGACCGTCTCGGTCGACTATCTCGCTCCCGACAAGTTCAACCGACAACTCAAAATGGAAACTTACGTTGGAAAATCCACCCCGGCACCGTAAAAGCCCGACAGGGTTTACCATAGCGGAGATTTTGATCTCCACCGGCATCCTCAGCCTGGTGTTGTTGGCCTGTTATGCGCTGGTGGCGTTCGCGCTCAAATGGAACGTCAAGATGACCGACTCGGTGGAGACCTACCAGATGGCCTTGAGAACGGCCTCCAGGATCAACTACGACCTGGGGACGGGCAACCAGGGGTCTTTTATCTACGACGTAGACGAAACCGACGGTTTCGAACCCAACGGGTTTGCTTTCGCATCCGCCCGCCCCCCTGCAGGTCGCTACCAACTCGATCCGAGCAACAGAGTCTTGTGGCATCGATACATCGTGTACTACATCGAAAACAACGTCCTCTATCGCCACGAGATACCTATCGATCCTCCCGTGACCTCTCTCCCCGACACACCTGACTTGCCTACCCTGAGAGGGATGCTCAGCACTCAAGGCGCGATCATGGCCGAGCGCATCTACGGTCTCGAAGTCGAGGCGGGAAGCGGCGCTTCCATCGTCTTCAGAGTGGAAGGCAAACAAGAAGAAAAAGACGGCACGAAGAGCAACGCTATTACCTTGCGTAGCCGTATGAACTTCCGACAGTTTTAGAGCGCGTCGAGCATCGAGTAGACGGGCAAAAACACTGCCAGCAAAACGTATCCGACAACAATTCCCATGATCAGAAGCATCAACGGCTCCAGCATCACCGTCGCTCTCGATATGGTCGTGTCGACATCCAACTCAAAGCCGTCGGAGGCCAAATCGAGCACTCTTGGCAAGTTGCCGACCTCCTCGCCCACCAGGACGAGCGAGACCAACATACGCGGGAAGAGTTCCTCTTTCGACATGGATTCCGAGAGCGAGTCGCCGTCGTCTCGGATCCTCTCGGCGCATCGCTCAATGGCCTCCTCGGCCGCTTTATTGCCAACCGCCCCTGCCGTAATGTTCAGAGCCGTAAACTGCAGTACTCCGGCTTTCATCAGAATGGAAAGAGTGGACGAAAAACGGGCTAATACCATGGCGCGGTTCAGCGGCCCGAGCAAGGGCAACTTCAACAGAGTATTGGACAGCCAACTGATGTAAGACTGGGACCGGCGAATCTGATTCAGAATATATCCAACGGCAAACGGAAGCAGTGCCAGTAAGGTCAAGACGACCGGCTCTCTGGAGAGAGAGGTCACAGTCAACAAGCTTTTAGTAATGGCCGGCAAACGAATGTCGAGCCCGTCGAAAAATCCGACGAAGGTGGGGAAAAGAAAAAACACCATGAACGTGGTGAGAGCGACGCAGACAAGGAAAATGAGAGCTGGATACGCCAGCGCCGCCTGGACTCGACGGACCAACGTCAACTCTCTCTCCAGGTAGTTGGAAAGTTGATCCAGGATCTTATCTAGAGCGCCGGACATCTCGCCTGCGTGGATCATCCGCACGTACATCGGACGGAAGACGTCGGGACGCATCGCCATCGATTGGGACAAGCTCATACCGGAGGTCAGACCCTGAGCGACGTCTGCCGTGGCCCGGCTTGTCTGCTTGGTAAACCCTTGCCCTTGCAAAGCCTCCAAGCCCTTGACGAGCCCGATACCCGAAGTAAAGAACATGCCGAGTTCGCGAGTCAGCAGAGCTAACTCTTTGAGGGGTACTTTGCCAAACAAGCTCCAAACACGAAACCCAGGCACGCCCGGCGGCTTTTGCCAGACTCTCACAACGTCGTAACCGACGTTTTTCAACTCCCGCACAACCTCCAAATGACCAGGTCCTACGGCGGTTCCGGTTTTGAGGTTTCCCTTGGGATCTTTTGCTTCATAACAAAAGTGCGGCACGGCAAGCAATTCGGTGGTCCACGTGGAAGTCCCTCGACAGTAGGAGAAGAGGGATATGACCAGCAAAGCGGCTACTGACACATTCGGCAATATATCTTTACTTTTGGAAGAAGCTGAACAAGAGGTCCATAAGACCTGTGGGCTTCTCGCCCAGATCGGCCAGGAGGGTGACCGG
>Ga0208701_100142_pt1 | contig 34610 bp, 33 predicted proteins | sample DeeseametaMP1482_FD_184188 | JGI IMG/M metagenome (GOLD analysis project Ga0208701, IMG submission 184188) | Marine microbial communities from the Deep Pacific Ocean - MP1482 (SPAdes) | ecosystem: Environmental > Aquatic > Marine > Oceanic | place: South of Fiji, South Pacific Ocean | collected... | reverse complement strand
AACCAACTTTCGCCCTTTGTGAAAATCGATCTCCCACAACCACGGGCCCTAGTTTAAAAATTGCCACTAGCGAAAGTTGGAACATCCGTTCGATTACAGTAACATCGGCTGGCTAGCCTGCTCAAATCGGAAGAAAAAGTAGCTGGTTTGCCATATCCTCGGGCTCCAGATGCTCTGCCAAGTCGGAAAGGTCACGCACACAAATCCCTATCGTCACTTGCAGTTGGTGAGCATAGACTACCCCGGCAAAAGGCTCGCCTCGCTCTTGAAAAGCTCGTGCCTCCCGGATGAGATCCGAATCCTGCGAAAAGAGAATCCGACCGAGTTCGGTCGAGCGCCTCAACAGGTCATCGTCGGGCAGAGTGTCAGAACGGTCCTGAATGGCAGTTAACACATCCACTCCGCGGAGTTGCACTCCCTGCGTGATAGCACTGTGGACGTGGTGGTCCATCATCAGTGGGAACGGCATTTACGCTGATTTTTGACGTAGTAGGCGGAGACGCTCACGTATGCTCGCGGTCTCTCCAATATTCTGGTCGCGCTCGGACTCCGCCCAAGAAAGGTCTTCGCGTATCGCTTGGTCTAATTCTATTTGGTGTTCGTAGTAGCAAGCCAGGGCCGCGTGGATTTGAGCCAAGCTGATACCTGGATGTTGAAGATGGTACTCTTCCGGACTCCAACCGTAGGCTTGACAAGCCATCACTAACTCAATGATCCCGAGACTGGTACCTTCGATCTTAAGTCGGCCACCCTCGTCTAAGACGATATATTTGAATTCGGTCATTCGGTCTCCACAGGTGCTAATTGTAACACGGTATGAACGCAAAGGGCCAACCCTACATCTAGTAGCCATTCTCACCAACCGCAACATCTCGTAGTCACCCTTTGCGTGGCAACTTTCGCCTTTTCAACAAACTTTCGCGCTTTGTGAAATCGAACTCCCACAACCACGGGCCCTAGTTAAAAAATTGCCACCTAGCGAAAGTTCGAACACATGTTCGAAACTAGCCCTGGTGTGAGCGATTCTTAACGTAACGTCAATCCATTCCCACACGATTTCCTATCGGCAGTAGTAATTATAGAAATGTTGGTCCATGACCCTCGCGTCGAATTTCACGGTCTGCAGATTCCGACCTGTGATATGAAGAACTCGTCCCTCGGATTCGAAAGATAGCTTGCAGTCCGGGAATTCGTGCTGGAGAAACTCAGCCATCATGGTTGGCAACATATTCTCTAACCGGATAGAAACCGGCTCGTCACGCACCCATTCCGGCGGGCCGGGAATTCCGTAGGCGATCTCATCAAGCTCGTCCGGAAACCCCACAACCAGCGAATGGGGTTTGTAGTACCGAACTTCAAACTGCTCCAGGTCACCGGCGAGGAGTAATCGGAAGGCCTCCTCTGCCGGGACGTTACGCGCAACAATATTCACCTTTCCGAAGAAACGCGGCGAAACGATAATGTTAAAGCCGAGATCCTCCGCCAGACACTTTAAGGCGTAAACCGCTTCCGCATTTTGAAAGTCAAGGTCCACCCTGAGACTCTTCTTCTCCGCGGGAAGATGAGGCCCGTGTGGCGCGGCGTCGAACCAAAATTCGTGGGCGACGGCAGAGCAGGTAACCTGATGCACAAGCAAAATCCCCAGGGTCAAAATTCTTGCCAGACTACTCAAGAAGCCGCTTCCAATCTCTGTCCGCCCTTTCGATGAAGAGGACAACAATTCCATCATCGGTCGATTGATAGGCGAGAAGACTTGGGCCAACAGGCCAGAACCTGATGAATTCATCGCCAGTGAGATCCTCTCGCCGGTGGCCAAGGCCCGTATTGTCGGCAAGCATCTGACAGGCGCTTTCTATTTTCTCTACCGTAGCGACCGCACATCGATGTCGAAGCTTACGTAGACGTAGCTCGCAATCTCAGAAAGGCCCGTTCGAGCCCTTTCGGTGAGATGTAGGATTTCACCTGGCCTTTGCTCGGAGTTCAGCCTTCAGTTCGTTGAATACTCCCGCGCCATCGTAAACTCTACCCTCTTCAAAGTCCGATAGTCCTTGCTCCAAAGCGCGTTTCAAGTAAGCTATTGAAGCCGCCTTGGCGTCTTCTCGATCCATGAGTAAACGGAGCCCCTCTCGGACGACCTCGCTCATAGCTGGGCCCCCTCATTCAGGTTGACTCCTGATTTTCTAGCCTCGTGTCATCGGCCCTCCAGAAAGGTCTCGAATTCAGGTCGAGTCGATTCAAGTCGCTCGCATCATGCTAATGTTCGTCATCCCGCCTAGAGTGGTCTCACCGAAGGTGCTGAGAACCGTGGGGCAGGCGAATCCAGAACTCCGAACCCTTACCCTCTTGACTCTGAACCCCGATCGTTCCGCCGTGTCGTTGGACAGCCATCTTGCAAAAGGTCAGTCCGAGTCCGCTGGTGTAACCACGCGAACTGTGGGAGACCTGGGCATACTTGTCAAAGATTCGGACCTGGTCGACCGCGGACACCCCGGGCCCCTCGTCGATGACCCTTATTTCGACCTCATCTAGAGAGTTGGTCACTGAAATGCGGACCGGCGTATTCGGTGGTTGATACCGTAAAGCATTTCCGACAAGATTTGTGAGGACGCGCGAGATCAAGTCTACGTCGCAACAGACGAGCAATTCTTCGGGAGCTTGTACTTTCACACCTAGACCGGTCGAGCCCAAGCTTTCTAGTGATAGTTCGACAACCACGGCAACCGGTACCTCGCTCCAAGAAAGGGGAAGTTCGTCACTCTCCATGCGATTCACGTCTAGAATGGAGCCCACCATGGAGGTAAGGGAGTAGGACAGCTCCGACGTCCTTTGTAACTCCTCCAAAGACTGTTCTACATTGGACTCCTGGGTGTACTCCCGGGCCAGCTGAGCGTGGGTAATAAGGGCCATCAGAGGGGTCCGCAAGTCGTGGACCAGCATGAGAGTAAGGTCGTTTCGCATCTTCTCGGAGCGCTCAAGCAGTTTGATATTCTCGCCCAGATCATAGGTCAGTTCGTGAGCGCGAACGAGGTAGTGATTCAAGGTCTGCACCCCTCTTAGAATTCCAAGAGTAAAGAGTGGAGTCCCAATGCCCATGATCCTCAGAAAGGTGTGTTCGGAGGTGAAAGCCAGGTAAGTCGGCACCGGGGTGGCGAGACAAACGACACAGAGGATCGAGAGAAAAGGGTGAATAGAGTAGAGGGAGCCCGTGCCTCCAGCCATCATGACAACGGCAGTGAGCACGATGAGGTCTCCTAAAGGGGTCCCAGGCAGGACGAAAAAGCCGCCCACTCCCCACCACAGAGCGACCGCCGTCATAGACCCGCCGAGCCATCGTTGCCAAAATCGAGGATGGGTGTCAACTCCTAGACTGCGAGGCGCGCGGACCCAGATGCCGAATCGAAACAGTGCCAATGCGATCATTCCGGCATTCCAAACGAAAAGTCTAAGGGCTTCTACCTCGCCCACAAGAGCGAGAGAAAAAAAGAGGCAAGCCAGGGGGCTGATCACAATTCCCACCGGCGATTGCACCAGCAGGTACTCGATGCGGGAGAGTTCCACTGCGCGGCGGATAGCCGCGCTCCTGGCGGGGTCTGAGTTGTGCGGATTCATTTTTCTGCCTTTCGTTCTTTCCGGAGCGGCGGCACAGTGCCGAGATCAGGTTCCGTCAATTCGACCAAGGCATCGCCGAACACTCCCGTGTCAACAAGTCCCCAAGAATCATTTGCAATAGAAGTCGTAGAAGTGTTTGTCCATCACCATTGCATTGAACTTGACCATCTGCAGAAAGTTCGCCATCAACGCCGACGGAATACTCTCAAGTTGCCCGTGAGGCGATCCGTCGAACCAAAATTCGTGGGCGGCGACAGAGTCAGTGACCAAGTAAACCATCACCATCGAGATGACGAGACTGAAAAACCTGCTACTCAAAAGGCTGCCCCTGCCCCGGTGGCTCGACCCAATCCCAATGCTTATCTGGGCGCTCTTGGTGACCCCAAAGAGCGAAAGCTTTCTCCTTGAAAGCTCGCGCCTTACCCGGTTCGCCCAACTTTAGATAGACATCGCCAAGAAGGTCTGCCGCGAAAGCGCCCTTCGTGAGCCCCTTCGGGTCCAGTTGGACCGCCAACTCCAACGGTTGGACGGCCGCTTCGCACCGGCCGAGGTCAAATAGGGTCGAGCCTGTGTAATATTGGCCGTCTGGGTAGGTGGGAAGTAGCTCATTGATCTTCTGAAACTGGTGAAGGGCCTCCTCAGGATTCTTCTCGTCCACCAACAGAATATTGCCGAGCAACTCCAGCGCCATCACGTCGTCTGGATTCCTACGAAGGGTCTCAAGAAAGTATTCCTTCGACCGGGGCATCTTTCGTTGCTGAAAGGAGACCATGCCCAAGCCGCAATAGCCGATGGCGAGCGTCGGGTCACGCTCGATCGCTTTATTCAACGGGCCCGAAGCCTCTTTCAAAACATCGGGTCGGATCATTCCCCTCACGATGCGAGCCAGCCCCAAGTGTGCCGTAGCAATCGGGTCTCCGCCCTCCGCCTTGGCCTCGAACTCCTCAACAATCGAGTGTAGGTCTTCTTTTCTGTAGTAGGTGGTGAGAAGATAGCAAAGCGCCAACGTCATCTGCGGGTCTTCCCGAAGCGCCTGTCTGAAATGGGAGATAGCGTCGTCCCACTTCTCCTGATAGAAGAATGTCATTCCCGCGGCCATTTCCGCATCACCCGGTCGGGCGCAAGCAGGCAGAACAAGACAGAAAATCAGCGCGATATGTAAAACGGTTCGCACGGCTCTTCATTCCACCTAGTCGCAGTAAATCCGGCCATTCATCCGGAGCGATACCACCACAGCCAAATCTAAAAAAAAGTCGAACAAAGAGCAGACTCCAGCTCAGCATCGGGCTCGAAATGCCAATCGATGACAACCGTATTTCCGAGAAGCGTCAACGAAAGCTCCCGAGTCGTCTCTGAGTACGCCAGCCCGTTGTAGCCCACGGCTAGCTCGTAAAGATAGTGAGTGGGTGGGAAGATCGCCGCCAGGCGATAGGAAGGGTCGACGCACAACCGCTGAGGTATCGGTGAGTCCTCTGAAAACTCGATCTTGAGTTTCAGACGAGAACCCTCCAATTCAAGGACGGGCCCGGTTTGTCCCCATCTTTTGGCACTCTTCAAGAGAAACCGGACCGACTCACACTCGTTGGCCGCCAAAGCAGCATAGTGCTTACGAAGGACCTCTCGGTCCAGCTCAAAGCGACCTTTCTCATCCATGAGCCCCTGGGAAACTTGCCGAACAAGGTGGTCTGAGAGGCCTTCATTGAGGTTCATGTACCAAAATTCGAAGCCCTGGCAGGTGGACCTTTATGCTTGAGAGTCGCTGTTGGGACTAAGGCTCTGGTCCGAAAGAGGATTTCGCATTCTCCTGATGAGCAAAAAGTTCGTCAGTAGTGTGGAAGGGCCAAGACAGAAGAATCCAACGAGTACGTTAGTCAGAGACCCGAGTAGGACCAAACCGAAGAATCCACCGAAGAAGCTGAGGAGAAGCAGACTGGCTCTGCTCGCGATCGATTCGACAACACGAGTCCTCTTCCACCCGATGACTCCGCAGATGAGCAACAGGAGCGCCCAGGCCGGACTCGCCCAGATCACGAGACAGCCGTCGCACGCCGTTGCAGGCGAGGCGAGAAGTAAGATTGAGAATAACGTTGCTTGTCTACTTTTCATAGAAACTCTCCTCTCGAAGAGTCTATCCCGCAAAAGAGTCGAGCCGAAGGGGCAGATGACCCCATTCGGCAGTTCCCAACCCGCCGACTGGGGAAAGGTATTAGTCTCCCTCTGAGAAAGGTTGGACTAAGACGGGAAGAAGCTTGGTAAGAAACAAAATTATAGACCCCATCTTGTGGCGAAGGGCCGCTGAGAGTCTCCAACTCACCGACCTCAGCGATAATTTCAATCAGGTCTTTGGCGCCGTACCTGAAGGGTGGTACGAATCTCCGTCAGCACTGCTAGCTCACGTGATAGGCGAAGATCGTGAACGTGTGAAGTCGATCTGGTCTCAGGAGCCCGCGTCGCTTCACGGTCTGAGTGTCGAGTATCGGCTACAGACTCCGGACGACAACATCTTCGCTATCCGGGAGAACATCCGTTACCAAAAGCTTGCCGGTGGTGGCGCCGAGCTTTGGGGCACGCTTCATCTCGTCTCGTCGGCTTCCATCGAAGAAGAGGTCATGCGCATCTGCTCGCAGATGTTCGACGACAACGAGATGGGGCTTTTCATCCTGCGTCCCCTCGACGACGAGGACGAAAACAGTTTTGTCTTTCTGGCCTGCAACGAATCGGCATCGAAGCACACCGGAGTTCCGATGGAGCAAACCATCGGGCGGCCATTCCTCTCGCGATTTCCAAAGCTTCGAGGCACCGGCGTCATCACCACCTATCTTCGCGTCATCCACACCCAGCAACCGGAGAGGTTGCCGGATGTCACCTACGGTGACGCGGAAATGGAGGACCAAGTCTACCACGTTCGGGCTTTCCCCGTGCTGGAGGACTGTGTCGGGGTGGTCTTCGAGAACGTTTCGCAACAGGTGGCCGAGCACGATGCTATGCAAAGAGTCGTGGATCAGCGTACCGCGGAGCTGCGACGCATCGAGCGCAGTATCGCTATAAAGTACGCCTTTTCCCAGGCCCTCGTGGGTGGGCAAACCGTGGACAAGGCGTTGCAACAGATTTTAGAGCGGGGTTGCGACCTGCTGGAATTTGATCTGGGAGCGTTCTGGTTGGTGGTGGACGACCGGTTGGTCTGCCGCAAGGTCTGGCAAACCCCGGGATGCCATGCCGAGATCTTCAGCCAGGCTTGCTACAAGACAACCTTTACACCGGGCGAGGGTCTTCTAGGACGGGTCTGGGACTCCGCGAGCCCGCTCTGGGTGGAGGACCTTCAAGAGTCGGAGATGCTACGAGAGCAGGACCCGGACCATGCCAGGCTGCGATCGGGTCTGGTCTTCCCTATCCGTGAGCCCGGCTGTCGCCCACTTGGCCTGGTGGAGTTTTACAGTCAGGAGAATCGAGAGAGCGACCCCGTGGTGACGGCCATCGCAAGCGATCTCTCCGGACACCTGGCGGACTACATTAGTCGGTGGAAGGCCCAGGAGGCTCTTTTTGAGACCGAGTCCCAGTACGCTATCGTGGCCCAAACCCTTTCCGACGCGATCGTTACCGTCAACGAAGACAGCATCGTTCTCTTCGCCAACGATGCCACCAATCGAGTCTTCGGCTATCGCCCCGATGAAATAACGGGACGAGAAGTCACCCTGCTCATGCCCGAGTCAATCCGAGCCGTCCACCGCCAAGGGCTGCAACAATACCTTGAGACCGGCCGGCGAAACCTGGAATGGCATGGTTTTGAGATCATGGCCCGCCACCGATCGGGGAAAGAGTTCCCCGTCAGCGTCTCTCTAGGCGAGTATGAGGTCGGCGGAAAGCGCTTCATCACCGCTATCATGCGAGACATCACAGAATCGCGGAAGCGAGAGCGAGAGCTGCGTGAGGCCAAGGAGGTGGCTCTGGAGTCACTCCGAGTCAAGTCCGATTTCCTGGCCAACATGAGCCACGAGATTCGCACCCCGATGAACGGTGTGATCGGGATGACCGGTCTGCTATTAGAGACCTCCCTTTCAAGTGACCAAAAAGAGTTTGCTCAAGCCATCCGGAGTTCGGCGCAAAACCTGCTCTCGGTGGTCAACGACATTCTCGATTTCTCTCGGATCGAGGCGGGTAAATTTCGTGTCGAGAACGTCAGTTTTCATTTGGCCGAGTCGGTGGAGGAAGTGGTGAGCTTGCTGGTGAGAGATGCTGCCGCGAAGGAGCTGGATTTTCAAGTCTTGATCTCTCCAGAAGTTCCGAACCATCTCAAGGGAGATCCGGCCAGGGTTTGGCAAATCATGATGAACCTCATCAGCAACGCCATCAAGTTTACCGAGAGTGGCTCGGTGCTTCTCAACGTCCGGCTGACAGAGCAGGTCGAAGATGTTGCCACCCTTCGATTCGAAGTCACCGACACCGGCGTGGGAATTTCAGAGGAGAACCAGTCCCTGCTGTTTCAGCCGTTCTCCCAGGTCGATGCTTCCTACGCGCGCCGGCACCAGGGCACCGGCCTCGGTCTGGTCATCTCCAGTCAGCTGGTCAAGCTTATGGGCGGAGAGATAGGGGTCGAAAGCCAACCGGGTGAGGGTGCGACCTTCTGGTTCTCTTTGCCGCTACGAGTGCTCGAGAAAAAGGCGGACGACTGGAGCGAGTCCCTTCGCGGTCGACGTCTCCTCATCGTGGACGACAACTCCACGAACCGGAGAATCTTAAGAAGCCAACTTTCCCAATGGGACCTGGAGATAGAAGAAGCGGTCGACGCCGTCGGAGCTGAAGCCCTGTTAAGAAAAGCCACGGCTGAGGGCCGGCACATCGAGATGATGCTGCTCGACGTTCAGATGCCGGGAGAAAGTGGTATCGCTTTCGCTCAACGATTGTATGGCGAAGAATCCTTCCCCGGTCTCGGAGTCGTCATTATGTCTTCGGTGGACCAGATGGTCGAACTCAGCCAAGACCCGAAACTTCAAGTCGACGCAATCCTTAGAAAACCGGCTTCTGCCCGACAACTTCACAGCTGTCTTTGCGACCTTCTCACAGCCCCCGTAAAGACCATCGTGAAAGCTGCCGTCAGCTCTCGTTCGGCGAAACCCACTCCTCCGGACTTCTTTGCACGGTACGCCAAGGTCCGCATCCTGATCGCCGAAGACAACGCCATCAATCAAAGGATCATCTCTCTTCAACTCAAGAAGATGGGGCTGGAATCCGATTGCGTAGCCAACGGACAGGAGGTCCTGGAACTCATCGAACGCATACCGTACCATCTGATCCTGATGGATTGTCAGATGCCGATCTTGGATGGATATGAAGCCGCCCGTCGCTTGAGAGATCTTCCGGGAGGCGAGAAATATGTGGTGGTGGCGCTCACCGCCAACGCCCTCGAAGGCGAAAGAGAGCGTTGCCTGGTGGCGGGGATGGACGAGTACCTCACCAAACCACTCTCCGCGGATAGTTTACGAGAGACGCTGGTAAGCTGGCTTCCTGAAGCGGTCCATCGTCAGTCTTCGAAGAAAGTGGTCCCGAGATGCGCGAATCACGCTCATAAGCCTCCTCCCAAATAGAGAGACCGTCAAGCTTGGCCAGGAATTGGGGATCATGCCGAAGCGCCTGTTTGAAATGGGGAATAGGGTCGTTCCAATTTTCCTGATAGAAAAGTGCCATTCCCGCGGACATTTCCGCATCGCACGAAATGCCAATCGACGACAAGAGTGTTCTCAAGAACGATCATACCCAACTCCAGCGTTTTCTCCGAGAACGCCAAACCGTTGTCACCAGCCGCTAATTCGTATAGATCGTGGTCGGATGGAAAGATCGCCGACAAGCGATAAGAAGGGTCTCCGCTCAGCCGCTGTATCATCCCGCGGATCGTCAGCTATCTGCCGGAGAAGGTGCTCTGAGAGGGCTACGTCGAGGTTCGACTTCGACTTGCTAGGATGACGGCTGTGAACAGGGTCGAGGGGCTGAGGGTGAAGAAGCCGCCAAAGAAACTTCAGGGGAACTCTCCTCTCGAAGAGTCTACCCCACCGCGGCGACGAGTCGAAGGGGCGGATGAGCCAGTTGGGTTTACAAGGTTCGGCCGAAGCCTTGATCTCGGAGTTCAGCTCGATTTGTCAAAAACGGACCAATCCCCGCGACCCCGTTTCATCTTGTAGGAGTCCTCCCGCTCACCGCGCCAACCTTCATAAAAATCGAGCCAGGTAGGGTTTTCCCATCGGATTAAGGACATTTATGGTGGTGCGCTCGGCGAGTAAATCATTTAAGGTGTAGATGTGAAAGCGGTGGATTCTGTTTCAGTCGAAGACCACCTCGAAAGCGAGGGAGAGTACCTTCGTCAGGCATCTTTTGAGGGACTGGGTAATCTTGCCGTGGCGGCCACGGTGTATTTCGGTCTGATCACCGTGGTGCTATACTTTAGCGCGCCGGCCTCCATCCTGCCGATGCTCTTGTCCCAAAAGCTTCTCTACATGGGAATCCTTATCGTCCTCGCTTTCGGCCTCAAGCGCCGTCGTATTTCTTCGCGTTACTTTCACCTCGTCACAACCTGTCTCATCTTCCTCTGCATGAGTTCGGCCTTGGTGACGGCCTCGTTCGGAATGGCTCAAAGATTCGAGATTTACACGATTATCCTGATAATCGGCTGCGCGCTGATGGAGGTTTCCTATCGCTGGGTGGTGCTGGATTGGTTTTTGTTGTGGGCCTGCTGGCTCTATGTCGGCATACGTTTCGGCTTGACTTCCCATGAGCTATTGAACAACGGAGCCAAGATTGCGGGTATACAACTCCTTGCTATAGCCACGCTAGAGTTGCGAATCCATCTACTGCGAAAGAACTACAAGACCCTCCGACAGTTGGCCGAGTCTCTGGCCGAGTCGGAAACCATTCGCAACACCCTCGACGGAGAAGTCGAACGACGTACTTTAGAGTTGCAGATGGCTTATGAAGAGCTCAGTCTCTCTATTGAGCAGCGAGAAAAGATCACGGAGGAACGGGAAAGACTTCATGCTCAACTCCTCCACTCCCAAAAGATGGAATCACTCGGTCGTCTGGCCGGGGGCGTGGCTCATGACTTCAATAACCTTTTAACGGTCATTATAGGGAACCTCGAACTCGCCATGATGAGACCCGACCTGGAGTCCGAGGTCGACACTCTGCTCTCCCAATCCAGTCTTGCGGCCAAGCGGGCGGCTGATTTAACCCGCCAACTCCTGGCCTTCAGTCGGAGCCAGATGATGGAAGTCAAACTGTTCAAAGTGCAGAAGCTCATCGCCGAGTCTGCTCAGATGGCCGAACGATTGTTGGGTGAAGATATCGAGCTTCAGGTTTCTCTCGAGTGCCCGGAGGCCATCGTTGAGGGAGACCCGACCCAAATCCAGCAAGTTCTGATGAATCTCGTGGTGAACGCCAGCGATGCCATGCCTCAGGGTGGTTCGCTAAGAATAAGGCTCTGGCAAGAGGAGGCGATGGTCATCCTCGAGGTGTCCGATACCGGCTTAGGGATTTCGAAAGAAACGCAAGAACGGATTTTCGAGCCGTTCTTCACGGATAAGCCTGTGGGACACGGTACCGGGCTCGGTCTTTCGACGGTTCACGGTGTGGTCACGGCTCACGGCGGACGAATCGAGCTTGATTCCACGCCGCGGGAGGGAACGACCTTTACCGTCTATTTACCGCTGACCGGGGACGCCAAGGGTCACTCGACACCCGGCCGATCTCTGACCTCTCTCACCGGGACCGGCAGCATCCTTCTCGTGGAGGACGACGAGCAGGTACGAAACCTCTCGGTGCGGGCCCTCAAGCTGTCGGGATATCGAGTGACCGCCTGCGAAAACGGCATGGCGGCCCTATCGACTTTAGAGAAAGGGGACGATTTCGATCTTCTCCTAACCGATGTCGTGATGCCTGGCATGGACGGGGCTCAACTGGCCCGTAAGGTTCGAGAACGATTGGGCAAATTGCCCGTACTCTTCATGTCCGGATATACCGACGAAAAGCTGTCGGCTTTCGAAATCCGCGCCGAAGGTTGCTCTTTTCTAGGAAAGCCTTTCACTCCGTTGGAATTGCAGAAGGCCGTCGCGGAGACGCTCAGCAACGCCCCGAGTGTGGCGAAATGAGCCGCTCTTATAAGCACCCTCTCCGCGAACGCTCCCTTCAGATCCCCAGAACGTCGGCTCCCTGCTCAAACACAATATCGGTCGGAATCTCCTCCAGACGCTTGAGGTCTTTTTCCAACTGGGGCCCGACCACACCGTACTTGTCCAGGAAAGCCTTGGCTCCCTCATAGTCTCCGTCACCTTGAAAACGAAGCGTCATAGCGGTGAGTTGCTCGGTTGCCGCAGCCATCTTCTCCAAATCGACCCGATAGAGGCCGGTGTCCGGGTCTCTTTCGAAAGCTCCCTTCTCCTTGAAAAAGTTGAAGCGGACCAGGTTGGCGACGCCGTGAGCCGAACTCGCCCCAAATCGAACGGAGCGAAAAATACCGGCCAGGAAGGTGATGTAGTGATCCTCGAGCTTTTCTTTCGGCAACTCGCCTCTCTCGGTGAGGCCCTCGATCATGAAAATCCCCAGGAGGTCCGCCTTCCCCTCCTCCAGCGTTCCCGCGAGCTCCTTGAGAGCGGATTTGACCAGAGTCCCGTCGTTCGACCCTACCACCTTCTTGATACCGAGACCGTGGGCCACCTCATGAAACATCGTGTTAGCAAAGAAGGCATCAAAAGTCACGTTATCTCTTTGCTCCTTCACCAACAGTGTGTCGGCGATCGGCACCAGAATCTTGTCGAACTTGGCCCGCATAGCGTTCTTTAGCTGCAGGCGGCGGGAGCCTTTCTTCAACTGTACCTCCTCGTCATTGGGGAGGTTGATGGCTATCGTCTTGGATCCGGCGTTGCAGTCGCCCGCGTAATAAACGACGTCGTAGGCGTTCAGGTCCGAATCGGTCCCAGGGGTCTCCGCTTTGTACTCGTCCGGGACCGGCAAGTCTCTCTGCAGTTCGGGGAGAAACTGAGCGTAGCGGTCGAGTTTCTTACTCCATTCAACGTCCTTGACCAGTACATAGGCCTCGAACGCCGCCCGATAACCGAACAGCCTGTCTTCATAGGTTTCGATCGGCCCGATGACGATGTCCAGAGGATTTTGTTTCATGTCCATCCAGGCCATATCGCTCTTCTGATACTGGTTGGTCATAAGCGCCTCGCCGCGAAGCAGCAGATAGTTCTTCAATCCCGGCTCGTCCACCAGTTCCCAGGCTTTGATCAGATGAGCGGTGGCCGCCTCTAGCTCGGGGCGATAGTAGTGGTTATAAGGGATGCTGACCAACTTGCCGGCGGAGTCTCTCCTGACCACGCTGTAGAGGTCCACCTTCCCCGGAAAATCAGCCGCCTCGAACTCTTCTTTGGTGATGTCGTGGGGATAGAATCGGGCTCCCAGAGGCTTCGGTCCGAAGCCCTTCACGAACGACTTATTACCGTTCAACCTGTCCCAGGGACCGTAGTTAATACGCGCGTAGCGACGCGTCTCGGGGTCTTCGATGAGAGAGTCCAGAGCCTCGGGCGAGCCGTAGGCTTGCCGCCAGAAAAGACCATCCATAATCTTAGCAGCTTCGATCATTTCCTTGACCGCCTGCTTCTCTTCCGCGCTGAGATGAGACAGGTCGGCGGTGAGTCTTACGGTAGCGTATTTCGCATACTCCGAAGGGGGGACGAACTCGGTGTCAGCCGGTGCGAGCGAGGTCAGGGTGAGACCGAGAAAAAGCGATGCCATAAGGTTTCTAACGATTTTCATGAAACGCCCTTTCGGACAAAACAGCTCGGTTCCCCCGACATTCTACCACCCGTCAGTTGTCGACCCCACAAAGAGATGTCCAGAGATACCCTAAGGGACAAAGACGTTTTGAAGGTCAAAGGCTTCAACCGTAGGACCGTCACGTCGAAGCATCTCAAGCCTATCTTTTGCCTCGGCAAGACTCGGTGTATGTCCGTCCGGCACCCACCACATCACGGCATACGGCCCGTCGAACTTATCCATCCACTCTTTTTTCCGCTTGATGTACTGGACGTGTCCCGACTTGTACACGAAATGCCGAAAGCTCTCAAGATCTTCCCAGACACTGATATTGACCACCATCAGCGGATCGAGAAAGTACTCGATGTCGGTATGATCCTTAACGTCGCCAATCAGTCGCCAGACAAAGCCCGGAGAAGCCTCGGCCAGCATGTTGATAGGAGGGATCGAGTTAAAGAACTCGTCGGTCCGAGGGTCGCCTTTGGGAGCTTTGAGACGAGCCAGATTCAGCTGGGCGAGTTGTGCCATCCTGGAGAATTAGGTCTCACGGTCGTTCACCCTCCCGAATGTGTAGGTGATAGACTGGTCGTCTTCTTTCAGCCAAGGACGCTCTCCGAAGTCGCTGGTATTTTGAATCGGCTCGGCCGTCTGCTCTGGTAAACGTATCTTCAGTGTGGCTGTGTCTCCCTGAACGGAATACTCCATAGAATTCAAGAGATCGGTCTCCTTGGTCACGGGTATTCCGGCTTCGGAAAGCTGGGCCAGTCCGCCCGGCAGCTTTCCTTCCTGAGCCCGATAGGCAGCTATTCCTACGGCGGTCGCCGTGGCGATCTGACTGTTGCGAGCCAAAAGTATTCGTCGATCGGCACGACCCGCGTCCGACATCATCAACATGGCAAGCGTTCCACTTCGACCCGTGAATTGGTCCATAGCGGACGGCTCCACGAACTCGTTCGGTAGTTCAAGCGTTCCTTTGTTTTGGTACTGAAGAATAAGATCACTCATCACGTTGTTGTAGATCCGTTCCTCCCGCTCGTAGAACCCTGGAAGATGAGCCAGGGGAGAAAGCCGAATCGCCTCATCCACAAGCTCCGGGTCATCGTGAACAAGCGCGACGCTGTTGTGAACGTACAGCATCTCGCCCTGCAGAGAGCCGAGCAGCGTGTCCTTCGGAGGCACCGTTTTCACAAGTGAGGCCGCCAGACTCTTCCAGCTCTCAGCCGGCAGAGCGCTGTTGATATCGATCAGCCCGTTGAAGCCGTCGATTCCGATGTTCTGGATGGCGATACCGACCATATCGAATATCAAGCTGCCCTGGCCGTTGAAGCCGGAGCCAAAGTTGACGACGGAGATCAGGTCCGTGGCAGCTTGCTCAATCTGTCCCTGAGCGACCTCGGACTCCGCCAGACCGACCATCGCTTGAGCACAGGCCCGCGCGGCGATGAGGTTGGGAATGACGGAGGCTGCATTGTGATCGGATTTGGTGGGGGCGAAGAGCGGTTTGTTCATCGCACTCCTCAACTCCGGAGCCACTTTCTTCATACCTTCGAGCGCTGCGAAGTAGCCTTCGTCTCCCTTCTCCTGGAGGGACTTGTGGTCGATCCGTTCGCCGGTGGACGCGGTACAATAGTCTTGCCACGCCCGAACAGTTTCGCCGGCCACAGAGTCCTCTTTCTGTTCGATTCCCATCCGACCCCAGTAAGGGAGAAAGGTCGGATTTAAGAAGCCGTTTTCCTCGGGGTCTTCCGCCCGCGAACGGATGGTCTCCAAGCGCTCCTGGGTCACTCGATGGGCCTCGGCCACGACTTCGGCGTTCTTGGCCTTCGGAAACGTCCACCAGACTCCATAGAGAACTGACAAGGCGGCAACAACGGCAAACAGGATGACGACGAACTTTTTTCTCATCTGCAGCCATTTAGGCTCGTTTAGATTAAACCTTTGACCATTCGGTCAGTTTTGGTCTCCTTTTCATGTCGAAGCAACCAGTCTTTGTTGCCCAGTCCCCCCGCATAGCCGGTCAGCTTTCCATTGCTTCCCACCACTCGGTGACACGGTAGAACGATCGACACCGGATTCAGTCCGTTCGCCCGACCGACGGCCCGGGATGCCTTAGGCCTGCCTATTGTTTCCGCGAGTTGCCCGTATGTGACTTTGGTACCGAAAGGGATCTTGTCCAGGGCCTCCCACACCTCGAGCATAAACGGTGTACCCTGAAGCGAAAGCGGCAGGTTAAACTCACGACGCTCGCCGGAAAAGTACTCTTCTAACTGCCGCCGTGCTTCGGTCAGGACGGGGTGGTTTCCGTCAGTTTTCGAGGCCAGGCTCGGAACGTTCTTGTGGTCTTGATAGTAGAGTCCTCGGAGACCTTTCTCGTCGGCCAGCAGGCGCAACGGTCCGAGCGGACTTTCCACTGTCGTTTCTGAGAGAGTCATGATGTTATTACTTCCTTCTCTTGTGGTTGATACCAAAGTCTCATGGCCGCATAGGCCGACCAGGGTCTCCAACCCGGGTCCGGCTCGGGACTGCCGTCCAATCGTTTTTTTAAAATCGCGTCTCCCTTGGGCCAACCGTCGCTCCAGCTCAAAGCGCGCATAGCGATATAGCCGGCGGTCCAGGGCCCGATGCCTCGGAGCTCAACGAGTTTTCCAGTAAGCCGGTCGGGATCGCCGTCCGGGCCGAGGTCCAACTCGCCGTCAACTATCGCTCTAGCCAGCGCCTGCACTGCTGCGGTCCGCGAACGCAGCCAGCCCAGGGGCCCCAACGTATCGCTGCCTTGGGTTAGAAATTGAGCAGGCGTAGGAGAGAGTCGGTTCAGGCCGTCAAAGGGAGTTTCCACGGGCTCACCCAGAGCCTCGGTCGTTCTACCCGCGATCCTGGTGGCGGCCGCCACCGAGACTTGCTGTCCCAACACCGTCCGCCAGGCCAGTTCGAAGCCGTCGACACAGCCGGGCACCCGGACTCCGGGAGTCAAAGCGATGCTCTCCTGAAGTCGAGGGTCTTTCCCGAGCTGACTATCGATCGTGGCGGGACAGGCGTCGAGGTCGAAAAGGTGGCGAAGCTTGCCGAGGACTTGGGGAAGAACAGACACCAGAGAATGAGAGAGCTCAACCTTGAGTTTGCCTGGTTTTCCAAGACTCACCCGAGTCCAGCCCTTTTTGTCCTCAATCCAAAGGGTTCTTAAATAGCTCCGGTCGGACACGAGTTCGACGCCGTGAAGGGCGTGCGAACTTAAGAAGTTTAGTAGCTCCTCCCACGCCAGAGGCGGCCGATAAGCCAGAGACAGTGTCAAAGGTTCGCTTTGAGACGGAGACGCAGGCTGCTTTCTCAAGGCCGACGGATTGAGCCCGTACCTCTCCAGAAAGAGCGCGTTGAACCGGCGCAGACTGGAAAATCCGGAGGCGAAGGCGATCTCGGTCACGGGTAGCCGAGTCTCGGTGAGAAGCTGTTTGGCGAGAAGGAGTCGCTGAGTTTGTGCCAGGGCTATGGGCGTGACGCCGAACTCTTGCTGGACCGAGCGTCGCAGCTGTCTGGAGCTCACTCCCAGGCTTTCGGCCAGCTCTTCGACTCCTGTTTCCTCGTTCAAGGCGCCTCGTTTGATTCGACTAAAGGCTGTTCTGGCGGTGCGTGAAGCAGCGTCGACCGGTGCCTCCCCCGGGGCAAGCTCCGGCCGGCAACGCAGACAAGGACGGAATCCGGCTTGCTCGGCTAGCGCTGCGTGGGCGTAAAACCGACATCTCTCAGGAGCAGGCGTGCGAGCGGGACAAATGGGGCGACAGTAAATTCCCGTTGTCTTTACCGCTACGAAAAAGCGACCGTCAAAGCGCGAGTCTCTGGCCCGCAGGGCTTGATAGCACTGCTGTTCACTCAAATTCATGACCACAGTCTAACACGACTGTGATAGGGTACTCGCCGTTTTCGGACATGGCAGCAAAACTTTAATATTCATTTTTCGAGGGAAGTCCAACAACGTGGGCAAAGACCTCTCCTATGAGTGACGGGGAGAGGAAACTATCGCCTGCTGAAATCGCCTATCCTTCGGCGAAGAGCGACGGCTTTGTCGACCACTATGTGGGACAGCGACGACGGTCGGAGCCGGACCCGGACTCACAGCCCGACCCTCCGAACGACAAACCTCCGCCTGGTGGGAAGTCCGCCGGTCCGACACCTCCCTCGAAAGGTCGTCGCTTTCGCTGGGGATTCCTATTTTTAGCGGCGGTAGCGGCCGTTGGATACCTGGCTCAAGGCCGGCTCGGCAAGGATTCGAACAGCAAACCGGATCCGAGGCCGTCGTCGGAGGATGTGGTGCTCAGGATCATCAGCGAGCCACCGGCCCACGTGTACCGGCGACAGTTGGAGCTGGGCGTGACTCCACTCGAGGTGGCTAGAGATGAAAGCGGCGCCGAGTTATACCTGAGTCAGGAAGGCTATCAGAAAGCGAGCCTGACTTTCGAGGGCGCGTCTCCCGGCGTGGTAAAGGAAGTCCGGATTAAGCTTGAGCCGATTCCTTCGGATAAGCCGCCTGCCCTACCCTCTCCGGCGGCCGAGTTGGTTCCACCTCAAGCATCAAGTCTACCGACTCCTCGAACCACTCCCGTAGCTACACGAGCCACTCCCACTCCAAAGTCCAGCCCTAGCCCCAAACCTGTCGAAGCGAGACCGGAACCGGTGGCCGCTCAACCACCCCCTCCCCCGCCTGTCCCTCCTGTGCATCAACCTCCCCCAAGGCGAGCCGCGCCTCCCCCTCCTCCCAGGGAAGCCGGTGGAGAGAGCCACCGAATAAAGCCACCCGACTTCTAGACCGAGATTCCGCCAATCGATGAGCGTAGGTATTCTCTTCATGCTGGAAGAACGGCGTCAAACACCCGTTTTTTTGGATGAACACCGACTACCGACCCGATATTGATGGCTTGAGAGGCGTGGCCGTGCTCACGGTGCTTTTTTACCACGCTCATTTAGGATTCGACGGAGGCTATGTCGGAGTCGACGTTTTCTTTGTCATTTCGGGATTCTTGCTGACCAGAATTCTTGTCAAAGCGGTCCGTGAGGGACGGTTTTCCTACCGTAGCTTCTGGGAGCGCCGCGTTCGCCGCTTGATACCTGCCTTGTTGCTAGTCACGCTCTTCACTGCTGCTAGCAGCTACTTTCTGTTGCTACCTGAAGACCTGGATGATCTGGGGGGGGCTCTCGTCGCTCAACCCCTGTTAGTATCCAACGTCTATTTCTCCAAAGTCGTGTCCGATGGCTATTTCGGCAATCATCCGGAGACTCGACCTTTGCTGCACACCTGGTCCTTGGGAGTCGAAGAGCAGTTCTATCTCTTCTATCCTATGCTTCTGGTTCTGGTGTTCCGATTCGCGCCCAAACAGCTGGTCCCGATTCTAGCCACGATGAGCTTGCTTTCGCTTTTGGCAACGTCGGTGACGTCCTTCACTGCTCCGATCTCGGCCTTCTTTCTTCTCCCCACTCGGGCCTGGGAACTGCTGCTGGGTGGACTGGTGGCGCTGGCTCCTCCTAGCGGGCTACCCCGTTGGAGCAAGACCTTTCTGGGCTGGCTCGGACTGCTTTTGATCGTGGCAAGCTCGCTTCTGTTCAGCCCGGCCAGGACTCTCCCGGCGTTTGTTGTGGTCTTCCCATGTGTCGGAGCGGCCTTAGCGATCTGGGCCAACCGGCAACAGACATCCTCGGGCCGCCTTCTCACTTTCCCTCCCCTGGTCTGGATCGGACTGTTGTCCTACTCTCTTTATCTCTGGCACTGGCCCTTGATGGCTTATGGCGCCTACTTTGGGCTCTCCGAAAGTTTGATGTTCAGGTGGAGCCTGATCGCCGTGAGCATCGTGCTCTCGTATCTTTCCTACCGCTTTGTCGAGACTCCGATACGCCATCGAAAATGGTGGCCCACTCCGGTCGCCATGATAAAGATGTTCCTTCTCTACGCCGCGGTTTCTCTCGTCTCGGGCGCTGTCTTTCTGCATCAGTCCGGTTTCCCCCAAAACTGGAAACCCCACGCTCTGAAGTTTACGGAAAGTCGAAGGCAGTCCGTCTATCAAGAAGAGCGAGACGTGGACTTGAAAAACCCCGCTCCCCCCGGACTCGGGGCGCCCGGAGAGAGAGTCGACTTCATCGTTTGGGGAGACAGTCACGCCCGAGCCCAGGTGCCGGTGCTCGACGAGCTAGGGCGTGAGTACGGTCTCCACGGTCTGCAGCTGACCCACAGCGGCACCCCAGCCTTGAAAAGCTTCTCCGGCATGAAGCCCTGGGTCGAAGAAACATGGTTCGAACTCCTGAAAGAATATGTCAAAGCCAACCCGGGCACCACCGTCTTTCTGGTCTCTCGATGGCACAACTATGTGGATGAGCATTTTTCGTCTCAACTGAGGCAGACGATAACCGAACTAGATGCACTGGGAGCGAAAGTGGTTTTCGTGGAGGAAGTCCCCGAACAGCCGGCGGCGCCTCCCAGACTGGCAGCGCTGGCCACCCGATTTCCCTGGCTGTCCACTCCCTTTGCTTCGGTCGAATCTCACCGGGAGAGAACGAAAGCCGTTGCTGAAGCGTTGGCAACACTCCAAAAACTGCCTCTGGAGAGATTGGACCCGGCCCCTCTCGTCTTCGATTGGGGTACCACGGTCACTCCCAAGGTCGTGCTCTACGCTGATGCCCACCACCTATCCATACCGGGCGCGATGAGACTGAAGTCGCTATATGAGCCGCTCTTTCAGCGGCAGAAGAAGGAGACTACTTTTTAGGGGCGGGCCAGAAACGGGGAATCAGCATAGGTGTCCGCTTGCGATACTCGGCGTACTCCGGCGAATAGTCGCTCAGCTTTGCCTCTTCGAGAGTCGCTCGGTAGATGGTGAGAAGAGTGAATCCGATGGTCACTATCAAGTAAGAGACAGTGGGACGAATCATCAAGAGACCGATGTCGATGATCAAATAGGCACTGTAAATCGGGTGACGTACATATTGATAGAGACCACCCATGACGACTTCACGGACCTGCACGAAAATCCCGAAGTTCGTATTCAGTTGAGAGATGGCGACCAGCGACATCAAGAACCCGAAGGCCGACAAGCACGTTCCGAAAACCAGTGGCCAGAAACGCATGGAGGCCGGCAAGAAGAACGAGTCCATGCCCTTCGGCAGCCAGAAGAGAACCAGCGAGTAGGCCATGGTCCCAAAGGTGGCGATCACCGGGATGATAATCTCCACGGCGTTGTCCGGTGTGCGCTCGGGTGCCCTGCGCCTGAAAATGAGAAACGCAATGAGCAGGTTGTAGATGACCAGATGAGTGTACGTCATCAAGGTGGAAGCCGTGACGAAATGAGTCGGATGGGGATGAAAAATGTCGATCGCTTTGACCGCGGGCACAATGAGATGCCAGTCGTTATAAAGCTTGAAAGCGCTCTTGCATGCCAAAAAGAGAAAGATCAACGGGAACAGAAGCCCCTCGACCCGGTCGGCAAAAAGACCCAGGCGAGTGGTCTGTGGCTTTGACTCAGTTTCCACAAGGCTAGGTTTGACGGGCCCACCGTTCAACCTGCATTGAGGTGGAACCAGCGAGATGGGCCTTCATGCGAGGTCTGTTCGAAATCGGCTAGAATCGGCATTTTATGTTGAGCCAGGTTGCTGAAAAGAGCAAAACACAAAAGAACAGAAAATTAGACGAATTCAAAGAGTATCTTGAACAGGAACTGGAGTCGGCCGAGTCTTTCAAGCAGAACAACCCGGATCGCGAAGACCTGAATGCCTTGATCGAGTTGATTCTGGCGATCCAGGAAGAAGCCAAGGCCGTCGCCGACCTGGTGAATATCGATGAGGATTGCACCGAGGATTGGGAAGATCTTGATGAAGCAGAGGCTAGCCTGAAGAGAACTCTAGCTCGGATTCAATATCAAAACTGGATCGCTCTGGGTCCCAGTCGTTCGAAACGGATCAATCAGGTCTTTTTCTATCAGAAGAAAGCTCCCGACTCGGATGAGACCGCCGCTCTCTTCAGGGACCTCAGCCAGATCGGTCATCGATTGCTCGGTGAAGACCTGAATCCGGACCTCCACGGCAAACTTGAAAAGCTGGTTCAGCTCTTAGATAAGGGTCCTGGAAAGGGTTTCTTTCGCAAGCTCGCGGAGCAGGTCAACACTCTGGAAGAATCCATGGACATCTCTCTTCTCGACGGCCCCCTACAAGGCGAGGACAAGTGCACGGTCTGTGGGAGCGACCTGGATCCCGGCGACGAACGCTGCGATAGCTGCGGAGCCACCTTCGTGAGCGTCAAACAGGTCAACGCCGCGGAAAAAGAGGATGAGCCCGGCCGCTCCCAGTTGATGGACTCCTTAAACCATACTTGGAAGCTGTTTCAACACGGAGAGGTCAATCAGGAAAACTTTCTGCGAATACTCAAAGGCTTGTCGGAGCGAATTTCAGCGGCAGTGGAAAGCTTGGACTCTCCGACGGCGGTTCTGATGGACTTCAGCACACGTCTGGAGATGTATACCCAGCTCAAGGACCGGGCTGCTCTGCAGACTCACTGGCCGTCGTTGCTCGCTTCGGGGCGAGCTCTCGTAGCCGAGCGCCTGAACAAGCTTGAACGCGACGGATAGCCGCCCGAGAGGTGCCACTGGGTGCCGGCGGTTCATCAGAGAGAGCTTGCCACTTTTTACTACCTTTGATCGAAATCAGACTGTGAACATGCTGTTGTAGCCGCCGAAGCCGTCAGGCTCTTTGATGGGATTTGCGGGATCGTCAAGCCATATATCGTCGACGATAAACTTATAGCGATGCCGGCCCGGAATGGGCTTGGCCATCTCCAGCTTCCACACTCCCGTGTCCACTCGCAGCAGATCGAGCGGCTCCCGCCATTGGTTCCAACTAGCGGCCACCTGCACTCTCCGTGCCTGATGATCGTGCAGAAGGAAAGTGATGAGCTTCTTTCCCAGGTGGGGAAGACATTTGTAGCGTTGGAGTTGGCCGTGCCGATGCCTGAGGGCTTCGGCCACCGCCAAACCCGGTCGCAGAACACCTGCTCCTTGACGCGCTACCGACGCGCCTTCCACCAGTTCCGCCGACCTGAGGAGGAGCTCCTTCACGTGGTGAGGATGGCTTCGAGGGGAAGCCTCCAGCATACACGCCACTGCGGCGGAACAGAGGGGAGCGGCGAAACTGGTTCCCTCGACGTGCTTGTAGTGAGGTGTTACCAGAGCTTTTCGGCGAATCTCTTGGTGGTCCAACGGCTTGGCCTCGAAAAGACGTTGAGCTTCCCTGGCGACCTCGCTCTCACAGAGCAACGGAGCGACAACCCACAGACTTGGAGCGACGAGATCCGGTTTGGGCACGTATCCCCCGCCCAGTCCGTAGTTGCTATTCCAAAGCTCCAGCGCATGGTGATCGAAATTGTTTTTGTCGTCTATCCCACCCACTGTGATGGCCGAGGGACTGGTGGCCGGGGGAGCTAGCACACGGAGACCACTATTCCCGGAAGCGGCGACCACGACCACGCCGGACGACACGACCCGATCGACGGCAGCATCCAGTTCGTTCGGCCCCGGCTCTTCTCTCATATTCCCGCCGACGGAGATGTTCACGACCCTGATTCCGAGACGCGAGGAGTTGGAGGCCACCCAATTGAGAGCGCGGGTCATGGACTCTTCGGTCATTCTCTCTTCACGGTCTCGAACTCGGATCAAAACGACTTCCGAGTCGCTCGCCAGACCCCGATACAGGCCGTTGCTCAAAAATCCGTTGCCGGCCCCTACGCAGCTGGTCATGAGTCCGTGCCACAGCAACGGAACACCGCTATCCCAGCCCGGCCATTGAGGGATTTCTTTGGAAGAGAACTCGCGAACGTCAAGCTCATCCTCACTCGCATTAACCCACGCCTTGATCCTATTGTGTGGGCGCGTCAAATCGGGATGAGGGTAGAATCCCGAGTCGATAAAGCATATCGTGACCCCCCGACCGGTGAATCGGGCGTCGGCGTGCATTCTCAGAGGTGTCGGCAGAGCGCCGTAAACGGCGAGCGGGTCGAGCGGCCAACAAGCCTGAAGGCGAGAATGAAATTCTCTATCTCCTCGCTCGAGCAGGCATCGGAGAAGTTCCTGTTGGACGCACGCCGGACAGTGGCCGTTCTGTCTGTGCCAGTGGTCGTGGAAGTCGGCCAGAGAGTCCGGGGGAGCTACGGTCATTTAGGAACATACACGCTTTTGATATTAACATCCTGGTAACATCTCCAGGTCTGAGGCATACATGGTGAACAAACCCGGGTTGTACAGTGAATCCAATGAATATCACAGCTTGCCAACACCCCCGCCTCCGTGAAGCTCTCCAGTTTCCCCCCTATGGATGTCGCACGCAAAGCGGGGCCGTCGTCACCGCACCGAAAAGTCGACAAAAGCCGGAGTTCTACTGCTTCAAAGCGTTGAACGCTCTTTTTCTCAGCATCTCTCTGATGGCCAAGCCGTTGGAAGCCGTGACCCGTGGAACCTACGCTTTCCGTCCGGTTTTGATAGACCTGGGGGAGTAGGCTCAGAGCAGGGGGACCAGCAGCGAGGCCGCTTCCGTCAGAAGACGCTCGGACAGATTGCGGCCGGACAAGTCTTCTTCCGATAGCGGCTGGAAGCGCTCCATCTCCTCTGTCAAGATTTTCTCCAGGCGCTGATTCACGGTTTGGCAATCTATCCAGAGAAACAGTTCGTGGTTGAGGTGAAAGGAGCGGTAGTCGAAGTTGGCGCTCCCGATCAGACTCAGGTCGTCGTCCACCAACATGACTTTCTTGTGCATGACGCCCTCGGGTTGCCGAAAAAACTTCACACCGTGAGGAAGCAGTTGCTCGACGTAGTGCCAGGCTGCCAGGTCGGCCGTCCGTACCAGTGTCTTATGGGGTCTCAAAACCACCACCTCGACGCCCCGCAGGAGAGCGTTTTGCAGAGCTGCCAGAGCTTTCTCGTCTGGGAGGAAGTACGGTGACGCTAGCAAGATCCTGCTCTTTGCCTGACCGATCGCTTCAACGTAGGCTAGTCCACAGCTATCCCAGATGTTACCTGGGTCGGTTGGAAAGACAGCCACCGCGGCTTCCCCATCCTCAATTTTCGCTGCTTGCCAATTCAGCTCCGGTCGGTCGCCGGTGAAGAAGTAGTAGTCGCGAAAGAAGCCGAGCTGCGCGTTGAGCACGGCCGGGCCCTGAAGACGAAGAAAGAGATCGTTCCACGGAGAAGTCTGAGATTCTCGCGATAGGTAGTTGTCTCCGACATTCATCCCGCCAAGCAAAGCCAGTTTGCCGTCCACGACCACCAGCTTTCGATGGTTGCGGAAGTTTCCCTGAATGGGGTCGGAGCCGGACTGACCAGGACTATGCCAGGCCATCCTGACTCCGGAATCCTGTAAATCTTGCGTATCTTCGTCGGAAACTTGAGATTCCAGGGGGTCGACGTACAGATAGACCCTCACTCCCCCTCGAGCCGCCTCTTTTAGACGTCGGAGAAAGGTCTGGCCGGCCTGGTCGTCTCGAATCACATAGAACTGGGCCAGGATATACTCGCGCGCCTCGCCGACGGCGTCGATAATAGCCTCGAAAGCCGCCTCACCATGGTCGTACAGCTCGACTTTATTTTTTACGGTGGGTACGAGACTCGTCAAGCTTTCGGCATAGGAAAAAGCGGGACGGGAACAGCGATAGGGCTCTAATTCTCGCCCAACCTCTTGGAGTAAGTCGTCGGTCTCTTCGTTGAGTGATTCCCGCCGTTCGATATAGCCCCCCAGACGACTCCGGCCTAACATCCAGTAGAACGGTAAGGCCGGCAACGGCAAGGCTAAAAGAAAGACGCACCAGGCCAGAGAATACTGTTTATTGCGGCCGTTCATCAAAACGTGTCCGGCCGTGAGAAACCCTCCGGTGTAGACGACGACCGCGGCTAGAATCCAAAGTAGTGAAATATCGATGATAACCCTCCTCGGGCTTCAGGTTATCCTGATCGATTTCTCGGAGCGAACTCTTTTCGGTTGTTAGTCGGCCATACCAACGTATAGTTGCTATTTCACGGGGGCTTTCTTGGTCAGCAGAAAGCTCGCGAGTTGTTCGATCTCTTCTTTACTGAGACTCCCACCGTAGGCAGGCATGAATTTTCCACCGTTCACGATCCGAACGATCAACTCGTCTCGGTCCAGACGCTCGTTGACTTCGGTCAGATTGGGGCCGCGATGACCACCATGTCCCCCGATATCGTGGCAGTAGAGGCAGCCCTTGGTGTTGAACAGATCGAGCCCTCGAGCCTGATCGTGGTCGAAAGACTCGCCCAAGACGGCCACCGGCAGTGGTTCGGCGTTGAAGTTCGGCGACCACGGAGCTTTGAACCCGATCACCGTGAGCGCCCCCACGATGCCGACCGACAGGACGACGCCGATAGCAGCCCAGGGCCGGCGAAGCACGTGGCGCTCCCCTCTCGGAGCCAGAAACGGAATGGCCAGCAGGACGATGACACCCACCAACGGCCCACCCACGATAACGTAGTCTTCGATTCCGGGCGGCATAAGAGCGTACAGAGCGAAAATCCAAACAAGATACCAGTCCGGCCCCGGAGTCACGTCGATCTTCGTCGGATCGGGCGGCCCGCCTAAAGCGGGCGCTCCCACCATAACGGCCAGGGCGCTGAGGACCAACACTACCAACAAAGCGAACACGATGTCTCGCCAAGCCGCGTCGGGGAAAAAGGGAACCCCGGTCTTCTTGATGAGCTTTTCGTATTTCTCTCGGTAGGTCTCGGGGTCTACCGTCTCTCCCACCACCGGCGGCTCGGAAATTCCATGGCGCAAGACGAGATAGAGATGAACGCCCACCAGGCTGAACAGGAGCCCGGGCAAGACAAACACATGGTAAGCAAAGAATCGGCTGAGAGTGTGGCCTCCCACGGTCTCGCCACCTATCAAAAGATAAGCCACGAATTTCCCTACCACGGGAATGCGGCCCATCTGTTCGGCGGCCACGTAGGTCGACCAGACCCCTACATCGTCCCAGCGCAACAGCTGACCCGTGAAAGCCATCGACACGGTCAATCCGAGAAGAGCCACCCCGGTGAGCCAGCTCATCTCCCTTGGGTACTTGTAAGCGGCCATCAGGTAGACCCGAACCATGTGGCACATCATCATGACCACCATGCCGCTCGCTCCGAAATAGTGGAGGCCTCGCAACCAGGCCCCTAAAGGAGCCGAATTTGAAATCCACTGCAACGATTCGTAGGCTGTTTCGGTGGACGGCTGATAGAGCAGCGCCAAGGCCACTCCGGTGACGACCTGAATGACGAGACAGGTGAGAGTGGCGCTCCCGAAGACGTAGGACCAACGTCCCGAAGACTTCGGAACTTTATGCAGAGCCGTCGCCTCCAGGACCGTCATGATACCAAGACGGTCGTCCAGGAAGTCGTAGAACTTTTTAAACCAACGTTTCAACAGCCTAAGCCTTCATCGTCGTGATCGGTACAGGCTCGGCCTTGACCAAAACTCTGCCTTTGGTCACTTTCACCGGATACTTAGGCAAAGCGTGGGGTGGCGGCCCCCCGGCTACCGTACCGTCCTTGTAGTACACGCCACCGTGGCAAGGGCAGAGGAAGAGGTCGGCTTTCGGCTCCCATCGCACGGGGCAACCAAGATGAGCGCAGTTGAGTGTAAACGCTTCGAATTCTTCTTCACCCAGCCGGCGGAGCCAGGCACCCGTGCGGCCCGTTTTGCCGGACCAGGCGATCACGTCGCTATTCTCAAAATTGATGAGAACGGTCTCGGAGATCTGGAAGTCTTCCAAGGCGCCCACGTCTCGCCATTGGGGTACCGGATTATCCAGGAGCGGCTGAGACAAAGCAGCCAGCAGCGGCGGAGCGATAACGACTCCAATCAGACCGGACAGAGTGAGAGAAACCTTGGTTAGGAAATCTCGACGGCTGGGGTCGTCGACCTCTTGGAGTTGTTCCTCTTGATTTGTGTCGTGACTCATTTCGTCAGCTCCTTGATCCAGATTGAGATACCGAAAATAAAGATGGCAAGTCCAGTGAAGAGGATGATCAGGTTGGTGAGGAATCCCCAGGCAAATGTGGCGATGCCAAGGCCGGTGAAGATCGGGGCATAGCTGGGCGGGTCCGGCTCAACCGGCACGGACGGATACTGCTCGCTCGCTTCTGCCTCGCCTATCGCCGCCTCTTCGGCAACGTTTGTTGCCTCCTCGTGCTCGACGTTCTCGTCGGTCGACTCCTGGCTCATACGACCACACCTCCCAGATAGACAATGGTGAAGACGACGATCCAAACGACGTCTACGAAATGCCAATAGTATTCGGCTGCTCGCGCCCCCGACGAAGGACAGCGGAGCTTATCGAAAGTCATGAGAGTGAAGACTACCGAGAGAACAACGAGCCCCACCGCCACGTGGAGGGTGTGAAATCCGGTGAGGGTGTAGAACGCGCTACCAAAGATGGAGCTGCTCATGGTGATGGATTGCCGGTAGAGGTCGCCGTATTCCACAATCTGATGACCGAGAAAGGCCAATCCGAGAGCGGCGGTGAGCACCGCCCAGACAAGAAAAGCTCCTTTTTTGGCCTTCTCGTAACAGCGAACGGCGAAATTGAGCGTCAGGCTACTCAAAATCAGCGCCACCGTGTAAGCGCCCGAAGTCTTCCAATCGAGAGCCCGCTGGGACTCGGCCCAGTCGGTCGTGTAGTGGCGAAAGAAAACAAACCCGATAATCAGAGCCACGAAAAAGAGCGTCTCCGAGCAGAGGAAAGCCTTCATCATCAACAGAGTCTGGCGCTGGCCCAGGTCGAACTCTTCTTTGCCGTTCCCCTCTGTCATGGCGACTTCGTCCAATCCAAGACAGGGTCTCTGGAGCGGATCTCCGAGAGAGTCTCAAAATTCTTTGGTGGGGGCGGAGATTCGGTCCACCATTCCAGAGTCGTCCCGCCCCAGGGGTCCTTACCGGCTAACTCTCCGTGTTTCAGGCTCCGGTAGAGGTTCCAGAGGAAGGCCAGCATTCCAAGCCCCATTAGAAACGCCCCGGAGGTGGAAAGAAAGTTTAGCGACCCGTACCAAGGCAGGTCCACTGGGTAAGTGTAGACCCGACGAGGCATACCGAGAATTCCGAGAACGTGTTGGATCATAAACGTCAACTGAAAGCCGATAAAGAAAAGCCAGAAATGAGCTTTCCCCAGTCTGACGTCGAGCATGCGTCCACAAATCTTGGGATACCAGTAGTAGGCGCCTGCAAACACGGAGAACATGGTGCCGCCGAGAAACACGTAGTGGATGTGGGCCACCACAAAGTAGGTATCGGTCAGCGCCCAGTCCGCGGGCGGCATGGCGAAGGCGACTCCGCTCAGTCCACCGATGGTGAAGTCGAGGATGAAAGCGAACGCAAACATCATGGAAACGGTGAAGCGCAAAGACCCCCCCCACATGGTGGCCAGCCAATTCACCAGCTTGATGCTGGTGGGAATGGCGATCAAAAGACTTCCGAAGCCGAAGAAACTCACCACGATCTTACCCATTCCGGCGGTGAACAGGTGGTGTCCCCACACTCCGAATGCGAGAAAGGTGATCACCAGGGCCGAACCCACCAGGAACGGATATCCGTAAATTTTCTTACGGCTAAAGACCGGCACGACTTCGGAGATAATGCCGAAAGCCGGTAAGATGAGGATGTAGACTTCGGGATGGCCGAACGCCCAAAAGAAGTGCTGCCACAACAGAGCGGAGCCCCCTTGATCCGGAAGAAAGAACAGAGTTCCCAACTGCCGATCCAAAAAGAGCATGGCGAGTCCCGCGTTGAGAAGCGGGAAAGCACCCAGCATCAGGAGAGAATTGATGAAGATCATCCAGGCGAACAGGGGCATCTTCATCCAGGACATCCCCTTGGCCCGCATGGTCACCGTGGTCACGAAAAAATTCAGCGCGGCCCCGATGCTCCCGATTCCGGTCACCATGAGACCCATACAGTAGTAGTCCAGACCCGGACTGAAAGAGTAGTTCTTCTCACTCAACGGCGCGTAGGCGAACCAACCCGCATCCGGGGCCCCACCCGCAAAAGGGCTGAAGTAGAGAAGCAAGCCGCCGAAGAGGGTGGTCCAGAAACTCATGGCGTTGAGGCGGGGGAAAGCCATTTCGTTGGCCCCGATCATGAGCGGGAGAAAGTAAGTGGCGAATCCGATCAAGGCAGGCATGAGAGCAAGAAAGACCATCGTCGTGCCGTGCATGGTGAAGAGCTGATTGAAAGTCTCGGGACCGATAAGATCCTGCTCGGGCCGAGCAAGCTGGATCCGGATGGCCAGAGCCTCCAGACCGCCCATCAAGAAATAGCCGAGAGCCATCACCAGGTATAGGATACCCAGCATCTTGTGGTCGACCGTAGTCAGCCAGGCGAGAAGTCCGTCACGCTGAAACGGCGAAGGGAGCGATGTCTTGGGCTCGGGCAAGGGAGGAAGCATTATTTCAACCCATCCAGATAGTCGGTCAGCGCGTCCAACTCAGGCTCGCTGAAGATAAATCTAGGCATGTGGGCACCCGGTTTGAGGGCTTGGGGGTCCCTCAGCCAGGCCTTGAGATTCTCACGGGAATACTTCACCTTACCGGAAAGCATGATCTCTCTGGAGGCCAGATGGGTGAGGTCCGGACCTACGGTGGCGACGGCGTCGGTACCTCGAATGGCGTGGCAAGTCGCACAACTCATCTCCTGGAAGAGTTGAGCGCCCTTTCGCGCGGTTTCCTCAGCCGGCTCGCGGGCGACTTCCGCTTGAGAGGCAAGCCAAGCGTCAAACTCGGCTTGCTCCTGGACGACGACCTGCATGCGCATCCAAGCGTGCTGGGCTCCGCAGAATTCGTTGCACGCGCCGTCGAAGGTGCCGACCTCATCGGACTCGATGTAAAAATAGTTGGTCCGTCCGGGGATGGCGTCCATTTTTCGCCCCAGTCCCGAGACCCACCAGTCGTGCACCACATCGGCCGACTCCAAGGCCACCAGAAGACGCTTGCCTTTGGGAATATGAAGGACGTTGGCCGTCACCACATCGGTGTTGGGGTAACGAATCTCCCACCACCACTGGTGACCGGTGATTCGAAGCTCGACCTGGTCGGCGGGTACGTCCGGGTCCGCTCCGACCTTGTTGACCGTCCTCATGCTGAAGAACGACAGGATCAAGACGATCAGAAAGGTGGAAACGGCAAATCCCACCTCCAACTTACTCCCCTCGTCTTGAGCTTCTAGGAAAGGCTCGGGAGACGGAGAAGTCGAGGAGTACCTCTTCTTCATCACCACCAACAAGCCGCCGATAATCAAGAGTACCAAGAAGGCGAACGCCCCGTAGGCCAGGAGCAGCTCCGCGATAGCCTGGCTATCGGGCGAAGTACCCAGCAAGAGGTGCGGATGTTCTGCTTTGGCAATGGTCAACATAGTGGCTGGAATTTTGGTGATCCGCTCGCGAAAACGAACGTTAGTCAGGAAAGATTCATGCCTACGAGCGGACCACCTCTTTTTTTACGTGAAGATATTTTCTTCGCCGAGAATCGGACAAAGTAACAAATGTAAACAATATATGTCCGGGCAGGTATGTGATCTCTGAGCGCAAATTAAAGGGAGATGAGCCTACCAATGCACGCATTACAAGCCAACCTTCGCCCGAAATTCAGCCAGGCGGTGACCGCTCGTCTGAATCAAGGCGTACCCGCGCGCTATCAAGTGGCCTCCAATGAGCAAGGCTTCTCCTCGATGGTGGACAAGCTCAACTCCGAGAGCAACATCTATTCCAAAATCCCGCTGGACCAGATCGAAACGAAAATGGTGAAAGTCAAGACCGTGGATGCACATGGTCAGGTGAAGGAAGAGATGAAAGAGATGGCCGTCTGTCCCGAATGCGGGGAGACGAACTGCCCCTGCATCGCTCGCGTCACCGTTCAGAACCGACTGGACGAAGAGAACGCCAAGGGTGTACGAAACGCCGAAAAGCCGAACCCTCTGGCGATTCTTCCTCACGCGTTCAACCAAATGAGCCAGAACCTCAATCAATCGGCTTCTTCGTCCTACTTCAGATAAGCCCAGGTACCCAAGTCCGGACGACGCCCGGCGGGACATTTCTCCTCTCATCCCAAACCTCACCTGATGGAAATCGGTCAATTCGCCGCCCTAAAGGTGGCCCGCACCCGCAAAGACGCTGCCTTGCTCGATTGGGGCAAACAAGAGCTTCTACCACTGCCCCTGGAAGAGCAGCGGTTCGAAGTGAGAAAGGGTGACACGGTCGTCGTCTATATCACCACTGACGAGAGAGTCTTCGAGCGTCCCATGGCCACCATGAAGTGGGAGGAGCACTTGCAGCACGATCCTGAGGCTCTGGCTACGAACCAGAAGGTCGAACTTTTGCTCGCGGGCGTCAGCGAACTCGGCTTCGACGCCATCATCGACGGCAAACATCGGGGCATGCTCTACCACAACGAGGTGTTCGGGGAGCCGGAAGTCGGCCACCGGATCGAGGGTTTCGTGAAGAAAATCCGAGAAGACGGCAAAATCGATCTGATCACCCAGCTACGTGGTACTCGCGGAACGACCGACCTCGGCACAGTCATCAAAGAAGAGTTGCGAAGCCAGGGTGGATTTCTTCCCCTCAACGACAAGAGCGATCCTCAAGAGATCTACCGTCTGTTCGGTGTCAGTAAGAAAAAATTCAAGATGGCCATCGGTAGGCTGTTTAAACATCGTGATATTACTATCGACGAAGATGGGATCCGGCTCGCCGAATAGTGTCTGTGCGCTAGGCCTAGGCCTGGTTGGATTTCTGGTTCCGCTTCATCAAAAACCACAGCGGAAGACCAACCGGCACGAGAGCGAGGAAGTAGATCAATCCCCAGGCCACGGTCCTGACGATGTGCATCAGCATGCTCCAGGCTCCAGTCGCTGTCTCCCCAATTTTCCAGAAATCGGGAGTCGCCTGGGGGGCTTGATGGAGAAACCGAACCTTCACGGCGGCAAAATCGACTCGATGGTCCATCTGCTGGAGTTGTCCCTCAATCTTTTCGATTTGGCCTCTGGTGCGAGTCACTTCTTTCTCCGCTTCCAACAGGTCCTTCACCGAGGCCGTATGGCTCAACAACTCGAGCAGCCGTTGCTCAGAGACCTTGAGATTTCTCAACTGGGACTGAAGGTCGACGTAGCTATCGGTGACATCCTCTCCCGTCTCAACCAGAGAGACGACCTCACCGGTCTCTCCAATCTGCTTGATCACTTCATCGAGTTGAGAACTGGGGACGCGCATCTCCAAGTACGCCGAGCCGTGCCCGCTCTCCGAGGCTTGAAGATTGGAGGATGATAGAAACCCCTCCCAACCCCCGAGTTTGCCCCTCACGGTCTCGAACGCCTGGTTGAGGTCTTCAACGGCGAGAGTCAGTTCGGCCGAGCGAATGACCTTTCGCTCCACCACTACGTCCTCGTGGACCGGAGTGGTGAATTCCGAAGGCCCCGAGGAGCAAGCCGGAAACAGAAGACAGAGCAGAAGCAGAGATAAACCTTCGGAAAAAAAACGCAACTTTTTCATAGTAGACCGATTCAACCGACTCGCTTTTCAACCGTTTCGTAATTCACAAAGCTTTAACAAAACACTCTGTTACAAATTTGTAACCTAAGATGTCTCATCAGCAATTATAGTGAGGCGCGCTCACTACAGAAACTATGCTAACTCATGAACATTCAATCTACTCGACGTCGTCTTTCGACTTGTCATCCCAAATCCATTATGGGACCTCAACAACAGCAGGCCCCATCCCCCTTCAACGACTCCTGGAGTGTCCCCAGGTGGATCTCTAAGCCGCGTTCGGCTATCTCTTCGACCAACAATCTTCTGGTCTCGGCGCAAGACCTGGGATGGTTCCAAAACCCCATTCCTCCTATGGCCCAGACCACCATTTCCGCGCTGGGAGCGGGCTTTGCGGTGGCCAACATCGGAGCCGAACTGTACGACGGCGACTTCAAGGGCGCGCTTTGGGACGTGGGCAACGGCGTTGTCTCTCTCACGGTGGGAGCACGCATGCTAGGGGTGTCTCCCGCGGGCGGACATCTCCTTTTTGCCGGTGGTGCTCTCTTAAACGCCAAGCTTGCCGCCGAACAGTTTCAGAACGGCGAGAGAGTGGAAGGCTGGCTCCGCCTCGGGAATGTCGCCGGATTGGCTCTCAGTGTGGCCGGCGGTGTTGTCGGCGGCCCCTCCGGTGCGGCTCTAGGTACGGCCGGCCTGGCCACCCGGGGAGTCGTCGGACTGGCCGGTTTGGCCCACGACCTTACCGACAAGAAAGGGTTTTTCAACCGTCCCGACCGCTTCTCCTAAGAGTCTAGAAGGCTATTCTTTCACCTCTAAAAGGTAGATGAAGCCAAGGACCTTTTCCGTTCTCAAGGTCTCCTCGTCTGACTGGCTCCACATCTTGATCTCGTTCTCATCGGCAAAGCTGGAAGGGTGGAGTTCTTTTTCAAGGACCAGGCCAAAGCGGCTCTCGGTATCCGTGCTCTCCCTGGGGACCAACCAAAAGATCGCGTGAATTCCCGGTTTACTCTTTATGCCGTCGATCGACTCTACCCCGCCCCCGTTCAGCATTCTGAAATCGCTCAAGAATTCGCCGACTTCGCTGCCTGCTCCCCGACCGTCAGCCATGCGGTAGCTCGGATTCAGGGATACCAGCCGTGCCGTCGTCTCAGAACGAAGCTGTAACATAATCTGATGCTTGTCGGCGTACTGCGGGCGGGTGTTGAGAAACGGGCCACCACCTTTCGAGTATATCCAGAGAGGCTGCTCCTCAAGCCCTAAGGACTCTCGGACCTTGGCGAACGAGTCCGAAAGAGTAAAAAGACCTGGGATTCCACTCGGAGTGATCTCCAGGACCTTCGTCCTCTCTGTAGGTGTAGCTGTATGTTGAGTCACGGAAGGGCTCGGTGTGCCCTGGGCGGCAACCGGAGTCTCCGGCTGCGGTTCGGAGGCGGAAGTCGTCCGACACCCCCAAAACGAGAACATCGCGAGTGTTAGGAGAATCAGTGTTCGTGTAAGCATTCTCTGTTCGTCGCCGGTCTCGAAAGAATATTGCCTCTAGTGCTCTGTCACACAAGAATATTCGGGCTGAGGCCGCTTGAGAGCGGCCGTGGGCTCACCGCTTTTTCCTCACGTGCGCCCGGCACGCCGCAGAAAAATCGGCGACCCCACAACCACCCTCAAC
>Ga0208701_100141_pt1 | contig 34670 bp, 25 predicted proteins | sample DeeseametaMP1482_FD_184188 | JGI IMG/M metagenome (GOLD analysis project Ga0208701, IMG submission 184188) | Marine microbial communities from the Deep Pacific Ocean - MP1482 (SPAdes) | ecosystem: Environmental > Aquatic > Marine > Oceanic | place: South of Fiji, South Pacific Ocean | collected... | reverse complement strand
GGGAAGGCCGCCCACGAAGGAACCGTCGAAGGGCGGGTCTGCTATGGGCTTCTTGGTCGTATCGAAAACCTGCGCGTAGAGAGCCGGCTCGTCGTCCTCCATGAAGGCAAGCTGGGTCGCCCGCACCCCTTCGGCGATCTCTCTGGCCGCGTGGTTTGCTTCGGAGTAAGTTCCCGCGTACTCGTTGCTGACAACCCCGTATGTCAGGGCTCCCATGACACCGAGTGTCGCTACTGACAGGACGACAACCGCGATCATGACTTCGACGAGAGTGATGCCCCGTGCTTTCTCGTCTAAAAATTTTTTCTTCATAAGTGGCGTTCGACCGAAAATCTCTCTGTTTTTTGCGTCAAGGTCCCCCGGCTTTGTCGCATATCCAAACGCGGAGAGCCTTCCTATATACGATATAGGAACGGACCGTGCCTCATAAGACGCCCGGGGATAGCGAACATGTTCGACAGGTCTACCTAACATGACCGTACATGAGGAATGGGTTAAGTCCTAAAGCTTTGTCGTACCGGGGTTCACGCTTTGTTGACACAATTTTTAAAACGACTTGTGGATGTATCCCGGGGGATATCTCTTACTCATGGAAAGATATCAAGCAGTTCGAATAGAGAGACGGAAACCTCCCGTTAACGATTTCAAGGTCGGGGAGTTGTAGGCTTGGGACATGATAGGCTCGTCCACGCCACGGAATCCGGTAACGCGTCGCATCCAAGAGTTGATGCGAGGTCACACCGATCGTGAAGAAGAAGCCGAGATTATCTCTCTTTTGGCGGAGGCGGACAAGACGACCCTCAACGAGTCCCTGAACCAACTGGAGTTGGCCCATCTCTTTAACGATGTCGACGATCGTCTGATCGGACCGGACAACAAGACCCGACTCCTCAACCTTCTTTCCAAGGACCGCTTGAACGACTTGGAAGTGCCGGCCAGAGCGGCGATTGTCGATGGCTTGCAGCGCGGACCGACCACCCTTTCAGACGAAGAGCATCACTTTGAAGGGGCGCCCCAGCCTCAAGCCGGCGGCATCGAAGAGCAATCCATTGCGAACGTTTTCCTGGGTACGCGAGCGACCTCCCTGACCGGATTGAAGAACGCTGTGAATGCCGGCGCCGATGAGTACGACATGCACCACCTCCTGACTTCCGATGTCGACGACAACGGTTTGGTCAGTCAGATGTTCGAGCATTTTCAGACGGAGGGCTCGAATCGTACAGGCTCGGTCAAACCGTTGAGCGATATCGACGATACCTTCTATTCCAGCTTGAAGGACGAACGTTTCCCGGGGCACACGGTGTATCCGGGGGTCCTGGCGTTTTACGACGAGTTGGACCGCGGACCGGCTCAGCAGGGGGACCCCCTCGGGGACCTCACCTTTCTCACGGCCAGGCCTGACGAAGCGACGGGCATCGTGAAGGATAGAACTCACGACACCTTGCGCGAAAACGGAGTTAAGGAAGCCTCTATCCTCTTAGGGTCATTGACCGGTCTCATCAACCACGAGGCGATGGCCCGCAAGAAGATGGAGAACTTCGAGCACTACAGTCGTATCTATCCGGAGTACGACTTTACCTGGGTGGGAGATAGCGGTCAGGGTGACGCTCTTCTGGGTGAGATGATGCTTTCCAAGTATCCCGAACGAGTGAAGGGTGTCTTTATCCACGATGTGGTAAATCTATCCCCGGAGCAGCGGGACGAGATGAGGGCGAAGGGTGTGAGAGTCTTCGATACCTACATTGGTGCCGCGGTGGAAGCCCACGAACTGGGATTGATCTCAGAGGATGGCCTGGCGCGCGTCGGTAGCGCGGCCCAACAAGGATTCGACGCTATCGAATGGGATTCCACGGAGCAGCGAGAGCAAGCGTTCGCCCTGCTGCATCGCGACCTGGAGAGACTTCCCCCGACTTGAACAGAATGCATGCGCTCTTTTTCCTCTCGGGGAGCAGCGCCCTCATGTACGAGGTTGTCTGGACCAGGCGACTGAGTCTGACTCTCGGTCACACCGTGCTCGCGGTGAGTTCCGTGGTCTCGATCTTTATGCTGGGGCTGGGTGTCGGAGGGTACCTCGGCGGTAGGCTGGCCGACCGGCGTCCTCTGTCCAGGCTCTTGAAGGACTACGCCTGGTTCGAGTTGTTGATAGCCGTGTGGGGAGCTCTGTCCCCTTTTTTCTTAGGTCTCTTCGAAGACCTCTATCTTCGACTGGCCGCAAGCGGATACCAGGGTTTTGAGCTTTACCTTTGCGGGTTTCTGGGCGCCTCCACCGTGCTGCTTGTGCCCACGATGGCTATGGGGGCGACGCTGCCGTTCTTGTGCCGGTTGGTTGTGCAAGAGTATCGGCAGTTTGGAGCCGAGTTAGGACGGCTCTATGGTTTCAACACCCTGGGAGGTTGCTTCGGCTCCGCGGCCGCGGGCTTTTTTCTGTTGCCAGGATTGGGGTTGAATCTCACCGTCGTGGTGGCCGTCGTCGTGAATGTGTTGATCGCTGCGATGGCATATCGCATGACTTACCCGGTCACATCCTCAATCTCGCCGTCAGAGAAGGGGTCTTCGGTCGCGGTGAACCGCGGCCAGTTGGTGGTCGCTTGCCTGGCCGCGGCCGCTGCTATGGCCTGTCAGGTCGGTTGGACTCGCGGTCTCATCCTCTCCCTGGGCTCCTCGACCTACGCTTTCGCCGCCATCCTGACATTTTTTCTGGTCGGCCTCGGTCTGGGGAGTCTCTCTTATCGCTTTTTTATCGGAGAAGCGTCGGTGATGAAGATGGGTTGGTTGCAGTTCTGGATCGGAGTCAGCGTGATGGTGTCGATAGCGTTGCTAGGTGCTATGCCGTACCTTGTCTTTCATCTTTCGAACTACGTCTACGGGTCGTTCGTTCCCGTCATGCTGTGCCGACTCGTGCCGGTCGGTCTTCTGTTGCTCGTCCCCACTATCCTCATGGGGATGGTCTATCCGCTGGCCGCACAGCTCTATACCGGCAGTGTGGAACGCTTGGGCCGGACAGTCGGCACGGTCTACGCGGCGACGACTCTCGGAAGTGTCCTGGGAGCGTTCGGGGCCGGTTTCCTTGGTGTCCCGCTTGTCGGGGCGCAAGGAGTGCTCAAGCAGGCTGCTCTGACCAGCCTTTTTCTCGGGCTGGCTTGTTTCTTGTCTCAGGGAGGGCGTTTCAAGATTGTCGGGTTGGGGCTGGTCGGGTCGGTGTCTGTTGCCTGCTTTGCGTTACCGGCTTGGAACCAGGGCGCCATGAGTGCCGGGGTGGGAGTCTATGCCGGACAAGAGCCGGCGGAGTCGGACTTCGCCTATCAAGCTCCCGCCTTCTATCGGGACGGCCTTTCAGCCACGGTGGCGGTTCACGTCGGCCCCGACTATCAGACCGTGCGAGTGAACGGCAAGATCGACGCTTCTCTCCAGATATTCGACAGGCTGACGATGTACCTGACCGGCTACGTCCCGGGGTTGCTGCATCGAGACCCCCGGGAGGTCGCGGTGATCGGCTTCGGGGCGGGAATGACGGTGGAGGCGCTGTCGCAATTTTCATCGGTCGAGCGCATCGACTGCGTGGAGTTGGAGCCTGCTATCTTGGAAGCGGGTCGATTTTGGAAGGGCTACAACGGAGACATACTGGAAAATCCGAAGGTGCACACGTCCGTAAACGACGGGCGAACCTTTATCCTTGCTTCCGACAGAAGGTTTGATCTGATAGCGAGCGAGCCGTCCAACCCCTGGATCGCGGGCGTGGGAACGCTGTTTACCGAGGATTTCTACGGGCACTGTCGGCGGCGTCTGAAGCCGGGCGGGATCATGTGTCAGTGGTTTCATATGTACGGGATGTCCGAGGAATCGGTGGCCCTGGTAGTGAGGACGTTTTTTTACGTGTTTCCAGAGGGAGCTATTTGGCGTTCCGCGCGGGGCGATATCTTGTTGCTCGGGGCGGAGAGTCCGCTGGAAGTCGATCTGGAAAGGCTAGAGGCTCGTTGGATGTCTGAGCCCGCCCTCCGGAGAACGATGCTCGATCTGAATCTGTACCGGCCGGAGAATCTGCTGGGCCACTACTGGCTGGACCGTAGCGATGCGCTGGAGTTTGCCGGAACCGGACCGCTGAATACGGACGATTTGCCGCTCCTGGAGTACCGGGCGCCCCTCACGCTTTTCGAGGAGGGCACGATCGATGTCATTCAGGCTCGTCTGGACGACAGCCGGAGCCGCTTGATACCCGCACCGGAAACGCCCGAACTCTTGGGCGCGGCCGGCATCGGTTGGCTGAATGTGAGACGACCGGACCTCGTTATGCAGCATATCTCTCCGAAGTCCGACCCTTTGGTGTGGGCCCTGATGATGGAGGAGAAGCAACCTGATCTGGCGGCCGATTTTTACCAAGAGGCCATCTCGGTAGAAGGCTGGGTCGCTCATTTCTGGCGCGGGGAGTTCCTGGGGCGCCAGACTCTTTACGAGGAGGCGCTCCGCTCTTACCAGGCGTCTCTCCAGACTGCACCCGAGACTCTGCGACCGAACATCCTCCTGAAGCAGGCCGATTGCGCCCTGGCCGCTCGCCTGCCCGAAATCGCTCTCCAGGCATCGGCCGAGCTGCTGGATATGGATAAGCCCACTTTTGGCGGTCTGGGTTCGCTTTATCGTGGGCGAGCGCTTTATCAGCAAGGCCGGTTTGAAGAGGCCCTGAAGGAGTTTGAGTCGGGGGCTCAAGCAAACCCCAGTGGATTGGCTCTCCATTTTGGTCGTGCCCACAGTCTGATAAGGCTGGGTCGAGATCCGGGGCCCGCCTATGACGAGATCTTTTCTCTTTCTCCGGCTTTCTTGCAACCGTATCTCGAGTTGGCAAGATATCGCGCTTCCAAGGGCCGTGAAGCGGAGGCTTTGCAAGTCGTCGAGAGGGCTCGCCAAGAGGTCTCCGAGGCGGATGTTTTAAACGAGCTGGTCTTTCAAATCAGATCCGGAGAGATCTCTTCCGACGATATCTTTCAGTAGGCTCTGTCATCCGGCGACCCTATACGCCGGTATGCGGCTATCGACTCCTTTGAGCCCACTCCAAGCAGGCTTCATCTACCTATCCTCAAGCGGAGAGGAGTATTACACATGAGTAAACTTAAAGGAAAGAAAATAGCATTTTTAGCAACGGACGGCTTCGAACAGGTGGAGCTAACCAAGCCCTGGGAAGCCATCAAGAACGCCGGAGCCCAGGTGGAACTGGTTTCATTGAAAGCCGGCGAGATCCAGGGCGTTCATCACGACGAAAAGGGCGACAAGTTTAAGGTCGACAAAACGCTCGATTCGGTCTCCGCTTCCGAATATGACGGGCTGGTCCTACCGGGGGGCGTTTTCAACCCCGACGCTCTGCGAATGGATGAGGACGCGGTTTCGTTCGTGCGCGACTTCTTTGAACAACACAAACCTGTGGCGGCCATCTGCCACGGCCCCTGGTTGTTGGTGGAAGCCGACGTCGTCCAGGGTCGTCGAGTGACTTCCTGGCCCAGCGTTTCGACCGATCTCAAGAACGCCGGAGCCAAGTGGGTGGACGAAGAGTGTGTCTGCGATCAGGGCCTGGTGACCAGTCGAAACCCCGACGACATTCCCGCATTCGTGAAAAAGGCGATCGAAGAGTTTGCCGAGGGAAAACACCGACTGCAGACCGCTTGAAACGAGAAGCCAAACCCCGCGCCCCGCGGGGTTTGGTCATGATTTGGTCATGAGGTTCTTGAACCGCGCTCCTCATGTTAACGAGGTTTGAACGCCACGTCGAAAGCGTAAAAATTAGGTTGACCTAATATTGAGCCTAGGCTACCCTTCTGGATATCGGGGAATAGACAGGCCGCTTCCATTGCGGCCCCAGGAGAATTCGATGCACATCAAGGCTTTGCCGCTGACTCAAACCAGAAGCTACAACGGTTCAGGGAACTCCCTCAAAAACGAGCGCTTGAATGAGGCCGGTTCCACCTACTCGCGTCAAGTCGAGCCGGAATATGCGGACTCGTACGACGCTCCGTCAGGCGCTGAGCGGCCTAACCCGAGGACCGTGAGTAACGCCGTCTGTTCACAAGACAAGATCACCACCGACGAGCGTCAACTCAGCGCTTTCTCCTGGACCTGGGGACAATTCCTGGACCACGATCTGGTCCTCACACCCAGCGGCGAACGCCCGGATTTTCCGGTCAGGGTGCCTGCCGGAGATCCCCACTTCGACCCCATGGGCGGCGGCAAAGCCATCGTGCCGGTGGCTCGCTCGCTGGGTCGAGTGGTGGACGGACGACGAGAACAGTTCAACAAGGCTTCCGGTTGGATCGATGCTTCCATGGTCTACGGCAGCGACAAGGGCCGGGCCGATGCTCTCCGGAGCTTCGAGGGTGGTCTCCTGAAAGAAAGTCGGCCCGGGTATCTACCCTACAACACCGACGGCTTGGATAATGAAGACCCTTTTCGGGGGGATCCTGCGCGTTTGTTTCTGGCAGGCGACCGTAGAGCAAATGAAAACCTGGCCCTCACGAGCTTGCAAACGCTTTTCATGAGAGAGCACAACAGGCTGGCCAAGGATTTAGCCAAGCAATATCCGGAAGCGACCGACGAGCAGCTTTATCAGTCGGCCCGCAAAGTCGTGGGAGCACAAATCCAGAAAATCACTTTCGACGAATTCTTGCCCTCACTAATGGGGGAAGACGCCATGCCCGCCTATCAGGGCTATCAACCGGAGACGGATGCCTCTATTCATAACATTTTTGCTTCCGCGGCTTTTCGAATGGGTCACTCCCAGGTCGGTCGAGCTATTCGACGGATCGAAGAGAACGGGGACGAGATCGAACACGGGCACTTGTGTCTCAGAGCCGGTTACCACCAGGCTCCGCGATTGGTGAACGAGGGCGGAGTCGAGCCGATCCTTCGTGGTCTTTCGGAGTATCTGCAAGAGAACACCGATACTACGGTGGTGGACGACCTGAGGAACTTTCTGTTCGGACGCCCCGGTCAGGGAGGGCTGGATCTTGCCGCGGTCAACATTCAACGTGGCCGCGACCACGGACTTCCGTCCTTTAACAAGGTCCGCGAAAGCTATGGTATGCCGCAGCTAGAGAGCTTCTCCCAGCTTAGCAACGACCCGAAAGTAGTGGCGGCCCTGGAGTCGGTCTATGAAAGTCCGGCCGAACTCGATCCCTGGGTGGGGTTCCTGGCCGAGCAGCACGAGGCCGGGTCGTCCGTGGGACCGACATTGAAGAAGGTCCTGGTCGATCAGTTTTCGCGGCTCAGAGACGGTGACCGGTTTTACTATCAGAACGACCCCGATGTGAAGCGGCTAGCCCCCGACATCGAAAACACTCGACTGGTGGACATCGTCAAACGCAACACCAACATCGAAAATATCCAGGACGATCTTTTCATCGCCCGCGACGGCGAGCCGTTCGACGACCCCTGCCGTTCTTAATCCTTTGCTTTCTTGGCTCGACGACGGGCCAGTACTCTCCACAGAAAGAAGAGGATTCCGGCCAACGGCAGCAGCAGTAACACCTCAGGGCGGAAGCCCCACTGAAGAGCCTCTTCGAAAAACGGATCGCTCTTTTTCAAGCGCTCCACCGATTTGTTGTACTTCGGCGTCTGGTCTTGTTTGAGCTCCGGGAATCGAGTGAAGAGGTCTTTCTTCATGAGGGCATTGAGTTCGGTCATTTTTTGACGGGTAGATTCGTCCGCGTCAGTGTAGGCAATTTCGTTCAGTTCGAGTTCCATTTCATTGAACTCAACGATGTATATCCAGCTGCGAGCGAGAACGTTGTCTAGCGTAATAGTGGCGAATGCTTTGCCGTCGAGACTAATATATGCACGACGGCGAGTCTGTAATAGGACAGTGATTTCTCGGAGATTTTCAGGCTGGATGGAAAGTGCTTTCAGTCTGTCGACGAGTAACGGACGTTGGTGTTGCTTGACAAGGCCGACACAAGGGAGACGCTCCTCCGCGGAGTTCATTTTTCCTGGTTCGTCTCGAACTTCATATTTGTCTTCTTCCCGTACCACGCCCGATTCGTCCTCGGTAGACAGTTTGAGTTGCACGAGTTGCCTGCCGTCTTTTTCCATGTTTGTACCTTCTAGAATGTGACGAGTACGATGGCGGAGCCCCGAACGCATCTTGAGCAATGGGAGTTCCTGTGTGTCGAAATAACGATCAACAAACTCGTCTATGGCGAAAGTTGCGGTGAATCCAGGGCCCAGTTTGGTGAGCATAGTACCGTTCGGGCCGTAGGCTTCGTTCAGATAGCTCCATATTGCATCAGGCTGGTCATCGGGGACCGTGAGTTTGAATTCACTCTCCAATCGACTCTCGCCGAAGGCGAATCCTGTGAATAAGAGTACGAACAATACTGACAGATAGGCACGGCATCGCATGTTATGGGAATTCCTCGGCGTCCGGTTGATATCCTGGTGCTGTTCTCACCACCTGGTTTTATCCGTCCGGATAGGCCTCTTTCATTCTTTTTGTTTCTCTAAGTCCGGGCGTGGCCGACGTACGCTTTAACCATGTTCATTCGAAAGCGTTGCGGCCGCGGCTTCACTTTTCAGACCGAGGAAGGCCAAACTCTACCCCAGGGCGACCTGCGCGAAAGGATTTCCTCCCTACCGATCCCACCGGCCTGGACGGAGGTCGAAATCGCGGAAGACCCGGATGCCGATTTGCTGGCTACCGGGCGCGACCAGGCCGGTCGTAAACAGTATCTCTACAGTCCGGCCTACCGAGAGCGTCGAGAGAAGGAGAAGTTTGAGCGAATCGTCGGATTTGGGGAGCGACTAGAGACGATGCGTCGGGTCACGGGTCAACATCTCAACCGCCCCGAACTCGACCGGAAGAAGGTCCTGGCTTGTATGGTGCGCCTCCTGGACCTGGCCTATTTTCGACCTGGAAACCCGCACTACACTAGGGAGAACGAGAGCTACGGCTTAACGACCATGCGAAGTCGCCATCTGACCGTGGACGGTGACGAACTTCTGTTTCACTATCGCGGCAAATCCGGCGTGGAACAAGAGCGACACGTGGTCGACGGACGTCTGGCTAGAATCGTGGCTGAGCTCGACGAAGTGCCAGGATATCGGATTTTCAAGTATTTCGACGAGGACGGAAACAGACACTGGGTTCAGAGCGACGAGTTGAACGACTATATTCGCGAAGTGATGGGAGAGCACTACACTGCCAAGGATTTTCGGACCTGGGCGGGCTCTCTGATCGCGGCGCTCTGCTTGGACGAGTTGGGGGTGTCGAAATTGGAAGATATCGCCCAAAAGCGGATTCGATCGGCTGTCGAAGAGGTGGCGGGTCGACTCGGGAACACAAGCGCCGTAGCTCGCTCCAGTTACATCGCGCCCCAAGTGCTGGACTACTATCTTGAGGGCGTGACGGCAGGCTATTTTATCAAGCAGATCCAGCGAGAGTTGGAAAACCCGGAGGATCTCTCGATCGAAGAACTGGGCTTGCTTCAGCTTCTCAAACATCGACTCTAAGGCCCTGCCCCAAAGAAAAAAGCGCCTTGAAGGCGCTGTTGGCTCGGGATGCTGAGTTTAGTAGGCCGCGGGTGGGGCTCCCCCCATCATCATCGGGTCCATCATCGGCATACCCATCGGCGGGCCTTGGGGTGCCATCGGCGGGGCGATGGGAGCGCCCATCGTAGGCGTTCCGACCAGGTTGCTGCCGGCCTGAAGAAAGCTTCCGTGGCTCTGGGCCGCGCACTCGGCACAGCCTACCGGCTGTTCCATATATCCTTGAGCCTGATTGCTCGGATTCACTCCCATGGCGGCGTTGCCGAGAGTGCTGAGGGCGGCTCCGCCCGCGGCAAGCCCGGCTCCGGCCACTTTGATCGGTGCCGTTACCACATCTTTGATCGCGCTAAATAGTCCCATATTGTCCTCTTTCCAGCCGCGGGTTCTCCTCGCGGCGTTCTGTTCTGAGGTCAGTATGTCAGGTCGGACTCATGGGAGAGATGCGGCACTGTCGGAGATGTAAACAGAACGTAAACATCTCCCCAACTATTTGGCCTTGAGCATATCTTTCAACCGAAACGTCATCTCGGCATCGCCTTGAAAGAGGTGCCCGTACTGCTTCTTCAGTTCCTGAATGAAACGCTCGTAAGGCATGTCGTCAAACGACCCGTGAATCTCCACGTACTCCATGAAGCGCCGTCCGTCGGCACTAAACTGCTGAAAGATGACGTCCTCCTCGCCCTTGAACTCCAAAGGCTCGACCCCCAATTTGGCGCACAACTCCTTGTTGAAGGCGGGGGTCGCCTTGAGCCAACGACCACCAAGCCACACTTCAACGCAGCCGTGAAAGGCCAAAAGATCGGTGCCCAGCAGCTGCTCCAGTTTGCCGGTGGCGATGTGATTGCGCACGTTGCCAAAATAGAGACGAGCGGGAATACCGTGGTATCGCAGCGCGGAGGCGAGCACGATCGCTTTTTCATTACAATATCCTGAGGTGCGCTTCAGGATTTCGCCGGCTCTCATATCGCTCTTTTTGAGATGAAGGTTGTAGGGATCGTAGGCAAACTTGTCTCTCACTACCATAAAGAGCTTGACGGCCTTTTCCTTGTCGCTATCGCCCGGTTCGACGTGTTCTTCAGCGAAGCTCTGTACGCTCGGGTCGTCGTAGTTGAGGAAATAGGTGGGACACAAAGCTTGCTGGTTCATATGTAAACGATTTCGTGAGGCGAGGAGCGGTACCTTCGAAGGTGTGGGAGGGCGCTGTCACAAATCGACTTCAAGTGGAGATTGTGGGACTAGGTCAACAGGGTTTAAAGGTGAGCCGATTGGGTTTGGGCTGTATGGGGATGTCCGGCGCCTACGGCGAAGCCGATCAGGTGCAGGCGGTAAAGGCGTTGCAGGCCGCCCTGGAAGCCGACATCGTTTTTTGGGATACGGCCGACATCTACGGAAGCGGACGCAATGAAGAGCTGCTGGCTCCCCTATTGAAAGGGCGGCGAGAGAAGATCATCGTGGCCACCAAGTGTGGCATCACCGGACGCAACGCCGACGGTCTTACGGTAAACGGCCGTCCCGACTACATCTACAGGGCCTGCGAGCAGAGCTTGCGCCGGCTGCAGACAGACTATATCGACCTCTACTATTTGCACCGCCTGGACCCCGATGTCCCGGTGGAAGAAAGCGTGGGGGCGATCGGAGAGCTGGTGAGTCGGGGGATGGTGAAATACGTAGGCCTTTCCGAAGTGTCCGCCGCCACCCTCGCCCGCGGTCATCAAGAGCACCCGGTGAGCGCTTTGCAGAGTGAGTACAGCCTGATCTCCAGAGAGTTGGAGAAAGAAGTGATACCGGCGCTTCGGGAGTTGGGCATCGGCCTTGTGGCATACTCCCCACTGGGGAGGGGTTTGCTGACCGATTCGTCGCTTTCGTCGGAGAGCTTGGGAGCTGGAGATTTTCGCAAAGAGTTGCCTCGCTTCCAGGAAGAGAACCTCAAACGAAACGAGAAGTTCGCAGCCCGAGTCCGGGAGGTCGCTCGCCGCCACGGATGCACCGCCGCTCAAGTGGCCCTGGCCTGGATTTGGAGTCAGGATGCTGGATTCGTGCCGATCCCCGGCACCAAACGTCCGAAGTACCTCCTTCAAAACGCCGAAGCGCGGCGCATTCGACTGAGCGAGGCCGACCTGGAGGTACTCAACTTCACGGACGTTGCCGGCTCACGCTATCCCAAGTCACTAGCGGGCAGCATCGGTCTCTGATGTTTCGGGAAGGGCAAACACTCAAAGAGACCTATCGGGTAGAAAAGAAGCTGGGCGGCTCCAAGACAGCCTTCCGAGTGCTCCATACCGGGTTGAAGGTGCCTCTGATCATGGAGCTGGTCGCTGACGAGACCGGAGTCGAAGAGTTGGACTATGAAACTCGCCGCGAACGGAGGGCGGAGATGCTCAAACGTCGCGAGCGATTGGGCCAAATAGCCTCCATTTCTCATCCCAGTCTTGCCCGAGTGGTCGACATCTACGAGACGGAGACTCAGCACTACGTGGTTCGGGAGTGGGCGGAGGGATACACTCTTAGAGAGCTGGTGGAGCACTCCCTCAAACCTCTCGACCAGGCCACCGCGATGAATATCTGCGATCAGTTGCTGGACCTGGTCCAAGAGCTTCAACAGCAGGACCCACCGCTGATTTTGGGGACGCTCTGCCCCGACTATATGGTCGTGGCTCCCAACGGCGACCTCAAGGTCATTGACTACGGAGTGGCGGTCCACTCCAAGGGCAAGACCGAATTCGAACCGTTCAGCTGCCCGGAGCTTTTGGGAGGGGGCGACTTGGATATCCGGGCCGAGCTCTATTCCGTCGCCGCCGTGCTGTACTTCGCCGTGACCGGCACCGAGCTTCCTCCGATCTGGGACCGCATCACCTATCGCCAGTCTATCCCTTCGCCCATGGAGCTGGAGGTGAAGGTGGACGGGCGTTTCTGGTCGGCATTAGAAAAGATGCTTCAGTTGGCCGTCGACGATCGTCCCCAAAGCCTGGAAGAAGTGAGGGCGCTTTTCGATAAAGGGGAGTTCGAGGATACTCCGGAGTCGAGCCCCGCCACCTGGTATCCCGAACAAGACAACCTCATGTTGGCTGATAGCTATCCCTTTATGCCCATGTCCAAACCGGATTGGATCCTGAAGATGGTGCAAGCAGCGGTTGTGGGCAAAGCTCGAGGTTTGGCCGTGCGGCAGAGCCGAGAGTCTTGCGGACTGGATTTTCGTTTCGCCGCCCCCGACGTGCCCGCTCCACGGTCGGTCGTCAGCGCCCTGACCACCGACAGTCCGATCGAAAATCCGGTCGTGGCCGAACTGGCAGCGGCTCTGCGGGTGATTGGAGAGTTTCGCGACTTCCGGCTGACCCTGGACGACTGGAAACAGTCCTGGTCGCTTCGCTGCAAGGGTGGGCGCCTGAGAAGTCGAGCGGGGGCCAGCCAGGGAAGATCCGGCGTGTACGTCGAGGTGATGTATGAAGGTCGTGCCAACGAGCGAGCCGAGCAGGCGGCCGATGAGCTTTTGCGTCTGGTCCGGAAGACCCGGCTGTGCGATGTTCCGATCACGGTGGATAAGCAGCCACTCCAGCCAGGCCGCGGCGTCGAGATCTCGGAGTTGGCCAAGGACGTAGCCGAAATCTATCTGGCCTCCGCCAGCTTCCCGACCAAGGGAGGCTTTCAGCTGGTCAAGGAGCCGCGCGCCAACAAGGTGACGGAAGGAGCTATGATCGAGGTCGCTCCGCGAGGGGACAAACCGACTCGTTCGCACGTGGATATTCGTTGTTACATCGCGCCCGGAGACACCACCCTGGAGAAGGCCGGCAGGTTCGGTTATCACTTCATCCGTCGCCCCAGCCGAATCCTCTGGTATCGTCGCGGGGTTCTCTGCGGCGAGAAGTTTCTGGAGAAAAAGCTCTCTTTACAGTTGGACATTCATATCAACGGTGATACCCTGGAGTGTGACCCGTCCGGTCTCAAACTTTCTCTGCCCGACTACATTTCGGTCGGGCGCCTCCGGCCCGTGATGGAATTGGAAAGAATCGTTTCCATTGCTAGACTGAAATTGATGGAGTATTGGGAAGAGAACCCCACCGGAGCAGCTCCGAAGTCGAAGGCTTTCATTGGGATGCTGGGGGCGCCGCTCATGCTGGTGTTTTTTGGTGGACTGGCGGCACCGGGCCTTGTCTTCTTGAAAAAGGCGGCGCTGGCGGGGCTTATGAAGGCCTCCTCGGTGGCGGGTGGAGCTTTCGGTTACGCTACCGCTGATGATCACGCGCTGGCTGTCCGCAAGGCATGCGTGAAAGCTCTGGACGCCTTTAAGATTGAGGAACTGACTTGAGTTATGTAGGACCTGCCCGATACGAGTATTACGGCAAGACCATTCACCTGAGGCTTCGTCGCCTCAAAGACCTGGAGCAGGTGCTCAAGCTGAACGAGGTGTTTTGGCTGGCCACCACGGCACCGGTGGGCGACTACCTCTTGCCGCCCGAGTTTCTCAACCGGCTCGACACCGACGGAGATGGCCGGGTCCGGGTGGAAGAGCTGAAGGCTGCCATCGTGTGGCTCCGGCAAAACAGCAACGCCGAAGTGCCGGATGCCACTCTCAAGCGGTCAGATATCAAGTCGGACAAGCTCTCGACGGGGTGGGACAAGATCGTCAAGGCTTTCGACCTGGGTTCGGATGTGGTTTTAAGCCTGGAGCAGCTGCGAGAGCTGAGGGCAAAGTTTCTAGAGGAGCCGACCAAATACGGCGCCGGTGCCTTAGAACCCACCGAAATAGCAGATGAGCATGAGCGAGCCTTGCTCGAGGCCGTCAGGGAGTCGGTCCAGCCGGAGAAGGAAGCAGTAACGGAAGAGCAACTCGATCTCTTTTTGGAGGATGCCCGGGCCAGCCTGGAGTGGCGCGACGCCTCACCGGGAGAGAACGCCTGGGCCGACCAGTACGCCGCCTTCCGAGAGCTGGAAGAGCCGCTCAGAGATTATTTCTTACTGGCCGATGCCGCCCGCTTCACGGGAGAACAGCCGGACCTCGGATGGCCTCGGGGTCCGGTGCAGGAAAGCCTTCAAGACATGCCTTTGGCCAAACCGTTGCAGGCCGACGGACTCTACTTTGAGAGCCGCGTCAACCCCGCTTACTCAAGAGCTGTCGAGATCTTCAGGGCCACTTTCCTGGATGAGGGTGAGTCGGTCTTGTCTCGGAGTCAATACGAGGAGCTGAGAGAGCGTTTTGAGACCTACGCCGGCTGGCTGAGCCAGGCCCCGAACACGCGGGTCAAAGAATGCTCCACCGATGACCTGAGAGGATGGCTTGAGAACGAAGAACTGCTTCAAACAGTAAGAAAGTCTTTACAAGAAAAGCGCCGGCAAGGTTTGGTTCAACAAGACTTCTTGGACCTGGAGAAGCTTCTCCTTTATCAAGCCCACTTGCTGAACTACTGCCAGAATTTTGTTGCTTTTCCCGATCTCTACGATCCTAAGTCACGGGCTCTGTTCGAGCGCGGCACTCTTATCATGGACGGACGGGAGTTTCACCTGGCTCTGCCCGTGGACGATATTGAAGCCCACAAAAAAGCGGCTGCGCGTTCCAACATGTTTGTGCTGTATATACAGACCCAAGGCGAGACCCTGGCCATACCCGTCACATCGGGAAGTCAAGGCAATCTGGCCAAGGGAAAGCGCGGCGTTTTTCACCATGTCGACGGCTCGGAGCGAGAAGCGCAAGTCGTCGATCTGGTGAACAATCCGATCTCTCTGTGGGAAGCGATGATGGCACCCTTCGAAAAAATCGGAAACGCCCTTCGAGGCAAGGTGGAGGCTTTGTCCGCCGAGCAAGAAGAGGCTCTGGTGGCTCGGGCTACGACTGTAGAGAAGCCCAAAAAGGAGGGAGTCTCGGGCCCGATGCTGGCTGGTGGGGGGGTAGCCCTGGCAGCGTTGAGTTCGTCACTTGCGTTCGTTCTAAAGACTCTGGCTTCTATCAGTCCTTTGAAGATCTTGTTCGGACTGGCTCTACTTTTGTTTTTGTGTCTCGGTCCGGCGGCCCTTGTGGCCTACCTGAAGCTTCGAAGCCGAGACTTGAGCGCGGTGCTCGAGGGCAACGAGTGGGGTATCAACGCTCGTATGCGACTGACCACCATCCAGGCCCGGCAGTTTACTCAGTCTCCTCGCCACCCGGGTTATGTCGGTAGCTCCATGAGCTGGATCCTCATTATCGGTCTCATTGTATTGGCGGGGTGTCTGGCCTACTTCTTCCGAGATGAGATCGTTCGGATCTTTTTGGGTGTCTAGACACGCCCTGGCTCGGGGAGGAGAATCATTACTTTCGAAGCACTGTATGACAAGATGCTGAAATTGCGTCAAATAAGTCTGGTTGCACTACTGTTTTGTGCGCTCTCCCATGCTTGGTATGGGCACGACTTATTGCACGGGCATCACCACGACGAGCTTCACGAGACTTCCTACTCCGCCAGTTGGAAGGGTCAAACAGATCAGTTCTCCTTACTCAATTTTGCAGCGCTTCCGACTCCCGTTCGGGACTGGGAAAACCTACAAAGCAGAGGGTCCTGGATAGATACTGTTGAGGAGACGAACCTCAGTTTTGAGGCTCCTCATTTCTTAGACGCAAAGCAAGTTCCTAGGCCCCCGCCCTCTCTCTCCTTCATCGCCTAACTTGCCCCACTTGATGCGCGAGAACATCTCGCCTTCAGTTCCCAGGCAACTTCGCTCCCGCTTCGTCTTTACCGGGACCCAGAGGGTACCCCTGCTCGAATAGCGCTGCTATGCTCCGCTCCTCCCGGCAAAGCCGAATCGACATCGAAGCAACCAGGAAACCGAATTCTTCGGCGTTCCCGCGCATCAAGTGGGTTATCGATAAAGGAGAAGTTAATCTTGCGCGTCTTTCCATGGAAAGGCTGCGTCCTGCTTCTGCTGCTGACAAGTTTCGTTCAAGCCCAGAGTCCACCACTCACATTTGATCAAGTGACGGATCTGGCTCTGCGAGAGCATCCCGTCGGGCGTGCTCAGCGAGCCTCCGTTCGCGCTACCGAGGCTTTAATTCAGCAAGCAGGCGTTAAGCCTAATCCTACTTTACAATTGCAAACTCAAACCGACGGGTTCGAGAGGATGAGCCAACTCGGTCTATCCGTATCCCAACGCCTGGAACTTGGCGGAAAAAGGGGAGCCAGAGTTAAGGCTGCTTCAGCGGAGCACGCCGAGAACGAACTCCGAGCGGAGATTCGAATGGCCCTCTTTCGATACGAACTGCGGGAGAGTTTTTATCGTCTTTTGCTGGCTCAAGAAAAAGAAGAGCTTGCGCTTCAGTCTCTCGCTATCACCGATCGTCATCTTGAGATTGCCAGAACTCGTTTCGAGGCGGGCGATCTCTCCGGAGCGGAGCTGGCTACTTTGCAGGTGGAGCTGAATCGCAGGCTCGCCGAAGTGGAACTCGCAAAGGCAGCCGCCGCCAGATCTCGTGCGGAACTCGGAAAATTCGTTCAGGGCAGCGCATTGGAAGCGGGAGTGCAAGGCCGTCTCGGAACGGAGTGGGAGCTTCCTCCCGTCGACGACCTGGCATCGTCAGGACCCCTGATACTGAGACTAGCGAAGGCTAACCTCGATACAAAAGAGGCTCAGGTCTTTTTGGAGCGCTCCCTCGGGGTCTCGGATGTCACCTTGCAAGCCGGTGCTTTTGTGCAAAGAACGGTCTTCCCGGGCTCATCCTACGTCCCGTCCGGAGTCATCGGCGGACTTGATGATACCGGCCCTCTCTTTCAGTTTCAGATTCAGATTCCGATCCCGATCCACGATAGGAATACCGGCGCTATCGCTGCTGCAACCGCTCGTCGAGAGCAGGCTGAAGCAGAGCTTGAGGCGCTGGAGATGGAGGTAGAGGCCAACCTCGAAGGTCTCTACTTCACGCTTCAAGGACAGCAACAGGCACGCATTCTGCTGGAAAAGCAGGCCGAGCCGGCTGCTCTGAAGTCGCTTGAGTCGGTCGAGGAGGCCTATAAACTGGGCTTCCGTAGCCAAATGGATCTCTTGCTCGCCAAGCAGACCTATCTTGAGACTCGCGGCGCGATTCTCCAAGCGGGATACGACGAGTCCCTCACCGCGGCCGAGCTAGAACGCGTCTTAGGCCGCCCTCTCCACAACCTTAAGGAAGATGACCAATGAAGATTTTGAAAACGACCGAGACAATCGCCGTCCTGCTGGCTGTCTTATTGTTACTCGCCGGATGCCGGGGTGGCTCGACCGGGGGGCCGGGCGGCGAGGGAGGCAAACAGGAGGACCACGGAGGAGAGGGTGAGGTCGAGCCAATCGCACGGACCGAATTCTCCGGGAAGCTCCTCAACTTCTTTGAGTTCGCCCCTCTGAAGCCCCAGCAGATGAGTTCTTTTCTTATCCACCTCACCGAATTGGATAGCGGAGAACCGGTGGCCCAAGCCGATGTCAAACTCATCATCAAAGGGGCAAATGGACAAGAGATCGATACCGTTCAGGCCAAGGTCGGCCGTGTCACCGGCATCTACGTAGCCGAGGTCACGATCCCCACCGCCGGTACCTATGGAATCGATTTCGTAGTCAAGAACGACAAACTCCAGGACACGATGCCGCTGAAAGGCTTCGAAGTCTCGAATGAGCAGGCTACCGCCGAGAGCGAAGAGGAGGCTCCGAGCGAAACGGTGGCGTTCCTGATGGAACAGCAATGGATGATCGATATGAAGCTCGCCCAGGCCGAAGCGAAAGAGCTCGCCGTGCCGATCCACTCTACCGGAAGAATCATCCCGGCAGCCAACAATCACGCCCGACTCTCCTCCCCTGTAGGCGGTACCTTGAGCGGCCAAAACCTTCCTCTAGTAGGCACCCGAGTCTACCAGGAACAACCGGTGGCCACCGTCATCGAGACCGCCACGGCAAGCGAGATGGCCCAGGTGAGAGCATCGCTCGCCCAGGTCGAGGCGGCCCGGGTGCAGACCTCGGCCCAGCTGCAAAGTGAGAATGCGAATATTCGCAATCAAAACGCTCAGGCCCAGATCGAGAATGCCCGCCTGCAAGCGGAGAAAAAAGCTCTGGCGGAGCAGCTCGAGGTTGCTCAGGCTCGGCTGAATCAAGCCAAGAAAGAGACGACAAGGGCTAAGCAAGTCTACGAAGTGGAAGGCATTTCAGCTCGGGAGCTTCAGGCTTTCGAATTGGAAGAGACCGAAGCCCAGGCTGATCTTCAGCAAGTACGAGCTAGGAAGAACGCTCTCGAAAAGGTGCGTGAGATTCCCATCAACCCACTTCTCACCGACTCAGCCCCCGATGTGAGTGCGGCCTACCCCAACACGTCTCTCACCCTGAGGGCCCCCTTCGCCGCCGTGGTGACTGAAGTCCATAAGTCGCTCGGAGAGCAAGTCGCTCCGGGGGAAACGATCCTGGAGATTGCCAACACCCAAACCGTTTGGCTCACCTGTCCCGTGTACGAAAAAGATCTGGGGGCTCTGCACGACGGCATCGAAGCCGACTTCACGGTCCTGTCCTATCCGGAACGTGAGTTCCGCGGCTCCCTTATCCACGTAGGGGAAGTTATCGACGAAGAGACCCGAGCCACCGATGCTCTTTTCAAGGTCTCCAACGACGAGCAGCTCCTGCGCCTGGGTATGCAGGCGAAAGTGAGAATCGCCGGCGACCGGATGACCCAGACCGTGGTCATTCCCAAGGAAGCGGTGCTGGACCGGGAAGGTAAGAATGTCGTGTACGTCCTGGTCACCGGCGAGGAGTTTGAGCGACGCACCATCGAGGTTACCGAGGATTTCGGCTCCATGGTCGGAGTGACCAAAGGCCTGACTCCGGGCGAGAGGGTGGTGACCCAGGGGGCCTATCAACTTTTTCTCCAAGAATCCAACCCGGCCGGCGACGTTGTCCATTCTCACGAGACCTAAGGAAAGGAGTTCTCATTCATGTTAGACAGAATCATACTCTGGTCGCTCAAGAACAGGCTCCTCGTCCTCATAGGAGCAGCCTCGCTACTCCTCTACGGAGGCTATGTCGCGGCGAAAATGCCGGTGGACGTCTTTCCGGACCTCACCGCGCCTACCGTAACCATTCTCACCGAATGCCACGGCCTGGCCCCCGAAGAAGTGGAGTCCCTGGTCACCTTGCCGATAGAGCGGGTGATGAACGGAACGACCGACGTTTTCAGGGTGCGTTCGCATTCCGCGGTGGGAATCTCTATCGTCTTCGTCGAGTTCGAACTCGAAACCGACATCTTTCGGGCCAGGCAGATGGTGAACGAGAAGCTTCAACAGGTCAGTCTGCCGGAAGAGGTCTCCTCGCCCACGCTCGGGCCGATCTCCTCCACCATGGGGGAGATCATGTTGATCTCGATGACCGCCAAAGAGACCGGGGCCATGGAGCTGCGCTCTATCGCCGACTGGACGGTGAGACCTCGCCTTTTAGGAGTGACCGGGGTCTCTCAAGTCATGGTCATCGGCGGAGAAACTCGGCAGTTTCAAGTCGAAGTCGACCCTAAAAAGCTTCTTGACTACGACCTCACTCTCGAAGACATAGTGGAAGCGGTCACGAAGGCCAGCGCCAACTCTTCCGGCGGATTTCTTCTGAGACCTCACAAAGAGTATTTGATCCGTGGACGGGGTCGAGTGCAGACGACCGAGGAACTCGCCAAGTCGGTCGTGACCGTCCGAGACGCCACGCCGATTCTTCTCGAGCAGGTGGCCGAAGTCAAAGTCGGTGCTGCGGTGAAGCGCGGTGACGGGAGTTTCAACCAGCAACCCGCGGTCGTGGCTACCATTCAGAAGCAGCCGAACGCCAACACGCTGGAGGTGACTCGTTCCATAGAAACCACTCTGGCGGAGCTACAGAAGACGTTGCCCGCGGACGTGACCATCGATACCAAGGCATTTCAGCAAGCCGACTTTATCAATCGAGCTGTGACAAACGTCCGAGACTCGATCATAGAGGGCGGAATCATGGTCACAGTGGTGCTGTTTCTTTTCCTCTGGAATTTCCGAACGACATTCATCTCCCTCACGGCCATACCGCTCTCTTTGGTAGTGGCGATTCTCGCCATGGAGGCCTGGGGCATCACGATCAACACGATGACTCTGGGCGGCATGGCGATCGCCATCGGGGCCCTTGTGGATGACGCCATCATCGACGTGGAAAACGTCTTTCGGCGGCTCAAACAGAATGCTCAGAAGGCGGAGCCGTCTCCGATTATCGACGTCATCTTCAATGCCTCAAGCGAGATTCGGTACTCGATTCTCTTCGCCACGCTCATCATCATCGTGGTCTTTCTTCCCTTATTCGCTCTCGGCGGATTTGAAGGGAGGATGTTTGAGCCGCTAGCCTTCGCCTACATCATCTCCATCTCGGCTTCGCTGCTGGTGGCTCTGGTCGTCACACCCGTCCTCTGTTACTTCCTATTAGGACGCTCCAAACTGGTGGAGCACGAGGGCGACTCGGCCACCGTGGCCCGGCTAAAGAGTGTCTACGGGAAAATCTTGGATTGGACGCTCTCTCATACTTCCTTCGTCGTGGTCCTGGCCTCCCTGGGCCTGGTCTTATCACTGGCGCTGTTCCCTTTTATGGGACGTGAGTTTCTTCCGCCGTTCAACGAAGGGACGTTGAATATCAACGCCAACCTGCCTCCGGGCACCTCCCTTCAGGAGTCCAATCGGGTGGGTAATCTTCTTGAACGAGAACTGCATCAGGTCCCCGAGGTTGTTTCCACCACGCGGCGTACCGGTCGCGCCGAACTCGACGAGCACGCAGCCGGGGTGAACACGAGCGAGATCGAGGTAGTGACGACTCCTGCGGACCGGTCGCATGCCGAGTTTATGGAGGACGTCAGAACTCGCCTCAGTCGCATCCCCGGGGTGGACGTAGAAGTGGGCCAACCGATCAGCCACCGCATCGACCATATGCTCAGCGGAACCCGAGCCCAGATCGCCATCAAACTCTTCGGTCCCGATCTCAACGTGCTTCGGACCAAGGCCAAAGAGATCGAGACCCAGATGCAGGGTATCGAGGGAGTGGTCGACCTTCTGGTGGAGCCGCAGGTCGGTGTTCCTCAGATCCAGGTTCGAGTGGACCGCCAAGCAGCCGCGGCGGTGGGACTGTCGGCCGAAGACATCGCGGAATGGGTGGATACCGCCTATGGTGGCCATATCGCGGCGACCGTTCTCGACGAACATCGCACCTACGACATTTTGGTTCGTTTCCATCAAGATGCCAAGTCGTCTATCGAAACGCTCCGCAACACCCCCATCGACACCCCGATCGGTACCAAGGTTCCTCTGTCTCAGGTCGCTGAGATCGCCGAAGACCTTGGTCCCAACACCTTGAATCGCGAGAACGTCCAGCGGCGGATCATCATCCAGGCCAATGTGGCGGACCGCGACCTGGGTAGCGTTATCGACGACATTCGTTCGGCGATCGGAGGCAACGTTCAGTTGCCCCAGGGCTACTATTTGCAGTATGGAGGGCAATTCGAGGCTCAAGAAAAGGCAGCGCAACTTATCCTCGGCCTTTCCGTGATAGCTATCGGTGCCATCTTTCTTCTGCTCTACATCGCGCTGAAATCAGCTCGCTACGCGGGATTGGTCATGGCAAACTTACCGCTGGCTTTGATTGGTGGAGTGGTGATGGTTTTTCTGACCGGCGGGGTCCTTTCGATAGCCTCGCTGGTCGGGTTCATCACTCTTTTTGGTATCGCCACCCGAAACGGGATCATGTTGGTGACCCACTACCAACATCTCATTGAAGAGGAGGGGGTGCCGTTTCAGGAAGCCATCGTGCAGGGCTCTCTGGAGCGGCTCAGTCCCATCCTCATGACGGCTATCGTTACAGGTGTCGGGCTCATCCCTTTGGCTCTGGGTGTGGGTGAGCCGGGGAAAGAGATCCAGCAACCGATGGCCGTTGTCATTCTGGGTGGTATCTTCACCTCCACCTTTTTGAATATGATTGTCATCCCGGCTCTATTTTCAAGATTTGGAGACAACACATGACGCAAGCTTTTCAGATCATCTTCTCAGCACTACTGTTGACCTTCTCGGCCTGGCTTTCCAAGAAGAATCCACAAGCGGCGGGCTTTCTTATTGCCCTTCCGCTAGCGACGATGATCGTTTTGCCGTTTTCTTACTGGAATCACGGTGAGTCCGAAACTTCGGTTCGGCTCGCACAGGAAGTCCTGCGCGCGATTCCCGTAAGTCTCACCTTCTTCTTGCCCTTCGCACTGGCGAACCGACTAAATTTAGACTTCTGGCAAGCCTACGGGCTCGGAATAGCATTACTCGTGGGGGCCTATTTCGTGCAGAAAGCGTTGGTGACCTCATGAAATTTCGGGCTAAACGCCCCGCGACTTCAGCCTCCAAGCGGGGCTATAACGATAGACGAACATACAAGAAACCTAGGAGATTCATAATGAACTTTTCAAAGAAAAACGCCACCCTTCTCATCCTTTTCTTCACTTTTCTTTTGACCAACTTAGCCTTTGCTCACGCTGATCACGGTACCGTCCTCACTGACGAACAAGTGGTCATGAAAGCGACCGCCGATGTGGGCCGAATGGTAAAGGAAGGCAAAAAGGTCGACGGCAAAGTCCTCGACAAGAGCTGGCTTGAGGTCACGGATAAGAAGATTTCCGACAGAAACTTGCGCTACGTCGTGGTCTCATTCAAGCGCCCTAACAAGAAAGAAGTCCTCTACGTGTTCCTGGACGTTTACGGTCTCTACCTCGGAGCGAACTTTAGCGGCTCTATCGAGGACATCTGATGCCAAGGATAGTCCCTACGCTGATAGTCGGTCTCCTCTGTCTGGTGTCGGCGATCGCGGCCTCCGCTCACGGAGTCGATGAGAACACAAAGCAGTTCTTGCTCGGCAACGAGGGGGTCTCGATCGTGCCGTTCCTCTACATCGGGGCCAAGCACATGGTCACGGGCTACGATCATATCCTCTTTCTGGTCGGCGTGATCTTCTTTCTCTATCGCACGAAAGACGTTTTGATCTACGTCACGCTCTTCACTCTCGGGCACAGTCTCACTCTGATGTTCGGAGTTCTCTTCAATGTCGGGGTCAACGCATACCTGATCGACGCGATCATCGGCTTCTCGATTGTCTACAAAGGCTTTGACAACCTGGGAGGCTTTCAGAGGCTCCTTGGGTTTCAGCCCAACACGAAGGCTGCCGTTTTCATCTTCGGCCTCTTTCACGGGTTCGGATTGGCGACCAAGATACAGGAATTCAATCTGCCCAAGAACGGATTGCTGGAGAATCTCATCGCCTTCAACGTGGGTGTCGAGTTCGGTCAGTTCTTCGCTTTGATGATCGTGCTCGTGGTCATCAGTATCTGGCGACGTCACAGCAGCTTTCTAAGGTTCTCCCTGGCCACAAACGTTTTGCTTATGAGTTGTGGATTTATGCTCATGGGCTATCAGCTGGCCGGCTACTTTTCGAGTTAAGGAAAAAGAAATGACAGACACAAAAGCCCCGGGTGTAGAGCCCCCGGTTTACTCAACTGCAGTTCTCATCAAGGCTGTGGCCTTTTCCGCGCTCCTGGCTACCGCTGTCCTACTGGTGGCGATCCTGCCCGCGGAGTACGGAATCGACCCGACCGGATTAGGCAAGGCGGTCGGATTCACCAGGCTCTCCGGCGAAGAGCCGCCACCCTCTCCTAAGACTACATCGACCCCGTCGGGAGAGAAAGGTGCCAAACAAGAGCACAGCGTCGACATCGTGGTGCCGCCCGGCAAAGGCTTGGAGTACAAGTTCCATCTCCAGGAAGGAGCCAAGCTCCACTACGCATGGACGACGAATGGCGGTCCTCTCTATTTCGACTTTCATGGAGAGCCCGACGGTGACACGACGGGATTCTTCGAGAGTTATACCATCACCACCAGCGACAACGTTCGGGGGCTCCTAACGGCACCTTTCGCGGGGTCTCACGGCTGGTACTGGAAGAATAAAGGGAGCGATCCTGTCACGGTGACACTGCTTACCGAGGGTCAGTATGAGATTATCGGTCTGAAATAGCTCGTAGGGGAACATGGAAGCTTGACCCTTCCGCTACGTCAGGGTCTATGCTCGTCGTCGGGAGATGATAAGCATGAAGAAACCTATTCTATCGCTCAGCCAGGTTACAAAGACTTACACTCGGGGTGCTCTCCGGCACACGGCTTTGAAGAACATCGACCTTTGCGTCGCACCGTCGGAGTTCGTTGCCGTCATCGGACGTTCGGGCAGCGGTAAATCGACTCTACTCAATTTGATAGCCGGTCTCGACCAGCCTACTTCCGGAATGGTCCAGATCGGGGAGTTGGATTTGAACAGGTGTAGCGAAGACGAGCTGGCAATGTTCCGAGGTGTCAATGTCGGGTTTGTTTTTCAGTTTTTTCAGTTGATTCCAACTTTGACTGTTAAGGAGAACTTGCTCTTGGCGATGGACTTCGTAGGCAAGATTCCGCCCTCCCAGAGAAAAGCCCGCGCCGCAGAACTGCTCAGTCTGGTTGATATATCCGAACACTCCAATAAGCTGCCGGTGAATCTGTCGGGAGGTGAGCAACAACGCGCGGCGATCGCGAGAGCGTTAGCAAACGAACCGAAAGTACTGCTCGCGGACGAGCCGACCGGTAACCTTGATAGTGCCACGGCGGCATCCGTGCTGGGTTTGTTCGAAAGACTGGTAGAACAGGATTGCACTGTCGTCGTGGTCACCCACGATGAAAGTGTTGCCTCTCTCGCCAATCGTATCATTCGCCTGAATGATGGAGCGATTGTCGAGGACTCTCTATACGGAGCCTTGCGATGAACCCATTCCTGGCGAAGATTCGAGGAGACCTGAGCCACAACAGAGTCCGCACATTATTCCTAGCTCTGTCCGTCCTAATCGGAGTCGCCGCCTTGGCAACAGCACTTGGAGCAAGGTCTATTCTGCATCGAGAGATCAGGAACAGCTACGAATCCGGCCAACCGGCATCAGTCATTCTGTATACCGATCACGTGAGTCCTGAAGTTCTCGAAATAGCCCGTCAATGTCCGGGGGTCCTTGAAGCCGATTCTCGACGTTTGGTGCGAACTCGAGTTGAGGTGAGCCCTGGAGACTGGAGGCCTCTTTTGCTCTTCGCTATTAGGGATTTCTCGGACATAACCGTTTCGAAGATATTCAGCGTGTCCGGGGCCAAGGAGCCCCCCGTGGGCAGCGCGCTGGTGGAGCGGTCCGCTGTGCCCGTGGTCAGAGCGGCAGCCGGTGAATCCCTCCGGGTACGGACTCTGGGAGGAAAGGTGTGCTATAGCCTTCGTATCTCCGGAATAGTTTACGACCCTGCGATGGCTCCCGGTTGGCAAGACAATGCCGGATACGCTTATGTAACACCCGAAACGTTGGCGCGGGTCGGTGTTGGCCAAGAATTGGATGAGTTGCGATTGTCACTGGAAGGCGAAAGGGATGCCGCCAGCCGGGTCGCTCAACTGGTGGCAAAGCGAATAGCCGATGAGGGTCACAAGGTGTCGCGCATAGAGGTATTGAGTCGAGAACACCCTCACGCCGACCATATGCAGACCGTACTCACGATACTCTTATGTTTTGCTTCTCTGGCTCTCGCTTTGAGTGGTGCTTTGTCGGCGAACATCTTCAGCGCCCTCATCGCCCGCCAGACTCGCCAAGTCGGAATTATGAAGGTAATCGGTGCCCGTAGTCCCCAGATTCTGCGAATCTACCTCTCCCTCGTATTGACTGTCGTGATTCCGGGGACTGTTATCGGTGTCCCATTAGGTGTTCTTGTCGCTCGAAGATTCTCTGCCTTCGCGGCCGGACAAATGAATATCGACATTGAGAGCTTCGCTGTCCCCATTCCGATTCTGCTCTTTGTGACTGTGCTCGGGATAGCTGTCCCCGTAGCGGCGGCACTCGTTCCACTTTGTCACGCCACCAGGCTTAAGCCCATTCAGGCTTTTTCTGATGTGTATAAGCCGATTTCATCGCCGGCTCATCGGCTCAGGCTGCCTACTACGTTTTCGACGCTCGCGCTGCGCAACCTTGTCCGTAGGCCGACCCGGCTTCTTCTGACGCTCACGGCGTTAAGTCTCGGTGGAGTTTCCCTGATGATAGGACTAAACGTCAATTGTAGCCTGATCGGAGCGGTAGATCTGTCGCTAGCTCAACGTTCCGATACTCTCGAGATGCGGACGCTGGTTCCCATGAACGCAGAGGAGTTGGCCAGCCGTCTGGATATGATACCGCAAGTAGAGGTTGCCGAGGTCTGGGGCGGGGTGCTGGCTGGTTTGTCCTTTTCAGAACAGAATAGCCAACTCAGTTCCCAACGGTATGGTGTTCTTGCCCCTCCTGAGACAAGCCGATTGCTGACAAAACCGCCTTTGGCAGAGGGTAAGTGGCCTACTCAACTCGGGGAGATCGCGATCAATCGTTCGCTCTTAGCTCGGGAGCCGTCCGTTCGGGTCGGTAGCGTAGCCTTTCTGGTGTCAGGTTCCAATCGAGTTCCTGTTAGGACCGTTGGCCTGGTCGAGGAGGTTGCGGAACCGCACTTATATGTAACCCAAGAGACTCACGCCGCCTTGGTGGGTCGAAACGGTACGGCGGGTATCATAAGAGTCAAGACCTCTCCCGGTGCAGAGCAGAAAGTAGCCGCACAACTTGAGAGCGTTGTTTCAGAGCTTGGCTCGCTCCCGGTTTTCTCCATGACCCGCTCTCAACTCCGGGCCTCTCTAGTCGACCACTTTAGAATAATGCTAACTCTCCTGACCGCTGCTTCTACTGCCTCCCTGATAGTTGGCGTTTTGAGCTTAACGACGACTCTAGCGATCAGTGTCGTCGAACGAAAGCCGGAGATTGCCGTGATGAGAGCACTAGGGGCAAGTCGCAAGGCTCTGATAGCTCTGCTTCTGTTAGAGGGCTTTTTTGTGGTGGGTCTCAGTTTTTTGATTTCGATTGTTATCTCTTTGCCCCTTACCGCCGCAGTGGCGGACCTCGTTGGTAGACACGGACTGCACGCGGTCATTCCTTTCCGGGTTTCTGGCACTGGAATAGGGGTTTGGTGCGCGGTTTCTGTCATAACTGCGGTCGTAGCCTGCCTTGGTCCGGCGAGAGAGATGATGAGACTGACGGTCTCCGATATTTTGAGGTCTGCTGGGGGTTGGGATTAACCGATAATAGGTTGATTGTTGTGAGAGAGAGAAGGCCGACCTAACGACCATGAATGAAGAATTGACCATCGGAGAGGTTGCTCGCTTATCAGGGGTAACGGTACGTGCGATTCGACACTACGAAGATGTCGGATTAGTTTTACCGTGTGGCCGGATGCCCAACGGCTATAGATTATTCAACCGCTCTTCGTTGACTCAAGTGAAATTGATACGTTGTTTTCAGGAGTTTGGGCTCTCTCTGAAAGAGATTCGAATTTTGCTAGAGCGGCCGGAGCAGGCTCTAGCCTCTCTTATTGATAAGAGGCAAAAGGAAATTGAAGCTGAAATAGTCTCGCTTGAGACGGTCTGCCGTCGGCTTCGACGCTGGTCGCAACAACTTCAACAGCAGCCGGTTTGCGAAGAGTCTTTGAAAAGTGTCACCGAAGCACTGTTGAATCTGGAGATACTTTTCCCAAACCAGGTCATTGATGAGATAAATCGACGCCACGCACTCGTTGAACCAAAGGCACAAAGAGAGTATAGAAAACGCCTTGAGTTTTTTGTTCGGAACGGTCGAGGTCAGGATGTCAGGCGACTAATGGAGCGATTCGCGGGGTTGGAGGGCGTAAACAAAGCGTTCGCTTCCAACGAGGCTCTACGAGCCGTGATGCAGCAACATCGGATTTCGATCTCCTCAGCGGAAGCGTATGCCTTGCGGAGAGTGTAGAAACGAACCCGAGTATGACTTTTCTACACAACTCGCATTCTCAGACCAGATCCGTTAGACTTAAACCGCGATGAGTACGAATGTCGTGGACAGCGAGTGGAAGGTCAAGGTTCCACCCAGGTTCGAGGTAAAGGGTGAGCTGGGCCGCGGCGGTATGGCTGTTGTTTTTCACGCTTACGATACTGTGGGCGAGCGTGACGTCGCGCTAAAATTTCTTCCTCGTAGTGACGATGAGGAGCTGAAGAAACGTTTCCAGCGAGAAGCGACCGATCTGGCCGTTGTCTTCCATCCCAACGTGGTGGATTTTTACTCTCTCGGCGAGAGTGAAGGTCAAGAGTTTATCGAGATGGAGTACGTCGGGGGCGGCACTCTGGACCGATTTCTTCGTCGATGCGAGTCTTTAGGGCAGGTGCTGGAGGTTTACGCTCAGGTTTGTGACGGGCTTCAGCACATTCACGAGAACGGTCTCGTCCACCGCGACATCAAGCCTGCGAATATCCTGATGGCCGAGAATGACGTGGCCAAGATTTCGGACCTGGGTCTGGCCAGGCAGCAGGAAGGGCGCACGCAGCTAACCCAGGACGGTACCGTTCTTGGGACGGCTGCCTATCTGGCTCCGGAACAGTTGCGCTCTCACGGGGTGGACCATCGAGCCGACCTCTACGCGGTAGGATGCTGCTTGTTTGAGGCGGTGACGGGTCGAAGAACGTTCATCGCCGACACGCCGCTTGCCATGCTCAGGGCCCATCTTGAAGACCAGCCGACAACCCCGAGTGACATTCTTCCAGGTCTTCCCCCCAAGCTAGATCAGCTCATTTTATCGCTCCTGGAGAAAAAAGCGGAAAACCGTCCACCAGATGCCCGGACGGTAGCCCAGGCCCTTCGAGAGATCGCCTGCGAACTGACACCGGCCCAAGAGAAGCTGGCGGCCTCGAGTCCCACCGCCCTGCTAGCCCGGGTCCAGCATCACCTGAGTGCAGGAGAGCCTGATAGCGCTCTCAGGCTGTTGGAAAGACTGAACCCGTCGGGCGATGACAGCGTGAGATTGGCGGCCCTGGTAGCCTGGGCAAGAGGCAAGGCGTTGGCTCGTGACCCCCAAGCTTTTGAGTTAGCTCAGGAGGCCGTTCAGAAGTGTCGCGATTCGGGGGAGATGAAGCTGCTTGGATCGGCTTTGGTATCGATGGGAATGGCCTCTTCTCAAAGACAAGATTGGGATGGAGCGCTATCTTCTTTACAGGAAGCGCGGGGTCTTGTTCCATCAAACGACCACGGTTTGCAAATGCAGATGTTGGAAGCTCTGGCCGAAGTCTATGAGTCGGGCCCGCAGAAAGATGAGCCGGAAGCCCGTAGCAAGGCACAACAGTTTCGGAAGATCGCAAGCGGCCTCGCCAAGCGAAGTGAATCTTTTCTATCCAGAAGCTCCGGTGTGGAGCGCTCAGGCAGCGTTCCGGCGAAGCCGGCCGTTGAGAGCAAAAAGACCAAGACGCTGTCAAAGCCGGCCAAAACCGCTGGTAAACTTCCAATGGTCTTGGGCGCGATTCTACTTGTCGTGGGCGTGGCCGCGTTCTTTTTCCATCGCTGGTACACGAACCGACCGGCTCTTATTAAAGTCGATTCCGATCCGCCCGGAGCCGCTATTCTGATCGACGACCAGCGCTACTACGCCCCCCTGACCATGGAACTTCCCAAGGGAGAGCATACCCTCAAGATTTTCAAGCAGGGCTATAAACCCCGCGAAGAGGTTATCAACCTTGAGGCTGGGGGCAACTTTCAGCTGAAAGCAACACTTGAGAGCGCGTCGGGCGAGGTCAATTTCACCACCAAGCCTGAAGGAGCGACGGTTCTTATCGACGGACAGGAGAAGGGCAAGGGGCCTTTAGAACTCAAGGGTCTAGCCCCCAGGACCTATAGCGTCAAGGTCAGTAGCAAAGGGTACATAGACTATGAAGGCAAGGTTGAGGTCATCGCCGGCCAGAGTCGCAATCTGAGTATCTCGCTCAAGAAGATACCGCCACCACCGCCGCCCCCGCCTCGCGCGACCTACTATCCCCAGAGCTCCGGTTCTTACAACTACGCCCCTCGTCGTAGCTCCGGCTCAGGCTCTCGACGCCGAAGCGGCAAGGGTGACGGTTACTTCAACACGGGAATAGTGAAGATCAAGAATCCGTTCTAAATGAGCCTGGGTCGCAGGACAAGCCGTCTTGCTGCTTGTAGACGCCGGACATGAGTTGGTCTTCAGGTCTGCAGGTAAGAGTCATAGAGGGACCCGACGAGGGGAATGTGCTCCCTCTCAACTTCCCCAAGATGACGATTGGGCGTGCCCGAGCAGAGGGGAGCCGGGTGGACGGCTGGGTGCTTCTCATGGACCGAAGCATCTCCCGCCGTCACGCTGAACTTCTCTGGGATCACCGAGACGAACGCTACGTTTTGCATCATCTCTCCCAGACCAACTTCACCTGGGTCAACGACCTCCCTCTGGAGACCGAGATCGCTGTCGAGATCGGTACCGTCATTCAGATGGGCGGCTCTAGAATCGTCCTGGAGGAATTGGTTGAGACAGAGGCCACACCGTCGGACAGCGAAACCATCGACGAGCCGATGGATGAAGCGCTCACGGAAAAGCACAAAGTGCCGGTGCAGCCACTCTCTCTGCGGGGTACCGGAACTCCACAACTTAAGGTGCTCCAGGGTCGGGATGAAGGCTTTGTTCAGCCTCTTAGTGGGCTTTACTTAACAATTGGCCGAGCGAATCTAGACGCCAAGACCCTGTTCCAGGACGAGAAAAGCCAGCCATTCGATCAGGTCGTCGAGCTCTCCGCACCCCAAATTCACCCCAACCACTTAATCCTGAAATGGGATGAGTTGAAGAACGCCTTCCTGGTCTTCAAAAATCCGTCCGTCCCCGACCCGCTGATAACTCGCTACACCGACGGGATGAAATGGGAGGCTCGTCTGCCTAACTCGGGAGGTTTCATCCGTCTGTCGGACCGGATTTTCTTCGCCGAGACACTGATTGAAGTCGCGCTCCCCGAGAAAAGGAGTGGAGCGACGGAGATCAGTCCAGTGCTTTTAAATCCTTCAGAAACTTGAAAGCTCCCAAAGCGAAAAGCACCGCGCCCACGATCAAGCCGAAGCCGACTTTTTCCGCAGAGCCGTCGGCGCTCCAAGAGAGGTATCCACCCGGAAGAAGGCTCATCACCGCGAGCGCGCTCAATCCTTTGACAGCTCTGCTCAGCTGAGTGCGCTTTTTATCCTTGGCTTCGACTTCTTTTTGCAAAGCCATGATCTCTTGGACCATTTCCCCCTCGTTGAGGCAGAACGTTTCCTCGTCGAGTTCCGTGCCGCAATATCGGCAGGTCTTGGCCATCTGAAGGACTTCTTGGCCACAATTTGGACAGGGCAGCATTCAGGCATTTTCGGCTTCTTGACGGCTGAACCTGCACTTGATCGTTTCTTGTGATCCTTCTGAGAATGGTGTATACAATACTCGCGGTCATTCGGGGTGGACCCTTACTGCGACAGGATTGAGGGCACTTCTTTTGCACAACTTCATTCGATTTCTTTGGCTTCTCTTGGTGATGAGTTTTCTCGCCGGATGTGGCGGTGGCGGAGGAAGTGGTGGTGCCGGAGCTCCACCCGTGGGTTCGGGGACCGGAGGGGCGATCACCCCTCCAGTTGTCACCCCACCCCCCACCGGAACTCTCCGCCTGCAACTCCCACTGGAGAGGGCAATTCCGGCCGCTATCGAGCAGCTTCGAATCACTCTTTTCGACGTGCAAGGTCGAGTGGTCTTCGGTCCGGTAGTTCGCCCTAAAGCCCCGGTAATCGAGTTCGTGGACGTGCCGGTTTCGGCGGTGACGTTGCAGATAGATTTTCTCGACGGCGCTCGGGTGGCCGCCACGGGTACGCGAGCAGTGACGATCAGCGCGGGGCAAACGACCTTTGTCGAGAATTTCGAATTTTCTGACGTACCGGTTGTGTTACAGGAGATAGTGATCTCCCCCGCCTCTCCGTCCGTGCCCCTCGGTGTGGAGCAACAGCTCACAGCGTCGGGACGCTATGACGACGGAAGCCGGCGCGACCTGACCTCGCTCGTACAGTGGTCGCTTCTCGATTCGGCCGTAGCTTCGCTTTCTTCTCAAGGAGTACTGGAGCCATTGGCAGTGGGGAGCACCACCGTGCGGGCGACCTTTGGCCCACTGAGCGGAGAGACCGAGGTCACCGTCACCGAAGCTGTCCTCGAGGGTCTTGTGGTCCAGCCTCCAAGTCTTTCTTTGCCACAGGGATTAAGCTCGGAAGTGGCGGTTTTCGGAGTTTATTCAGACGGCTCAACCTTACCGCTGGATGACCAGGTCGATTGGACCAGCGCGAATGCTCAGGTTGTCGCGTGGGATGGCCGGGTCTACACGAACGGAGTAGGGCAGACGCAACTCACAGCGAGTTTCCAAGGGAGAGAGGTTCAGTTGCCGGTGAACGTGGGACCGGCGCAGGCAGTTGATTTGCGCATCGCCCCGTTGGAGCGGACTATCGCGGCCGGCACCTCCACCTCTTTCGAGGCTATCGTCACCTTTACCGACGGACTTCAGCGAGATGTCACCGACGACGTCGCCTGGACGACGTCGGATTCGGAAGTTGCCACAATCTCGCAGGAGGGAGTGGCTACTTCTTACGTCGAGGGAGAAACCTATGTCCAAGCAAGTTTCACAGCAGAGTCTTACCCTACCGTAACCGCTTCCGAAGCCACATTGACGGTGACCTCGGCGGAGATCTCCTCGATCCAGATTACGCCGCGTGAGGCGACTCTGACTCGAGGGACCGAAGCCCAGTACACAGCGCTTGCCACTTTTACCGACGGAACACGCCAGGATATTACCGGCGAAGCCAACTGGAACACAGGTGACGCCACCATCGCGGACATCTCATTTGACGGACTTCTGTCCGCGGTCGAGCCGGGGGAGACGACGGTCTCGGTGAGCAGGCAAGGGGTGACGGCCGAAACGTCGGTCACCGTGACTCAGGCTACTCCCGTTTCCCTGACTCTTTCCCCGACATCGGCCACCCTCCCCGAAGGTCTGGAGCAGCAGTTCACTCTGGAGGCAACTCTTAACAATAACACCCGTCAAGACGTCACCGATTCGGCCTTGTGGAGTTCTTCGGACGACTCGATCGCGAGCGTCGACGCGAGCGGACTTGTTAGCTTTTTGCAGGTGGGCACTGCTGAGATCACGGCTGAGATCGCGGGTCTTACCAAGACGGCCACGGTCACGGTGAACGAGGCGGAGTTGGTCAGCCTCGAGGTCTCACCCGAGGGGGCCACCGTCGTCGACGGATTGTTTCGGCGGTTCACCGCCACCGGTCGTTACACCGACGGGGCCGTGCGGGAAGTCACCAACAAAGTTGGGTGGAGAAGTTCGGACCCCTCGATCGCCAATATCGACCTGGAGGGTCGAGCTCAGGGCATCTCCGAAGGGTTGGTGAGAATTACGGCCACTTCGGGGTCGGTAAGCGCTTTTGTGGACTTAGAGGTGACCCCCGCCGAGGTGGTAGAGCTCCTAGTGACGCCTCAAGAGCTGTCTTTACCCCTGGGGCTAACGCACCGCTACTCTGCTGAGGCTGTTCTAACCGACGGTCGACAAGTGGATGTGAGCGAGGGAGTCGTTTGGAGTTCGTTGGACGAGGTGGTGGCGAGTATGGCTCTGGATGGGCTCCTCAAAGCCGAGTCGCTAGGGCAGACGAGCGTGGTCGCCACCCTGGGCGTGCACACGGCGAGCACGTCGTTGACAGTGGTCGACCCGGTGTTGGTCGCGGTCGATATCTCACCTCAGGATTTCGTTCTTGGGCGGGGGTCGTTTTTCTACTACGAAGCTTACGGACGTTTTAGCAACGGGGTGGTGTCAGAAGTGACGGATCTGGTGACCTGGTCGGTCACCGACGAAGAGATCGCGACCGTTGAGTCCAGCGGGAAGCTGACAGCCGGTATCGCGGGTGAAGCCACCGTGGTCGCCGATTACCAAGGCTTTCAGAGTACTGCTCTGTTGAGAGTGGTAGAGGCCGAGCAGATGCCGCTAGACCAGGTCGTGAATTTGAGTCGTATCGGAGAGCAGACACTGCCTTCGATGGATGTGGTCGATAGGCGCGCCTACGTCACCTGGGATAGTGCAATCGAGGGTCGGCATGAGGTACGTGCCCGCTTTCTGGGTGCTAGTTTCGAGGTCTCTGTCTCTGAGACTCCTTCGAATAGCCTAACTTACCCGGATATTGCGCTCTCTCCTGAGGGGGAGTTCCTAGTTGTTTGGGAGGCCCCGGATTCGGCTGGTCAGGGTGTTTT